>ERZ1027012.231-NODE-231-length-21469-cov-8.720697_pt1 | contig 21469 bp, 20 predicted proteins | sample MGYA00519447_ERZ1027012 | MGnify/ENA primary metagenome ERZ1027012 (study PRJEB26926, sample SAMN06164700) | human gut metagenome | biome: ENVO:00009003; feature: ENVO:2100002; material: ENVO:00002003 | host: Homo sapiens | place: USA | collected 2012 ... | reverse complement strand
TATCGTCGGCAGCGTCAGATGTGTATAAGAGACAGATATATAATAAATCTAATGTTGAAATTTAGCACGGACAGAACTTTGTCCGTTTTGAAAGTGAGAGAATTATAAATGATTTTAACAAAGGATTTGGGAATTGACCTCGGCACGGAAAACACCCTTGTTTGCGACAGAAAGGGCAGAATTATCATCAGAGAACCGTCTGTTGTTGCAGTTGATGTTAAATCAAGGCGTGTGCTTGCAACGGGTAACGAAGCAAAAAGCATGATTGGCAGAACTCCCGGCTCTATCGTTGCGGTAAAGCCGCTTAAAGAGGGCGTTATTGCAGACTTTGATATGACTGCGGATATGCTCCACAACTTTATTTACCGTTCTTCAAAAACATCTATGTTCACAAAAACAAGGGTCGTTATCACCGTTCCGAGCGGTGTTACGGAAGTTGAGCGCAGAGCTGTTGAGGACGCCGCAAGAGCTGCGGGCGCACAGGAAGTTGAACTTTTGGAAGAGCCTATGGCTGCCGCTCTCGGCGCAGGACTTCCCGTTTTTGAAGCAACAGGCTCAATGGTTGTTGACATCGGCGGTGGCACCTGCGATGTTGCGGTAATTTCCCTTGGCGGCATTGCTGCAAGAAAGAGCGTTAAAATAGCAGGCAACGCACTTAACGAAGCTATTATCAACCATATGAAAAGAGCTCATAATTTACTTATCGGTGATATTACTGCCGAAGAAATAAAGATAAAAATCGGCTCCGTCAGCGAGTATGACGGCGAGGGCGGCGTTGAAGTAAGAGGACGCAATCTTACAGACGGTCTACCCAGCTCTATTGAAATAACAAGCGAAGAAGTAAGAAATGTACTTAGAGAGCCTGTAAATGAAATCGTTGAGGCTATAAGAGGAACACTTGAGGTTACGCTTCCCGAACTTGCGGCGGACATTATTGACAGAGGTATTTATCTTACGGGCGGAACTGCACTTTTAAGAGGTCTTCCCGAGCTTATCGCAAAGGAAACAAAAATAGCCGTGCATCTGCCGGAAAACCCCATGGATGTTGTTGCCGTGGGCACATCAGTTAAACTCAGAAGGGCAAGATAAAAATGAAAGAGCTTTTTAAAAGCAGAAGATTTAAAGTTATTTCGGGTGTTATTGCCCTTATCCTTGTCGGCGCTCTTATCTGCGCCGCAAACGGCAGGGGCGAAACTGCACAGTCAAGCATTATCGGAACTGTATTTACACCCGCTAACTGGGTTGCGACTAAGTTTTCAGACGCAATTGAATATGTTTTCGGCGAGGCTACGGGAAATTCTGATTATCTCAAAAGAATTGACGAGCTTGAAAAGCAGGTGGGAACACTTCAGGACAGACTTGCCGACTACGAAAATTTAAAAAAGCAAAACCAGCTTTACAAAGACGCACTTGGTCTTAAAGAGGAAAATCCCGACTATAACTTTGTTGAGGCAACTGTTACAAGCAGAGACGCCGCCGACATTTTCGGCTCTTACACGATTGACAGAGGTTCGTCATCAGGAATTAAAGCTGGTGACGCAGTTCTTTACGGAAATTACATTGTGGGCATAATTGACAAATGCTATCCTACATACAGCGTTGTAAAAACTGTTCTTGACCCGGGCTTTTCCGTTTCGGCTTATGAAATCGTTTCGGGCGAAATATCTTATGTAACGGGAGACGCTTCACTCGCCCCCGACGGAAAATGCAAAATGGCAAATCTTGATTCCTCAACATCTATCACCTACGGTTCAATCATTGCAACTGCGGGTATCAGCGGAAACATTCCCGAGGGACTTATCATAGGAACTGTTGAGGAAATTGACGAGGACCCAACTTCTATCGCCTCTTATGCGGTTATAGTACCCGGTGTTGATGTTAACAACATTTCAAACTGCCTTATACTCACCGACTATGAAAGCGAGGGGCAGTAATGGACCTTTCGTATAAACAAAAAACCACAAAAGCGGTTATTTACTGCGTTATAGTTGCGCTTGCCGCACTTATACAGAACACGGCAGGGCTGACAATTGAAATCGCAGGAGCTCGCTGTTTTCTGCTTCTCCCCGTATGTATGATACTCGGCACGGGAGAAGACGAACGATTTGCGGCGTTTCTTGCGCTGTTCGGCGGTCTTTTATGGGACCTAAGCGCACCGGCACATCTTGGTTTCAATTCCATTTTTATGTGTGTTATGTGCTTTTTCGGAGCTGCGCTTGTAACATATATTTTGAGAAACACATTTATTACAAATTTCATTTTCTCGGCTGTTATGATTGTTCTTTACAGCTTTTTATACTGGCTGTTCTTCATCATCATAAAAGACATAAAAGGAGCAGAACTTACTCTTTTCACCTTTTATCTGCCGAGTGCGGTTTATACTATTTTTGTAACTCCGATGATTTACTTCTGTTTAAGGCCCGTAAAAAGGGTGCTTAACAAACCCATTAAAATACTCAGCTGATTTAAAGCTGTTAAAAATTACAAGAAAGGAGAATTGCCTTGAAGAGCAGACATTTCAGTTTCAGATCTCTGGTAGCCATAATATTGGTTTTTGCCGTAGTCGGCGTTTTCGGATACACGCTTTATGACATTCAGATTGTAAACGGCGAATATTATAAGGCACAGAGCAACGCTACACGCACCTATACAGTATCTATTGAAGCGGCAAGAGGTGAAATCGTAGACAGAAATGGAAATTCGCTTGTTTCAAACAGACAGGGCAATTCAATAGTTCTTGATGCCGCTTATTTTCCCTCTCGCTCGGATAATGAAGCGAGAAACACAATCATTCTCAATCTCATAAACCTATTTGAAAGCAACGGGGAAGAATATGTAAACAATCTTCCGCTTCAAATCGTAAACGGTGAAATTGCTTTTACTGACGACGAGGACGCAGTTGCGACTATGAAGAGCAAGGATATGTTCAATCTTCAAAGCTACGCAACACCGCAAAACTGCTTTGACACAATGGTTGAGGAATACGGTCTTGAGCAATATGACACTGAGACTGCGCTCAAAATCGGCGCTATCAGATACGAGCTTACAAGACTTATGTTTTCAATAGAAAATCCCGTTACAATTGCGGACGATGTAAGCGACGCCACCGTAGCTGAAATAAAGGAAGACACGGTAACTTATCTCGGCGCAGATGTAAAAGCTGTTGCATACAGAGAATATGCGGACTCCACCTTGGCGCCGCACATTTTAGGAACAATCAGAAAAATCAACGCTGAGGAATACGCAGAACTTAAAGACAGCGGCTATGGCATTGACGATTACATAGGTGAAAGCGGAATTGAATCGGCAATGGAAAGCGAACTCAGAGGTATTCCCGGCGAACTTACAATAACAATCGACAGCGAGGGAAATGTTACCGAAGAGGTAACGAAAAACCCCATTCAGGGCAACACAGTTGTTTTGACAATAGACAAGGATTTACAAAAACTTGCACAGGATAAACTGAAAGAAACCTGCGACGAGGTAAGCGCAACAGAAAGCGCAGGCGCTGTTGTTGTTGAAGATGTCAACAACGGCGAAGTGCTCGCAGCAGCTTCCTATCCCACATATGATTTGCAGGATTATTACGACAATTATTCAAAACTTGCTTCAAATTCACGCAATCCCCTTTTCAACAGATTTGCACTCGGAACATATGCTCCCGGTTCAACATTCAAGCCGATGATGGCGTGCGCAGCGCTTGAAGAGGGCGTAATAGATGAAAACACAACTTTCCGCTGTGTCGGCACATTCAGATATTATGATATTACTTTCGGATGTCTCGACAACAGAGCGCACGGAAGTGAAAATGTAAGAGAAGCGCTTAGAGATTCTTGTAACATTTTCTTCTACAACTGCGCAGATAAGCTTGGAATTGCAAAAATGAACGAATACTCATCAATGTTCGGCCTCGGCGAAAAAACAGGCGTTGAAATAAGTGAATCGGCAGGCGTTCTTGCAGGTCCCGCAAGCGCTGAAAGATATAACAAGAAATGGCAGATGGGTGATACTATCCAAAGTGGTATCGGTCAGTCCGATAACCTTTTCACTCCCCTTCAGCTCAGCAACTACTGTGCAACAGTAGCAAACGGCGGTACAAGATACGAAATGCATTTTGTTAAAGCCATAATCAACTCATCAAACGGTACTGTTGAGGAAACAGGCGCTCAGGTGGCTGAAGAACTTCCGATTTCACAAAAAACATTCAACATCGTTCATGAAGGTATGAGAATGGTTGCTCAGCAGAACACGCTCAACTCCATTTTCAGCCCCACAGGCGTTAATGTTGCCTGCAAAACAGGTACATCTCAGGTTGTTAAAAACGGCGAGGTTGTAAACAACGGTTTCCTTATCACTTACGCGCCGTATGAAAACCCCGAAATATCCATTGCGTCAGCTATCGAACTTGCAGGTTCAGGTACTTCAACAGCGGATATTACGGCTTCCATTATTGATTATTACTACGCCAACAACACAGACCAAAAGCCTGCACAGAGCACAGGCACTCTGCTTTATTGATAATAAATACTTGTTAAATTTCAATAAGCAACTATTTACAGTTACTGCATAATATAAATTTTTTATTGATAATAATATTAAAGTATGGTATTATTTTACTGTGAATTTTCCTATTCGTAAGAATATTAACTAAGTAAACTTCAAGAGAGGTATTTTATGAATATAGCACTTATTGCACATGACGCAAAAAAAGAACTGCTTGTACAGTTTTGTATTGCATACTGCGGAATTATGAGCCGCCACGATTTGTGCGCAACAGGCACAACAGGCAAACTTGTACATGACGCAACAGGACTTAATATAAATTGCTTCCTTGCAGGAAGCCAGGGCGGCGGCCAGCAGATTGCAAGCCGCATTGCCTGCAATGAAATAGACCTTTTAATATTTTTCAGAGACCCGCTCAACCCCAAGCCGCACGAGCCGAATGATAACGATCTTTTAAGACTTTGCGATGTTCACAACATTCCGTTTGCAACAAACATTGCAACGGGAGAGGCGCTTATCAGAGGCGTTGAAAGAGGCGATTTTGAGTGGAGAGAAATCGTTAACCCGAGATATAATTCCTAAAACAACGGGCAGGTGCAAACCCGCCCTGTTTTTTCGATTGGAGATAAAAAATGGCACTTATTACTAAAGCGATTAAAGGCACAAAAGATGTTTTGCCGAAAGACGCATACAAAAATCAGTATATTGAAAGCACTGCGCTTGATGTTGCCGAAAGATTCGGTTACAAGGAAATACGCACGCCCGTATTTGAGCACACAGAGCTTTTTCAGAGGGGTGTTGGAGACACCACTGATGTTGTGCAGAAAGAGATGTACACATTTGATGATAAGGGCGGAAGAAGCATAACTCTTCGACCCGAAGGCACGGCAGGCGCTGCTCGCTCATACCTTGAAAACGGACTTTGCAACGAAGCGCTTCCGCAAAAAGTTTGCTATATCACATCCTGCTATCGCTATGAAAAGCCGCAGGCAGGCAGGCTTCGCGAGTTCCACCAGTTTGGAATCGAATGCTTCGGCACTTCTTCACCGCTTGCTGACGCTGAAATCATTGCGCTTGCAAGCACAATTTTCAACGAACTCGGCGTTAAGGATTTAAGCCTTGAAATAAATTCAATCGGCTGTCCTGAATGCCGTGCTAAATATCACGAAGCTCTTAAAGAGTATTTCAGAGAGAGAAAGGACGAGCTTTGCGACACCTGCAACGAACGCCTTGAAAGAAATCCCATGAGAATACTCGACTGCAAATCCCCCATCTGCTCAGAGATTGCAAAAGACGCTCCTGTTGTTCTTGACTATCTCTGCGATGAGTGCAGAGAGCACTTTGAAGCGGTTAAAGGCTATCTCACCGCTCAGAACATCGAATTTACAGTTAATCCGCACATTGTAAGAGGACTTGACTACTACACCAAAACAGTTTTTGAATTTGTTTCAAACTCAATCGGCGCACAGGGCACAGTTTGCGGCGGCGGAAGATATGACGGACTTATTGAAGAACTCGGCGGTCAGAAAACACCGTCCCTCGGCTTTGGTATGGGACTTGAAAGACTTATGCTTCTTATGGAAGCGCAGGATTGTGAATTTCCTCAAGACAAAGTGCCCGACTTATTCATTGTTGCTCTTGGCGACAAAGCAACGCTCAAGGCTGTTGAAATTGCCAAGGATATGAGAACGGAGGGCTACACCTGCCTTTATGACCTCAACGGCAGAAGCCTTAAAGCACAGATGAAATACGCTAACAAGCTTGGCGCAAAATATGTTATAGTCCTCGGTGACAAAGAGGTTGAGGAGAAAATCGCCACTCTTAAAAATATGAAAGACGGCGAAGATACTGAAATTGCTCTTGACACTTTCGTTAGCGGCTATTACAGCATTACCCTTTCAAGCGAGCTTGAAGATTTGCAGATTAACGGAGAGGAATTTGATTTCAATTCACTTTTCGGACTTGATAAAAAAGACTGATTATTCGGAGAACAGCTATGGAAACTATAAAAGGACTTAAAAGAACTGACTACTGCGGAGATCTGCGTTTGTCAGACTGCTCAAAAGAAGTTACTCTTTTCGGCTGGGCGCAGAGACAGAGAGACCTCGGCAACCTTATCTTTATTGATTTGAGAGACAGATCAGGTATCGTTCAGCTTTCTTTCAGCGATAAGACTGACAGAGAGGTTTTTGAAAAGGCGCAGAGCGTAAGAAGCGAATATGTACTTGCGCTCAAAGGCATCGTATGCGAGAGAGAAAGCAAAAACAAAGAGATTCCCACAGGCGACATTGAAGTTGCCGTTACGGAACTTCGTATAATTTCAAAGGCGCAGACTCCCCCGTTTGAGATTTCAAAGGCTGACAGCGTAGGCGATGAAACAACGCTCAAATATCGCTATCTCAACCTCAGAAATGAAAAACTCACAAAGAACATAATCATGCGCCACAAAATCGCAAAAATTGCGAGAGATTATTTTTATGACAACGGTTTTCTTGAAATTGAAACACCGATGATGATTAAATCAACTCCTGAGGGCGCAAGGGACTATGTTGTTCCGAGCAGAATACACAACGGCAAGTTTTACGCTTTGCCGCAGAGCCCGCAGATTTACAAGCAGCTTTTGATGATTTCAGGCTTTGACAGATATATTCAGCTTGCAAGATGCTTCAGAGATGAAGACCTGCGTGCAGACCGTCAGCCCGAATTCACTCAGATAGACCTTGAAATGAGCTTTGTAGATACTGACGATATTATGGATATGGCAGAGGGCTTTATCAAAAAGCTTATGAAAGAAACGCTTGATATTGATATTGACTCACCTCTCCCGAGAATGACTTTTGCAGACGCAATGAACAAATACGGCTCAGACAAGCCCGACACAAGATTTGATATGCTTATCAATGATATTTCGGACTGGGCTTGCAAAACAGATTTCGTAGTGTTCAAGAGCGCTGTTGAGGCAGGCGGTTCTGTTAAGGCTATCGTTGCTAAAAACGCCGCTTCTGTATACACAAGAAAGAAAATAGACAAGCTTACCGAGTTTGTTAAGGGAATCGGTGCAAAGGGTCTTGCTTATATCAGATGGGCTGACGAAGAACCCAACTGCTCCTTTGCAAAATTCCTTAAAGACGGCGAGCTTGACAGCCTTATTGCTCAGCTCGGCGCAGAAAAAGGCGACTGCGTATTTATCGTTAGTGACAAGACTTCTCTTGCGCTTTCAGTTATGGGTGCGCTTCGTCTTACAGTTGCCAAAGAGCTCGGCATAATTCCCGAGGACAAATGGAATTACCTTTGGATTACGGAAATGCCTTTCTTTGAATATGACGAAGAAAGCGGTGAATGGCTTGCAATGCACCATCCGTTCACAATGCCGCTTGAGGAGTGCATTCCCTATCTCGATACAGATAAATCGAAGGTGCGCGCTCAGGCATTCGACCTTGTTCTCAACGGAACAGAGCTTTCCTCAGGTTCAATGAGAATTACAGACTGTGAGCTTCAGAACAAAATGTTTGAACTTCTCGGAATGGAGCAGGAGGAAATTGACGCTAAATTCGGGTTCCTTGTTGAAGCTTATAAATACGCATCTCCCCCGCACGGCGGAATGGGTATCGGACTTGACAGACTTGCAATGCTTATCTGCCACGCAGACAGCCTGAGAGATGTTACAGCATTCCCGAAAGTTCAGAATGCAAGCGAGCTTATGAGCGGCGCTCCCACATATATTGATGATATTCAGCTTGATGAGTTGGGAATACAGATTGCAAAGGCGGAAGATAAATAATGAGCAACTTTTTTGCAATGGTAAGCCGAATGAGGCTCATCAACCGCTGGGCGCTTATGCAGAACACGGCGCAGGAAAACATTGCCGAACACAGCCATAATGTGGCTGTAATTGCCCATGCGCTTTGCATAATCGGCAACAAGGAATACGGCAAAAATCTCAACGCCGAAAGATGTGCCCTGCTTGCGCTTTATCATGATACAACTGAGGTTATAACAGGCGATATGCCTACGCCCGTAAAATACTGCAATGATGAAATAACATCTGTTTACAAGGATGTTGAAAGAGTTGCAGGCAACAGGCTTCTCAATATGATTCCCGAAAAGTTCAAGGATGAGTATTCTCCCCTTTTCAACAAAGAGGAAGAGGACAAAGAACTTTGGAAATTCGTTAAAGCCGCAGACAAGATTGACGCGCTTATTAAATGTATTAACGAAACGAGAATGGGAAACCGAGAATTTGAAAAGGCACTTGAAACACAGAAAAGCATTGTTTACAGCATTGAAATGCCAGAAGTAAAATATTTCTGTGATGAATTTTTGCCCGCCTATTACCTCACCCTTGACGAGCATACAAAGTCATAAAAAACTTATACACATTAAAAGACCCTTGAGATTTTCTCAAGGGTCTTTGTTTGTTTTAATCAGTTGCTTTGAACATCGTTATAATCCGTTTCGTTAAAATTATTATAATCGAACGGCTTTTCGGGGATTAAAATTGCGCAGATGATATACGCAAGTACTCCCGTGCCTACAAACAGAACTGCAAACACCCACAAAAGGCGAACTATCGTAGGGTCTATTCCGAAGAACTCCGCAATTCCGCTGCACACTCCTGCGAGCTGTTTGTTCACAGGATCTCTGTAAAGCTTTTTCTTCATTTTATCTCCTCAATTATTTAGCTGCCATCTCGGCTCTTGCCTCTTTGATGCGCTCAACGAAGAGTTTACCTGTTTCTGTAATCTTATCATAATCGCCTGTTTTAGCGCCTGCGATAAGAGATGAACCTGCGCCGCAAGCAACTGCGCCTGCTTTGATCCATTCCTTAACATTGTCAACAGAAACGCCGCCTGAGGGCATCATAACAGCATTCGGGATGGGACCGTGAATATCTTTGATGAATGCAGGGCCTGCAATGTCTCCGGGGAATACCTTGAGAACATCAGCGCCGCATTCCATAGCTGCAACAGCTTCTGTGGGGGTATAAATACCAGGCATTGACGGAATACCGTAACGGTTGCAGCACTTAACTGTTTCGGGGTCAAAGTACGGGGAAACGATGTACTCAGCGCCTGCAAGGATTGCGATTCTTGCAGTAGCAGCATCCATAACTGTGCCTGCGCCGATGATGATTTCGCCGTTGTTGTATTTAGCTCTCATCTGCTCGATAAGCTTATCAGCGTGAGGAACTGTGAAAGTAAGCTCGATTGCAGCAACGCCGCCTTTGATACAAGCGTCTGTGATTTTCTCAGCCTGCTCCAATGATGTTGCACGAACTACTGCAACGATGCCGACATTCTGAATTTTTGCAAGTGTTTCAATTTTATTAGCCATTTCACATAACTCCTGTTTGTTATATTAGTATTTATTATTAAATAATTATCTCTGAACTCTCGCTGTGCCGCCGTTAACCTTTGACTCAACCTCTTTAAGAGATGCCATTGAGGTATCGCCGGGAGTTGTCATTGCAAGAGCGCCGTGAACAACGCCGTAATTTACAGCCTTCTGAGGATCTTCATAAGTCATAAGACCGTAAATAAGACCTGAAGCAAAGCTGTCGCCGCCGCCAACACGGTCCATAATCTCAAGTGCGGGGAATTCGATTGAGTTATAAACCTTGCCGTCTGCATAGCAAATAGCTTTCCAAGAGTTTACTGTTGCAGTTTTAACTGTACGAAGAGTTGTAGCAATAACCTTGAAGTTAGGATATGCCTTGCAAACTTCGCTGAGCATCTTTACATAGCCGTCCATGTTCAGTTCCTTGAGGTCTGCGTCGTTGCCCTCAACCTCAAATCCGAGACAAGCTGTGAAATCTTCTTCGTTGCCTATCATAACATCAACATACTTTGCAAGCTCTCTGTTAACTTCCTGAGCCTTTGCCTGACCGCCGATGTCATTCCAAAGAGACGGACGATAGTTAAGATCGTAAGAAACGATTGTGCCGTACTTTTTAGCAGCTTTTACAGCTTCGATAACAACCTGAGCTGAATTTTCAGAAAGAGCTGCGTAAATACCGCCTGTATGGAGCCAACGAACGCCGAGCTTGCCGAAAATATAATCCCAATCAATATCGCCGGGCTTAATCTGGCTGATAGCTGTATTGCCTCTGTCTGATGTGCCGACAGCACCTCTGATACCGAAACCACGCTCTGTGAAGTTGATACCGTTTCTTGTTGTTCTGCCGATACCGTCATACTTAACCCACTTGATAAGAGAAGTATCTACGCCGCCCTGAAGAATAAGGTCCTCAAGAAGATAACCAACCTCATTTTCAGCAAAAGCAGTAACAACAGCGGTTTTCATACCAAAGCAACGGCGAAGACCTCTTGCTACATTATATTCGCCGCCGCCTTCCCATGCTCTGAAAGAGCGGGCTGTTTTAATTCTGCCCTCGCCGGGGTCAAGACGAAGCATGATTTCACCGAGTGATATTTCATCAAAAGCACATTCCTCTTTTGGTCTTAAATTAAGATTCATAAGAATTCCTCCGTAAGTTTAAAAATTAAAATATTTCATTGCGTTGTTATATGAAATGCCCTGAACTATCTCTTTGAGCATTTCTTCATCGTTGGCATACCAACCGTCCTCTACCCATTTACCGATAAGGGAGCACATTATTCTTCTGAAATATTCGTGTCTGCCGTAAGAAGTAAATGAGCGTGAATCTGTTTCCATACCAACAAATTTGCCGAGTATTCCGAGATTGCCAAGGGTTTTCATTTGGTCTGTCATACCGTCCATAGTATCAAGGAACCACCAAGCAGGGCCAAACTGAATTTTTGATTCAGCCTCATCGCTCTGGAAATTGCCGAGCATTGTTGCAAGAACAACATTGTCCTTATTATTGAGATTGAAAAGAATTGTTTTGGGAAGCTCGCCGCTGACATTGAGTGAGTCAAGAAAACGGCTGAGCGGATAAGCTATATTTTCATCTCCGACAGAGTCAAAGCCCGTATCTGCGCCGATTGAATTAAACATTGCAGTATTATTATTTCTCATTGCGCCGATATGAATTTCCATTGCCCAGCCAAGCTTGTGGTACTTTTTGCCAAGCTCAATAAGAACAGCAGTTTTGTAAATATCGCATTCGTGCTTTGAAAGCTTTTCGCCGTTCATTGCACGCTCGAAAGCTGCTTCAATTTCTTCTTCATCCGCCTTTTCAAACGGTACATAGTCAAACGCCTGATCTGAAACACGGCAGCCTGCTTTGTCGAAATAATCAATCCTGTTTAAAAGAGCAGTTATCACATCTTTATAAGACTTGATTTCAACGCCTGCAACCTCGCCAAGCTTTTTAATGTAATCACTAAAACCGTCAAGGTTAACATTGAGCGCTTTGTCAGGTCTAAAACTCGGAAGCACCTTGCAGTCAAAATCTTCAACATCTTTGAGCAGAGCGTGATATTTAAGGTCGTCAATCGGGTCATCAGTTGTGCAAACAACCTTAACATTTGACTTTTTAATAAGGCTCTGCGGTCTGAAATCTCCGTTTTTGATAGCCTCGTTGGCACGGTCATAAATTTCATCCGCTGTTTTTGCACTGAGAGGCGTATCAATACCGAAATAACGCTGAAGCTCAATATGAGCCCAATGATAAAGCGGATTGCCTATCGCATACTGAATAGCATAAGCAAATTTTTCAAATTTCTCTCTGCCGCTTTTGTCACCCGTGCAATAATCCTCGCTAACGCCGCAAGAGCGCATTGCGCGCCATTTATAATGGTCGCCGCCCAGCCAAAGCTCGGAAATATCGCTCGGAGTTTTGTTTTCATAAATTTCTTTAGGATTTAAATGGCAGTGATAATCGCAAATCGGCATATCTTCACAATATTCGTGAAAGAGTTTTTTTGCTGTTTCGGTATCAAGCAAAAAATCCTTGTCCATAAATTTTTTCAAGTTTTCATCGCCTTTCCGCACGGGGCAGATATGTATTTTCACAGCTATATTATATACTCTGCCCTCGTTCATTTCAAGCAATAAAAGCATATAATATAATAATTTAATCTTTCTTAATTGATTATTAATAATATTGTTGGTATAATAATAAATAATATTTAAAGAAACAGAAAGGCATTTATTTCTTATGAAAATATGTATTTTCGGCGCTTCAAGCGACTATATAGATAAAAAATTCTCAGACAGCGCATATAACCTTGCCGCAAAAATGGCAAAAAGAGGTCATTCTCTTGTTTTCGGTGGCGGCGGAAGCGGCGTTATGGGCGCAAGCGCAAGAGGTTTTTATGATAACGGCGGTCATATTTTAGGCGTGGCCCCGAAATTTATGACGCAGTATAACATCTTTTTTAAAAACTGCACAGATTTCAAACTTACCGAAACTATGGCTGAGAGAAAAGCGTATATGGAAGAACAGGCGGACTGTTTTGTTGTTGCACCCGGCGGAATAGGAACATATGAGGAATTTTTTGAGGTCTACACCTTAAAACAGCTTGCAAGGCACTCAAAAGCAATTGTAATTTTCAACCCATACGGCTATTATGACAAGATGATAGAAATGCTTCGTCATACCGTTTCTGAAAGATTTCTTGAAAAAACATCGTTTGATCTTATAAGCGTTTTTGATAATGACGACGCCCTTATTGATTATCTTGAAAACTACAAAGGCGTTGAAACAAATGTTATTGAAACAAGATACGGCTTTAAAAATAACTGATAAACATTCGTAAACAGCAGATTTTTGTCTGCTGTTTATTTTTTGTTTCCGTTTAATGATATTAAGTTTCCGATTTTTGAATTGTTGGCATATTTTTATTGTGATAAAATTAAAATAGATATATCAAATGCCATTGAAAGAAGGAGACTTTTATGAAAGCGATTAAAAAAATAGCAGAAGCGGTAAATTCCCGTTCAGGGTCGTTTATATTTTTTACATTGGCTTTGTCGGCATTTACATTTTTTTACAGCAGTGACTGGGCATACGGATTTATAATTGAGTTATATCCGCTCGGAAACGGTTTTATAACGCTTATGTTCTGCCTCACAGGCGCAGCGGCGTTGGTTTCCCTGATTTCAATAATCATAAACGCATTTTCAAAAGACAGAAAGCAAATCAGAGGCATAAAAATATTCAATGCAATACATATAATCTTTGCAATAATAGGAATAATTGCTTTTATTTACACCTTTGCATTGCTGTTTGGATTGGATAAAGGCATTACGGCAAGCGGATTTCAAAACGGATTTAGCAGTTTATTGCCAAACATAGGCTATTGGGGCACCGCTGTTGCGCTTGGACTTGCGCTCACAGTAGTCAGCGTTCCTAAAAAGGCGGCAAAAGCGCTTATTGCGTGTGTACTTATACTCGCTCTAATAATAAGCCCGATTGCTTTGGCGCAAATATCAACGGGGGCTGAAATTGCAAACGCTCCCGAAATGAATATTCAGTCTGAAAATCTTTTGACAGGGGCGAAAATAGTGTACGAAAGTCTTAAAAAAGGAGAAAAAGCAGACGCTGTTAATCTTCTTGACGACAGTAAAAAATGCTGGACTGCGCAAGACCCACAGCGCACTCCCGAAGAAGGTCATCCTGACGCTAACAACAGTTATGTTGAAATTGAGCTTGACGGAGAAAAAACATTCAATACAGCAGTAATTGAAGAGGACGGCAACGAAGCGCAGTATTTCAGGCTTCAGGCGCTTGTGGGTGACGAATGGACAACAATCTACCAAAGCGAAAAAATACAGGCGCAGAGACTTTGCAGTTTTGACCCCGTAACAACAAGCCGCATAAGACTTTCAATAGATAAATTCAGAGACAGCGACACACCCGTAAAGATAAAATCTATTAAGATTTACAACGAGGAAAAAAGAAACGCTGATAATTTTGAGGTTACTGCATATCAGAGACTTGACGGAGATGTGCCGACAGAGATTTTAGCACGCGGCGAAGAATATGTTTCAAATTACGCAAGATTTTACGATGTTTACAGCACCATTATCGTTTTCGGTGCGGTAAGCTGGGATGAAAACGGAAATATGAGTTTCGGTGAGGGCGGAGAAGAAAATTTTGCCCGTCAAATAGAAGCCCTTAAAGAAATAATTGCTCACCGTTCTAATCCTGATCACGAAGTTAAACTGATAGTAACAGCGCTTGCTGACGGAACATGGGGCGATGAACACAACGGCGTAAACGCTTATATGGGCAAATACTGGGAGTCCATCGCGGACAAAATTGTTGCGTTTGCAGAAAAATATGAATTTGACGGCGTTGACATAGACTGGGAATATCCGCAGACCGCAGAGGACTGGAAATGCTTTGACAATTTCATTGAACGACTTGATGAGGGGCTGAAAAAAACGAATCCCGATTCCATTCTTTCCTCCGCTCTTTCAGCAGGCAGTCTTGGACTGAGTAAGGAAACACTCGACAGAATAGACCAAATTCAATTCATGGCTTATGACGGAAAAGATGAGGACGGCTATCAAAGCTCGCTTCAGCAGGCGCAGGAAGGACTTGCGGACTTTATCAAAAACGGCGCCGATATTACAAAAATCAACATTGGAATTGCTGCTTACGGAAGACCTGTAAACGGTTCGCCATACTGGGCTTCGTGGAGAGCTCTTGAAGAAGCGAATTACTGGGACAACAAGTATTACAATGTTCACGATGCGGGTCAGGTTTACGAAGGAACATTCTGTTCCCCCGCACTTGCAGGTGACAAAACTGCCTATGCCCTGCTTACAGGATGCGGCGGTGTTATGGTATTCAGAGTGGCGTGCGACAAAACGATGGATGACCCAAACAGCGTTTCATGCGGAATTGAAAACGCACTCCAAAGATATTTCAACGAGTGGTAATATAAAATGACGCTGTACATTATCATTCTAAAATAAAACAGCACAAAAAGAACCCTGCTCTCGGAAGATTTCACCCTTCCAAGAACGGGGTTTTCATTTTAATACTTAGTATATTTAAAACTCTTTTGCGATTACCAGCTTCCGCCGCCACCGCCGCCTGAGCCGCCGCCTGAGAAACCGCCACCGCCCGAAGAGGAAGTCTGCGGAGCAGAAGTCATTGCCTGCTGACAGCTGCGAAGTGTACTGTTCATAAAGCTGAACATCAGCACTCTGTCAAACGCAGAGGTGCCCCTGTACCATTCGGGTGGTTCAAGCGCAATTCCCTCAAATTTTTCCGTAAACACATCGGAAACGCCGAGAACATAGGCATAAGGCAGAATATCATAATAGTACTTAGGATTGTCAAAAACAAGAGTTTCAAGCCTTTCCTTTTCGGCTGTTTCAAGGAACATTTTAAAGCCCTTTATTTTTTGAAGTGTATCGTGGCCTTTTTCTGTTCTCTTGCGCACGAAGAAAGAAAGGATAAACGCCGCCGCCAAAACGGCAATTCCAGCCGCAAATGCGCCGTATCTGTCATTAACACCGAAAGTATTATTATAAATGAATACATCTATAACGACAGAAACAACAACGGATAACCAGCACAACATTCTCATTTTAAGAGATACATTTGAGAATACCTTTTTGCGGTTTTCAAATGTGTTGTAATTAGCGGCGATTTTATTAAGGTGAACATAGAATTTCTCTTCAAGGTCATCTTGAGTTACGGAATTTCTGCCGCCTTCAAAAAGCCCGTCAAAGAATATCTTTTTGTTTACATCGTCACCCGAATAAGTTTTCAGGCGTTCAATAACATAATCGCCTGCAATATATTTTCTGCTGTCGCCCGTATCTCTGATAGCGACATATCCCTCGTTCGCAAGTTCAATCAAAAGAGGTACAAGGTCCTGATTAGTAACCATTCCCTTGTTCCAGTAAGCAACATCTGCACTGCTCATACCCTTTGGAGGATAGAATTCAACAACCTTTATAATATCCCTGTCCCTGCCGAATTTTGACCACATAATCAAAACGAAAATAAAGCAAAGCACCGGGATAAGAACAAGCAGAGCAAGTTTTATTGCATGGGCGGTATGATTGAAATAAAAATATCCGTCAGGCAATTCAAGTCTTACGGTAAACGCTTCATAAGGCTGTAAATCACGAGTAAGAGAACCGCTTATGTTATTGCCGTTTACATAGTATTCAATATCATCAGTGCCAGCCGAGCCGTAACTTCCCGTTGAAAAGCCGAGCATATCGCTGTTAAACTCTTTAGGCATATTTATTTCAAAAGAAACATTCTGAATATATGTATCCCAGCCCGTACCGATGATATTGAAATAAAGTTCGTCAATACCGTCGTTTACATCTTCACCAAGGGCGTAATTATACGAAATCGTGTAATGTTTTGGCCCTGTTACTGTTGTATCCTCATCGCCTATCTGAAGCACAAGCTCAGAATTTTCCGTAGAGCGTGAATAGTTTTCGCTGCATTTTACGGAAGTGATTTTCGCCGTGGTAACAGCCTTTGAGCCGTCCGCATGCTCAACCCTGTTTTTTATGGGGATATATCTCATAATTCCGTGTCGAGGAGAATTGAAATAAGCGTCAATATCCTCTGTAATCTGAAGAATATTATCCTCAGTTACATTCATTTCAACATGGTATGAAGTGATATAATACGGCTCATTATCATAATCTGCTGCCTGAGCAGGAAAAGCGCATAAGGCGGTGCAGACAAGAGTTAAAACAAAAACGGTTAATCTTTTTAAAGCTGACATTAAAATTCCACCTTTACAGCTTCTTTTTCGCTTGCGTTTTCAATATTAAACATCTGCTTTTTGCCGAATTTAAACATAGAAGCGATTATGCTTGAAGGGAACATTTCTATCTTGTTGTTGTAATCCCTAACAACGGCATTATAATATTTTCTGGCATTTGCAATATCCTCTTCCGTCTGCTGAAGCTGAGCGTTTAAATCGAGGAAGTTTTGATTTGCCTTTAAATCGGGATACTGCTCAGCAAGTACATTTATTGAAGCAAGACCCTTGGCAATTTCGCTGTTTGCGGAAATTTTTTCATCCTCGCTCATATCCGAATAACGAACATTTCTTGCAGAAATTACCCTTTCAAGCGTTTCAGCCTCGTGCTTTGCATAGCCCTTAACTGCGGAAACGATGTTTGGGATAAGGTCCCACCTCTTTTTGAGGTAAACATCCATTGTTGCAAACGCTTCTTCAACAGAATTTTTTCTGCGGATAAGCGAATTATATGTTGTACCAACATATACACCCAAAATTATAATTAACAAAACGATTACGGCAACAATTATTACAGCGGCTAATGCACCTGCGCTCATAACCATTCCTCCTTTACAATATCATTTCAGCTTTACTTTACCATATATAAAATAATTATGCAATAATATTAAACACCATTAAAAGAAAAACTGCCCGACAGCGAAAGCCGCTGCCATGGCAGTTATTTTTATCAGTATATAAATTATACACCCGAATAAGCGTTGAATCCACCGTCTACAGGGATGCTTACTCCTGTGATGAATCCACTGTAAGCCTCGTCACAGAGGAAGAGAAGAGTTCCGTCAAGCTCTTCTGGCTCGCCGAATCTGTTCATAGGTGTTGCGGCAAGAATCTTGCCTGTTCTCTCTGTCGGAGTGCCGTCCTCATTCCAAAGAAGCGCTTTGTTCTGCTTTGTTGAGAAGAAGCCGGGTGCAATAGCGTTTACACGAATGCCCATAGGAGCAAAGTGAACAGCCATCCACTCCGTAAAGTTCTTAACAGCTGCCTTAGCAGCAGAATAAGCAGGAATTCTTGTAAGTGGTCTGTATGCGTTCATTGAAGTAACCATAACGATGCAGGAATTTTCCTTTTCAACCATATCCTTTGCGAAAACCTGTGTAGGAATAAGAGTTCCAAGGAAGTTGAGGTTGAAAACGAAGCTAATTCCGTTAGGGTCAAGGTCAAAGAAAGTTTTGATATTTTCGTCTTTCTGAACAAGGTCTATCTTTTCAAGAGTGTCCTTTGTTGTTGTGCCCTTGGGATTGTTTCCGCCTGCGCCGTTGAGAAGAATATCGCAGGTACCGAGTTTCTCTGCAATAATATCTCTTGCTTTCTGCATTGATTCAATTTCAAGAACATTGCATCCAACAGCGATAGCCTCGCCGCCGTCAGCATTGATTTCATCTGCGCAAGCCTGAGCAGCCTGTTCGTTCAAATCGAGGACAGCTACTTTACAGCCCTGCTTTGCAAGAGTTTTTGCAAAAGCGCCGCAAAGAACACCGCCGCCGCCTGTTACAACAGCTACTCTGCCCTTTAAATTTTCATGTGTCATAATTTTTCAGCCTTTCCGCCCACAAATCAGCTAAAGTAAGTTATATAATTCGGCATTGCACGGCGGAAACGCTTGTCCTGCGTGGGCTCAGGAAAACACCGCCTAGCCGTTCATATTTTATTTTCTGCTTTTTTCAACAGCTTCCCAAAGTCCGTTCAAATAGCAAACTCCGAGAGCTCTGTCATAAAGACCGTAACCGGGTCTTGCAACCTCGCCCCAAATCATTCTGCCGTGGTCAGGGCGAACATAACCGTCAAAGCCTGCTTCCTGAAGCGCTTTAACGATTTCATACATATCAAGAGAACCTGTGCTGCTCTCGTGTGCTGTTTCGTTGAACCACTGGTCATTGATAGAAACATTACGAAGATGAGCAAAATAGATGCGCTTGCCGATAACGGGATCTTTGATAATATCAACAAGGTCATTTTTAGGACTTGCACCGAGCGAACCTGTGCAAAGAGTAATTCCGTTATACTTGCTGGGCACCATTTCAAGAAGCTTTTTAAGAGCGTCCTTGCCGGTAATAATTCTCGGGAGTCCGAAAATTCCCCATGGCGGATCGTCCGGATGGATAGCCATTTTAACATCGCATTCCTCGCAAACGGGCATAATAGCTTCAAGAAAGTATTTAAGGTTTGCCCAAAGGTCATCGGCAGTAACACCCTTGTACTTTTCAAAAAGCTCTTTGATTTCGCCCATACGCTCAGGTTCCCAGCCGGGCATAGCGTAACCGTTTGAATTGTCGTCAATTTCCTTGAACATATCCTCGGGTGATTTGCCCTCTACCTGTTTGCCGTCATAGCAAAGGCAGGTTGAGCCGTCCGCAAGCGGCATATAAAGGTCTGTTCTAGTCCAGTCAAAAACGGGCATAAAGTTGTAGCAAATACATTTTACGCCAACTTTTGCAAGGTTTCTGATTGATGTTTTATAATTTTCAATCAGCTTATCGCGGCTTGGAAGACCGATTTTAATATCTTCGTGCACATTTACACTTTCAATACATTCCATTGAAAGTCCTGCAGCAGTAATTTCGTCGTACATTGCCTGCACACGGTCCATTGTCCACGGTTCACCCGCAGGCAGGTCGTGAAGCGCAGGAACAACTCCCACAACATTCGGTATCTGCTTTATCTGCTCAAGCGAGATAGTATCAAGCTTATTACCGAACCAGCGAAAGGTCATTTGCATAGATTAAACCTCCTGTTATTTTTTCACACCCATTCTATCACACATCATTCGCCGTTTCAAGTTTTATTCTTCTTTATCTTCAGCCTTTTCGTTTGAAAATATTATTTCTTTTTCCTCACCAATATCTTCAAGCAGAGAATAGCTTGCAGTTATTGTTATTCCCGATTGAGTAATCTCTGTATCAATATTTTCCCCTAAAATTTCACAGTTTTTCAGTTCTTCTTTTTTTCTTTCTTCAAGCTGTGCAGCCGCAAGTGTTTCAAGCGCCTCATCTGAAGCGCTCTCCTTTTCGGTTGAATAATAACTCCGTTTTTCAGTGAATATGCCTATTGGCAGGCGAAAGCCGTCAACAACAAGATATGTTTTAGAATAATCGATTTGGTAATTTTCCCTCTTATCATTTATAAAAAGCGGTATTTCTATTCCGTAAAAATAAAAAGATTTAAATTCTTTTTCGTCCGTTGTGGTTTTTATGCTCTGCTCCCTCGGAACATTAACCGTAATTGTTGCGTCTGTTTTTGCCATAACCGTTCCGTGTGCGTGTGCATAGTGATTTTTCTGAAGCACCTGATATTCGTCTTTAGGCTCATAAACGCCCGAAATAAGCAAATCGCCTTTTGTAACAGCTTCGCCCTCTTTTACCGCTTCCCAGCCGCCGAGTGCAGTTACGCTAACAATAACGCCGTCTTTTTTTGCGATAACATTTGTTATCTTTGTATCATCTTCAACCTCGGGCTGTTTTACGGCTTCCCTGATTTCAACCTGCGCAAGACAGCCGAGTTTATTTATGGAAATCCACGCCACCTCGTCAAATTCAGCCATAACGGCAAATTCAAGGTTTTCCTTGTCCGTCTGCGCCCATCTTGCACCTGTTTTAAAGCCGTTTTTAGCAAGAAAATCTACAATAGCCGCCTGCTGCAAGGTATCATTTCCTATTACTGTTATATTCCAAATATAGCCTGTGAGAAATGAAGTCATAAAAACGAACAGCAAAAGCCCCGCAAAAACTCCCCATCTGTCTTTGAGAGGGTGAAGAATAAAAGGCAGACCTCGCTTTTTTATTATTCTGAGCCTGCCGCCGCTTTTTTGCGCAATTTTACGGAGCTTTTTATAAGAATTTATAGAGCATCTTGCAGTCAGCGCCTTTTCAGAATATATAATGTTTTTAATATTAATATTCTCTTCATAGCACAAATTAATAAATTTATCAGCAAAACCGCCCGTAAAGGTAAAAATTACATATCCTGAAATAAGATTTATAAGTTTAATCAGCATTGGAAAAATCAAGGCTCATTATGAACCCCTCCACAATCGCTCCCTCAGGTGTGAAAGAATCGATATGGAGCTCCTCTCCGTGAAAAGTTACGCATTTTTTGCCGATATTAAGCTTTATTTTTTCTGACGAATATTCAAGCACAGATTTAAGTCCGTCCACAACGCACTGCATATTGCCGTAAAGTTCGAGATGAGGTTCCCCCGTAAAATATTCAGTCGGAAAATCCGTTATATTTTTTATTTTCTTTTTTCTCATAAAACCACCAATAATTTATATGAATTATATAGGTGATAT
>ERZ1027012.225-NODE-225-length-22516-cov-8.014781_pt1 | contig 22516 bp, 19 predicted proteins | sample MGYA00519447_ERZ1027012 | MGnify/ENA primary metagenome ERZ1027012 (study PRJEB26926, sample SAMN06164700) | human gut metagenome | biome: ENVO:00009003; feature: ENVO:2100002; material: ENVO:00002003 | host: Homo sapiens | place: USA | collected 2012 ... | reverse complement strand
ACGAGATCTAGTACGGTCTCGTGGGCTCGGAGATGTGTATAAGAGACAGGTCACAGACAGCGTGTTCGGAATAAATATGCTGAAAATCCCGATAATTTCAAGTATGATTACGAGTATCTTGAATTACTGCTTATGTACTCTATTCCCCGAAGAGATGTAAAGGGAACGGCGAAAGAACTTCTCAAAACTTTCGGCTCAATTGACAATGTTTTCAATGCCGATTACGCACAGCTTTGCGCAGTCAAAGGCGTTGGTGAAAACAGCGCAATTCTCATTTCCCTTGTAAAAGATATTGAAAAGCAGTGCAGAAAAAGCCGAAACAGCAATGTTAAGTATGTCGGCGACTCTGACAGCGCAATAAAATATTTTAAAAATATGCTCGGCTCTGAAAATAAAGAGAAAATTCTGCTTGCAAGCGTTGACAATTCAAACAGGGTAATCTGCTGCCGCACGGTTGGAAACGGTGATGTATCCCATGTTGATGTCAGCCCAAGAAAAATTATTGAAACGGTTATGCTTGATAATCCCACAAAAGTTATCATTGCTCACAATCATCCGTCAGGATGTGCCGAACCGTCTATGAACGATATTGATTTTACGCTCAATGTGCGTAATATACTTGCGTCTGTCAATGTTGAGCTTGCAGACCATATAATCATCGGAGAGCAAGACGCTGTTTCTATGCGTAATTCTTACCGTTATTCAAAATTTTTCAGAAAAGTAAGATAGTATTGCCAACAAGCAATATCACGGTTAAAATATAATTATTAAATCGTTATTCGGAAGTGATTTTATGAGTGAAGAAAAACGAATAAATTACAACAGATTAAGCCCCGAAATTCAGCAGAGAATAATTGAGGACAGAAAAGCGGGAAAGCAAAATCCTTACCGCTGTTCGGATGAGGCTGTTATCCGCAGAATACAAAACCATGATAAGGCTAATTTGTGGAGACCCGCCTATGTCAGAGATATTGAGAAAATTATTCATCTTCCGTATTACAACAGGTATGCTGATAAAACACAGGTTTTTTCATTCTATAATAACGATGATATAACAAGGCGCGGACTTCATGTTCAGCTTGTTTCAAGAATTGCGAGAAACATAGGCGCCGTGCTCGGGCTTAACCTTGATTTGATTGAGGCTATTGCGCTCGGTCATGATATAGGTCATACTCCTTTCGGCCACGCAGGCGAAAGATTTTTAAGCGAGCTTTTACAGCATGAGACAGGCAGATATTTTAATCACAATGTTCACAGCGTCAGAGTGCTTGATAATCTTTTTTCAAGAAATATAAGCCTTCAAACGCTTGACGGTGTTCTCTGCCACAACGGTGAATTCGAGCAGCAGGAATACAGACCTAAGTATTCAAGGGATTTTGAGGAGTTTGACAGCCTTTATGAGGACTGTTGCAAAAACGGCAAAACGGCTATCGAAAAGCTTGTGCCGTCAACTCTTGAGGGCTGTGTTGTGCGAATCTGCGATATGATTGCATATCTCGGAAAAGACAGGCAGGATGCAATAGTTGCTAAAATCATACCGCCTGATTATAAATTCAAAAGCGATATGATAGGGGATCAAAATGCCGCAATTATAAATAATCTTACAGTTGATATTATTGAAAACAGCTACGGCAAAGATTATATTCTTTTAAGCCCTCAGGCGTATTCTGACCTTAAAAAGGCTAAAGTGGAAAATAATACCGTTATCTATCAGAATAAGGATATTAACGAGCAGTATAACGAAATAATAAAGCCTATGTTTTCAGAGCTTTATTATAAACTGCTTGACGATGTTCTTGCTCGAGATGAAGAATCAATGATTTTCCGCCACCATATCAAATTCATAAGAGAAACAAGAAAATATTATGAAAAAGACGATTATCTTAATCAAGAGCCGAATCAGATAGTTGTTGATTATATTGCAAGTATGACGGACGATTATTTCGTTGCGCTTCATGAACGCCTTTTCCCTGACAGTAAATATAAAATTAAATATAAATCATATTTCAGTGATGAAAACAAATAAATATGATGAATGTAAATGCCGAGAGATTATTTAAATCTCTCGGCTCAGCTGTTGATAAAGTGACCTGAACCACGCACAAAATGGTATTAAAAAAGTTAGTATTTCTAATTTAAATATAAACAATAACTTAATAGAATAAACTAAAAAGTCGCTGAAATATCGAATTTCAGCGACTTTTGTGCGTTTTCTGCCTTTTGCTCGGGGGCGGTACCATTGTACAGCTCCCACTCGCAAAAAACAGAATTCAGTTCCATTTCTCAATAGCTTTACAGTATATTATTTTTCTTTTCCTATTGTTATTGTGCTCTGGCCGCGGTGTCTTATAAGCTGCTGGGTAGTAAAACTGCCGTCATCTTTAATATTGATAAGCTGACCGCCTCTAAAAGGCACAACATATATATTATGGTCACAGGAAAGACCGTAGCTGAGGCGTATTCCCTGATATTCCGCTGTGTAGTTGTTCATATGGTCGTGGCCTGCAAAGCAGCCTTTTGTTGAACCGAGTTCAACCATTTTCTCAAACATACCATCATCAACTGCGGGACCGCATTCTTTTTCAAAGCGTCTTCCCGTAATTATTTCGCCCTCGTCATACGCAATTTTGAATTCCTGCATAGGAACATGGAAAAATGCAAGAGAGGGAACAACCTTTGTTTCGTCGCGGTTAACATCCATTGCGATTTCCTTGATTGTTTTTTCATACCATTCAACTTGATTTTCGTGGAAATGGTCATATCCGCCGTTCACATCATCATAGCTGTGAGTGTCCATCATAATAAGCGAGGTTATTACTTTACCGTTTTCGTCTTCAACATTGTAGTAGTAATTTCCCATACCGTCAACATCTTCGTCTCCGCGCTCATAGATGCAGTATGTAAGGCTTTCAAGGTAATCGCTCAACTGCTGTTTGTCAGCAAGTGTTACGCCGTCGGCAACTTCGCCGTTTTCGTATTTAATATCAAGACCCTCGTGGTTTCCGAAAACAAAGCCCCACGGCTTTTTAAATGTTTCCATAAATTCTCCGAAAGTTTTGAAAGCCGTCATATTCTCTTTTTCGCTTGTAACATCTCCAGTAACCATAATAAGGTCAGGGTCTGTGGTGTTAATCATTTCTGTAATCGTTTTGAAAGCTTTTGCGTCCTTTTTTTCATCATTCAGAATATGAACATCAGTAATCTGAAGAATTTTATATGCCGTGTCCTCAGCCTGAACATAATCTTTTCCTATAAATGTTACACCAAGGCACACTGCGCTTGCAGCCACGGCAAGGGCAAGCAATATACACAAGAAAACTTTAACACTTTTTTTTATATCAATACTCCTCTGATACAGTTTCACTTTTAATGATTTTATCTGAAAGATGTGCTTTGCGAATTGTTATCGGTCTGTCGCTTTCCACTTTTGTTATCTCGCCGTTTTTCCAGGTGAACGAAACAGAAGCGCCGTTAACTAACATATTTTTAACTTCGCCGCTTTTCCACTTTTTAGGAAGAGCAGGAAGAAGTTCAATAATGCCGTTTTCTTCGGATATGAGCATCTCATTAAGTCCTGCAATATATCCAAGGTTGCCGTCAATCTGGAAATAGTACGGCGGGTGAACGCAGAACAGATTTTTGAATACCGCATTGCATAAAAAGTCACGGGTAACATTTTCGGCAGTATCGGCGTCTCTCAGTCTTGCGGCAAGGCAAATTGCCCATGCGGCAGACCAGCCGATGTGCTGACCTGAATTATCAAGTCTGTATTTGAACAGTCTTCTTACCCAGTCTGTGCGCTCCTTATCTGCGTGATAACCTATAATTTTTGCAGGGTAAAAGGCATAAAGGGGAGAGAAGTGGCGGTGTCCTTTTTCCGGTGTCGGATAATCCGTGTACCATTCGTTTATGCCGTTTTTGCCCTCAGTAAAGGGCAACAGCTTTTCAAGCCTTTCAGTTATGTCTGCTTTAAGTTCCTTGTTGTTTGAAATTTCAAGTGCATTGGTAAATGCCTGCCTTACAAGTCCCATATCAAAAGCAGAACCGTAATCCATATTACAGGTGCTGCCGTTTTTTGAAAAAATATTTTCAGGCGACGGAGAGGGGCAGATAACATATGAGCCGTTGTGAAGAACAAGGTAATCTTTGCAAAAACGAGCCGCCTCTTCTGTTATTTCAAGCACTTTTTCACGGTGGTTTTGCAAAGCACCATTTTTATAATGTGCATAAACTTCGTTTGCAAGCCAAACTCCGCAAAGCGGCTCAAGCATATAATTCGGCGTGCCTTTAACAGGAGAGGTTTTTCTCCATATATCAACATTGTGGTTGCAGGCAAAGCCAGAACAGCCATAATTTATTTTTGCTGTGCGTTTTCCGTTTTGCATTGTTTCCCAAACCATATCAAGCAGGGGTTTAATACATTCGTCAAGTCCGCTTGCAGAAGCGCCCCAGTAATTCATTTGTGTATTTATGTTAACTGTGTAGTTACTGCTCCATGGCGGTCTTACGGAATTATTCCAAATTCCCTGCAAGTTCATTGCCTGACCACCGGGACGGCTTGCGGAAATCGTCATATATTTTCCGAAGTTATAAAACAGTTCGCACAACGCCCTTATATCATCAGAGTTTTTTGCCGCTTGAAGTAATTTATCTGTGGATAAATCGGACTCGCAGTTAAGGGAAACGCTCTGTTTAAAGAACAATGCCGAAAAGTCAGCGATATGCTCTTCTTTTAAATCTTCGTATTTGCATTTGCGTATACTGTTCAGCCTTTTTTGGCACTTTTTCTTTATTGCTTCGGTATCAGTAACAGGCATTTTGTTATAGCTTTTAAATCCTGTTTCGGTAACGAAATATAATGTTATAGTGCGTGCGTCTTTTATAGTTATTTTTCGGTTGCCCTCTATAATTTTGCCGTCAGTATCAACTGCCATACCGAGAGTAAATGCCATACCCTTGTTTTCGTTATATTTGATAGGGAACAGCTCGCTTCTTACATAGTTAGGAGCGGCGTAATCGGGAGCACGGCCTGTTAGGAACAGCATATTTCCGTCAGCTTCAGTTTTAGACCTCAGCTTGCTTTTCATTTTAACTGTAACATTTGCAGGGTCGCCTGTTTTTATAGAGTACACAACCGCCTTTTTAGGGTTTGAAGCAAACGCTTCCTGCAAAGAGCTATCAGTGCCAACTGTGTGTATGCCGTTTGATAAATCAAGCTCTCTGTAATAATTTGAATTATCAGTTGATGATATTTTGATTCTTACTTCGCCCACAGGCATAAACGCTTCGCTGTAAAATCCGCAAAGCTCTTTTTGTATTAAAGAGTCCGCTTCTTTGTTTTTACCTGCAAAAATAAGTTCTCGTACTTTAGACAGGTTTTGAAGACTTTTTTCGCTGTTATAGTCTTTCGGATAGCCTGACCACAATGTACCGTCATTAAAGCAGAGTTTTTCTGATTTATTTGAGCCGTAAATCATTACTCCCGTAAATCCGTTTCCGATGGGGAGTGCTTCACGCCAATGACGGGCGGGATTCTGAAACCAAATTTTATGCATAATCATTCTCCTGTTTTTGCAACAATAAAGTCAAATTGCTCAGGTACGGTAATGTCTTTATCCTCTTCATTATACAGCGCTTTTCTTATACCTCTATATAAAATATCAAGCATTTTATCACCCTCACGGAAATCAAGAAGATTAAGACCTCCGTTTTCGGTGAGAATTTCATTTGCTTTTTCGGCATTTCCTGCTTTTAAATACGCAAGAGAAAGGTACATTCTGAGTCTTGCATTGTCTTGAAGTTTTGAATCAATTTTACTGAATAAATTTATAGTCTCGCAGTATTTCTCATCTTCAATAAGCAGGCGCAAAACTCTTTCGCAAATGCTGTAAGTATTAGGAGCGCTGGAAATACATTTTTTAAGATAATAAATATATCTTTCATCCTCAAGCTGATAAAGAATGAAGCCGTATAAATATTTGTTCTGAATGTTGTTTTCAAGAATCATACTTTTTTCGCACTGTTCTTTAGCAGTTTTAAAATCTCTTTTATCATAACTGATAAGAGCAAGCTGGTAGTTGATTCTCCAGTCGCACATATTAGCGTTGTTCTCAAGCAAAAGCTGAGCATTTTCGCCGTACGGGAAAGATATAATATCTGTTTCAGGTTCTTTTCCGTCTGCTAAAGCATTCCAGTATTCACATTCTTCATCGGGTATAAATTCAAGGTGTTCGCTTTCACCGCCGCAAAACAGCTTTCCTAAGCTGCCCATACCGCTGCCTTTATATATGATTTTTCCTTTTTGAAGGCTTATATCATTTTCAACTTGAGAGAGTCTCTTGTCAAGTGCGTCTGAATTTCCGTGTTCGGATATTTGCTTTTTTACCGCCTCAACAAGTTCTTTATACTCGCCTTTAACGGTTTCTTTTCCTATATCCACAAGCGCATAACACTCAATGAAAGACCAGCTAGTTTTTGGGGGCATGGGAAGACACTCATACTGTGTCTTTCCAAGACCTGCTTGAATTTCTACATAATCGCCTGCTTTATCAGTAAGCATTTTCTGCCAGTGCTTTGAACCTTTTCTGTGTCCCCAAGAAAACAGCTTTCTGCCTTTTAGGTTATGACTTGACCACTGAAGAAGACCGTATCCGTCTGCGTTTACATTTGCAATAAATTTTTGCTCGTGCAAATCAATATCGTAGAAATAATCAATAGTATCGGGAATGTTTTGAGGATATGAAACATCTATTCCTCCGTCAATGGGAATAGGTGATTTTTTAATGCCTATGCCGTCTGAATTGTTGTAAGCGTCGCTTGCAGGAACGATAACTCTGCCGCCTTCAAATTCAGGAGTAGCCATGTTTGACCACCAATACATCGGAACAACTTCATCATTTGGATTTTCAATTCTAATAGCAACCAAAAGGCGGTTTTCTTCAAGCCAAAAATCCATTTGATAATAAATGCCGCGCACTCTTTCAAACTCATAAAATCTGAGCACTTCCTGTGAATTTTTGCCTTTTACCTCTGCGCAGTACATAGGGGAGCAAGTGAACGGTGTATGACCGATTATTCCGCAGTTCCATTCAACGCCGCCTGAAAACCAAGCGTTTCTGATGCTGAGGTTGCGGAATCTTATAACATCATTAGTATAAAGTATATCGGTTTCTTTTTTCTTGTCGTACAGTTTCCAAAGTCTGCCGCCGAAGTCAGGCAAAAATTCTGCATAAAGGTAATCGTTTTCAAGAATTGCAACAGAAACAGGCTGTTCCTTTTCATCACAGTAAGCGTTCTGCTGAGTGTACGGATACGCAGTTTCCCTGTAACCGTAGTTTATATAAAGCCCCTCATAATCCTTTATGGTGCTTTTGAATTTAGGCTGTTTTCTTGTTATTGATAAGTCAGGAACAACAGAATGTTCAGTAAAAGATGAACAGCTATAATTTTTAGTTGTAAATTTAATCATTGTTTATACTCCCGATAGTCCAAGTTCCTTTTCTGAAATCAGCCGTAACAGTTGTGCCGTCTGAATAAGTTGTTCTTTGAATATATTTGCCGTCCAAAAATTCGTGGCGAACCATTTCTTTGTTGTAAAGCTTTTCCTGAAGTTCGCACAAAGGTTTAATTCTGTTTAATTCTTTCTGCAGAGATTCTTTATCAAGCAATTCGATGTCTGCCGAACGGTTGTCTTTTCCTATTTTGAAATCTTCTTCACCGTAGCAGTGGAGATACGGCATTCCTGCGTGCATTGCGCAATACAGTTCTCCCTTTTCGCCCTTGGGTATTCCCCAGTTACCCCACCAATCCCAGGGAATCATAATACAGTCGTGATAAACAAGGCTTAAAAGCGGAACGGGAATGCCCACAGCAGCACCGTTTACCTGCGGACGAAGTGTGAACGGACCGTGGTGAACGAGGCAGATGTTATCTATAAGCTGAGAAGCAGGCTCCTCTGATGACATAATAAAGCCTTTTTTGTTCAGATAATCAAAGCATGACGCTCTGTGTTTAATGCTCTCTTCACGTGTGATTTTATGCTTCGGGTTGAAACATTCATCACCGTTCATAACGGAGAATACATCAAGATAAGCTCCCTGAACATCTACTCCGTGTTCCTCAAGCTCAGTATACGTCTTTTTAACAAAATCAAGCGCCTGAGACGCACATAAAAATGTGTGCTCTCCGCCGTCCCAAATAGAGCAGTACGGATGGCTTTTGTCTATTCTCATAACGGCTTTATCCATGTCAAAGTACTTTGATGCATAGTAATAATCACGGTACTGGTCATGAAGTGCGAAAATGTATCCGAGATTTCTGCAGGTTTCTGACAGAGCCTTTAAGCCCTCCCAGCCGCCGGCTTCCTTGCACGGGGGAAGTATATACGGGTGCAGGTTGTCGTATCCGAGAGCGCCCCATCCGTCCGTGTGGATATAAAGCTTTTCAAGCCCTGCTTTTTTCAATTCCTGCATCTGGCTTGCTCTTTTTTCAAAAGAAGCATAAAGCTTTTGATTTGTTGAGTTCTTGTCATAGAATTTTGAAGCAGGCTGAATAGTTGAAAATATTTTATGATGAAGCACAGGGCAGCCCACAAGCTTCTTGATATTTTCGTTTTCTTTTATTTTATCTTCAATAGTTTTAAGTCTGCCTTTTTCAATGAGATAGCTTCTGAAATCCTTGGCAATAGTATTATAGTCGCAGTTTTCACTGTGGAAAGTGAATCTGATTCTTCTTTCATATGAAAGCTTGCCAAGGCTTGACATCCAATAAACGGAATTTACAAATGAGGCGTGTTTGCCGAAAGATGAAAACATACAAGCGTCATAAGGAGTTTCAATTATTGCGGAAAAACCGTTTCCGTCGCAAACTCTTCCCCAAACAGGCATATAGCAGTCGCCCGTGTTTATTTTTCTGAGGTAATGAGCAAATCCGAATGTTGAAAGAAAGTTTTCCTTATAACCGTCAGGAAGAAGAAGTCCCTGGCGCATAGCGTCAACATGATACGAGTCTTTGCCTTTGCTTTTTGAGTTAAACGGAGCAGGGAAATAAACAGCCTGAATATCATAGCCTGTTTCGTTTTCTGCTTTGAGTGAAAATTCAACTGTGTTTTCGCCTGTGATTTTCGCTGTGCAGACAAGAGTAAAATCAAGCTTCTTTCCGAAAGCGATAAATGAACTGTAACGGCAGATGATACAGTTTGGTTTTGTTTCAATAGATTTTTTAAGTGCGCTTGCAAACGGGCGGTAGGTACTTATGTATTTATCACCCGCTTTTTTTCTTATGATTACATATGGGCGGCGTCCGTCGCTGACCCATGAAAATCCGTTGTAAATAACTTCATAATCACAGTTAATGTGATTGCTTAATATTCTCAGTTTTCTGCTCATATTTCTGTTTCTCCTGTAATTTTATTCAAGCAATTGTATTGGCTGAGTTCTTTTTTCATAAACTTATCATCGTTAGAAGAAGCAAACTCAACCGCTTCCTTAACGAAGTTTATATCTTTCTCGTCAAGCTCTTTGTTTTCATAATTTCTTACAGCCGCTCTTACTCTCAGCGCGCGTATATAGTTTGCGTGCTTCTTCTCTGATAAGTCATAAAAGAAAATAGGAATAACGCTGAGAACGGCGAAAATTATACCGAGCCATGTAACGCTTTCAAATGTGTTCATCATAACTGTTTTGTCTTTAAGAGCTTCGTCAATATTATCTCCGAATCCCACTCCGCCAAAAGACATAAACAGGGGCATGAGTGCGCTTGTGAAGAATCCGAAAAGAGTTGTTACGAAAGCGCTGAAATTCTGCCAGAAGCCCTCAAGTCTTTTGCCTGTTTTCCATTGCTGGTAATCAAGCACATCGGGAACCATAATTGTGGAAATATAGCTTAATCCGTTGAAAAGATTTTGGAAGAAGATTGCCACAAGTATGAGATAGGGTTGATTTAATGTGAAAAGCTGCATGAAAGCCATAACCATAAACCCAATGGTCGAAATAAGCATTACATTACGCTTTCCGAGCTTTTTAATCAAAAACGGTCCTATAAGCATTCCGGGAACAAGAGCATTGTTCAGCAGAATGTTGCAAACGCTTAATGCAAATGAGCCGTTTTGACCGGATATAGCGTAGTTGCAAATCCACAAATACATGTTTATATTTCCTCTTACGCCGATAAATACGGTGTATAGAGTGATTATCCAGAAATACTTATTTGTAAGAAGCTGTTTTGTGCCTTCAAGGAATTTAACCTGCGCAACATACTCTTTGTGAACGATAGTTCTTTCTTCTGTGCCGAAATAAGCAAAGAATACAAACACGATACAACCTAAACCGCAAATAGGGAACGCCCAGCGGTAAAGCTCTATGTTGTTCATTGGGTTTTCGCTTGAAGCAAATATAATTCCTGCCGCAAGCGGAAGTATAACATTTACAACCGAAGAGGGGATATTTGATACAAGCCCCTTAAATGCGCCTATGTTAGCTCTTTCCTGAGCAACGGGTGAAATTGTCTGCTCTATTCCCACCATGCATTGATTCAGAATAGTTGAAAAGAATGTACCTATCTGAATAAGAATAAACATAATCAATGCGCCCGTTGATACTTCTATTTCAGATGCTGCAACGGAAAATATCGGTATGCTCGGAATAGAAAACGAAAACAGAACATTTTCAGTCAATGCTTGGGGAATAAACGGTACGGCGCAAAAGCAAAGTACTGTTAAGATTGCCGATGACGGCAGAAAACGCTTGAATTTATTCTTAGATGATTTTGAATTGTCAATCATCATAGATAATATCGGCGCTCGCACGAGACCGAGAACAGAGGCAGCCATTCCGGCAACAAAAATAAAGCCTGATGAAACTTTGAAATAGCTTATCATTATGGGGATGTTTATTGCTATTGTCGTCCATGTTATTAATACACTTGAAAAAGACAGAGAACCTGAGCCGAGAGCTAAATTAAGGAACTCCTTATAATTAACATAATAACCCTCTGGCGGCGTGTGCCAATATGTTTTCAGCTTTTTCATTCCTTTGTTAATTTTTGCAGATACATTACTCATTTTCAGCACTCCTGTTAAAGCTAAGAGTTTTTTGTGATAATAAATAAAATTATTTTTTATTTTTAGATTTATTGTTTTTTCTTGATTCTCTAAGCTTTGCCGCATAAGCTTCTTTTTCAGCTTGCGCTGCATTTTGTTTCCTGTTTTTCTTTTGCTTGATTTCATCAATTAATTCAGCGCTCTTTGCTTCAAGTGTTGAAATTTCCGCAACAAGAGAGTCAAATACGGATGTGTTAAATTCCTGATTGCCGTTTTGATAATAGCGTGAAAGGAGTTTTTTAGACCTTTTTTCCTGACGGGCAATTTCAATCATCGCAAGGCGTGTTTCTTTTTCCATAATTATTCTGCCTTGACATTAGAACATTTAACTGTTTTTAAGTGCTTGCTATTGCAGTATTTGTTTGAGCTGACAACAATGTTGTCAGTTGATTTTGCTGTTATGCAGTAGCCTTTGTAGTTCATAAATTCATTTCCTATTATTTTTATGTTTTTATGAACGGCACCGGCATGAATTTTGTTTTCAGGCTTAATGCGTATGGGAGTTTCTCCGCTGTACTCGAATTTGTTGTTTTCCACGCTCACATCAAGGCACATTCCGCTTTCATACCAGCTTTTAGCGTCGTCGGAAAGTAAAACTGCACTCATTGTAGTGCTTTTAAAATAGTTGTTTTTTATGCGAACTTTGCCTCTTGTTGTAAGCAAAAGTCCGCGAGTGATAATGCGTGTGAGAAAATTATTTTCAAAATCAACATCAGGGCAGGCGTCAATATCTTCTATAACATAGTCCACGCCTTTATCAGAAGCTTTGTCAAGAACAAGCTTTATGTCTGTTTCATTTAAAAGCGTTGATTCAATTATTTTTGAAGTGCCTTCCTGAAGCATGGTTTTCGGGTTTATATATGCTATTTCATCACCCTCTCGAAGGGGGTTGAAACCGTGAGACTGAGGGTGCATAAAGCGAACGGTTATCTCTTTTCCGAGCACTTTAACTATTTTAAAGTGAATGCCGTGCACATTAAGGCAGTCATCGCCTGCGCCGTCAAAAACACTGTTTGAAACAGAGAATTTTCCTCGGCACATACAAACCTGCATAAAATCGGCAACAGATGCCATTTTTCTTGCAGAGTTTTCTTCAGGGCAAAAATGTGAATTTATAATGCTTACATTTTCGCTGTCCTGAGCAACAAAAGCCAAAGAGTAATTAAAGCGCTGTTTGAATGAATCAATAACTATATCGCTGCTTTTGTTTATAAAAATACCTGCGTACTGGCGTCTTACATCAAATATATAAAAGCAGTCGTTTTCTTTAAATCTCAGGGCGTTGGCATAATATGCTCTAAATCTTCGGTTCCCGAGATCCTGTAAGCGCATTGCGCCGAAAAGCGGGTGTGAAACTCTTTTAATTTTGTCAGGCGTTTCACTTCTCACTAATCCTATCCAATGAGCGTTGGCTGCGCATAAATCAGCGGCGCACTTGTAGCCCGTTGCGTAAAAATAAAGCTTCCCGTTTTCAAATGTATACTGAGAATCTTTGTCAATTTCATAATCAACGCTGAAAAGAGATTTCTTTACAACTCGAATCTCGTGCATATCGGGATGAGCGTGCCGTATTTCAATATCGCGTACAACTATATTTTCACAGTTTTCAATTGCAAAGTTAGTAACCTTGCCTTTAATAATAAAAACAGCGCCGTTGCCTTCAATTGTTAAATTCTTAATGGAGTTTAAATAGAACGGCACTTCGTTAAGATGCGGCGTTTCATTTTCATTAAACTCTTTATCGCCTACGGTATTTGTTATGTAAAGCATATATTTGCGGCAATTTTCACTGTTAATATAATAAGTGCCGGGGTCAAATGAAATTACTTCGCATTCGCTCTTTTTTGCTTCATCAAAAAGTTGAGCAAGCTGCTTTGCTATTTCCTTGCCGGGAAGTACTCCGTATTCAGCGGCGTTAAGCGTTTTCATATTAATCCTCCAGCATATTCTTTATTTTGGGATATTCAGGTAATTCATTAAAACCGTAAAATGATTTCGCGTTCTTATATAAGAACATTTCTTTTTCAGCGTCACTTAAATCGTTTGATTTAAGCACAAAATCATAACTCATTTTATAAGTTATTTCAGTCATTGTTCTGGGATAGTCGCTGCCCCACATAAGTTTTTCAAATCCACAGATAGCGGCGGCGTTCAAAATGGCATTCACTGCGCTTTTATAGGGGTAAAATTCACTGTTAAAAAGCCAAGTTATGCCGCCGCTTTCTATGTAAACATTTTTATGCCTTGCAAGTTTAATCTGCTCTTCCCAATTTTCCCTTGTTACCATTCCAAAATGGCCTATTGCAATTTTTAAATCAGGTAAGCTGCATATGATTTCTTCAAGCTGGTGTGTTTGAGCGTCTCCGTCAGCCATATCTATGGCGATGAATTTGCCGTGCTCTGCCGCTTTTTCAAAAACATTCATATGCTTTAACAGGTTTTGCTCTTTAAACTTGCAGGAGCAAAGCTTGATGCCGTCAAATCCCTCTAATGCAAAATCATCGTTTTCTTCATAAAGAGAACAGATTTTAATTCTGTCTCCGTAAGCTTTTTTTACGGACAAAAGATAATCATCCTGATTTCCGTCCATAACTTCCTGAACGCAAACTCCGCCTGAAACCCTTGCGTAATCCATATTTGCAATCAGCATTTCAGCGTTGTTTTCGCCGTTAAGCATATACGGGGGCATCATTTGTCTGACTTCACCGCCAAACATACTCTTTCCGTTTCCTACACTGTAAACGGGTTTGCCGTTATGAAGTCCGTTTTGTTTTTTCCATAAATGAATATGAGAGTCGATTATTCTCATAATGTTACTCCATCCTTAAATATGGCTATTTCTCTGTATCCGTTTTCTTCATTTTTAGCTTCGTATTCGCCGTTTGCTGTTTTCAAAATCAGGTTGAAAAGCGAATCGCTGTCACCGCTTTGAGCGTCAAAATCAATCCAATGGCTTTTATGACCTGCAAGAAGTGAGTTTGTAGCTATTTTGAGTGTCGGAACAGGCGCTCCGAGGGGAGTTCCTCTTCCTGTCGTAAATAATATAATATGGCAGCCCACTGCCGTTAGGTTAGTGACTGCAACCATATCGTTGCCTGGTCCGTTGAGAAGATTAAGGCACGGCGTGTTTGCTGTGTCGCCGTAATCAAGCACAGCGGTTACGGGTGCGTTTCCGCCCTTTTGAACACAGCCGAGAGATTTTTCCTCAAGCGTGGTGATTCCTCCCGCCTTATTGCCTGGCGAGGGGTTTTCACTTACGGGCTGATTATGCGCAATGAAATAAGCTTTGTAGCGGTTGATGAGATTTACTGTTTTTTCAAAAACATCTTTGTTAACACAGCGGTTCATCAAAATTTGTTCTGCGCCGAACATCTCGGGAACCTCTGTTAAAACAGCGCAGGCGCCCATATCCGAGAATTTATCCGCCATTCTTCCGACAATCGGATTTGCGGTTATTCCGGAAAGTCCGTCGCTTCCGCCACATTTTAAGCCGATTTTAAGCATTGAAGCAGGCACTTTTTTTCGTGTGTCTTTTTCTGCCTGTTTTTGTAAATCTTCGATGATTTTTACACCCTGTGCAATTTCATCATCGCAGTCCTGAACATTAAGGAATTTTATTCTTTCGCTGTCATATTCTCCGAGAACTTTTTTAAGCTCTGAGATATTGTTGTTTTCACAGCCGAGACCTAAAACCAAAACGCCGCCTGCGTTAGGGTGCTTTATAAGTCTGCAGAGTATTTGCTGCGTTCTCAAATGGTCGCCGCCAAGCTGACTGCACCCGTATGGGTGAGGGAAATTCAGCGCCCCTGTTTTTTTGGCGAGAATTTCAGCAGTTTTGTTTACGCAGCCAACGGTGTTTATTATCCAAATATCGTTTCTGATACCTATGTCTCCGTTTTTTCTAACGAAAGCATGAATATCAGGAGCCTTTTCCTTTGTTCTTTCAGTCAGTTGGGGAGTATAATCATATTCGTTTACCCCGGAAAGACCTGTTTTAAGATTATGTGTATGTACATGTTCATCCTGTGCAATATCAGCAGAAGCAAAACCTATAGGAAAACCGTATTTTATAACCGGTTCTCCCTTCTTTATATTGCATCTGGCATATTTATGACCGTTTTCAAGGTTAACTTTTACATTGTCATTAGGATGAATTATGATAAAGCCCATTTTATAGCCTCTCTTATTCCTTTTTGCTGAATTAAAGCTGTGCCTTCCTCAACGCTTTCAAGCATTTCGCTAAGGTCCTCGCCCCATAAATCAGGGTTGGCAAGAATATTTGGAAGGGTGTTATTCTTGATGAATTTTACCGCGTTCTCATCGTCTGAAACATCATTGTTTTTGTAATATTCAATAAGAGCGGCGAGTGATAACGCTATGGGGCGAGGATATTCACCATTAACTTTTTTATAGTCAAAGGCGGTGGGAAGAACTCTTACAGTAAATTTACTTACAGAGTTCAGCGCAATTGATTTAAGCTGATGGCAAATATACGGGTTTTTAAAACGCTCGAGAACAGAGTTAGCAAAAGAAATGTTTTCTTCACTCTCGCCGAGCATGGGGATAATATATTTAAAAATGCATTCACGCAGGAAAGCGTTTATTTGTTCGTCTTTAAGACAATCTCCAACGCTTTCAATACCGCACAAAAGAGCGGGGAATACCATAGAGGTGTGAGCGCCGTTGAGTACGCGGACTTTGCGCTTTTTGTAAGGTGTAACATCATTTGTCCACACAACATTAAAGCCTGCTTTGCAAAGAGGAAGCTCATCCTCAAAATTGCCTTCTATTACCCACAAATGGAAAATTTCCGCTGTGTCAAGAAGACCGTCATTCCAGCCTATCTGCTTGCAAAGAGTTTCCGCCTCATCTTTTGGGTATCCTGTAACAATTCTGTCGACAAGTGTGCTGCAAAACTTATTCTCACTGATTACCCATTCGTAAAAATCTTCTCCGAGCTTCCACTGCTGAACATATTTGAGCACGCATTTCTGAAGTTCTTTACCATTGTTGTCAATAAGCTCGCAGGCAAGAATATTAAAGCCGGGAAGATTAACTTTGAATCTTTCATATAAAAGCAAGGTGAGCTTTGCAGGGAATGAAGAGGGGGGAGCGTCTGTAATTTTACAGTTGGGGTCATATGCAATTCCCGCTTCTGTGGTGTTTGAGATTATGAAACGAAAATCGGGATTGTGAGCCAATTCCAAATAAGCGCCTAAATCTTCATAGGGATTAAGCGCTCTGCTGATTGAATGAATTTCAGTATGCTCGTTTACTTCCTTACCGTTTTCAATACCTCTTAAAAAGAGATTGTAAACTCCTTTTTGCTCGTTTATTTTGTCGCAAAGACCATTTGCAATGGGCTGAACGATAACTGCTTTTCCTGAATAAAGCTCTTTTTCGTTCAGTTTATGAATGAAATAGTCTACAAATCCTCTTAAAAAGTTTCCTTCACCAAATTGTATAATTGTCTCTTTCATAATTAACACCTCAATTATTCAAAGCTCAAAAGTACTTTTGCAATGCTTCCGTCATTGTGAGCAAGCTTGTCGAAAGCTGTTGCGGCGTCTTGGTAATCATATACTGCGCTCACCATTTTTAATACATCCGCTTTACCTGCGGATACCAAATCAATAAGTTCTTCAAAATCGGCAGTAAAAGCGTTTCTTGAACCGAAAATATTCAGTTCCTTTTTCAAAATTATTGAATGAAGGAATGTGGTTTCTTTTTTGCCGTTGCCGATGAGTATTATGTTTGCGCCTGTTGCCGCACAGTCTATGCAGCTTAAGAAAGTTACGGGAAGCCCGCACGCTTCAACGCATACATCAAACATATTTCCGTTTGTAAACTCTTTTGCCGCTTCAATAATGTCTGTATCTTTGGTGTTAACCGTTAAGTCTGCACCGTATTCTTTAGCAAGGGCAAGACGATTATCAAGCAAATCTGCAATCATAACTTTTGCGCCCATTGCTTTTGCTTTGAGAAGTGCAAAAAGACCTATCGGACCTGCGCCCATAATAAGCAGAGTATCGTTTTCTTTAATTTGTGCTCTTGACAATGCGTGGCAGCTTATTGAAAAAGGCTCAATAAGCGCAAGTTCTTTTGCAGAAAGTCCTTTTCCGCTGATTATTCTTTCAATCGGCATTGTTATGTATTCCTGAAAGCTTCCGTCACGCTGAACGCCCATAGTCTGGTTATCTGTGCAGGCGTTTACAATTCCTCTCTGGCAGGAATAGCATTGTCCGCAGTTGAAATAGGGGCTTGCCGTAACAATATCTCCGGGCTTAAGACCCTTATCGTTTTCTTCAATTTCAACGATTTCTGCGCTGAATTCGTGTCCCGGTATTCTCGGATAAGTTGTAAAAGGCTGATTTCCCGTGTAAGAAGCTACATCGGCGCCGCAAATTCCGCAATACTTGATTTTGAGTAAAGCTTCTCCCTTTTTTGCAACGGGCATTTCCTTTTCTTCGATACCGATTTTAAACAGTTCTGTAATTTTTACTGCTTTCATATTATCTTATCGCTCCAAATCTATATATTTGCTGTTCCAGATTACCGCTGTTTTAAGCGGTGCCCCTTTGCAGTATATTTTGTTTTCATAAGCAGAAATAGGGTCTGCTGTTAATTCGCCTTTTTCAATCAGTTCAACAAGCTCGTCAAAACGGCTTTGGCACAGTATTTCAATAGCCTGTTCCATATGCTTTTTAGTGAAATTGATTGATGAAAGTATTACCTGGTTTTTGAAACCGAACGGCATAGTGTCGAATGTTATCTTTGGGCCGAGTGAAAAGCTGTTGTAAATGCCGTTGCAACCGAGAACGCCGTGTTCAAAAGCAATTTGATGCTCAATGTTAGTTCCGCTTGCACCAACAAAAACAGTTGCTCTGCCGCAGATTTTTTCAATAATATTCTGCGCTGTTTCTTCAGGCGTCATTCCATCGCTGCAAAGATACTGCGCCTCCACAACCTCTTTGGCAAAGCACGCTTTTTCACAGCTTTCAGGACTTCTTCCAACAAACAAAATTTTAGCCTGCGGATGATTCAATCTTATCTGGTGCGCAATGAACAGCCCCGTAGTGCCAAGACCGAATACAACCACTTTGTCAAAAGTACTGTGATAAGCAATATCCCTTGCCAAGCTTTCACTGCATTGGTTTTTAGCAAGTTCAACTCTGAAATTCTGAGCAACGCCTATGTCGCACATCCTTTCGTGCTGGAAAATAGCGCAGGCGTAAGGGTCTGAAAATACCAAGCGTTTTGCGAGAGTTAAAGGAAGTTTTTCGCAATTTTCATATTCTTTCGGTAAATGCAAAAGCATATCGGGATTAAAATAATTGCAGTCGCAGAAAATTCCGTCCGCTCCGTCGCATCCGTATTCAAAATAGCTTTCTTCTTCTGTAAATCTTGTTGGGTCGTAGCTGTTTCCGCCTCTTATAAGTACAATGGCGAATCGGTTTTCTTCAGGAACCCAAACAACTCCCTCATGCCCGTTTATAAGTCGGGATTCACCTTCGGGGAATTTAGCGTCAAGTTTTCCCGCTCTTCCCATTCTCATAAGCTCAAAATCTGTTCCGCAAAATCCGCAGAATACTGGGTTAACTTTTATTCCGGCTTTCGGTTCTTGAGTGCGGAGTTGTCTGCGTTCGGGATTAATTATATTAACGCTTCCGTATTGAAGCGGTTTGTCTTTGTCGTTAACAAAATAAGTTCCAAAGGTTTTCATTTCAAAACACACCCTTTTTTCAAAATTATGTTGGCATATTGCCTTCTTTCACCTGTGGCAACAACGGCATAAGCTTTTTTCGCTCTTTCGTAATAATCAAATCTTTCAATGAAAGACATTTTAGCGTCTGGGTTGCTCTTTTTAAGTATATTCTCATATTCGGACCAAACAGAAACATCTGCGGTATCCCCTTCGCATTTTTCCATTAATATAAAGTTAGTGTTGTCATACTGGTCAAGAGGGAATAGCTCAAGAATACCTGATAACAGCTCTGGAATCTCAATTCCGTCTGCTCTTATTAATCTTTGAGCTGTTGAAGCAGACGGAAAATTAGCGTCTGCAAGCACAATTTCATCGCCGTGCCCCATTTCGCAAATAATTTTAAGCAAATCGGGTGATATTTGTGCAGGAATTCCTAATAACATATTTTATTTCCCTCCGTCAGGTTTAAAATTCGATAATTTCGGTGTTAACTGTGTTGTTGCTGTCAAGAGTCAAAAGAGTACCTCCTAACATATCAAAATCAAAGTTGCAGTTGTAAGAACTCTTTGTCATATAGCAAAGCTTAACTCCTTCATATTCTGAAATGAAATTGTTAAGATGGTCGTGACCTGCAAATAAATGAGTGCCGTTGTTTTCCTTGAACACCTGGAAAAAGCCTTCATTTTAAACAGCGGTGTAAGAATCTTCGCCTCTGTTTCCTGATTCATAGCCATCGGTAACATTTTTGTATTCGGGAACGGGAACATGCATGAATGCCATATTTGGAACTGTACTTCCTGCTGATTCAGCTATGCCGTTTACAGCCCACTGATACCATTCAATCATATTCTTGTTTACGCCGCCGTCAGTAACTTTTTCGTCAACAATTCTGAACTGACCGTCATCCATTAAAAACAGTGAGTAAACAGGCTTGCCGTCACGAGTGATGTTTACAATATAGTTGCCCATACCGTTCATACCCTCGGGTCCGCATTCAAAAAGTGAATACTCAGCGTTTTCGTAAATTTCAGCAAGCTTTGCTTTGTCTGCTCTGCCTTCATAGTCGTGATTGCCGAATACGGGTGCCCACGGAATTTCAAAGCTGTCCATGAAATCGGCAAACTGCTGAGTGCAAATATCATTCCAAGCAGTGAGAACGCTGTCACCGCCCATGATTATCAAATCGGGCTGAGCTTCGTTAATCAACTGCTTAAGCTGAACTCTGCTTATTGTATCTAAAATGAAATTTGTGCCGAGCCATGAGGCGCCGAATGTTGCGTGATTGCGGATATGTATATCTGTTAAGCAGAGAATCTTGAAATCCTCACTGCCTGCCTCAATAGATTGTGCGTAATCTTCAGTATAAGCGTCTGATGCGGACCATTCATCGCATACAGCCACACCTTTTTGATATTCGAGACCTTTTGATGCAAAAATGGAGTTGCATATAATAACTACTGCAACCCAAACGCAGATGATTGCGATTATTATTTTAACAGGTTTTTTTGTTAAAAACTTTTTCATATGTCTATCCTCTCTATCTTGTAAATTTCAGCTGAAAAATCTAAAAATTCGCTCACCTGCGAACTCGTTTCGTTTCCTTGAAAATTCTGCGGCAGTATTACGCCGCTTTTCATAAGAACATCGCCTGTGGCGGAAACATTTATCTTAGAAATTTTGTATTTCTCATTTGGCATCAACCCTGTCAGATGAAGACGGGGGAGCGTGTTTACGGGGAAAAACAGTTTTTGCATAACATAAAGAAATGCAGTCTGTTTGTCTTCGCTCACAAGAAGCCAGCTGTGATAATTGCCTTTGAATCCGTCCAATATTCTGTAAAAAGAGGCTCCGGATAAAATGTTTCGTATCTGTTTGTATTCTGAAACATATTTATTAAGCTCCGCAAGCTCTTGTTCACTGCATACCGTTAAATCATACTGAAGCCCTAACACGCCGAACGCCGCCGCTGAATATCTGTCTTTTAGCTTTGTGGTTCTTTTCGTTTGATGATTAGGGCATATTGAAATGTGGTTGCACATAACATCGGGCGGGTAAGCATAGCTTGTGCCCTCCTGAATTAAAGTGCGTGTCATAACATCCGTGTTGTCCGACACCCAACCCACAGGCATATAGCACATCATACCGAGATCAAATCTTGTTCCTCCCGATGCGCACAGTTCAAATAAAACATTAGGGTGTCTGTCTGTCAGTTCCTTTAAAACTCTGTAAAGTCCGAGAACATATCGGTGCATTACAAGCGCAGCAGGCGTTTTTGCGGACTGTGTGTCAGACAGCAGTCTGTTGAAATCCCATTTTATATAATCAATGCCGATTTCAGTTATTCTCTGTGAAATGATTTCTATTATGTAATCCTGAATTTCGCGGCGGGTAAGGTCAAGCACTAGCTGGTTTCTGCCGAGTATTATGGGGTCGCGGTTCTGATTACCGGCGCCCAGTCGGGATGCTCCCTGAAAAGTTCGCTGTTCCTGCTTATCATTTCAGGCTCAAACCATAAACCGAATAAAAGACCCTTTTCTCTTACTTTATCGGCAGTAGGACGAAGCCCGTCGGGGAATTTCGTTTTGTGAACCCACCAATCACCTAAAGACGAGGTATCGTCATCTCGTTTGCCGAACCATCCGTCATCAACAACTAAAAGCTCGGCTCCTATTTCTTTGGCTTTGTCGGCAAGCTCAAGAATTTTCTTTTCGGTAATATTAAAGTACATTGCCTCCCAACTGTTTACCAGCACAGGCTTTGGTTTGCCTTTCCATTGCTTGGGAGTTATGTGTGAATTAATAAAACGGTGCATATTTGCGGAAATTCCATTATATCCTTGTGATGAATATGTCATAACTGCTTCGGGGGCATAAAATTCTTCTCCGAACCCGATAAAAGTTGAAAAATCATCAGCTCCGAAAGAACTTAAAAACCTTGTGTTTGTATACGGACTTAATTCAACTGACTGACAGTGGCTTGAGCTGTAAATAAGATTGAAACCGTAAACTTCTCCGCTGAAATTGTCTGCGTTTGTTTGCGCAAGCATTATAAACGGGTTATGGCGCGCACTGCTTGCGCCTGCGTTAGCTTCTATTGAGAATTTTCCTGATGAAAGAGCAGTTTCCTCTTTAAATCTTTCTCTTCCCCAAGCGCCATTGAATGTAACAGCCTTTAAGTCATCACGAGGCAAATCAAGTTGAAGATTTGAAAGTCTGTTAAGCTCAATTTCTTTGTTTTCTGTCCTCAAGCAAACGCTTCTTGTAATACAGTCGCAGTCATTGAATATACGATAATATAAAATCAAGGATGCGCCTGTGATTTCATCGCTTAAAATTACTGTTAATTCGTCATCGGCGTCATAAGCCTTTGGGTTTGGGTTTTCGCTTTCAATATTTCCTGTTAAGTATGTTTCGTATTTGAATCGGCAAAGCGTGTTTTCGCTTTGCGCACGGCACGCGCATTTTCGCATATCTCCGTTGCCGTCTGTGGAGTATTCAAAACACATTGAGTCAATCCCGTATGAAACATCATTTTCAGGATACATTGCGCTTACCAAAAGAAGAGAGTGGTTTTGAAAAAACGCTGTGTAATCATTTTGAAAAGCAATTTTTTCTCCGTAATACAGGTTTTCAAGATCTCCGTATTTTGTAACTCTGAATATGTCTGTCTCTTATACACATCTCCGAGCCCACGAGACCGTACTAGATCTCGTA
>ERZ1027012.219-NODE-219-length-22982-cov-6.825446_pt1 | contig 22982 bp, 15 predicted proteins | sample MGYA00519447_ERZ1027012 | MGnify/ENA primary metagenome ERZ1027012 (study PRJEB26926, sample SAMN06164700) | human gut metagenome | biome: ENVO:00009003; feature: ENVO:2100002; material: ENVO:00002003 | host: Homo sapiens | place: USA | collected 2012 ... | reverse complement strand
ATATAATTGTTCATAATAAATCTATTGTGAATAGTAGCTATTTGAACGGCATTTCTAAAACAAAAATTTCAAAACCAGAATTGGATTCACATTTATTGGTTGATGAGAATTATGTGTTGAAAGCTTTTAACACTATAGAGTGTATAATTTTATCAATATTTTTGGAATGTGGTAGGTTTTTTAAAAATTCGGATAAAAATAAATATTTGGATGAAGTATTTAATGTCGGTTTTGATTTTTTATGCCGAGAACAATATGATGTGAGTGAATTTATTTTTGAGCAATTAGAAAAATTAGACGTTGAAAATATTACAAAAATGATGTCAAAAGTAAATAGATGGATCTCGCAAAAAGCAAAATATGGTATTGATTCTGTTAAAAATGAAATAGAAAAGACAGATTTTTCCGCTTTAAATGATAGCTTCATTTTAGCAAAATATATTTTGTTAGAAAATTATGATGATGCTATTAGAATACTAGAAACAAAAACTGATAATGCATTGATTGCTACATCTTTATTAGAATGGCCGCTGTATAAGGATTTCAGAAAAACACAGAAATTTAAAATATTTAAAGAGAACCATAAAGAGTTGTTTAACGTAAAAGAGTTAGACTCTACAAATAGCGATAATTATCAAAATATAAGTTATAGTGAGATTCAATCCAATTTGGAACAATAGAATAGAAAAAATAAATATCCACAATATGTTATAAGCGTTGGTAAATAAGTTATAATGCAAACCTATAACTTTCGTGAGTGGGGAAAGTTAAAATCAGGGGACTTCCACTCCATAGTTGTTCTCTAAATAATGAAAAGGAGAATGGCTATGAAACAAGAGCTAATTAATGATATTATTCAGGGAGTGTTATCTTTCTTGAATAATGCGCAATGCGAAAAATTGCAAGAAGTATTGCAATGTAATCTTGCAAAATATGAGGTAACAGAAAGCGAAAGCAAAAAGAGTAACTTGGAACAGAATTTTGTAGAGCTATTTCTATCTGCAAAGCGAATAGAGGGCTGTTCGGAGAAGTCGCTTAAATATTATAATGCAACTATCAACGCTATGCTTACTACAGTTGATAAAGATATTAAGCATATTGTTACTGATGATATTCGCAACTATTTAACCTATTATCAAGAGAAAAAAGGTTCAAGTAAAGTTACAATAGATAACATAAGACGAATACTTTCCAGCTTTTTCTCATGGCTTGAAGATGAAGATTATATATTGAAAAGTCCTGTAAGAAGGATACATAAGGTAAAAACCATAACTAACATTAAAGAGACATATTCAGATGAAGCGTTGGAGCTAATGAGGGATAACTGCACTGAATTAAGAGATTTGGCAATTATTGATATGCTAGCTTCTACAGGTATGCGTGTTGGAGAAATGGTGCTTCTTAATAGAAATGATATTGATTTCAATGAAAGAGAATGTATAGTTTTTGGTAAAGGTAGTAAGGAAAGGATAGTTTATTTTGATGCGAGAACAAAAATTCACTTACAAAATTACTTGAGCAGCAGGACTGACAATAACCCAGCCTTGTTTGTTTCGTTAAAATCACCACATAATAGACTAAAAATAGGCGGAATTGAAACAAGGTTGAGAGAGTTTGGAAAACAATTAGGATTACCAAAAGTGCACCCGCATAAGTTTAGGCGTACACTTGCAACTATGGCAATAGATAAAGGAATGCCTATTGAACAGCTGCAGCAGCTTTTAGGGCATAGAAAAATAGATACTACCTTGCAATATGCAATGGTAAAACAGAGCAATGTCAAGATTGCTCACCGAAAATATATTGGGTAGATTGGAGTATAAACGTGTTTGAAAAATTTACTACATTAGCAGATGTCTCAATAAATGGAAAAGGTTCATATGGAATTGGGGCAAGCGCTGTACCATATTCTGATAAACTTTTCACATATTTAAGGATAACAGATATAAATGATGATGGAACATTGAATTTATCCGATTTAAAATCTGTAGACGATGAAAAGGCGAAAAATTATATTCTGAAACCTAATGATATTGTTTTTGCTAGAACTGGAGCAAGTACGGGACGAAATTATTTTTATGATGGAACAGATGGACAATTTGTTTATGCTGGATTTTTGATTAAGTTTAGTCTAGATGAGAGTAAAATTAACCCTAAATTTGTTAAATATTATTGTCAATCAGAAGATTATAAATGTTGGATAAACTCATTTAATACAGGTAGCACAAGGGGCAATATTAATGCAAAAACGCTTGAAAAAATGCCCATCCCATTGATCGATAGAGAAATACAAGATGGATTGGTTAGTATTTTATCAAGTATTGATGATAAAATAAAGGAAAACACTGCGATAAACAATAATTTAGATGAACAAATGCAAAAGCTCTACAAATCATGGTTTGTTGATTATGAACCGTTTAATGGTATAAAGCCAGCTAACTGGACACTTACAGATATATATTCTGTTGCAAACATTATCTATGGTGCTCCTTTTGCTTCAAAAATGTTTAATACGGAAGGAATTGGTAAACCTATTATCCGTATTCGTGATCTAAAGGAACAAGAATTTGAAACCTTTACAACAGAAGTACATCCAAAAGGTCATTTAATTCAGCCTGGTGACATTGTAGTTGGTATGGATGGAGAATTCCGCCCATACATTTGGGGAAATGAAGAAGCTTGGCTTAACCAACGAGTATGTATTTTTGAAAGCAAACAACAAAAGAGAAAAGCGTTTCTTCTCTACACTATTAAGCCTTTACTGAAATATATTGAGCAAATACAGGTCGCCACAACTGTAATTCATATAGGCAAAAAAGATTACGACTCTTTTGAAATTTGGCTACCAGATGAGAGTACACTTAACAAGTTCGACGAAATAACAGCTCCAATGATAGAGCTTATTGTTAATAACCGTTTAGAAAATAAACGCTTATCAAAGCTTCGTGACACTCTTTTACCTCGTTTAATGTCCGGCGAACTTAATGTTTCCGACATTGACATTTAAGCCGCTAAATTATTGTTTGCCATAGAAAGGAATGAACATATGGGAAAGTATGATTTTATATACGCGTTTCCTAATGATTTTGATAATCGTGTATGTCAATTACTAAGGCAATTATATAAAAGTGATGAGTTGGCAAGTGCATTTGCTAATTGTAAATACGAATATGAAGATTTGGGATTAGCTTATTACAAAGGTCTTAAGGGAGATAATTGGAATAAAAAAGCCATTGATATGACAATAGAAGGACCCCAAAGTGCCATTTTGGTTTTGCGGAATAATAACAAAACTGTTGAAAACGCCATTTCAAAAGCTCTTAAATCGACAGAAACAGGACTTTTGCTACGAAATACGGTGTATTTAACATCTGACAATTTGTCCATTTTTCCTGAAACGAATGAGGCAAGACTTAATGCAGACATTCAATCGACAGAATTGGTCTTATCTGATTTAATTAAAGTTGGAGAACGCCTCTGTTCTAACCCTACATATAATGGGTATAGTTCTGAAAATAGTATTAACGATTTTTTTAGAGATACATTATCACTTATGGGATATAATGAGGTGAAAGACCAAACCAGACACGGCATATCTAATAGTGGAAAAGATGCCGGAGAAGTAGATATATTGATAACAAGGGACGGCAAAGAAGTCGCAATATATGAAGGATTAAAACTTTCAAGTGTAAGCACTTCGTATATTGATGAACACATTGAAAAATCAATTGTTAATTATAATGCGTTGGGTACTGCGACTTTTATTGTTGCGTATGTTAGCGCATCTGATTATGAAAATTTCTTCAATAGGTATTTTGAACATTTGCAAAGTATTCAGTTCCCGATGGAAACAAAACAAACTTTGAAAATCAGTCCTTTTCCAAACGCTTCAACAAGGTTGGCAAAGATGATTCTTTCTCGTAATGGATATGATTTTCCAGTATATTTTGTTACATTTAAATTGCTAAATAAATCTCAAAAGTAAGGAGTAGATATTATGCCGGGATTATATACCGAAGCCGATTATGAAAATTCAGTAATCGAGCTGTTCAGAAATGATTTGGGATATGAGTACGCATACGGTCCCGATATTGAAAGAGACTTTTACAGTCCGTTATATGAGGAAGTTCTGCTTGACTCTCTGTACCGCTTGAACAGAGGGTTGCCTGATGACGCAATTCAGGACGCCTTATTCAAGCTCAAAAACTTTGAAAACGGAGAGCTTGTGCAGAAAAACGCCGTGTTTATGGACTATCTGCAAAACGGTATCCCGGTAAGATATTTTGTTGACGGTGAGGAGCGTTCCTCTATCGTCTATCTTGTTGATTACAAAAATCCCGACAATAACTCCTTTATCGTTTCTAATCAATGGACTTTTATTGAGAACAGCAATAAACGTCCTGATGTAATTCTCTTTTTGAATGGCTTGCCGGTAGTTTTGGTTGAGCTGAAATCTCCCTCTCGTGAAGAAACGGACGCTTCCGAAGCGTACAGACAGCTCCGTAACTATATGATTGAGATACCGTCAATGTTCATTTACAACGCAATTTGCGTAATGAGCGACCAGTTGACCTCTAAGGCAGGTACGATCACCTCCGGTGAAGACCGCTTTATGGAGTGGAAAACAAAGGACGGCGACTACGAAAACACGCAGTATGCGCAGTTTGATACATTCTTTGAGGGTATGTTCCAAAAGGAAAGACTGCTTGATATTATCAAAAACTTTATTTGCTTTTCTAACGAGGGCATCAATTCGTTTAAAATACTTGCAGGGTATCATCAATACTTTGCAGTCAGAAAAGCAATTAAATCCACAAAGCACGCTACTGTTACCGATGGTAAGGGCGGTGTGTTTTGGCATACACAAGGAAGCGGAAAATCGCTTTCTATGGTATTTTATGCTCACTTATTACAGCAAGCATTAGACAGCCCGACGATTGTTGTAATTACTGACAGAAACGACCTTGACGACCAGCTTTACGGTCAGTTTGCTAAATGTAAAGATTTCTTGCGTCAAGAGCCGGTACACGCAACTTGCAGAAAGCTGACAGAAACTTCCGGTAAGAATGATGTCGGACTAAAGGACTGGCTTGATGGCAGACAGGCAAATGGCATTATCTTTACCACGATGCAGAAATTTGAAGAATCACACGAGCCGTTATCTGAACGCCAGAATATTATTGTTATGGCTGATGAAGCACACAGAGGTCAATATGGACTTACTGAAACCGTAGACGCAAAAACCGGTAAGGTTAAAATAGGTACTGCTCGCATTATTCGTAATTCACTTCCTAATGCTACATATATCGGATTTACAGGCACTCCTATTTCATCTAAAGACCGCAGTACCCGTGAAGTGTTCGGCGACTATATCGACATTTACGATATGACGCAGGCTGTAGAGGACGGAGCAACCCGCCCGGTTTATTACGAAAGCCGTGTTATCAAGCTCAATCTTGATGAAGCAACATTGAAGTTGATTGACAAAGAATATGATATTATGGCTTTAAATGCCGATGAAGAAGTTGTTGAAAAGAGCAAACGAGAACTCGGTCAAATGGAAGCTGTACTTGGCAATGACAATACTATAAATTCGCTTGTTTCAGATATTCTCGACCATTATGAAAATAACCGTGAAAATTTGCTCACCGGTAAGGCGATGATCGTTGCTTACTCTCGCCCTATTGCTATGAAGATTTACAAGCGTATTTTAGAACTTCGTCCTGCTTGGACGGAAAAGGTAGCGGTTGTTATGACTTCCGGAAACAACGACCCGGAAGAATGGCGTGAGATAATCGGCAACAAGCATCATAAGGATGAACTTGCAAAGAAATTCAAAGACAACAACAGTCCGCTTAAAATTGCAATCGTTGTAGATATGTGGCTCACAGGCTTTGATGTGCCGTCACTTGCAACGATGTATGTTTATAAGCCAATGTCTGGACACAATCTTATGCAGGCGATCGCCCGTGTAAATCGTGTGTTCCGTGACAAAGAGGGTGGTCTAGTTGTTGACTATGTGGGCATTGCAACAGCACTTAAAAAAGCTATGAACGATTACACTGCCCGTGATAAAAAGAATTACGGTGACACCGATGTTGCAAAGGTTGCATTTCCGAAATTCCAAGAAAAGCTGTCCGTATGCCGTGATAAGTTCCACGGATTTGATTATTCCAAGTTCCAAACCGGCACAAACCTTGAAAGGTCTAAGACTATCAGCGGCGCTGTCAACTTCATTATGGGCAGAGAAAAAGTGGATGATAAAGACTCGTTTGTAAAAGAAGCACTTATGCTTCATCAGGCATTGTCCCTCTGTTCCTCTATGGTTGATGAGGACGACCGTATCGAAGCAGCTTTCTTTGATGCTGTTCGTGTGCTTGTCCTCAGGCTTACAAATACAGGCGTAGGTAAAAAAATCTCCTTGCCTGAAATGAACGCAAGGATTAACGAACTTTTAAAGCAGAGCATCAAGAGCGAAGGCGTTATCAACCTTTTCTCGGACATTAAAGAAGAATTTTCCCTCTTTGACCCGAAATTCCTTGAAGAAGTTGCCAATATGAAGGAAAAGAATCTTGCTGTCGAGTTACTTAAAAAACTTATTGCAGAACAGGTATCTGTTTATCGCAGAACAAATATCGTTAAATCCGAGAAATTTAGCGAGATTATGCAGCGTTCGCTCAATGCATATTTGAACGGTATGCTGACCAATGAAGAAGTCATTGAAGAAATGCTGAAACTTGCAAAACAAATTGCAGCAGCACAAAAAGAAGGCGACCAACTCGGACTTACAGCCGATGAGCTTGCATTCTACGATGCCCTCACAAAGCCGCAGGCAATCAAAGATTTTTACGAAAATGACGAACTCATTGCCATTACGAAAGAACTTGCTGATACTCTCCGCAGAAACAAGACGATTGACTGGCAAAAGCGTGAGTCGGCAAGAGCAAAAATGCGTATGCTTATCAAAAAGCTTTTGAGGAAGCATAAATATCCGCCAGAGGGTATGGAAGATGCTGTCCAAACTGTTATGACCCAGTGCGAACTTTGGACAGATAACATGATGGAAATGTAAATCGAAAATTTAGAATTGATTAAAAGAAAAACTTTATGAGTTGTGTAATAATAAAAGCAACAGATTAAAGTGACATCCAAAGTGACAATAAGATGTCACTTTGGGAGCTGAAATAAAAATGCTTTTAGGTTTATTTCTAATTCATTTAACACATAAGGCGGGCGCATATACTAATCGTTAAGTTGAATTCTAATCAAAAAATGTTATAATAAACACATAAATCTTACGAGAAATTTTAGTCTTTAGAGGTGCAATATGGCGCTTGAAAATATCGATAAAATGCCTAAAACAACTTTCAAGGCTAAAGAATTATAAAATTTATACCGAAAGGGTTTTACTATTATTTGTCACTATTTCTTGCAGTGGGGTGCATTATATTTGAGTTATGATTCTTCTCAATTTCCAAGAGCATCAAAATAGCATCAATTTTCAACAAAAACTATAAAGACAAAAACAAACAGCACTTTCAAATCCTGAAAGTGCTGTTTTTATGCGGAATTTTAGAGGGACTGTATTTTAACGCGGCTTAACTGAAAGCGTGCTTTTCGCTCCAAAACCGCGTGCCGAGGGTTCAAGTCCTTCTGCCCCTGCCAAAGCAAACAGCGGTTGCCTTAGGCAGCCGCTGTTTGTTTTAGTAAGATTGTTAAGGACTTGAACCCGAGAGGGTCTGAGCGTTAAGAAAACAGTTCAGTGAACTGTTTTTAGCGAAGAGTGGTGAGGCGGGTACTGAAATTCGCAGAATTTCGGTCGCCGAGCCATCAGTATGCAAGGCAACGCCGCAGCATACGCCAAGTCCTTCTGCCCCTGCTAGAAATACAGGCATCGCTTTTGCGGTGCCTGTATTTTTTGTTTGTGCGTAAAATTCTTGAAACGAGGCACGCGCGTGCCGGGCAACACACGCGACCGCTGCCGGTGGCAGGTGAAGGGAGCGTTTATTGGCGCAGCGGTCGGAAAAATCATGGAAAAGCGCAAGCCCGCCGATTTTTCCGGGTTACTGCAAGAGGGCATAGTCTGCCTTCTGCCCCTGCCAAAAACAAAAGCCTTGAAATTTCGCTCAACCGCGCGGTTTCAAGGCTCTTTTTTCTGTTATATATTTCTCAATTTCCTTACGGCGCGCGGTCAGCGCGCCTTTTTTTGATGCTCAAAACAGTCTTCAAATTGTCCAACTTTTCCGTTAAATCCAACCTTTCCGTCCCGTACATCATCAAAAAAGCATCAGTTTACAATATAGACGAATGAACATATATATGTTATGATTTAGTTATCTAAGTGTTCTAAAGTATATAGGGAGAAACAAATATGGATCGGATTTTAAGCGGCGTATTAGGATTTGCAATAGGGGACGCAATGGGCGTACCAGTTGAGTTTACGGATAGAACTAAACTTTTGAGCAATCCCGTTCAGGAAATGCTCGGCTTTGGTAGTTATGATGTTCCGGCAGGCAGTTGGTCTGATGATACTTCCATGACGCTTGCCACAATGGATTCCGTTTCTAAAACCGGTAAAATCGATTGCAATGATATGGCAATGCTTTTTTGTAATTGGATAAATAACGCTGATTATACTGCAAATGGTTTTGTTTTTGACATTGGTATAACAACAAAATATGCGCTTTTAAAATTTATGAAAGACAAATGTAATGCTTCACTTTGCGGCGGAACAGGCTTTAATGAGAACGGCAATGGTTCATTGATGAGAATGCTGCCGATAGCCTTTTATTGCTATTATCATAAATCAGACGATAATGACATTTATGAAATCGTAAAAAAAGTTTCATCAATTACACACGCTCATGAAATCAGCATAATGGGCTGCTATGTATACGTGAAATATGTTATTAATATTTTAAATGGGCAGGATAAACTGCAATCCTACAAGAATATTAAAAACTTTGATTACGCCAATTATTTTCAAGACGATACGATTAAAGCGTATGACCGAATTTTAAAAGATAATATTAATGAATTGAAAGTTAGTGAAATAGATTCTAATGGTTATGTTGTTTCTACTCTTGAAACGGTTTTGTGGACTGTTATCAATTCAAATTCCTATACCCAGTCTATTATAGTTGCTGTAAATTTAGGTAACGATACAGATACGAACGCCGCAATAACCGGTTCTGTTACAGGTATTATTTATGGTATGGAAACATTTCCAAATGAATGGTTAAGTAAATTGGAAAGAGTTGACTATATTAAAGATATTTCTGAAAAATTTTCATCATCATTGCTTAAATCATAAATCGATAGTATTAAGAACAATAGTAGAATAGTAAATTTATTATTATATCTCAAACCCATCGGTTATGCCTTTCAGCATTTCATCATTTCGCTTTACATAATACATCTCGGTGATTTCTGAAGTAGTGTGTCCGAGCAGATCGGCAACCTGTTTAGGTGTTAAGCATTTGATTGTTCCATCGGGTTGTCTGATTCCGTTCACAAGATTCGTGGGGAATGTGTGGCGCAGGCTGTGTAAGCCCTTGCGCTCGATTCCTGCCGCTTTCAGTATGCGGTAGTATCTTTTTCTGAAGTTTGACGGTTTTGTGAAGTTTCCGTTCTCATCGCAGATAAGAGGGGAGTCCTCACCAAAGTAGAACTCATTTTGAAGTATCTTGATCATTTCCACAGCCGTGTTGTTCAGCGGTACAGACCGCTTGCTCGACGCGGTTTTTAATTTACCGACTTCGATCTCTCTGCCCGATGTTTTTTCTATTCCGTTTCTCTTGCTGACTTCTTTAACGCCTCGCTGCAGATGTATAACTCTGTTTTCAAGGTCAATGTCGCTGTTGAGCAAACCAAGTGCCTCGGCTGTTCTTATCCCTGTGTTGAGCATTAGTGTGTATGCCGCCGCCTGTTGATAAACATGTTTACCGTTTGAGAATTTTCTGAAACATTCTTCCTTGAACTTTTCAACTTCTTTATCTGTGAATACGGTAATCGTTTCACTTGTCGGCTTGAGTTCTTTCCCTTGCTTGGCATAAAAGTTAGCTTTCTTGATCTGTCCTACATTCAGCATAGGATTTTTGCTAATGATATCTTCCTGTTCAAGGTAGCGGAAGTACTCGCTGAGCAGATTGTATGTCTGCTTGACTGTTGAGAACGCATAACCTTTTTCCGTGAGTTGATTTATCAGTTTTTTAATATCCGCAGCAGATAGATTTGAAATGATCTTGCCGCCAATGTATGGCGTGATCTCGTTGTTTAATATCTGCTCGCAGCGGTCATAGGTCGTCTTTTCAACAGAAGGGTATTTGAATACCTGCAGATAGTTTTTCATCCCCTCAGCAAGAGTTTTATTGCATTCAGCGGATTCAGCCAATTCATCCTCAAACTGTTTTATGTAGTTTTTCATCTTTTTCTTGACTTCAAGTTTTGTTGTGCCGGAAAAACTTTTCCTTGTCCGTTCTCCCTTTTCATTTCTGCACCACACAACACCTCCCCAGCGACCGTCAGTTCTTTTAAACGCGTTTCCGTTCGTAAGTAGTTCTTTTTTCATAACACCACGCTCCTTTATCAACACACAATACCACCTAGAGCATCAATTATCCAGAGAATTTTTCGATACCACCGGAATTTTTGAAATATATTTGTAATCGCTAATGGTATCACTTTTGGGCGCACAAATTGTTTTGCAAAAACCGCACAACCACGCGGATTATGAAATTCGTGACACACAAAACGCCCAAAAAGTATGCCGCGAATTTTGCGACAACCTCATTTTGACATACCTTTTGAAAGTCCGCAAGGCGTTGCCGTTGCGGTGTTTTTCGGCTTCGGCACACCCAAAGTGTGCCCAGCCTTTATCCTGCTTAGGAATCAACCATGCAAAACTACCTGAAAAGAGCAAAAATAACCTGGTTCAAACTCGTGAAATCAGCCGTTTATGATCTTATTTGATTAACTTCATTATTGTTTTCTGAAAGTCTCCAAAACCGTGTTCAGCGGCGCAAGAGGCTTTTATATTGTTAGTCACCATCTCCTAAACCGGGGGTGCATCATAATTTGTTGACCGTGTAAATATTCTCAGTACCGGAAAAGAATATACTGTGAACTCAGCAGAGGATAGACATCCTTTAAAAAGTTAGTTTGGTGATGTGAAATAATTTCCGTTCATTATTCTTTACAGCCAAGTTGTTTTTGAATCCATTTTTGTAGTTCATCTTTCGGAACAACAATGCGAGAACCAACCTTTATGGATGGAAAGTCATTTCCTTTAACCAGTTCATAGGCGCTTGTTCGCGAGATACCGAGCACAGTCGCTGTTTCTGTAACGGATAGCATTATTGGTAATTCATCAAAACTTTTGTAGATCTTTTTCATTTATATTCTCCTTTCATGTTTTTAAAATGCAGTTTTGAACTAACTAATGGGTTACAATTAATTAAATTAATTTGTCTTTAATGTTTGTTTCATAAGACTAAGCCTTTTAGATTATTTGTCAGCGTTTGCTGAACCGGGCGCGGTTCATAATTTGAGCACCGTGTAAAGATTACTCTGCCTTGCGTTATCAAAGTATCTTTCCGAAACATCTATCAGTCCTTTTTCAGAAAGACTTCGTATTGCCTTACGGCAGGAGTTCTCACACATACCGCAGGCTCTCGCGATGTTTGGTACCGAATAAAAACTCTGCCCTTTGGCATCGCCTCTGCTTGTCAGAAAACCATACACCGTAAATTCCATCGGCGTCAGACCTTCGTCAAAAATACTGTTCGGCAACAAAAAATAATTTCCGTTCATGTTATCAGTCTCCTTTCATAAAAATGTCCTTCCATATATGTAGGAAGTGGGAACGATGTTTTAAGTACCGTTTTTTGAAATGTTTATATTTTTTTACAAATTGAAGCACCTCCACTTATCCTTGCACACTTTTTTGACCTTTTGAGCCAAACTTTTTTCGTCCCTTTACTTATAGCCACGAAAACAGCAAAGGATGAGGTTTTTAAAAATCTTATTTACAAAATATTTACACCCTCATATATTTAGCCGTTAACTACATACTTTTGAGCCAATGTTTTGAAACAATTAAAACCCCCTCTACTTTCTTTGCCGCTGAGCAATGCGTTCAACAACCACTTTTTAAAAATTTTTTATGTAACCGAACTGAGCAATCCAAAGATTAACACACTTTTCAAATGTCCGTGCATCTTCTAAAGATGCATTTTTAATTGGTCCTGGCAATTTGCACAAACAATATGTTATGTTTAAACTAAAAAAGATTATTTATATTATCAATTCCGAAATTTTTATTAAAAGAAATCGGCTTTTTTTATCGCAATTTTTGCATCTTTCAGAGATGCAACTTTTTTATTTTCAGCATTTTGCACAACCGATTAGAAAAGAAAAAAGAGTTGCTCCTCAATCAAGAGAAACGACTCTTTAAAAATAAATGTTATTGTATCCACACGAATGCAAAGGTAAATTACATAAATATGATTCTAAAGCCCTTGCTTTCCGGTTTGTCATTCAAAATAAAACACTAATGAAAAATACGAGTTCGACCTCGATTCGCCATCATCGGAGCGAAGCTAAATACCTTTGCCCCAATTTTTTGTCCTTAAATTTAGACTATGTGCATGTATATATTCGACTTAATTTTGCATAAATCAACAGCAATCATTGCTACAAATTCGGCTTTGTGATATACTTATTATAAACAAGTATATCCACCTTAACCTTTGCTCCGAATCTTACCACGCATGTGCAGCAAAAAGCCATTAGTTTTTTGTCAATGAGTTGCCACTTCAGGCGTTGGTGTCCTATTATCGGGCTTATACCTTTTGGTGGATAAACAATAACCATGTCATAAGACAAAGATAACTAAAGGATCGGAGAAGCTTAACATATGACAGGTGAAAAATTTACTTTAATGCAATATTCAATAAGTGCAATTCTTGGATTAATAGAGGCAGAAGACTTTGTTATTCCTGAAATACAGCGTCCTTTTGTATGGAAGAGAGGTCAAGTCAGAGATTTAATTGATTCTTTATATAATGGCTATCCTACTGGTTACATAATCACTTGGAAAAATCCTGATGTTCAAACGAAGGATGGTGGAAAAGCAAACGGTAAAAAAGTTCTTATAGACGGTCAACAAAGAATAACTGCTCTTATGGCAGCTATTGCTGGAAAAGAAGTTTTAGACCAAGATTTTAATAAAGATCGTATAAAAATCGCTTTTAATCCATTAGCGACAGATAAAACTAAAAGGTTTGCAGTTCAAGATGCATCTCATTTAAAGAATAAAAAATGGATACCTGATATTTCCGTGGTTTTCGATAGTAATTTTGATCCGTTTGACTTTGCCTTAGAGTATTGTAATAACAATGAAGGCGTAAAGCCAAATGATGTGAATAATGCTATCACAGAACTCAAAGGTATTGCCAATCGTCAAATTGGTGTAATTGAACTTGATCATTCTCTTGATATTGATGAGGTAACAGAAATATTTATTCGAATCAACTCCAAGGGAACTGCTCTCAGCCAATCTGATTTTGTTATGTCTAAAATGGCAGCTGATACTGAGCACGGTGGAAACATGCTAAGGAAAACAGTTGATTATTTCTGTCATCTTGCTGTTAAGCCTGAATTCTACTCTTACTTGATACACGATAATGAATTTCAAAACTCTAAATATGCTGAAAAAATCAAATGGCTTGCTAATGATTATGACGATATTTATGATCCGGATTATGGAGATATGCTTCGCGTTTCATTTATGCATCAATTTCGCAGAGGAAAACTTGCAGATCTTGTTAGTCTCCTTTCTGGCAGAGATTTTGAAACGAAAGAGTACCGTGATGATATTGTAGAGGAATCTTATAAAAAACTTGATGCGGGTATTCAAAACTTTATAAATCAGTATAATTTTGCACAGTTTGTTATGGCAATTAGGGGTGCTGGATATATTTCACATAAATTACTTAATTCCTATATGACTCTTGATTTTGCATATACATTATATTTAATGCTTCTTGGTGACCCAACCATTCCTAATGCACAAATTAAGAGATATGTTCAAAAATGGTTTGTAATGTCAACATTGACCTCTCGTTATATAGGCTCTCCAGAAACTGTGATGGATAGAGACATGAGAAGTATAGCAGAAAAAGGATTTTTAAATTTTCTTGATGAAGTAGAGGCGTCATCACTTTCAGAAACTTTCTGGACAGTAACACTTCCTCAAAATTTAGAAACATCATCTGTTAATAGTCCAGCATTTAATACATTTGTTGCGGCTCAGATTAATCTAAACTGTAATTCTATGCTCATGAACGGTACTAAGATTGCAGACCTTATCACAATTTCAGGCGATGTACACCATATTTTTCCGAAATCTTATCTTAAAAATAACGGAATTACAAGTCAGACAAAATACAATCAAGTTGCTAATTACACATACCTGGATACACAGGTTAATAAGGCAATTAGTGATGATGCTCCTGAAGTATACTTTGCAAAAGTAAAACAGCAGTGCAAAGATAAACAGGTTGTACTAGGCAATGTTTCGGATGAAGAAGTTCTTCATTCAAATCTTGCAGAAAACTGTATTCCTAATAATATCGATAAAATGGATGTATCGACTTATGATGATTTCCTTATTGAACGCCGAAAAATGATGGCTGCTTTAATTGAAAAATATTATAAAAGACTATAATGAGCCATAAGGAGTAAAAAATAATGGCAAAGAAAAAAGCTGAAGAAAAAATAAATTTGGACTCGATATTGTTCAAGTGTCGTGATATATTGCGTAAAGCTCGTAATTCGGGCTCGTTTTTTGAAAAACGAGATATGATGCTTACACTTGTATTTCTTCGTTTCATAGGGGAGAAATTTGAAGACGGTGTTAAAAAACTCCGCCAAGATCTTATAGCCCAGGGACTTGACCCTGATGATGAAAATATCATTGCTGCATTTTTTGATGACGCAACTTTTACTGACGGTACATATAATTTGCCCATAGAGGCAAGATGGTCTACCATCATTAATACACCTGCACCAAAACTTAATGTTGCTCTTGATACGGCATTGCGTAGCATAGCTGCAAGCAGTAAACAGTTAAAAGGTTGCTTTGTTCTGGGTACATTTACTGCTCGTAATCTTGCACCTAATGATATTAAGCAGATTGTAGATGAAGTAAATAAAATCAGCCATAAAGCCTTTGGCGAAGAAAAAGACCTTATAGGCCACGTATACGAATACTTTTTAAAAGAATTTGCTGTAAATGCAACAAAGGAGGAGGGTGAGTTTTATACTCCTCATGATGTTGTTCAGTTAATTGCAGCGATGATTGAACCTTTTGAAGGTAAATTATATGACCCTTGCTGTGGATCCGGTGGAATGTTTATTCAAAGCACTGACATTATTAGAGAAAAGCGCGGAGACATAAGTTGTATTAATATTTATGGTCAGGAAAAAGAGGCTGCAACTTATAGACTTGCAAAAATGAATCTTGCTTTGAGAGGAATCAGCCATAATCTTGGCGAAGGAGCTGACTCTACCTTTACCCACGATCTTCATAAAGGTATTTACTTTAATTATATTATGGCGAATCCACCTTTTAACCTTAAGGGGTGGTATGATGATAATTTGAAAAATGACTCCCGCTGGGCAGATTATGGTACTCCTCCGGAGAGTAATGCCAACTATGCTTGGATTCTTCATATACTTTCTCATTTGAAAGCACTTGATGGCGTTGCGGGTTTTCTTTTGGCAAATGGTGCTTTGGGTGATAGTGATACTGTAGAAATCCGAAAAAAACTAATTCAAAACGACAAAGTGGAAGCCATCGTTATTCTTCCTCGTGAACTGTTTATCACAACTGATATCAGTGTAACCCTTTGGATTCTGAATCAGAACAAAAAGGGTGGCAAATATCACAACAGGAATTTGCGAAATCGTGAGGGTGAAATTCTGTTTATGGATTTACGCACCTGGACAGAAAATCCGGTCAAAGGCGAAAATAAAAAGAAAATTCTTTTGGACGAGAAACAGATTCAAAAAGCAGCAGATATATACCATACTTGGCAAAGTGAAGGAACAGACGGCAAAAAATATGAGCTGCCTGAACTGTATCGTAGCGTTGGAATTGATGAAATTGAAAAACAGGGCTGGAGCCTTGTACCAAGTAAATATATTGAATTTATAGACCACGATTTAGATATAGACTTTAACGCTGAAATGAGCCGTATCCAAAAAGAAATGGGTGAAATTCTCTCACAGGAAAAGCAATCTCAAAAGATGCTTGAGGATGCATTTAGGGGGATAGGATATGGCATTGAATAAATATAGGCTCGGAAATATTATAACTCCTTATTCAAAAAAATGTGGAATAGAGAATTTAACTCCTTTTCAAATATCAGGCATAAATCGAGAAAAAGAATTTTTTGAGCCATCGCACCAAGTTGGGAAAGACACATCTAAATATCAAATTGTCCCGCCAGGTTATTTCGCCTGCAATTTAATGCATGTAGGTAGAGACAAGGTCCTTCCAATTGCGTATAACCACAGCGATAGTGTAAAATATGTCAGTCCCGCATATACAATATTTACTTTAAACAAAAATAGTGGTGTGCTTAATGAATATTTTTTTATGATGCTTAAATCTAAAGAGCAAGATAGATATTTTTGGTTTCATGCAGATGCTTCTGTTCGTGATGGCATGTCTTGGGGAGATTTTTGCAATGTAGATATTATAGTGCCAAATATTCAAACACAGAAAAGATATGTTAATATGTATAAAGCAATGGTTGCTAATCAGCAAAGTTACGAGCGTGGCTTGGAAGATTTGAAGCTTGTCTGCGATGGATATATTGAAGATTTGCGAAGAAAGATGCCGTGCGAGAAGATTGAGCCATACATCAAAGCGGTTGGTGAAAAGAATAGCGATAATCAAATTACCCTTGAGCAAGGTATTAATATCAATAAAGAGTTTATAACACCTCAGCGTTCTAACTCCGACCTGTCATCACGTGTTATTGTTCGCAAGGGACAAATAGCATATTGCACACAACTAAATAACGCTAATGTTGCAATTGCGTTACGTGAAGGTGATGATTGTGTTGTCTCTCCGGTTTATTCGGTCATTGAGGTAATAGACAAGAACAAATTATTACCTCAGTATTTGATGCTGTGGCTTATCCGTCCAGAATGGGGACGCTTTGTATATTGGGCAGCTACCGGAAGCGCATATGAGTTCGTGCAATATGAAAGCGTATGTAATACAGAAATTCCCATACCTGACATAAAAACACAACAACGGATTGTTGACATTTTTAATGTTTATAAAACGCGTAAACAAATCAACGAAAAACTAAAATCACAAATCAAAAACATCTGCCCGATACTTATTCGCGGATCATTGGAGGAAAAGTAATGACGGATTATGAAAAATTGGAGTGGCTAATTTCTGAAGCTGATGTATTAATTGATCATTCGGTTAAGCCCTCAACTCCTGCGTTTCAAGTATGGTTTTCTGAAGCAGAACGATTTTTAATTAAAAGATTTGGCATTGATAGCTTTGAATATAATAAGTTGAAAAGCACAAAATTTGCACCTTCTATTTATGTTGACGAATCTGTTACTATTAATCGATGCAAAAATGGAATCATTGCATCTAAATTGATCTTTGAAAAGTATTTAGAAGAAATGAACGATTGTCAAGTAGATTTAACAAGCAAAACAAAAAATGATATCTGTTTTAACAAAGTTTTTATTGTCCACGGACACGATGGCGAGTTAAAGCAATCGGTTGCCCGTATTGTCGAAAAACAAGAAATTGATGCAATTATTTTATCTGAACAGGCAAACAAAGGTCGTACAATTATAGAAAAATTTGAAGATTATAGTGATGTTAGCGGTGCAATATGTTTATTCACTGCTGATGATCTTGGCAAAGCTAAAAAAGATTCTGTAGATAACAGAAGAGCAAGACAAAATGTTGTATTGGAAACAGGTTACTTTATGGGCAAGCTTGGAAGAGATCATGTTGTAATTTTGGCAGATAAAGGAATAGAAATGCCATCAGATCTATCAGGTGTTGTATATACAGATACAGGAAGTTGGGAAACCGATTTACTTAAAGAACTGAAAGCTATGGGCTATACAATTGATTTAAACAAGCTTTTATAAGTTTGTGGAATTAACATAAACAATTTGTAATCTTGGAGATAAAACGCAGATCAAAAATATTTATCCGATACACAATTTTGGCTTATTTTAGGGGGCAAGAAATGAAAAATTTTAAAATGGTTCGTTCGTTTTTTTGCTTTTTTCTATCCTTTTTTATTTTATTTATCCTTTTTTTGTTGGCAATTATGATATGTATCAACAATTTTGTTGATTTAGATGGTACAATATGGTTTTGGGGAGTTGTAGGCGTTAGCACTATTCTTTCATTTATAGTGACTGTTTTAACAAAAGTACATAGTAAAAATAGTATTGGGGAAACAAAGGTTTCATTTTGGTTACATAAGAATTATCCAAAGATAATTGTAGGCTATCTTATGTTAATATTTGCTTTTGTTTCGATAAAAAATGAATCAATTTGGACTACAGAAGAGGTATATGATATTTTATCATTACAATGGATGATTTTTGGACTATCGCTCACTATTTTTTTAGTATGGAATGTTATTATAGTTGAGTTTTTAAAAAGAAGACAGCCTCAGGAACAAGATTCAGATGATGTTTTTAAAAAATCTAAAATAGTTTTAGAGAAGCACGATTTTTCTCAAGAAGTTGAGGCAACATATTTGACTGTTATAATTCTAACTATAAATCTGATGTTTCTATTGCTTTCTACCTCGCTAATATATATTGTTTTTAAGCCAGATTCTGTCTTTGTACAAAATTTGTTGCGCTGTTCATTTTTCCTTACAACAAACTCTATTATAAGTTTGTTTTTTGACATTTTAAAACCGTTGAAAAAAGAGAAAAGGGAAATGCTAAAAAATAACAATGTAACAAAATCAGATGTTAATAAAGCTTATATTGCTCTTTTGATTAAAAGTGCAATTGAGGAAAAGAAAAAAGAATTGAATTTGGTTGATGAAAATTTTACACAGGAAGAAAAGGAAAAATTGTACAGTACATTGCTTGAGGTCCTTCAAAACCGTGTGCATAATGATGAAAGATTAAATCGAAAAAAAGAACCTTTAAATGGAGGTGACAACAATGGCAAAATTGAAAGAATATAATGGTCGTTATTGCGAATCAGAATTTGAAAATGCCTTTATATCATTTTTAGAGAACGAGGGTTGGAATTATTTTCCTGGAAACAGCATTGTGCGTGAATCCAAAACTGCCGTGTTATATACAGATGACATGGAGCAGTTTTTAAGCAAAACCAATTCTGATTTAACAGCTGATGAAATCCGTCAGATAATGGATTTGGTGCGTCTCGTTGGTGCAGAAAGTGAATTTTCAACACTCCATAAAGTATATGGCTGGATGGTTAATGGTGTTCAGTTTGTACCGCAAAGCGGTGATGCAAAAATGGTTGAATTAATTGATTTTGAGAATCCTGAAAATAATATCTTCCGCGTTGTAAATCAGTTTACTGTTGAGTACACAAATAATGGACAGAAAGAAAATCGCCGCCCGGATATTCTTTTATTTGTTAATGGTATGCCCCTTTGCATTATAGAACTTAAAAATCCCGCTGATTCTAATGCAACAATTCACGACGCTTATGAGCAGATTGCTTCTCGTTATTGGCGTGATATTCCACATTTATTGCATTACTGTCCGCTTGCTTGCATTTCTGACGGGGTCAAAACAAGGCTTGGAACCGTTCGTACACCTTATGAACATTTTTATGCGTGGCGTCGTGTCAATGACGGCGATAAGGTTTCTACACTTCCATTCGAAGAAATGCAGACAATGATAAAGGGCGTTTATAGTCCTGCAAGGTTTCTTGAAATTTTTCGTGACTATATTTATTTTCAGGATAGCGAGTATGACAGTGAAGAAAAAGAAATTGTTTGCAGATATCCTCAGTTTTTTGCTGCACGTCTATTAAAGCAGAGTATTGTTAAATCTGTAATAGAAAAAAGCGGAAAAGGTGGTACATATTTTGGTGCAACTGGATGCGGTAAAACCTATACAATGGCGTTTCTTGCCCGTCAGATTGCTTTGCGCTGCACTGATATTCCACAAATCGGTTCACCCACCATTGTTATGATAGTTGACCGAGATGATCTTCAAAAACAAGGAGCAAAATTATTTACAAAAAGCAAAGAGTTTTTAAATCTCGGTGAAGTCAGCGTTGTTCCTAATCGTAAAATACTTCGTGAAGAACTCGGCGCCCGCAAAAGCGGTGGATTTTATATATGTACTATTCAAAAGTTCTGTGACAGAAAAGATGATAAAATCGGCGTAATAAACGAGCGTTCAAACATTATTTGTTTTTCTGATGAAGCGCACAGAACTCAAATTGAAAATGCAAAAAAAATTCAATTCAGTAAAGATGCTGATGATAATATGAAAGCTATGGTATCCAAGCCATATGCAAAAGTGTTGAGAGAAGCCCTTCCGAACGCAACATTCGTTGGCTTTACAGGAACTCCGATTTCAGAAACATATCAGACTTTTGGTGATGAAATTGATCGTTATACTATGGATCAGGCGGTTGCTGATGGTCTTACCGTATCCATTAAGTATCACCCCAGAATTGCAAAAGTACTGCTTGATAAAGAAAAAGTAAAGGAAATAGAAAACTATTATAAGAAGTGTGCTGATGATGGTGCTACCGCAGAAGATATTGAAGCAAGTAAGAAGGCTATGAGCTCAATGGAAATTATTTTAGGCGAGCCATCCCGTTTGGAACGCCTTGCGGTAGATATCCATGACCACTATGTTTCTTCTTGTGCAAATGATCCTAAAAGGGTTCAAAAAGCAATGGTTGTTTGTTCCAGCAGAACAATTGCATTTGGATTGTTGAAAAAATTCCAAGAGAAATATCCTGAATGGTTTGTTGAAAAGAAAGTAGCTGATGGCGTTTCTGTAAATGATGAAGAAATGCAAGAACTTAAGCCTATGCCATTTATGGCAATGGTTGCAAGTGTTGGCAGCAATGATCCGACTGAAATGTATAACTATCTCGGCGGGGTAAAAAATAGCCAACGCTCCGAAGAACTTGATGCGGCTTTTAAACAGGACCAATCAAATTTCCATATAGTAATTGTTGTTGATATGTGGATAACTGGTTTTGATGTTCCTTCGTTGACTTATATGTATAATGACAAGCCACTCAAAAAGCATTTACTTATTCAAACAATAAGCCGTGTTAACAGAAAATATCCAGGAAAAGAATATGGATTGATTGTCGATTATATCGGCATTCGTGACAATATGCGTGAGGCAATGAAACTCTATGGCGGAAATACTTCGATTGCCCCTACTTCCGATGATGTCGAACAGGCTACATATGTATTTCGAGAAGAACTTGAAATTCTTAAAGATCTTTTTAGCGGATATGATTTGAAACCATTTCTTGACTTAAACAGTGATCCTGCATTGCGTTATACACTTTTAGCTAAGGCTGCTGAATATGTATTTGTGTCTACACAGGAATTGCAGACTGAAAGCAAATCTGGTAAAAGCGTTAGTAAGGTATCATTTAAGACATATTTCCTGAAAACGGTTAAGAGAATGCGCGCAGCTTATAATATATGTCAACCGTCTGGAGAACTTGGTGATCAAGAATCTGCCCTTGCTCAATGTTTTATGGCAATTGCCGGTTTTGTTCGGAAGATGAGTGGAACAAGTGATGTTGACACAGATACTATGAATCGTCGTGTTGCAAAAATGGTCGAAGAAGCACTCAAATATAATAAAGTTGAAAGTGTTTTTGAGACAGGAGAACAAGAGGATATCTTTAGTCCGGAATATTTTGAAAAATTGTCAGATGTTAAAATGCCTGCATCAAAACTGGAATTGCTTGTTAAAATGCTTCGCAAACAGATCAAGGAGTATAGTAAGACCAATCAAATGGCAGCTAAAAAATTCCAAGAAATGCTTGAAGAAACTATTAATCAGTATCACGAGCGTAGAAAACATCTCACTTTAGAGGAAGCAGGTGTGGCTCAAGAGAAAACTGTAGATGAAATTATAAAAAATGCTACTGAACAAGCATTACGCATATTAAATGATATGAAAGCAGATCGAGAGAGCTTTCGCAAAATTGGACTAACATTTGAGGAAAAGGCATTCTATGACATTTTAATGGCACTGCGTGATGAATATAACTTTGAATATGGTGTTGATAAGAATGTTGATGGCGTAGTTGTCAATGATAAATGTAAATCATTAGCAAAAAAAATCAAAGAAATAATTGATGTCAAATCCTCATTCGCAGATTGGCTGAACAACCAAATCATACGAGATCAACTTAAGTTTGATATCAAGGTTTGTTTGATTAAAAATGGCTATCCTCCACAGTATAGTCCAGAGGTGTTCCGCAAAGTAATGGAACAGGTTGAGAACTTTGAGGAGAATAACTAATAAAGATAAATGTAATTACGAGTTAAAAATAAAAATCGTAAAGCTCTATTAATTATATTTAAATAAAATTATAACAGGACAGGCACAGGAAATTCACTCCCGTGCCTGTTTATGTTTTTACAATTAATAATAATTTGTGTTTCTGTATAGTTGCTAATAAATGTTTGTGGATTCTCGGGATTTTGATATGATATAGTTGGAATGTTTAATTTTAGTTGTTTGTTGATTCAATTTTTAATATTCTTTATATCCCAAAATAAGATAATTCGCTTTTAATATTCGGTGTAGAAAAGATGAAATTAAGATATAGAAAATAGATATAGTGTATGGGATATTTAGCTGTTGTTTTTTATATTTTTTCATAGTACAATAACTGTCTCTTATACACATCTGACGCTGCCGACGAT
>ERZ1027012.196-NODE-196-length-25157-cov-58.742092_pt1 | contig 25157 bp, 29 predicted proteins | sample MGYA00519447_ERZ1027012 | MGnify/ENA primary metagenome ERZ1027012 (study PRJEB26926, sample SAMN06164700) | human gut metagenome | biome: ENVO:00009003; feature: ENVO:2100002; material: ENVO:00002003 | host: Homo sapiens | place: USA | collected 2012 ... | reverse complement strand
TGACGGAATGATAAAAAAAATATCGGATCGAAAGGAACAAAAAACCGTAAAAGGCTATGAATCCTCAAATCCAGAATGATTTTTATGTTGAACCATTTAAAATTGTTAGATATGAAACAGACAGACGAAATATTACAGAGGCAGCTTGATAAGAACATGGAGTTCTTTTTAAAGTACTTTCCAGCTCGTATTAAGAATGTTGGTGAGGATGCAGTTGCTGCTCGTAAGCTTGTATGGGCATTCAAGGATGCTGGAGACAACGCATTTGAGGAAGTGGCGAAACTTGCTACCGAACATCTGAAAGAGACGTATGGAGACAGATTAAAGAATATGGCTTTCGTTTGTGTTCCAACGAGCAAGAAAGAAGATTACTCCACACGCTTTTGCGCATTCTGCAAGCGTGTCAGCGAATTGTCCGGTATAGAGAATGGCTTTTCTCATGTTGTAGTCATGCAGAGCAGAAAGGCAGTACACGAACATTGCAGAGGAAAGAAGAAAGAGGACATAAAACCTCAGATAATAGATTTCGATATGCCTTATTTCAAAGGTAAGGAGGTTTGCGTATTTGATGATGTGGTAACTACCGGTAAAAGTTACGCACGTTTTGCCAATCTTCTAGAAGAAAATGGAGCGAATGTAGTAGGGGGAATGTTTTTAGGTAAAACTTTTTATAAATATAAATAGCGTAAGATATGAACTATAATATGAACGAAACAATGGCTTTTACGGGGCATCGGTCGATAGCCCCATCAAAAGCCGGTCAGATAAGACAGAATGTGAGAAAGCAGATAAAAGACTTATATATCAAAGGAATAAGATTTTATCTTTGCGGAATGGCTCTCGGTTTTGATATGTTGGCTGCCGAGGAAGTATTAGCTTTAAAGGAAACACTTCCAAGCCTTAAACTCATAGCGGTGGTACCATTCACTAATCAGACTAGTCGGTGGAATCATCGAGACCAAGAACGTTACAAGCAGATTTTGGAATTGGCAGATGAAACGATAGTCTTAAGTGATGTATATTTCTCCGGTTGCTATTTGGCTCGCAATGATTACATGATTTCGCACTCAGCAGGTGTGGTTGCCTATTTTGATGGCTCGCCAAAGGGAGGTACTTTTTACACTATCAGAAAGGCTAGAGGGAAAGGGAAAAACATATTAAATCTGTTTACCTAAAAAGAAGAAGGAGTATATCTATATGGGTATGCTCCTTTTTATATATCAAAAGCAGCACCCTAAATCTACTGCGAAGATTTAGGGTGCAGTAGTTTTTATATCTATATATTTTTGGTTAACTTCTTGATAACTAATATTATATTCGTTTTATCTAGGTTTTGCAAACGTTAATTTCAAAGGTATATCAAATTGAGGTTCGTTTTTATTATCAGATTTTATACTTTTGCAGCGTCTTATTATTAAATATAAAAAATATGAAAATTAAAAATCACTTTTTGTGCATGATGGCTGTAGCATCTCTCCTGGTTAGCTGTAATAGCCATCCGAAGTTTGAAACATCGACAGATGCTGTAGAAGTCTGCAAGAAGGAGCTTGCAGCCTTGAAGGGGGAAAAGGAAATGTCAATAGAACAGCTTACAAAAGCCACCTCGTCTTGGTTAGAAATGCAAGACTCGGCTTACAGTGTTTTCTCTCGTGACACTTCCATTAATTTGCGAAGCCCGGTGGCTTTGGCATTTTTTATAGTCTCGGACTCTATTCGTGGAGAGTTGAAACGATTGGCTTTTTCCCAACCTCGGAGTTTAAACGATGTGATGTATCTCAAGCTTAATACCGCTACATCTAGAGAGAAAATCGAAAAAGCAGATACCTACAAAGAGGCAATCTCATTTTTCGAGCGTCTGGATAAACAGGATGTTTTTCCATCTCTCAAAGAAACTCTTGGAGCCTATTATTATCTATTAGCCAAAGCAAAACCTTTCAAAACGGAAGAGCAGGTGATAGAGTTTATATCTAAGGAAGACAAGTGTTTCCGTTCATTGATGATGCATTTGAGCGAGGTTTCCAATGATCATCTTCAGCAGCTCACTGACGCCACCTCAAAGGTATATGATGGTTTATATGATTCCGTTGGGAAGAAAGCGGATGATGTGAACGACCGCACGATGCTTTATCTTACCATGCGCTACAACCGTAGAATTATCCAGAATGCAGCAGCATGCAAAGAAGACATTGAAAACGGCAAACAGCTTGACAGAATACAGAGGGCAAATTACCGGTATATGTTAATTCAGCCTTTTATAGCTATAGATGATTATTCTACATCTGTTCTCACGAAAGAGCAGAAAAAGGAACTTCTCGAAATATCAAAAAATATTCCTTCTCTTTTAACTAAACTAGATTTGAAAAAGCAATCAAAAGAAGAGGAAGATAAATTTACAGATGTTCTCTCTCAATATTTCTTGAAATCGTATTTTTTAACAACTTTATAGTACATATTATGAATATATTAGTAGATTACAACCAGCTCGATAACGAAGTTTTGAAAGATTCTATCTCTGATTTTCTCTCAGAACTGAGAGGAAATTTACCAGAGTTATTCAACTCAGTAGAGATGAAAACAGTGTTGCACGACAATTACGCTGAGGTTTATTTCCAACTCAGTTCACAAGCCATGATCGAGGAACTGACAGATAACCTGGCAGAAAAGCTTGGATGCCATGTCCTATATGCCGTGAAGAAAGACGAAGGCAAGGATTACAAAGTAATCGCTTATTCTATTCCTGTAGAGAATAAGATGTATATTATCTATATATCTTCTCAACAGTATGGTGTGGTGGATTCCATGACCGTTCATTTCTATGAGAGCATGGAAAATATGTACAGACAGATTACCAAGGAATATGCTTCAGCTCCAAAGGAGTGCTTTATCCTGGAGAAAGAGAAGTTCTCTGAGGTACTAGGAAATTTCTATTAAAATCGGGTGTTATGTTTGTATTATCTCTAAAGGTAATTTTGGCGTTTGTATTAACTGCCATTCCATTTGCTTATCATGTCTGGGTTCAACCGAACCAGGACAGCTCGCCCCTTCTCAGAAATCTGTCAACAGCAGTGATGGCATGTTTGCCAAAGATTCGTGGAGTGGTGAAGAAAGCAAAATCCTTTCTTTCGTGGTACTACGACAAGATGAAAACTAGCATCAGTGCAAGAAAACTTTTTACACTTGTTTTAGTGATGGTTCTTTTGGCTGTTCAGTATGTTGATTACGAAACAACCCTCTATGCAGTTAGAGAAAATCATTTGGTTGCAGAAGCTTCTTCATTCTTGAAAATGGATGAAGCCGGAATGGGCAGTTGTCTTTGGAATGCGTGGGAGAAAAATCTACTTTTTCTCCCATCGCAAACTCCTTACAATTTGATAATGATAAATCTGTTATGTACCTTTCTGCTTTTCAACTATCGAATAGCTGAGAATGTTCTTACTTGTTTGAATCAGAAGAAGGTTATATTTTCATTATCGGCAGCTGTTTCTGTTGCTCTCATCCTGATAGATGGAAGGCTCCTGATTGGTTCCGAATGCATATACATTCTTTTGGGCGCAGGAGCCATTTTTCCAAAGTTCGTAGGACATGGACAGGGTGGTTCAAAAGAATCTCTCAGACACGTTGTAAGAGAGTTCCGAGAATGGAAAGAGATTTATCAAAATGCAGCGTGATATGTTCATGTTACATTTATGTATTATTTATTATCATTTTAATATGTAAATATTTAGTCATTTTATGGAACACCAAAATAAAACAAGATTCAGAGAGGTCATTAATGCAAAAAATGCTCAAGGCAACGTTACCGAGAGTAGGCTTCCAATAGGAAAGAAATACTCAATATGTATTCCTTTTGAGGTTATTGACTTTTTGTGTAATGATTTCACGAGAATAAGCCCGAGGCGATTTTCGAAAGCCAAGGCTTTCAGATATTTATTATCCAAGCATATTGATGGACTCGAAAATGGTGAGCTGAAACGCAACTATATTTCTCAGCTTAGCAAAGACTGGAAATGGACTCGTCCGACAGTTGTCTCTTTTTTGAAGTCTCTTCAACAAATGAATGTAATCGATATCAAACAGATTCTCTCGGCTAAAATGGTCTCAGTAAATCCGACCATTATAGTTACGAGTCTTAGCAAAGAAGAACTTGACAAGATGGCTCAGAGAAAGCTTTTACAGCCCCCTTCGCCCTTGCCACATATCTCTTCTGAAGAAACAAAGTAATTCACATAACAAATTAAGTATAATTTCAAAAGTAAGGTTCTTTTACAAATGCGCTTGCGCATGGGAGGGGAATGTACTACATCTCTGTAGCCTAATACTAGGTTTTCGAAAAAAACCTATGAACCCCCAAAAACGTTAAGTAAAACGTTTTAACATTCGTGCGGCAAGCCGTGGGGGTATTAGGCTCAGGGAATACTTCCCTAAGAACCTTTCTTTTTTTAAAAAAAACAATTATGAGCGGAGCTAAAAATGTTATAGACATGAGACCCAGTAAAGGGTTCTCGCCTTCACAAGGCAACGAACACCTACGCCGTTTAGATGATTGCGAAAGGGCGCAGAAAGTCAGATGGAATTATGACCCTTCAAGAGAACATCTGAACTTCGAAGTGGGTAAAGGTGGGGTAGTGACAGAAGTAAATAAGTTCAAAACCATCAACCAGAGAATACAGGAAAATTTGGATTCACGTGGCATTGTAAACCCCAACAAAAAATACATTGACCAGGGACTGGATCCAAAGTACAGGACTGTCGCAAACTTTATCTTGGGTGGCAACCGAGAGGTAATGAGAAACCTGGCTTTTGGAAATCAGAAGGTGGATTGGGAGCATGGAGCCGATAATTCAGACTTGAAGAGAATGCCGGAAATTGAAGCATGGGCAAAAGATGCTTATGCCTTCATGTGTAAAAAATTCGGAGAACAGAACATAGCTGCTTTTGTCGTTCATCTGGACGAAGCGAACCCACACGTACATTGTACGGTTTTGCCCCTTACAGAGAAAAATAGGTTCTCTTTCGTAAAGACATTTATGAACGGCATAAACACTAGAGAGGCTTTATCTGAATATATGGATAACCTTCATACCGAATATGCGGAGGAGGTTGGATTGAAGTATGGTATGGAGAGAGGGGATAGTATCAAGGAGACAGGAGCCGTTCATCGTACCACAGAAGAATATCGCAGGAAACTCTGGAAGGATGCTCAGGAGAAGGAAGAAGAGGTTCGAGAAAACGCCAAAACCATCGAACAGCAAAATTCAACGATTACCAATCAGCGTGGAATTATTGCTTCACTTAGCAGGGAAATCAAGCACTCTGCTGCTCGTCTGAAGGCTTTAGCTACGATGATCAAGAACCTTGAAACTCATAAAGCAGACCTGGAACAGGAAATTAAAAAACTCAATAGAAACCTGGCTGCAGGAAAGATTTCTAAGGAAGAGGCAGACCGCAAACTTTCACAAATCAATGCCGAAATCAAGAAAACAGAGGAGAAAATACTTGACAAGACAGAAAAACTGAAAATTGCAGAAAGCAAGCTCCATGATGCGGAACAACAGAAGGCAGAATTGGAAGCAAAAGCCCATGAAGCCGAACAAAAAACTGCTTTGGCTGTAGAAAAAACGGCAAAGGCAGAAGGTAAATATCAGGAGATTAAATCCAAATATAAGGAGGTCGCTCCGGCTGTAAATGCTCAAACTGTTCATGAAATGGAAACACTGGGTTATCATTTGTCAGCTCTTGATATGAGGAGCAGACTATCGAAATTTGATGCCCTAAAAGATACTCTTTCGCATGAACAGAGAGCTTTTTTGGACACCACCGTAGGTAGCATTTTCGATGGTTCTGTGATTGAAAATATGGCAGAAAGTGCGGCAGAGATTTGTTCTATAGCGTCCCAGTTGTATTTGGGATATTTGGATGCAGCCACAAGGATAGCTCAAAGCAGCGGTGGCGGTGGAGGACCAGGAACCGGATGGGGTAAACGAGACGATGAAGATGATCTTGACTTCAGGAGAAGATGCTTCGGCATGGCTATGAAGATGATGAAACCAGGGCAGAAGCAACGGCGAAAACGATAGTTTCTTCTATCATATTTTTATATGGTTATATATAATGTATGTTCTTTAGTTATTTAATTATAGTAATATATAGTATAATAACCATATAGAAATATGAATGTTTGTTTATATAATGTAATGTTTATATAATTATTTGCTTATATCTGTATTTTTATATATCTTTGTCGTCGCAAATAAAAGTAGTAAACAATTAAGACATTGCTTTGGGCTAAACTAGAGTGTGTCGATTATAAAAATATTAAAAAAATATGAGTGCATTAATAGATAAACTCGACGAGAAAACTAGAAAGATTTTGCTTCCAATGAAAATAAGTAATTGGGAGTCTATTCCTTATAGTGAAGGATTGAATTGTCCTAACCCTGATTGTACCAACAAAAGCCATTCCGATGATGCAAGGGATATCCTAGGTTGGTGTGAAACTCCGTATGGTTTCATGCAGGTATGCGAGTGCAAAAGGTGTTTTTCAAAATATCGCATGCATGGATTCCCTGGGGACAAGTTCTCGTGGAGTTCTTTCCTTATGTCATTCATGCCTCGAATCGAAAGGCAGGGTGGTGTTACTAATTCTCATACCCACGAACCTTATTGGTTTGATGATAAATTATTAGAGAATGGTAAAACTGTTATAATTGAATCAAATGCCGGAAAATATATTGTTCTCTGTTTGCAATACGATAAGGCGAACAAAAGTTTGGCTACTGTTCATTGCTTATCTTCGGATGGTATATTCCAGGAAGGTATTAATATCTCACTTAAAGGATGTAAGGTTAAAAATGCGTCCGTCAAAGAGGAGATTAAGCTTTATTCTGCATATTTGAAGAACAAAAAGCAAAAGTAACATGTCAAATATTTAAGTTGTTAGTATGCCAAAGAATAAGATATTATATCCTATAAAAAGAAAGTACGTAAAGCGTATTTTTGATGGAACAAAAGCTTACGAATATAGGAAGCATCTGTGCCGGGAAGAGGTTGATACCATTGTTATATACGAGTCATCTGGTAGGGGCATGGTGGTTGGCGAATGTAAAATCGTCGACCGCATCTGTTGTGATCCAGTAAAACTGTGGGAGAAGACCAAAGAACTTTCCGGTATGGAAGAGAAGGAGTTCTTTAACTACTTTAGATGCTGTAAGAATGCCTGTGCTTATGTTCTGGGTGATGTTAATATCTTCTTGAAGCCAAAAAGCTTAAAGGAATATGATATAAACTTCGTTCCTCAAAATTATGTTTATCTTTAAAAATGGTTGTTATGGCAAAAGAAAAACAGATTATCAAAACTTTATCGAAATATATAGAAACACCGAAAATAACTGCCAAAAAGTTTGGTGGTTATTTTCGTTTTTTGTATCTTTGCAGCATCAATATTAATCGAAACATAATTCGAATATGGCAAAGATAGGATATGCTAGAGTTTCTACGAAAGACCAAAATTTGGACTTGCAACTAGAAGCACTGAAAGAAGTTGGATGCGAGAAGATTTTCTCGGAAAAGAAATCCGGTCTAAGGGAACGACCTCAGTTAGAAGCCGCTCTTGCATATTTGCGCCCTGGTGATACCTTTGTGGTTTACAAGTTTGACAGAATAGGGCGTTCGCTTAAAGATCTGCTAAACATCGTTTCTTCCATTCATGAACGTGGCATCCAACTTCAATCACTCAAAGACAACATCGATACATCAAGCACTTCCGGAAAGTTGATGATGAACATCTTTGCTAGTCTTGCAGAGTTTGAAAGAGATCTCATCGTTGAGAGAACTACCGCAGGGCGAAAAGCAGCATTAGCCAAAGGAAAAAAGTTTGGTAGACCAAAAATCAAGCGACACACTAAAGCCAGGGCTACAGCATCCCTCTACAAAAACGGAATGACCATAGATGAAATACAAAAGCAACTAGGTATTAAATCGAAATCTTCGGTCTATAGATTTCTTCGCATCGAGGGAATTGAACCAACAAGAAAACCGTTTGTCAGGAAAAATCAAGTAAAATTTTCATGAGTAGAAAAAAAATTGGCTTCAGTCGGGATTGTCCATCAAGGAAAAGATGAAACCTACTTACTAATATGTTTTTGAAGTTTTAGTGTTTTAAATTAATAGATATGGAACAGAAAGAAAATGAGATAAAGGGGAAAGAACTGTTTGAGTTATCACTTACTTTCACAGAAGGTGACGAAGATAAACAGTTCAGTGTAACCATGAAGGCGAAGAAGGACGGCAAGGAAACGTCTCTTGACCTGTTCGATAGTGACTTCATCGAAATGAGCTATAATGGTGTGAAGATGGTGTTCAGCCAGATTACTTACCTATACGTGAAGAATCTTCACGATACAGGGCGAATGTCTGACGAAGAGTACAATGCTATCATGGCTCATGCAGGGCAACAGTCACAAAGTAAAGCTGATAATGAAGAAGAGGCAGGCTAAGAAGATAATGGCTTATTCTTTCTTAAAGATTCTTAGGCAGAACCTTCCTTGTGATGAAGAATTAAAAGCTTTAGACCTTTTAATTCCTAAATCCAAGTATTGGTTTGAGAGACATTGGAAATATGCTCCTGTAGAGACAGTTTTAAGAGAAAGAAGAAATTTACATTCTGTTGACTGGTTCTGGAAAAGAGACCATCGAATTACCCAAGCTGCTAGAATCACCCATATCCATTATGGAAAGTATGCGGTTAAGTTACATTCAAATCATAAATGACAGAAATATGGCAAACAACAATATCAATCTCCAAAACGCAGAGGATTTAAAGAAAAGCTTTGCAGAAAGACTGCATAACGCTCGATTGATGCGAGGATTGTCTATGCAGCAGCTATGTGATATGATGGGCAACATTATCACCAAACAGACTCTATCCAAATATGAGAATGGGGTAATGCTGCCTAAAAGTGACATAGTGATAGCCCTTTGCGATTCCCTGGAGATAAACCCGGATTATCTTTTCAGCTACAAAACCTCTTCTCCCAGAAACATATGCTATGGTAAGCTGCAGGGATTGAGCAAGAAGGAAGAAATGACTATCGCCAGTATCATAGAAAACACAATAGAACGAACTGGTGAGATAGAAGAAATCTGTGGAATAGAACATTCGTTCAATTCCGTTCTGGCGGAACATCAGGTAAAGACGCTTTTCGATGTATTAAAGGGTGCTTCCATGCTTCGCCAGACATGGGGAATGGGTACCGCTGCTATCACCAATGTAATGAATCTCCTGGAATCAAAGGGCGTAATTATAGCTAATATTGATGCGTCAGATGCATTCACCAGTCTTCATGCCATCCTAAACGACTCTATTTCGGTGATAGCCATCAACAGCAATCTCAACGCTGAGAGTTTTCGCTTTGCTGTCCTTAAGGAGTTGGCACAAGCCATTCTTTGCTTTGACAAGAGTATCGATAACAAAAAGAAAGAGCATTTTTGCTGCGTCTTCGCCAACGAAATGCTTCTGCCACACGACGTATTCTTCTCCGTAGTAGGGGGAAAGCGTAACGGCATAGCTCTTATGGAACTGAAATATCTACAGAATGAGTATGGTATTTCTGTGGATGCTCTGATGGCGAAGGCAAAATATCTCGGTGTTGTTTCTTCAAAACACTATTCCGATTATTGCAAGAACCTCGGCAGTGCTGATTCTACGAAGAAATCAGAATCAGGCTCCATCGGCAAGGAGAAGGTCACTAAGTTTGAGTGTATGGTTTACAGAGCATTGGCAAGCGGCATCATCACTCAGTCCAAGGCTGCTGCCCTGCTGAATGCTACCACGGTAGACGTAGCACGTAATTTTGTGATTGTTTGATATAATAGAATAAATAACTAACACATCTTAAATATGAAGAAGATAATTTTGTTTCTTCTTGCTATCCTGTATGTGGGGATATGCAAGGCGCAGCTCTCGGCAGCAGACTGCAAGTATGTATTGGAAATATTCTGCAGGAACTACTATGGTTCCTGTTTCGATGGGAAGACGTATGTGCCCAACACCATCATCATTACAAGTGTGGGCATTGACCAGAATAGTGGTGGAACCTTTGTGTCCGGGCTTCATTCCTACCAAGGACAGTATATTCCGTTTCGAGGAAGGAAGACCCATACCAATGTACAGTTCAATGCTGTGATCGTCCGTCAGCCAAAGCGTGACTATGTGATTTTCAACAAATGGTATGAACCGGACATGCTCAACCGTAAAGGTGGATGGGAGACCGGGCAGAGACTCATTACCTATAAGTAAAAAATATAATTAAGTGGACCCAATTTAAAGATAAATGATATGTTTGAAAAGATAATCAAGTTTGGTTGTGGTTTTATCGTCATCTTCTTTGTGGTGATGATATGTATTGCCATGTGTTCTGCTTACTTTGCCACAAACGAAGCAAGTAGCACACCGGAGATTACCATGATGGCTTCTCCTAAAACGCTTCATATCTCCAAATTCACGGTAGATGAAGTGTTGGAGGACGGCAGCGCAGTAGCACATGTGGAAGACCTTTCTTCAGATATAAGCTTTGGGGGCGAAGTGCTGTTTCAGAATGATGGAACAGACAGCTACGTGAATGACCAGATTATCACGGCTCCTAAAGGCAAGGTGGAACAGATAGGAACCTGTAAGTATTCCGGCAATACCATCCCAGTAATCAGAATCATAAAATAGAAGAAGACTATCAGTTTACGACAGTATAACTATTGGTAAAGTTGCGAGGGAGGTGGTCGAAAATTTCGACTACCTCTCGATTTACATTTAATTGGAAAGTGTATGAAAAAGCCATATTTAACATACGCACTTAGTGCTGAAGGGAAATTGGTACATATCGATAGTGTGGCGAATGGAAAAGAGTGTGGATGTTTTTGCACCTATTGTGGCGAGCCTCTTCAAGCGAAACAAGGTGCAAAGCGCAAGCACCATTTTTCTCATTTGTCAGGAACTGAATGTGAAGCTGCTTATGAGTCAATGCTTCACCTGTTGGCTAAAGAGAAAATACAGGAAGCATTCTATAATAGAACATCATTATATATAGAGTTTGAGTATACTTCGTTTTGCAGCCAGGATAAATGCATTTTCATGTCCCATTCAAGAAGATGTTCCAATAAGGAAAAGAAAAGGTTTGACCTTAAGACATTGTATGACTCTTGTGAGCAAGAAATCACGTATGACAATATTAGAAGGCGTAGCGACCTGAAATTTTTCTCTAAGGAATTTCCGAAACGTAAACCTATCTATATAGAGTTTTGTGTAACCCATGCAAGCGATGAAGCCAAGTTGCATAGCGGAAACAAAATAATAGAAATCCTTATAGAAGATGAGAACAGTATTTCTTCCTTGGTAGAATCTGGACTTGTCGAAAAGTCTAAAACCGTTGGCGAAGAGTGGGAAGGTAGGAAAATAGGAATAGTTGCATTCTATGGTTTCAAAAACAAAGATTATAACAACTCCAACATAAATGAAAGCGTATGGCTCACTCGCTGTGCATTTATGCCATCCGGGAAAATATATCTTTCTAATGAACATTGCAACTGCAAACAAATAAAAAGAAAAGACCATCGTGCATTATGTGAAGTTGTATTCTCTGCACATAACAGATATGAAGCATATAATTATGCCTATACCATTTGTTCTCAGAAATACCATATCTCTAATTGTAACTCATGTAGGAATTTCGTAACAGTTGCTCCATGGGCTGATGCACCTTATAAAATGTGTAAGATGTATAAAAGTCTCCAGCTACATCTCGAAGACTTTAGAACTACAGGATCTTTTGATACTTCTAGGGCAAAAGATTGTAGGTTTTACTCCCAAGTGAATGCCGTGTTGGATGATACTGTAGAATATTTTATTCTATGATATAATTTAAACTTATTTGTAGTATGGAAACAGAAAACAAGATAGCAATGCTGATAGATGCGGACAACGTATCTCACAGAAATATTAAAGAAATGACAGATGAGTTGGCGAGATTTGGCAATCTTACCATCAAACGTATATATGGCGATTTCACGAAGCCTTCCATGAATGGATGGAAAGATGTACTCTTGGAGAATGCCATTAACCCGATTCAGCAGTATAATTACACAACCGGGAAAAACGCCACCGATTCTTCTATGATAATCGATGCTATGGATATTCTCTATTCCAATCAAGTGGATATCTTCTGCCTGGTATCTAGCGATAGCGACTTTACACGTCTTGCTATGCGTCTGAGAGAGGCAGGAAAGGAAGTAATAGGTATGGGGATGAAGCAGACTCCTAAACCGTTTATTGCTGCATGCAACAAGTTTATCTATCTTGAGGTTCTTTCGTTTTCTCTTGAGCCGGAGCAGATAAAAACCATATCTCCAGAACCGGCTTCTATTGTGGAAGGAAAATCAGTTCCAGCTTCGGGGGAAGGGGAGAAACAGCAAATAGAGAACGTTCCAGAACTAACTATAAAGCAGGAAACAGTACCGGCATTCCTTAGTAATATAGGGGAAGCTGTTGATTCTGTAGCAAATGACAGCGGTTGGTCTCAGCTTGGAGATGTGGGCAACCTTCTGGTCAAGAAAGACCCTGCTTTCGATACGAGAAACTATGGCTTCAAAAAGCTTTCTTCTCTTATTGAGGCATATCCCAGCTACTTTGATCTAAGCAAGGTGAATAATAGTCACCTCATCGTAAGAGAGAATGAGATAAAAGAGGTGGGCAACTCTCCACCTCTTATTTGGCGATTTTCAAAGAATCAAAATATTTGTCTTATAAATCTATATTTTGTTTCCATTCCCCATTGTACATGCCATTTTCGCCCATAATCTTTGTCAATTAGAATGAACGTATATATATTCTTTGTTGGATATAGTTCAAAAGAGCCTGTTCCACCAGAATCAAACGAATATTTAAGATCACTAGCATTTATGAAAACTTCTCCTTCTTCCCCCTCCTCCATTGACCATTGAAGCTGCCAAATTTGACCGGTCTCTGTGTTTAACTTCAAAAATGTATAGATATTTTCTGTAGGATAGAGTTTGTATCTACTCTTCGTAGAACTATAGACGAAAATATCTTTTCGTAATTCTCTGCATTCTTGAAGCAGCGAATCTATCTTTGCGACTTCTGCAGCTTTTTGAACAGTAGTCGCTGGACTTTTCGGCTTAGACTGTGCCAAGCACATGCCTGGCAATCCTAAGACCATGAAAATTATAAATATAAACTTTTTCATAATCAATGACTTGACCGTGGTGTCGAGGGCTTAATTTGATTAAACAAACTTATTCACTTATATTATTTTTTAAACGTTATTTCTTGCTTGCTTTTTTAATCTGCTTAGGAAATTCTTTCTGAATTTGAGTGATCATTTCACTTACTTCTTGATTGATTCGGTCGAAGTTCTTATAAAGAATGCGCTCTTTAGCATCAACAGTACCAAAATCATAGAACTTTGGCAAAGGATAATTCTTATAATCTGCTTCTTCTTTTTTAATATCGTCCATATCAAAATTCGTTTTACAGAAGAACTTCGTTGTCTTGAACTCATCGGCTTTCAGGATATCCATGGAACCTTTTCTGCCAGTTTTGGTTACCGTAAAATCTCGTGCCGTCTGACCACAGAGCCAACCTGATGCCATGTCGGAAATCTTAGATGCAGGAACCAGGCTGTCAAGGTTCTCATTCAGATTAATGGAGGTTTTATCTCTGTCAATGGTAATGCCTTTTTTCATCTGAACTACCTTTCCGAAAATATCACCCGATAACCAATCAAGGGTTTCTTTGGATCTGGCAGAACCGCTCACTACATTACCTACGGTTGTGATAATCTTCTGCATACCGACCTTTCCGTAATCCGCTTCTAGCTGAGGAAGTTCCTGGAAGCCTAACGTAACAGCAACCTTATTACTACGAGCTGTACCGATAAGACGGTCTATTTTATGGAAATATAATGTTGGAAGCTCATCAACTATAATACTTACCGGTACATTCTTTCCCTGTCCACTATTTACTCGGGTAACAAGTCGGTTTAGAATCAAAGCATTCAAGGCTCCAATGATACTTTCCATTTCTGGATCATTGGCGATAAGCAGATAGCTTGGATTTTTCGGGTCAGAGACCTTCAAGTCGAAGTCATCACCACTGAAGACCCAATAAGCCTCCTTGGTTGCCAGACGTGAGGTTTGTACACGAAGTGTACCAATCATACCTTCCAACTGCTCCATCGCTCCATTTTCGTAAGCGGTCTTGAAAGGACCCAGGAGAGGAGAGACTTCCGGATCAGTAATCAGAACTTCGAAGATTTCCTCATAGCTATGATTCAAAAAGGAAAGTACATGCGGCATATCTGAATATTGCCCTTTCCAGTAGGCTGGCTCTACAATGAAGTTATTGTCGTCCTTATGTCCTTTGGCATAAACCTTACCTGTTAGCCTCAAATGAGGTGTACCTGCAACAGGTGCATATCCTGCCTCTAATTCGTTTCCGTCGGCATCGTATGGTTTCTTTCCATAATTGACGAAGAAATAGATACAGGCGGCAAGGAAGTTGGTTGCAGAAGTCTGAAAGAACTGGTCACTACCACCACCGTTTCCTTTCTGCCCCTTCTGAAGAGACTCAATAAGTGTCTCTGCTGTTTCCTGGGCAGCTGCTAAGTTGGTAATATATTTCTGCTGTATAGGATTGACTCTCCTTGAATATTCTACATCCACGAAGTTGATGATATTGAACTTACATCCTTTTGGGGTAAGACCCTTCTTAAGGTTTGTCTTGTAATGATAGTACAGCTTCGTTGCCAGGGTAGGGAACTTATAATCATATACTACCATGGCAAAACCTTTTGCACTATGTTGCCTGATATAAGGTTCTATCACGGAAAAGGTCTTACCGGAACCTGGAGTTCCTACAACCCACGTACCTCTAAATGGATTTATGATATTAATCCATCCGTGCCGGAATTTGCCACCATAATAATAACGCATCGGTATATTGACAGAGAATTTGTTTTCTACCAAATTTTCAGGCTGTTCAAAACTCTCATTCTCCAAGTTGAAACGGTCTTTCATAAGTCCATTTCTGAAATACTTCGATACGTTATCCAAGGCAACATGTATAGCAACTACACCAATGAGGGAGAAGACCATATATACCCAGACATTTGCCTTGAAAAGCCATATCCTGCTATGCCAGTCCCAGTTATAGATGAATACTGACAGTATCACAAAAAGCAATCCTAGAGTTATAGGCCAAAAAACCATTTTTCGGGCATCAAACTCTAATTGCTTTTTGTTTTTGGTGCCGATACAGGTGATGATGACCAGCATAACCGTAACCATTTTGCTATAGGGCAGGAACTGATACACTGACAGTAATTGCAAGCGTGAATGTATGTTGGTTATCAATCCCCCAAGGAAATCAAGGGAAGATGGATCCAATGCATACATGAAAAATTCAAGCAACAATGAAATATAAATTGTCGCTCGAAATATGGTATATAATCCTTGTAACTCTTTTGATTCATCCATTTCTATTATTATTTACGTTTCCATTTTGAGGCATTGTTTGCCCACCGTTGCTGACAACTCTTACAGATGGCATGCATACTTTTAGGTCTGTAATATTGTCCCCTCAAATCATACCAGCAATCCATCAGTGTTGTATAGCGTAGAAGAAGGTTCATCTTTCTGATTTTCCTGTTCATCTCCCTTAAACTCTTTCTGACGTTACCGATGCATTCCAGGCGTTCTTTCTCAGACATCTTTGTATTTTTCTCCTTGTCCTTCTTTAGAGGAAGAAGTTTCTCGATATCCAAAGCTATCTGTACTCCATTTTTTACGACATCTTTATAAATGTAGTTTCTTGACCTTGAAAGGGCTACGGCTACGATGTTGGTAGGAGAGGAGGAAGCCACAGATTTCAGTTCGCTGAGGTTTCTAACTGTCTGATCCACTTCATAATAGATAGCGTAGATTTCCGCTGCATAGGTAAGGATATTATCAAAGTTGGTCAGATATTTGTTAAACTGGGTTTGGAATTTCACCACCTTATCAATTTCTTCCTTTGACATCATGTGTTCTCCTGCATTCACTGTAAGTACAGCATCAGATGCATTGAGAGCTTTTGTGGCAGATATTGCAAAAGTTTTGAACATACCTGCTCTTACCACATCCTCTGCAACACCAATGGCACTAGATGATAAAGGAGCCAGGATTAAAGCAGTCAGTAGGAAGAGATATCTGATTATTTTAAAATGTTTCATTATTACCACCCCCATGTTTTATGTGTCTGTCTTTCCCGGTAGAACCTGGCAACTACTTTCATGGCTCGCTTTTGACGGTTCAGAGCCTCTTTTGCCAGCACCCTATTACTCTTTTGAATCTTACCGGCAATGGCTTTGTTCCATACGTCTTCGAAAGTATACAAGCTGATACTCAATGCCAGGCTCCTGAACTTCCTGTTAAGCTGTTCCAACTCTGTACTCAGCTGCCACAAAATTTTTGTGCGTTCCGAACCTTTGAGCATGTTACCTTCACCGCCTTTAGTTACAACCTTCTTCAAAATGCGATAGGTCTTGACAAGTTCTACAGCTGTTTCGGCATAAAGCGTATTCATGGAAACAGAAGCAGCGATACCTTGCGGATTGATCTTACAGGCTGTATTGATTTCCCATAAAGCGGTAAGCGTCTGCATGCCTTGCATATAGAGGGTACAGCCAGCTTTGAGGGCATCAGCAAACCCTTGAGTTGTTTTCAGGTAGCTGTTATACTTCTCTTCCCATTTCTTCATCTTTGTTTCTTCAACAACCATTCCACCATGAAGCACGCCTAAGGTGTCCAATATATCATTCTGCTTGCCGATGATATCATTGAGGCGTGATTCTCCCTCACCAATAGCTGTATATTCCAGAGGGTTGGATTGGGTGACGCTTTGCCCGAAGCATGTAACTGCACCTAAAAAAAATAACAGAGAAAAACATGTTCTCCTAATTTCTGTTTGTAATTTCATAGATACTTTTGTGTCGTTTATTAAATTCTACTCTCATTCTTATGTCGGCAACAACATTGTTATTGGCTTTAATACCTATCATATCCAGCTTCGAATTATTCCGGTCACCAGAGAAAATGGTTACGGTTTTCAGCCCGAAAACCTGCTGTGGAAGACTTCTGTGCTGCCGATAGTCAACTACTCTGTACAACTCGACGTAATCGGTAGAGTGGGACAGAACACCATGCATGATGATAATCTGTTCCCCTGTTATCACATATTCCATCCTTGCCAGATATATCAGTTTGAACAGCAGATAGAGGAATAAAGCTATGCCAACGTATTTTGCCAACTCGTGGTATTGGAAACTGCAAAATTCCCATACCCAGATGCTGCCAAAAAAGAAACACAACGCTACGAACTCATTGATAACATACTGAAACCAATGAGGACGTAACGTTATTGTTCTAAAGATATGTACTGTATCGTTCATATATATTTTCTGTTAGATATGAAATCTGTTATCTACCTAAACCATAACCTTCTGATGGTGCTGGTCCATTATTCATAGACTCGTAAATGGATGCTGAAACTTCAGCAGCAGAAACAACACCAGGCTTTGAGAAAACTGGTCCGCTTTCAAATACCACCGGACGGTGATGCGGACGAGGCTCTGATGCAATTGCCATGACTCCCACGCCTGTTGTCACGGCAGCAAGAAGGGCTGCTCCAAGGTTGAAGCGGTTTTCTGGCTTCGTCTTCATTTCTACCTCTGGGAAGATCTTGTCAAAGAGCTTCATTCGCTGGAGGTTGTTTACGGTCATAAACTTGTTGTATTGCTTTTCCGTAATTTCATGGGAGAAGACATTGCCATCGATGACAGCTGTCATCTTGTATTTGCCATCGATAACCTTACCCTCAGCATCTTTCAGTTTCTCGACGGAAATGTCACCAACCTGGGTTGCTCTACCATGTTCACCGCTTCGAGTCCACTTTTTGCTGGCTTTCAAATTGTCGAGGGATTCACCGTTTACGGAAGCATCGCCAAGAAGGTTGATCTTTGTCTGCTCTCGAAGGTCGTTGAGATTGTACTGCTTTTGCTCTGCTGACTTCAACTTTGATTTCTGCTGCTGGTCAGGAACCTGCGTGTGAGGATGCTCCTTAATCATTTGCCAAAGTTCTGAATCGGAAGGGATGGCTATCTTGGCTCCGGACTTGTTGGCTTTTTCCTGCAACTTCTGTACACTTTCCTTAAGGACCCGAAAGCGTTCCTGCTCCGGAAGGTCACGGTTATTGACGATTTTATAGCCTAATCCGGCTTTCTCCAAATCCTGCAAGACCTTCTCCAAGGATGCTGAAACATTTGCATTTTGTCCTTTTACATAGCCACCTCTATACAAAGAAGCTGATTCTACGACCTTCATCTTCTCCTTGTTTTCATCTGTAAGAGGAATCAGGGAGGTAAGCATTTGGGCACGCTCCTCATTAGTTGCATACTTGAACTTTGTATACTGATCTTCCGTAATCTTGAAAGACCACATACCGGCATCCTTGTTGGTTCTCACATTGATGGTATAATCGCCTGAGATATTATCCTTCCATGCCATAGCACCGGTAATGGCTGCGGAACTTTTGCTGCTTACCAGGCTGTAATCACCTTCAAGTCTGACAACATCTTTTGCTTCGTCAAGATATGATGAACGAGTATTGTCTTCCAACATGCCGTTGGATGCGCTCTTAATTTTCACTTCATCGAAAACCTTGTCAAAGAGCTGCAAACGGTGTTCGTCATCATAGTTGATGAACTTGATATAATCATCCTTGGAAATTTCATGACTCATCACCTGATTGTTGATGACTGCTGTCATGCGATATGATGTTTTGGTACCATCATTGGTAGGGTAGGCTTGTATCTCACCAACGGCAACTCTTCTTCCTTTATCCATAGGAAGATAGAAACCTTTATCCTCAGAAAGGGTTCGTCCGTCCACAACACCAATAGAGTTCCACTTGTCTATAAAGCCGGTCCTGTAGTCCTGGCGCATTTCCCTCATATCAAGGTCCAATGTATCAATATTCTTGTTATATGCATTTGCCTGTTTTTCTAGCAGACCAAGCGAAGCTGCTGTTTCCGGCTTCAGCTTGATGTTGATATAGTCTTTGCTTTGAAGATGATCGACTGTTATCTTGTCGGCAAAGTCATTTGCGATAACCTTATTGATAACATCAAGACGCTCACTGATGTTAGGGGCATTCTTGTTGTGAACATGCTTTTTCTTGCCTCTGGTATCTGTAAATCTCAACTTATCATTCAGTATGGTATTGAGCTCTTCATCGGTAAGAGTATATTCCAGATTTTTGTTTACGCCGTCTGACTTGATGGTGAGGGTCTTCTTGTCTTTATCAACCACAATACCATGGGATGAAAGTACCTCTGCAAAACCTGCACCGCTAAAGGTCAGAAGGGTACTGTAACCATTGATATAGTCCTTCAGAGGCAAGGCTTTGCCTTTTGGTCGTTCCAGAACCCTAGGCTTGACATCCACTTCAAGGTTGGAGAGAGCATCCTTTTTCTGGTTTCCTTTATCATAGAAACCATAGCTGCCCGATTTCAGCTCACCGGGTTTCAGTCTGCCATCAGGACGTTCTATCACAACAGGTGCGCTGTTAGCGAAGTAAGGTCTTCCTGCCACTCTTCGGATGTGATATCTGCCACCACCGAAGAGGAAGCCAAAAAGTGAATTGTCAAATTTTCCAAATCCCGGACCGGCAAACGGACGGAATCGTGGGTCTCGATACCCATATTCTCCATCCATGATAGTGTGTCCCCACAAACCGTGGTTTACCGGAGAATTGGCATTTTTGGCTGCCACCCAGGAACCAGGAATATAATAATCGTCTTTCACAATGGAAACAAAGGTGTTATATGCATTTTTGTTCCATGTATTCGTGCCACCATTGACCAAGGCATCCAACTGCTTCTCGTTGAGGTCATAATAACGAGGTTGAGAAGAGTTGTGTGAGATGGTTACGAGTTGGTAGGTTCCAGTCTCAGACAATGAGATATGGGCTTGCATACCATTGGCATGCAATACACTTTGAAGCTGCGGAGCAACATCGGTTGCTCGTGGGTTGGTATTTTTACGTATGATAGTCATGACAATATGATTTGAATGTTATTTATTTCTTGTTTCCAAAAATTTTCAGAAGATATAGAAACAGGTTGATGAAATCCAAATACAAAGTTAATGCTCCCAAGAGAGCTAACTTTTGAGACTTTTCGTTAACTTCATATTGCATCTGCAAGAGCTTTCTGATTTTCTGGGAATCCCAAGCTGTCAATCCTGTAAAGATGATGACTCCTGCATAGCTCAATAAATAGTCCAGTGTGGCACTCTTCATGAAGAAGTTGACAACGGTTGCAATGAATAAACCTAACAGTGCCATGTAGAATATTCTACCGAAAGAGGACAAATCTCTTTTTGTCGCATATCCGTAGGCTGCTGTAATACCGAAAGTTCCAGCAGTGATGAAGAAAACTTTAGTAATGATCATCGGCGAATATACATAGAATATCGAGGAAAGCATGCATCCATTGAGCACTGAATATACGATGAACATTAAGGTGGCTACACTTAAAGACAGTCGATTGATAGCTGCACTCAATGTGAAAACCAATACCAGTTCTGCTATAATTAGTCCCCACATCATCTTTCCCATGGTCATAAAGAGTGTGGGGGTTGTAGCAACTCCATAGGCTGTAACGCCTGTGATGGCTAGTGCTAGCGTCATCCACACGTATACTTTACTTATCAGGGATGAAGACACGCTGTTGATGGAATGATAACCTTCAATCCGTTCATAAAACTTTTCTTCCATATTACATTAAATAACGCCCTCTCCCTTTCGGGAAGAGGACATGGGTTGTTACTGCTGTTCCTTATAAACGATGACGCATGTATGGCGGTTTGCGGTGTATGGCTTGTAGATGTTGATACCGCCTCTGCTGAAACCACGCATCTTACTCTTGTCAACACCTGCTTTCATGAGCAGCTTGGCAATATACCTGGCTCTGCGAACACTGAGCTTCTGGTTGTGCTTCGGTGTTCCGGTCTTGCTGTCGGCGGCTCCATAGATGTTGATTCGAAGATCGTTTTCATTTACAGCTTTTGCAATCTCCTTAATGTTCACCAGCTGTTGCTTGTCAATGAGGGTGGTGGTATTGATCTTGAAGAAGAACAGAATCGGGGCATCCAGTTGAATACCGGAAGATGCCAAGGAACCATCGTCTCCCTTGCTCATTCTTTCCTTCAAACTCTTAAGTCCTTCAAAATCATTTTTAGGGAATTGGCTGCCGTCATACAGAAGGCTAGTATGATCACCGTCATCACCCAACACTTCAAGAACCGGTTTTCGGTCAAAGCCCTGTTTACCAATACCGATGGTAACACCCAGGGATGCATGAAGGATATTATCGCCAAAATGCTTGTCCTTGCCTATGCCGTCAAACCTCTGAAAGGTACTGGTTCCACCCAGCTCGGCTGTTACGTGGAGACGGTTGGTTGCTCGGTAGCTACAAAGGAAACCATGACTCACTGCAAAAGGTGCTTTATGAATGGTGGTGTTCTTGATAGCACCAGCTCCCAGATAGAGAGCGAAATCCCATCTTGGAAGAGGATTATAGCTGCTACGCACGAAACTGGAGAGATTCAGCATCAGATCTCCATGATAGTTTTGATAGTTCATAGCCTTGTTGTCGGCATTGGTGAAGGTAAAACCCTGATAAACCAACCGAGTTCCAAAGAAACGTGAATGCCATTTTCCGAAACTGACAAGCATCGTTGGGCGTGTATGACCAAAGAAATCGGTACATCCTACAGGGGCACCGGTGAAAGTTGACATTCCTGCCTTCACGCTGCCAAACCAGTTGTCGCCGACGGCAGAGAGCTTGAACTTCTCCTGTCCCGAAAGATAAGGCTTGGCATCTTTCTTTGGCTGTCTACCACTGGAGAATGAGGTACTTTTTACAAACTCCTTTTCATTCTCTCCGAAAACTACTTGTGCATTGGCATAGCTTGCCATCAGGAAGGTTGCCAATAAAAACATTAATTTCTTCATTTTTTTATCTTTTATTGTTTTATTTTCTTATTTTGTTTTTTACATTCTTTGTGCTTGCTGGTCATAGAGATACAGTTTATGTTGCCGGATGATACGCTCGCACACCTTTACATAATCCCTACGTGTGGCATAACCGGCTGCCTTGATAGACAAGAGCCAGTTATGGTAGTCGGTGGGCTTATATCTCCAGCACCTAGCATATCTGTCACTCATCAGCAATCGGGAGTGATATTCTATGCTTTCTTCCGGTGACAGGAAGTTGCAGAACTTCTCATTGGGGCGGTCATCATCGTGAATGCTATAAGGGAGACCGCTGTTCAGCCAGTTCTGGTTGGCTTTGATACCGAAGAAGTTATAGCCCACCTGTGCCAGGTTGCTGTTTCCCCATTTGCTTTCGAGAGCCATCTGTGCCAGGATAACGGAAGATGGAATGCCATATTTCCGCTGTTGCTGCATCGCTGCTTCCGCATAGTGTTTTATGAACTCAGCTGGAGAAAACAGGTTGTTTTCCTCTACTCTGAGGGCTTTGATAGCCCTGGCTTTTGTCTCTTTTATATACAGCAGTAGATTGTAGGGGTCTTCCAGTTGCCCTTTCAACCTGCAACTGATATGGAGATGGGGACCGGTACTTCTTCCAGTGGTTCCGCTAATGCCAATCGGATCTCCTGCCAGGAGTTTTTGATGGGGTGTTACCCAAATCTCTGATAGATGGCAATAGCTGATGGTCCAGTCGCCATTTTGCAGAACGACATACTTTCCAGAACCCTTGTCATAGCCGGTACTCTTCACGCTGCCATCAAACATAGACAGTACTTCTTCGTACCGGGCTCTTAAATCCAAGCCTTTATGCTGCTTACATTTTCCTGTGAAAGGGTCAACTCTGCTTCCATAAAAGGAATTTACCTTGATATTTCGCAGAGGAAAACTGACACTGAGATACTTATCTATCCAGTATTCTCTGGATTCTTTCTTTGCCTGAGCCATGCTTTTGGGCATGAAGCATAAAAGGCATAATGATAGTATTACATATCTAATCATTGTCTGTTATTTTTTTTAAAATCTTATATTCAAAATGCAAAAGTAACGGAAACTTTTCAAAATAGACTCATGAATATAATATACCTTTGAAATTAACAATTGCAAAACCTTTTGGTTGTTACGGAAAGTATTTTCTAAAAATACTTATGGCTTTTAAAATTGTTAATTTCAAAGGTATTTCGAGAAAACAACTTGTTTAACAGAAAAAATGGGTAACTTTGCAGCGCAAATCATAACATTTTTTGGTCCTCTGATGCTCTGAAATCACAGTGTTTTAGAGATTATTTATTTTACATATTATTGTAATGAGTTATCTGGGAAGATAGCTCATTATTTTTTTTGCCCATATATTACCCATAGGTTTTGCAATTGTTAATTTCATACTTATATTAATTTTTGATTATTTAGTGGATAACTTTTTTGTATCTTTGCCGAAAATTTTAAATATAGAACAATATGAATATACAAAGAATTGAAGAAAATGAAATTCCTTACGAGGAGTTGGGTAAGTTCGGACTTACTCAGGAAATGATAGATGACCTTCCTGAGCCTATCATGAATAAGCTGTTGGGGGGCATGCGTACACCTTTGCTTCCTATAGAGCAAGTTGATGGGGATGGTGTTATTCACAAGGATTTCGCTCGCATCCGCTTGGTCAAAGAGGGGGAACAGGTTCATCCGATGTTCTTACCAGTTAAGAACCAGGGCAATCTGGAATATTTCACTGGGGAACAGAAAGAGGCTTTGAAAAACGGTAAGGTTCTCAAAGTAATACTCCCATCCAACAACAGCTGGAACTATGTACAGCTTGACAGTGCAACCAACTCTATTATTTCTGTGAAGAGTAATCTTGTTGACAATAACCTGTCGCTTCTTGCCCACAATATGGGCATGGACGAGAATTATATACAGGAACTTGAAAATGGTAAGGTTGTTACCTTGGAGAAAGATGACCAGAAGCTTTCTGTGGGTCTTGACCTTAACGAGGAAACTGGTATTCTCAGTGTCAATGGAGATGCACAGACTTGGCAGAAAGAGCGTGATGGTATTTTGGCGTTTGATAAATACAACTTCGGAATTTATGGCTGCTGGACAAGAGACGACAAGGGTATGCTTTCCTATGTTCCGGAAGAAGAATATACCGAGGAAATGTGTGAAGAACAGGATGCCATCTTACAGAAGGTGAAAGCCGGTAAAGGCATGCATGTTTAATTAAAATTGTAAAATATGGAATTAAATGGTTTTTTAGGAGAAGAAGAAATCAATGAACTTTACTTCTCTCATCAGATAACAGATCAGCAGTATGTAAAGCATCATTCTCAGGAAATGTTGGATGCCTACAACAGTTATCTACAAGATAACGGTCTGGAAGACAGCGAAGAGTCTGCCGCCAAATACTTGAAAGAAGACAATAGCGTTGCGATGTTAGAAATGGAAGAGGAGAATGAAATGGAAGAAGAGGCAACTCCTGCTGTTTCACAAAGCTCGATAGAGATCTACGAAAAATGGAAACAGGATGTTGAAATAACCAATTCTCTTCTTGCTGACAACACTACTGCAGCTAAGATTGCTCTGTGGAGATACAATAATCCTGTCTCTGATGACAAACATCTTTGCGCCGAAGAAACAGAAACCGATGGTGCTACTGTTGAAAAATGGTGGCAAACGATAGATTTCATCTGCGGATCCATCGGTGGCACATCTTTCAAATTGGCTTCACCAACATTACAGAACATGGAAACGCTGATTTCCAATGCTACGATAGACATTTTGGGTTAATAATCCTCTTTTATTATAATATATGTTTATTTCGAGTTCCCTTATCACTTGAAGGTAAGGGAACGTTTTTTTTGTATACCTTATATTTTACACCATTATTATATATTTGAATATTCAGATAGAGCCTCGCTCATGCGCTGCTCCAGGTCTCGTAAGCCGGGAACCGAGAGTGTAAACTAAACTGTGTCAAGCTACAATAAAAGTAGTTTAATACAGTTTT
>ERZ1027012.189-NODE-189-length-25990-cov-7.205128_pt1 | contig 25990 bp, 21 predicted proteins | sample MGYA00519447_ERZ1027012 | MGnify/ENA primary metagenome ERZ1027012 (study PRJEB26926, sample SAMN06164700) | human gut metagenome | biome: ENVO:00009003; feature: ENVO:2100002; material: ENVO:00002003 | host: Homo sapiens | place: USA | collected 2012 ... | reverse complement strand
GATGTGTATAAGAGACAGATTTTATTAATTTTGGGAAATTGATTGACACAAGTTGGACAATATTATAAAATAGATTGACAAAAAAATTAATAACTATGGAGGGTTCAATTATGGGACTTACTTTGGCACAAAAACTTATAAAGTCGCATCTTGTTGAAGGCGAAATGGTTGCAGGCACCGAAATCGGACTTAAAATTGACCAGACGCTTACACAGGACGCAACAGGCACCATGGCTTATCTTGAATTTGAAGCAATGGGCGTTGACCGTGTAAAGACTGAAAAAAGCGTTGCTTACATAGACCACAACACTTTGCAGACAGGCTTTGAAAACGCAGACGACCACCGTTACATTCAGAGCGTTACTAAAAAGCACGGAATTTATTTTTCAAGACCCGGTAACGGTATCTGCCATCAGGTACATCTTGAAAGATTCGGTATTCCCGGAAAAACTTTAATCGGCTCTGACAGCCACACCCCCACAGGCGGCGGTATCTGTATGCTTGCTATGGGTGCAGGCGGACTTGATGTTGCAGTTGCAATGGGCGGAGGCACATATTACATTCCGATGCCCAAGATGACAAGAATCAATCTTCACGGCTATCTTAAGCCGTGGGTATCAGCTAAAGATGTTATTCTTGAAGTTCTCAGAATAATGAGCGTTAAAGGCGGCGTAGGCAAGATTATTGAATACGGCGGCGACGGCGTTAAAACTCTTTCAGTACCCGAAAGAGCTACAATAACAAACATGGGCGCTGAGCTCGGTGCTACAACTTCTATTTTCCCGTCAGATGAAATCACTCTTGCTTTCCTTAAGGCTCAGGGAAGAGAAAATGACTGGACAGAAATTCTCCCCGACGCAGACGCAGAGTATGACGAGGTTATTGACATCGACCTTTGCTCACTCACTCCTATGGCAGCTTGCCCCCATATGCCCGACAATGTAAAGACAACTGAGGAGATCGGCAAAATTAAGATCGACCAGGTTGCTATCGGTTCATGCACAAACTCTTCATATGTTGATATGATGAAAGTTGCTTCAATCCTTAAGGGCAAAACAGTTTGCCCGTCAGTTTCTCTCTGTATTGCACCCGGTTCTAAACAGGTACTTAATATGCTTGCTCTTAACGGCGCTCTTTCAGATATGATTAACGCAGGCGCAAGAATTCTTGAGTCTGCTTGCGGTCCTTGTATCGGAATGGGACAGAGCCCGAACTCAAAGGGTGTATCACTTCGTACTTTCAACAGAAACTTTGAAGGCAGAAGCGGAACAAAGGACGCAGGTATTTACCTTGTTTCTCCCGAAGTTGCTGCTGCTTCTGCACTTACAGGCTATCTTACAGACCCGAGAGAACTCGGTGAAGCTCCTGAGGTTAAAATGCCTGAGAAATTCATAGTTAACGACAATATGATTGAGCCTCCTGCAAGCGTTGAAGAGGCTGCTTCAGTTGAAGTACTCAGAGGACCCAACATCAAGCCTTTCCCGAAAACAGAGGCTCTTCCTGAGGAAATCACTGCAAAGGCAATCCTTAAAGTCGGCGATAACATTACAACAGACCACATCATGCCCGCAGGTGCAAAGATTCTTCCCTATCGTTCAAACATTCCTCACCTTTCACAGTACTGCTTTGCTGTATGTGACGAAACATTCCCCGAGAGAATCAAGGCTGAGGGCAAGGGCTTCATAATCGGCGGCGCTAACTACGGTCAGGGCTCAAGCCGTGAGCACGCTGCGCTTGTACCGCTTTATCTCGGCGTTAAAGCTGTTATCACTAAGAGCTTTGCAAGAATCCATGTAGCAAACCTTGTTAATGCTGGTATTCTCCCCTTCACTTTCAAGAATGAAGCAGATTACGACCGCATTGACCAGATGGATGAGCTCGCTCTTTCAGACATCAGAGAAAAACTCAAGAACAACGAAAATATTGTTCTTAAGAATATTACTAAGGGCGAAGAATACGAGCTTGATTCTTCTCACCTTTCAGCTCGTCAGAGAGATATGCTTCTCTGCGGCGGACTTCTTGATTACACAAGAGAAATGAATAAATAAGGCAGGAGATTATTATGGATAACGAAAAGAAAGCAATTGACGAAGCAGTTGAACAGTTCCGTAAACTTATGGAAGGTCAACTTGCAAGAGCAAAGAAAATTAAAGAAGACAAAGATTTTATAGATTATCAGAATCTTGATACAATCGTAATCGGCATCTGCGGCGGTGACGGAATCGGCCCCGTTATCACAAAGGAGAGCGAGAGAGTTCTTGCTTTCCTTTTGAAAGACGAAGTTGCTTCAGGCAAAGTTCAGTTCAAGGAAATTGACGGACTTACAATTGAAAACCGTGCAAAATGTCTCAAGGCAATCCCTGATGATGTACTTGAAGAGTTAAAGGCTTGCCATGTTATTCTTAAGGGCCCAACAACTACTCCCCGTCAGGGCGACGGTTGGCCGAATGTTGAATCCGCTAATGTTGCAATGAGAAAAGAGCTTGACCTTTTCGCAAATATGCGCCCTGTTAGAGTTCCTGAGGAAGGTATTGACTGGACTTTCTTCCGTGAAAACACAGAGGGCGGCTACGCAGTAGGTTCATACGGTGTAAACATTACAGACGACCTTGCTGTTGACTTCACAGTTGCAACTCAGGAAGGATGCGACAGAATCGCAAGACTTGCTTATGAATACGCAAGAAAGAACAACAAGGGCAAGGTTTCAATCATTACAAAAGCTAACATCATCAAGACAACAGACGGTAAATTCCTCAACACTGCAAAGAAAATCGGCGAGGAATATCCCGAAATCGTTACTGATGACTGGTATATTGACATCACAACAGCAAAACTTATCGACCCGATGAGAAGAAAAGACTTCAAGGTATTCGTTCTTCCCAACCTTTACGGCGATATTATCACTGACGAAGCTGCTGAATTCCAGGGCGGTGTTGGTACAGCAGGTTCTGCTAACATCGGTAAAAAATATGCAATGTTCGAGGCTATTCACGGCTCAGCACCGAGAATGATTTCCGAGGGCAGAGGCCAGTATGCAGACCCGTGCAGTATGCTCAGAGCATCTGCAATGCTTCTCTCACACATAGGTTATCAGGACAAGGCAGACGCTCTTGAAAAAGCTCTTGATAAGTGTATGTTTGAAGAGAAGAAGCTCACCATAACAGGCAGAGACACAGGCTGCACCTGTGAAGAATTCGGAAACTATGTTATGGATACAATCACACAGATGACAAAATAATTATTTGTGAGGAGAAAACGAAATGGATAAAAAAGAAGATATATCTATTTCCGTAATTAAAAGACTTCCGCGCTACTACCGTTTTCTTCAGAGCTTAAAGGAAAACGGAATTGTTAGAATAAGCTCTAAGGAGCTTGCAAACAGAATGGGTCTCACAGCTTCCCAAATCCGCCATGACTTTAACTGCTTCGGCGGATTCGGGCAGCAGGGCTACGGCTACAATGTGCCTGAGCTCCACACAAAAATAGGCGAAATTCTCGGTGTAAACGAGGAAAGAAAAACCATTTTAATAGGCGCAGGTAACCTCGGAAAAGCTGTTTGCAATAAAATCTTCGGAGTGCACAGCGGATTTAAACTTATAGGAATATTTGATAAAAACGAAGCAATTTGCGGGAATATGATAAAGGGTATTCCCGTAAGAAATATTGATTACATTGAAAACTTCTGCATAGACAACAAGCCGATATGCGCCGTAATCTGCATACCGTCAAACGATATGAAAGAACTTACGGATTTGCTTGTAAATCTGGGTGTAAAAAGCTTTTGGAATTTCAGTAACTACGACATTGCAATGGCTCACCCCGAAGTGCTTGTTGAAAATGTTCATCTCACAGACAGCCTTATGACGCTTGGATTTCTTACATCTGCGGAGGACTGAGTTTTGATTAGAATTAGCACCAAAGAGATAATTGATGTTTTGAAATATGATGAAAACAAGGCTGTGCTTGTTGAGAAAAAACCTCTTGCAAATACTACTCAGTTCAAAGCGAGATACAGCGTTATCGACTTTGAAAAGAAAACTAAAGAGGTTTTAACAAAAAACGCATATCTTTTAAAAAAATTCGGCTCTGCGTTTCAGCAGATAAGCGAAACAATCCCGAATTTTGTGCAGTGCAACGCCGCAATACTCTATGACAGGCGCGTTATCGTTTTGTATCCTAACGGCGAGGCGGGCGTGTTTGACAGAGAGGGTCAGCTTGCATGGAGCGGTTTTTTCAAATACCACGAAAAGACAGTTAACTCTCTTGCGCTTGACGGAAAATATTTCTGGTGTATCTGCCCCGCTGAAAACTGCGCAATAAGATATTCAAGCCAGAATATGCAGGTGGATTTGAGAATCGGCTCAAAAGATGCTGAAACATTTAAAAATCCAACTCACATTTCTGTTGACGGCGGAGATGTTTATGTTTGCTCAGGTACGAATATGGTCAGAAAAATTGACGCAATGGACTTTACAGTCAGCGATTATCTGACTTTTGAGGAAACTATACACCGCTTTTATAAATTCGGCGATTATGCGATTGCCGTGCTTTCAAGCGGTACATATCTGCTTGAGGACAACAAATAATAATTGAATACATAAAAAAGAGACCTCTGATTCGGGTACAAACCCTTATCAGAGGTCTTAATTTTTATAAAATTTTATGAACCGATTTCATCAAGCATTTCGTGAATGATCGCCGCTGATTCTGACAGCTTTTTCTGTTCGTCTTCATCAAGCGGTATTTGAAGAATATTTCTCACACCGCTTCTGTTGATTACAGCAGGAACGCCAATATAAATTCCGCTATGTGAGTATTCGCCCTCAAGATAAGCCGAAACAGTGAAAATAGAGTTTTCATCATTGAGAATTGCTCGTGTAAGTCTTGCAAGCACCATTCCTATACCATAATAAGTTGCACGCTTAGCTTTGATTATTTTATACGCAGATTCCTTAACATTTACAGCAATATCATTAAGGTCTGCCATCATTTTTTCATTATGGTCTTCAAGTTCTCTTATAGGCAAAACTGAAAGCATTGCACTGCTCCACGCAACGAATTCTGAATCGCCGTGCTCGCCCATAACATATGCATGAACATTTCTGGGGTTAACCTTGAAATAATCGCTCATCATAAAGCGAAGTCTTGCAGTATCAAGAGATGTTCCTGAGCCGAATACCTTATTTTTCGGAAAGCCCGACAAATCAAGCACAACTTTAGTCATAACATCTACAGGGTTACTTGCCACAAGGAAAACACCGTTGAAACCGTTCTCAACAATCGGCTTAACGATTGTTGAGAATACTTTATAATTTTTCTGAAGAAGGTCTCTTCTTGTTTCGCCTTCAAGCTGAGGAACGCCTGCACAGATAACAACTAAATCCATATCTTTGCAATCTTCATAATCGCCCGAATATATCTTCATACTGCTTGGCGCAAACGGAAGACCGTGGCTAAGGTCTGCCGCTTCTCCCTCTGCCCTTTCCTTGTTAATATCAATAAGGCAAAGTTCGTCACAAATATTTTGATTTAAAAGAGAATAAGCAAAGCTCATTCCTACCATGCCAACTCCGACAATGGCAACTTTTTTACTATCATCCATATGAATTCCTCCGAAATATATTATTTACGGTAAACAAAAAATCATACTTAAATAATCAATTTTTAAAAAAGAGCGGAAGTTTTTCAAGGAAAATAATATCTTTTCTGTCAGCCGCATCACCCTCAGCGAGAGGAGCACATCCTGCAACAACATTTCCGCCGAAAGCTTCAACAACCTTTATGCTTGCGGCAAGGGATTCTCCCGTTGATATAACATCATCAACAAGAAGAACTTTTTTGCCCTTAAGCAAATCTCCATCCTCGTGACCGAGATAAAGATACTGGTCTTTTTTAGTTGTAATGGAATTAACCTCAATTTTCACAGGATCATCCATATAAACTTTGACGCCTTTACGGATAACTATGTACTTTTTGCCGCTCTGACGGCTCATTTCGTATGCAAGAGGAATACTTTTTGCCTCAGGTGTAACGATATAGTCAAAATCGGGGCATTTTTTCAAAAGCTCCTCTGCGCATTTAATTGTAAGCTCAACATCGCCGAAAAGAATAAATGCGGCAATATCCATATTCTCATTTACGGGAAATCTTTTAAGCTGTCTTTCAATCCCTGCAATTTTAAGAGTATAATATTCGCTCATAATATTTTTTCTCCCAATTCAGTTCCGCCTATAATATGAAAATGAAGGTGCATAACAGTCTGACCAGCGTCTTTTCCGCAGTTGCTGATAACACGGTAGGAATCAATCCCCTGAGATTTTGCAATCTCGGGGATTTTTTCAAATATATGAGCCACATATTCGCTGTTTTCGCCGTTCACTGCGTTAACGCTGTCTATATGAACCTTAGGAACAACAAGAACATGAACGGGTGCAACGGGGTTTATATCCTTAAAAGCAAATATTTTATCATCTTCATAAACTTTATTTGAAGGGATGTTCCCTGCTATTATTTCACAGAATAAGCACATACCATTAACTCCTTATTTAATAAAGCCCTTAATAATATCTTTTGCTGATTCAAGAGCGGCATCAAGCTTTGAAAGATCCTTAGCGCCTGCCATAGCGGAATCGGGTCTTCCGCCACCGCCGCCTCCGGCAAGTTTTGCAACCTCTCTTACAACATCGCCTGCTTTAACGCCTTTAGATATTGCATCTTTGCCGCAAACTGCAACAATGCTTGCCTTTTCTCCGTTAACGCCTGCAATAACGCCAACAACATTATCGCCCTTGCTCTTGAGGTCATCGCCCATTGCACGAAGAGCGTCAGGAGCAGTTCCGTCAAGCTTAGCAATGTAAACTGAAAGACCGTCAATATCAACAGGTTTGCTGAATGCTTCTGCACTCTTAAGTCTTGCAATTTCTGCTTCAAGAGATGCAACTTCTTTTTCAAGTGTTTTAATCTCTGCAGCACTAGCAGCAGCCTTTGTAACAACATCTGAAGCAGATGTTTTAAGAGCCTGTGCAACGCCCTCAATCTGAGCCTGTGAAGAGTAGCAAGAATCAATAATAGCTGTACCTGTTATAGCTGTGATTCTTCTAACGCCTGCGGCAACAGATGACTCGGAAACGATTTTGAAAAGTCCGATATTACCGCTGTTTGAAACATGAGTACCGCCGCAGAATTCAGTTGAGAAATCCCCTGCCTTAACTACTCTTACAATATCGCCGTATTTCTCGCCGAAGAGCATCATTGCGCCCATTTTCTTAGCCTCTTCAATAGGCATTTCGAGCATTTCTACCTTATCAGCAGAAAGGATAAATTCGTTTACAATATCTTCAACCTTTTTGATTTCTTCTGCTGTCATCGGGTTGAAGTGAGTAAAGTCAAATCTGATTTCGTTTTCGTTTACAAGCTGACCTGCCTGCTCAACATGAGTGCCGAGCACCTGACGAAGTGCAGCTTGGAGAAGATGAGCGCCTGTATGATTTCTCATAATGCGTTTTCTCTTCTGAACATCTATCTCGCAGGAAACTGTATCCCCTACGCTGATAACGCCGCTTTCAACAGTACCTGAATGGAGATAAATTTTATCTGCGTTCTTAGATGTATGAGAAACAGCAAATACATTCTCGCCGTTTCTTATAACGCCTGTATCGCTAACCTGTCCTCCTGACTCAGCGTAAAACGGGGTTTTGTCAACAACTATAACGCCCTCTTCGCCTGCGCCTATCATATCGGCAATTTCGCCGTCTTTAATAACTGCTAAAACCTTAGCGTCGCAAGTGAAATCGGTATAGCCAACAAACTCTGTTTCGTCAGCGTCAATTTTAACTGATGAACCTTTCCAAGCGTCTGCGCCTGCATCCTTGCGCGCAGCTCTTGCCTGAGCCTTCTGAGCGTCAAGAAGTTCGTAGAATCTGTCCTCATCAACGGTGATTCCCTTTTCTTCAAGAATATCCTTTGTGAGGTCAAGCGGGAAGCCGTAAGTATCGTTGAGTTTGAAAGCATCGTCACCGCTGAAAACATTTCCGCTCATTGAAGATACATATTCATCAAGGAGAGCAAGACCGCTGTCTATTGTTTTGCCGAAAGACTCCTCTTCTGAAAGCATAACTTTAGAAATAAGCTCTCTCTTAGCATCAAGATAATCATAAGCGGACATATTCTCGTCTATAACGGTATTTACAACTTTATAAAGGAAAGGCTCGTTTACACCGAGAAGTCTGCCATGACGGCAAGCACGGCGGATGAGACGGCGAAGCACATAACCTCTGCCGTTGTTAGACGGAATTACGCCGTCGCCAATCATAAATACTGATGAACGGATATGGTCTGTAATAACACGAAGAGAAATATCGTTTTTCTCATCATCGTGATATTTAACACCTGCAATTTCAGAGATTTTTTTCATTATGTTCTGAACGGTATCGACCTCGAAAAGGTTATCAACACCCTGCATAATGCAGGCAAGTCTTTCAAGACCCATGCCCGTATCAATATTTTTCTGAGCAAGCTCTGTATAATTACCGTTACCGTCATTATTAAACTGACTAAATACATTATTCCAAAACTCTGTATATCTGTCGCACTCACAGCCAGGGCCGCAGTCAGGACTGCCGCAGCCGTATTTTTCGCCGCGGTCAAAATAAATCTCACTGCAAGGACCGCAGGGACCCTGTCCGTGCTCCCAGAAATTATCCTCTTTACCAAGACGGACAATTCTTGACGGGTCTACGCCGACTTCTTTAGTCCAAATATCAAAAGCCTCATCGTCATTCTCGTAAATAGTAACCCAAAGCTTGTCAACAGGCATATCGAGAACTTTTGTACAAAACTCCCACGCCCAAGCAGTGGCCTCGTGCTTAAAATAATCGCCGAAGCTGAAATTGCCGAGCATCTCAAAATATGTGCCGTGACGAGCTGTTTTACCTACACGCTCGATATCAGGTGTACGGATACATTTCTGACAGGTTGTTACTCTTGTTGACGGAGGAGTAACCTCGCCTGTAAAATACTTTTTCATAGGAGCCATACCCGAATTTATAAGCAAAAGGCTCTTATCGTTATTGGGAATAAGAGAAAAGCTGGGCAGTCTTAAATGTCCCTTGCTTTCAAAGAATGAAAGATATTTTTCTCTTAAATCGTTTAATGATGTCCATTCCATTGGTTATACTTCCTTAACAATATATAATAAAACAGAATTAATCTGACTTTCTGTAAACAAAATTTCAAGGGCAACCAAAGGTTGCCCTTATACATCTTAGAGCTTTTCTACAAGCTTTTTGAGTTCTACGATTTCTTCCTTTGTAAAGGTCAATCCCTTGCTCATCTTAGAATGGTCGGGTGACCAATCTCTAACGTCGATTTTGGGGTCACGACCGTTCCAAGAAATCATATTTACCTCTCTGGTCCAGCCTCTTGCTGTCTCAGAAATTACTCCGATATGCTCTGTAATCTCATACTTGATTTCCGGCATTGATACTCCTCCTTTTCTTGATTATTTTAAATTTTCAACAATTTCTTTAGTATCTCTTGCAATCATAAGCTCTTCGTTAGTTGCAAGAACGAAAACTCTAACCTTATCATTGAGCAATGAAAGCTCAGCCTCTTTGCCCTTAACAGCCTTCTGGTTGATAGACTGGTTAATATTAACGCCGAGGAAACCGAGATAAGAACAAACCTTTGAACGAAGCCAGAAGCCGTTCTCGCCGATTCCGCCTGTGAATACGATTGCATCAACGCCGTTCATTGCGGCAACATAAGAACCGATATATTTAGCAATCTGATATGCCTGCATTTCGTGAGCAAGAATAGCTCTCTCATCGCCGTCATTCTGCTTTGCCATAATATCACGGTCATCCGAATAACCGCCTGAAATAGCGCTTACGCCTGACTGTTTATTAAGTATATCTTCAATTTCCTGCGGGGAAAGATCAAGTTTCTGCTGAAGATAAGTAACAACAGACGGGTCAATACCGCCTGAGCGTGTACCCATCATAAATCCATCAAGAGGAGTGAATCCCATTGAAGTATCGAAAACCTTACCAAATTTAATAGCGGCGATTGAAGAACCGTTGCCAAGATGGCAGGTAATCATTTTAATTCTTTCAATATCCACACCCATTAAATCAGCGCATCTTTGGCTGACATATTTATGAGATGTTCCGTGGAAGCCGTAACGGCGGATACCGTATTTCTCAAAGTACTCATACGGAAGAGCATACATATAAGCCATAGGAGGCATTGTGCTGTGGAACGCTGTGTCGAAAACCGCAACCTGAGGAATCTTTTTACCGAAAAGCTCTACACAAGCCTTATAACCCTGAAGGTTTGCAGGATTGTGAAGCGGAGCGAGAGGAGCAAGATCCTCTATGTCCTTAGCAACTGTGCTGTCAAAAAGAACACTCTTTGTGTACTTTTCACCACCCTGTACAACACGGTGACCGATAGCGTTAATCTCGTCAAGTGAATCAAGCACTTTATATTCGCTGTTCATCATGAGATCGATAACTGTATTAAAAGCGTCAGTATGAGTTTTATTCTCTTTATCGAAAATCAGGCTCTTATCTCCAACGCGGTAAATAATATTATTTTCGCCGCCCTGAATCGGAAGACCTATTCTTTCGATAGTACCTTTACAAATAACAGACTCATCCGACATATCAATCAACTGGAATTTCAATGAAGAACTGCCGCAGTTGATAACAAGAATTTTCATAATTATTAACCTCCGAATATTGAAATTAACAACATTAATCAATATAATAATAAATACAATAAAAGGAATTGTCAAGTATAATATTAAAAATAGTATATTTATTATTATATATTAAGTATATGAAAGGTATTTAGATGAATATTGGTATTGTTTGTGAATTCAACCCTTTTCACAGCGGACACAAATATCTTATAGACAGTGTAAAAAACGAAGGCGACAAAGTAATCTGCGTTATGAGCGGAAATTATGTTCAGCGAGGAGAGTTTGCTGTATTCAACAAATTTGAGCGGGCAAAAACCGCTCTTGAAAACGGCGCAGACCTTGTTATTGAACTGCCGCCCGAACAGGCGTTATTATCCGCAGAGGGATTTGCAAAAAGCGCTGTTGAACTTTTAGAATGTTTAGGCGTTACGGATATGATTGCTTTCGGAGCGGAATGTGACGATATAAAAGAGTTGTATGAAGCGGCAGAAATTATAAAAACTCAGGAATTTCAAAATGCTGTTAAAGAAGAAATGAAAAGTGGTATTTCCTACCCTGCGGCAAGAGCGATTTTTTTCGGAAACGAACTTATAAACTCGCCGAACAACATACTTGCCGTCGAATATATCAAATCAACACACCTGCCTGTAAAAGCCGTTAAAAGAATAGGCAAAGGGCACGACACAGACGACGAAGAATACAGCGCAAGCGCAATCAGAAAAACGCTTGACCCTGAATACACTGCAAGTATATATAACTGTGAAAAAGCGCTTTTTTACCGACTCAGAAGTATGGGTAAAGATGATTTCATGAAAATCGCTGATGTTAATGAAGGTCTTGAAAACAGAATATACGAGGCTGTGAGAGAGGCAGAAAGCTATGACAAACTGCTTGAGATGATAAAATCAAAGCGATACACGCTTTCAAGAATACGACGAATAATAATGAGGGCTTATCTTGGAATTGAAGGCGCTGATACAGAAGTACCGTGCATTAGAGTGCTCGGATTTAACTCGAACGGAAGAGAACTACTTTCCCAAATAAAAAAGAACTGTAAAAAGCCCGTTGTAAGCAGAATGAACGATTTTAAAAACGGTCTTGAAAGCTATTATGATAAGCAGTGCAGATATACAGATATATATAATTTGGCATATAAAAAAACTTTGCCCTGCGGTGCAGAGCAAAGAAGTCAGATTGTAGTTATATAATCAAAAAACTCATCCCTTGTCATAACGGAATTAAGATAAGATAATAATGAATTTGTTGACAGGAACTCCGGAAGATTTAATTTCTTCAGGAGTTTCTTTTTATTTTGAGTTGCATTAGGTGCGCCGGACAGTCCTGCTTCAAACAAATCATAATTTGTTATTCTGTTTTCGCTGTTTGCATCAAGACAGACCACCCCGCCTTTTTCAAACAATTCTCTCAATACATCGTCAGAAATGCCCTCAACGCCGATTTTGCCCTCTTTTGAAGGCTTATCCTTTCTCTTTTCCTTGCCGTAAACATCGGGAATATATATGTGTTTCACCTTATCCTTGCCGACAGAGGATGCAATAAAATTACGAAGCTGAAAACCAGAATGGTCGGAATCAGTAATTATGATAATTCCCCTTTCCTCTGCAAGTTTTCTGATGAATTTAATTCTGTTTTTGTCTTTATAGATACCGAAGCCGTTTATTTCAACTATCAATCCGTCAAGAATATTTGAAAGCTTTATTTTATCGTATTTCCCCTCAACTATTACAGCTTCCTTAACCTTAATCATATTTAACCTCTTTTGAAATCATAAGCAGTTTAACAAGCGTTTCTTCAAGTATTAAGCGTGAATCGGCGCCTGTGCTTTTAAGGCTGTTATCGGCTGCCATTATAGCGTCAAGCGAGCGGCGAAGCTGAGAAACAGAAATTGAGGAACAATCCCTCATAGCGTTTTTAAGAGCAAATTCCCTGCCCTTATAGTTATAATAGTTTGCAACATCTTCAAATGGCATACCAGCCGATTTTGCGCACTTCACCCTATACATATCAACATAGCAGTTTGCAATTACTGCAAGAACGGAAACAGGCTCTTCTTTAGCCGCAAAAAGCGAGTTTAAAACTGAAAACGCCTTTTCATAATCACTTTTAACAATAGCCTTTGAAAGGTCAAAAACCTTAGCCTGAAGGCACTTTGTGGCGTTTGAATCTATCATTTTTTTGGTTATCTCACCCTCGCCCACATATGCACACAGCTTTTCAGTTTCGTTTAAAAGGGTTTTTATATCGTTTCCGGCAAAAGAAATCAAATACCTTGCATTGTCTGCAGAAAGCACTGCTCCGCGCTTTTTACAGCCGCCGACTAGCAGTTTTACAATTTCGCTTTCGCTTCTTTTTTCAAGATTTACACTGTCCCCTGCTTTTGAAAATGCGGCTTCAAGACTTTTCCATTTTGAATTTTTCTTTATATCAACATTTATCGAATCAAACCAAAATACAAGTATAGTGGTTTCGGGCACATCAGCAAGATATTCTTTTATTGCTTTACAGTCGCTCTCGCTCTTATCAAACGGATAATCGCTGACTAAAACAAAATTGTAATCCGCCATCATAGGAAGCTGGTCTGCGTCTTTTAAAATATCTGCAAGCGCAGTTTTTTTGCCGTCAAAACGGTGATAATTAAAATCACGAAAAGGCCCGTTTGCAAGCTGCTTTATTAGGCAATTAACATAATATTCCTTTAAATAACTCTCTTCGCCGTAAATAAAATAAGCGTTTTTATAATCGCCTGACATTATCTGCGCTTTAAGCTGAGATTCGCCTATTCTGCCCATTTGCTGACTCCTTTAACATTATAACCGTCTTGATTTACGGTGTAGATATAATCAAATTCATTCGGCTGTGACAAATCGCCGCCGTCAATATAAAATTCAGTATCATATACGGTAATAATAAAATTATCATAACCGTTATCCTCGTTATATTTTACATTAACACCCTGCCACAAATCAATATCAAAATAATCACTTTGCGTCGATTTTTCATCGTTTGCGCTGTTCTCATATCCGCAGGATTTTAAATACTCAGGCGGATTTTCATCAGAAAGCGACTGAGAATACTCCGTTTTAGCGGTATCGGCAAGCAAAACAAACTCAAGATTGTTAGAAGTCATTATATTCTGAGCCTTATAATACTGCTCAAAATCATTTATTCCGATTGCGGCAATATGTTTTCTGTCATATATCACAAAAGCCGTTGACTCCTTACCGCCAAGAGCCCTAACATATATATTATCTTTTGAAGTAATCAAGGACAAAGATAAAATTACAACAGTTATAACAAGTGACAGCGCCGTAACAGTCTTAAATATCATGTTATTTCTTTTAAGGATAAAGGCAATGCCGAATAAAAACATCACGCAGAATGTAAGCAAATAAAAAATTGTATTGCTTATATCAATAAGCGAAAAACTGAAATCCGCAAACACTCTTACAATTTTAATCATAATATCAGCCGCAAAATAATCAACATTTGCAAAAACAAGGATTATATATGGTGCAAACTGAAAAGCTACAAAAAGCACCGAGGACACAAGCATAATCTGTGAAAGCGGTATAAACAATATGTTTAAAATCAACCCTGCAAGACTTGCCGTTCCGAACAAAAAGCACATAACAGGAAAACTTGTTATAAACACGGAAACAGAAGCCGAGAGAATATTTAAAACATATCTCAATGCTTTGTTTTTGACTTTTATTAAAGCCGAAATATGGGGATTTACCGTAACAAGACCAAGAACAGCCGTAAAAGTCAGCAGTGCGCCCGCATCACTGACGGCATACGGATTCAGGCAAATCAAAAACGCCGCAAGACCAAGAGAATTCAGCGAATCGTTTTTAGTCTTAAACAATTTTGCGAGCAAAAATACAAGCATCATAATGCCCGAACGCAGCATTGATTTTGAAAAGCCCGAAAGCATTATGTAAAAGATCACAGAAAAGGAACAGACAACGGCACAAATCGGAATAGGTATAAGCAGTCTGCGCAAAAGTTTATATAACAGTCCTGCAAGAACGGCAAGGTGCAGACCCGAAACAGCCATAAGATGAGTTACGCCGCAGGCTTTGAAATCATTATAAACTTCATCACTCAAAAGAGCTTTATCGCCTGTTAAAACGGCATAACACAATGCGCCCTCATCACCCGAAATAATGTCCTCAAACAGACTGCGAACCCACAGACGGAATTCAAGTACGGGTTTATTTAGGCTTTTCGTATTCTCATCAAGCGTATAATATTCGTTCAGCGAACCACGAAGGAATATTCCCTGCCCGAACGAACCGTAAGAATCGTACGCATTATCTGCAAAAGTAAAGAAATAAACATCTGCTTTTATGTGCTGATAATAATCGGCATATATTTTTTCATCGGAATAGAGAGTAAATTTTATATCTTGAACAGTATTCGGCAAATCAATTTCAGTTGTTTTAACCGTATAGGCATATTTGCCTGATGAAGTTTCCTCTTCAATATCAGTTATATAAAATTCTACCTGTGCGCTTTTATCCGAAAGTTCTGTCTGCGGAAGATAATTGCAGTAATAATTCACAGAGATAAGCGCGCACGCAAGCACCGAGCACAACAGACAAAGAGGCACGGCAACAGCGTTTCTTGTTTTAGGAATTACAAGTGAAAATACAAAAAGGGCGCTGACCGCCGCAAGGACAGCCAGCACCGCTTCTATCTTTAGAAAATTGAGGATAATAAGAGTAACTGCAAAAGAAAAACCAATGTGTGCAAATACTCTTTTCATATCCCTCTCCGTTATTTTCTCGGACTAACAGGTTCCATAATAAAGCTGTAACTCTGTTTAACTCCTTTTTTCATTATATACGGCTCTCTAACAAACGCCTGACCAGGAAGGTCACCACCTACACCGCAGAGCATATGGTCAATATTGAGCGCCGTTATTTCCTTATTATAAGGTATGTTGTGTACATGAGTAGCTTTTTCAAGCTCTTCAATCGTATAATGATGTGCGCTGAAATTGATGAAATCATCATAATAAGATGTGAATTTAAAGCCGTTGCCCTGTCTGTCCGTAATAGTAAGATAACGAACATCACATCTGTTGCCGTTTTCCTGAGGACGCATATAGCGGTGCTCCAAATCGGTAACGGTTGATTTATGACAAGAAATTTTAGCGCCTGTTTTTCTGTCGCAGTATGTTGCGTGAGGTCCTCTGCCGTACCAGTTAACATATTCCATCTTTCCGTCAAGCGTAAGCCTTGTGCCGAATTTAATCATATTCGCAGTTGGCGTTGCGCTGTGATAAACATAAATGCGCTTATCAGGATAAATCTTATATGTTGAAACAGAATTTTTAAGACCGGGCGTGCTCCACGCAATATGAATTTCTACGCAATTATCCTCGCCCTGTTTAACTTCAGTTTTAATCGCCTTTGCCTTATGGCTTGCCGTTCTCCATCTATAATACGGATGAAGCGGAATAAGAGCGGGAACGAAGTTGAGCGAATCAATATCATTATCAGTAAGAGCACGGAAATAATACGGTTCAAGCGGAGCTTTGAGTTTTTCTCTGCCGCCTATTGAAATGCTTGTTATACGGCCGTTTTCAACCTTAACTGCATAAGCGTCACCGTTTATCTCAACTCTGTTGCCCTTTGCAGTATAAGTAAGGTCGCCCTCTGAAACAGGAGCTTTGGGCTGGGGCATAGTATTAAGTATAAACTGATCCCATGCAATTTCATAATTTGATTTCAATCCCGGTGTCTTTTTCTTAGTGAAGAATGAAATGGTAAGCACTACCTCTTTATCATCGGGGAATGAGGTAATATCGTACGGGATTGTTATATAAGTTTCTGAAAGCGGAGCGCACTCGAATTTATCAAGTTCGCCAGAAGCAAGAATATCACCCTCAGCTTCTACGCTCCAGCGGCAAACATATGAAGAAATATCTGTAAACAGGAATTTGTTTTTAACTTTGTATGTGCCTTTATTGATATCAAACGCCTCTGTTTTAATTTCGGCGTAAACCTTTTTAACCTCGTGAATCTGAGGATGAACTGTTCTGTCAGCCGCAATAATGCCGTTTGCACAAAAATATGTATTAGAACCTGCAAGAGCGGTTGTATTGGGAATATCTATTTTGTTTTTCGGCTCGGCTTTTGCAAAATCATCGCCGTAAAGCCACATATCCTTACCGTCTTCGCTGACTTTATGTATTGTCTGGTCAACAAAATCCCATATAAATCCGCCGCACATATTGTCATACTTCTCAAAATCATCCATATATTCCTGGAAGTTTCCGAGTGAGTTTTCCATTGAATGAGCGTACTCGCAAAGCAATATGGGTTTGCCCTCATACATTTCGGGCTTGATAGGCTTACTGTCAGCCGCTAGCTGGTTGGCGATATTATCATAAAGAGTAATTTTGATTTCCTCTTTATTGCCGAGTTTCTGCATAATATCAGCCGTGGGGTACATTCTTGAAATGACATCACTCTTAGTCAAATCAAAGTCTCCCTCATAATGGAACTGTCTTGTATCGTCAAGCTTGAGCGCAGCATCTTTCATCTTTGCAAAGTTTGAGCCATCGCCTGCTTCATTGCCGAGACTCCACATAAATACGCAAGGATTGTTTCTGTCACGAAGAACCATGCGTTCCATTCTGTCAACAGCGGCGCCCGTCCACATAGGATTGCTTCCAGGAACGCCTTTACGCCTTACACCGTGAGTTTCAAGGTCGCACTCATCCATTACATAAAAACCGTAACGGTTGCACATTTCATAGAAGTACGGGTCATTCGGATAATGCGATGTACGGATTGAGTTGATATTATTCTGTTTCATAATATCAAGGTCCTGAGTATATCTTTCTCTCGGAACAGCCCAGCCGTTATCAGCGTCAAAATCATGGCGGTTAACGCCTCTTATCATAAGCGGCATACCGTTGAAATAAATTTTTTCACCTTTAATTTCTACCTGTTTGAAGCCTACCTGATATGTTTTAACTGCATAGACTTTCTCACCCTCGCTCAAAACAATAACAAGGGTATAAAGATTAGGATGCTCAGCAGACCATTTTTTCGGGTTTTTAACTTCCGCTTTCATTGAAAATACTGTTTGTTTAAATGAAAGCTCCTTTGTCTCCTCACCGATAGGAATTTCTCTTCCCGTATCGGAAATGAGATAAGCCTTTACAGACACTTCTCCTTTTTTCTCGCAGTAATTATTTACATAAACATCAAGAGAAGCGATTGAATCCTTATAGAAATTATCAAACTGAGTTTTGAAAAAGAAATCTCTTACGCAAACATCGCTTTCTGCGAAAAGATATACTTCTCTGTATATTCCGCAAAGCCACCACATATCCTGGTCTTCAAGATATGTGCCGTCAGAATATCTGTAAACCTTTGCGCAAACAATATTTTCGCCGTCAAAATCAAGATATTTTGTAACATTAAATTCATGCGGCGTCATTGAACCTTGGCTGTAACCAACAAAGTTGCCGTTAACATACACCTCAAGCGCAGATTTAGCCGCACCGAAATGCAGGAATATCTCTCTGCCTTTCCAGCTTTCATCAATTTTAAAGCTTCTGCGGTAAAAGCCGATTTCCTGAAGATTATGATAAATCTTAGGTATTTTATGCTTGCTTCTGCTTATAGCTTTCGGGAATGTGCTTGCATAATAATAAGGGACGGAATAACCCTGCGTCTGCCACACAGACGGCACTTTGATTTCGCCCCACTGTGAATCGTCAAAATCGGTATTTTTAAAATCATCGGGCTGGTTTGAGAGACCTCTCTGCCAGTAGAATTTCCACATACCGTTGAGCGACTGCTTGTATTTGCTCTCCTCTTCGGAAAGCGCTGTTTCAACATCATCATAAGGCATTGCGATAACATGACCGTCTTCCTTATTGATTTTGAAGATTTCGGGATTTTCCCACAATTGTTTTTCCATAAATTATACCCTTTAAACCTTTATATAATTTATTTATATAATAAAGGATAAACGCTCAAAAGTCAACAAAACCAATTAACCATATGGACAAAATAAATAAAAATATGGTATAATAATTCATATCGGCTGTTCGTTTGTTTACAAACTTAAAGATATGACATAAATCAGCCTGCGGAGGTCTGTTATGATAGAAAGAGTTACTGAAAAAAATCTTGCCGAATATGAGGAATTTATAAAAAAGCATCCTAAGGGACTTTTTCAGCATTCTTCAAAATGGGCAAAGGTTAAATCCTCCTGGAAATGGGAGGCAATAATGCTTAAAGACGAAAACGGCAACATCAAAGGAAGCGCTGCCGCGCTTATTAGATTTGCTCCCGTTATCAAATATTCGCTTTTTTATGTATGCAGAGGTTTCACCGCTGATGAAAACGATTTTGAAACATTTGATGCTTTGTTTGACGGTCTTCTCAAGCTTGCAAAAGAATACAAGGCATACTGTATTAAAATAGACCCTGAAATAACGGTTGAAAACACAGAATATAAAAAGCATCTTATTGAAAAAGGCTTTAAAGAATTAAACCCCGGCTGTCTTGATTTTGAAAATGTTCAGCCTAGATTTGTATACTGCTTTGACTATAATTCCATGAGCGAGGACGAGCTTATGCTCACCTTTAAAGCGGATTACAGAAACAGAATAAGAAAAGCACCTAAAAAAGGCGTTGAAGTTAAAATAATGGGCAAAGAGGCTCTTGACGATTTCGTAAACATTATGCACGAAACGGGAGAGAGAGACGGATTCTCTACAAGACCTAAGTGGTATTTTGAAAAGATTCTTGACTGTATGGGAGAGGATGCACGCCTTTACATGGCTTATTACGAGGGCAAACCTATTGCAGGCACTATCGCTATAAAATGGGGTCAGAATGTTATGAAATACCAGTACGGTGCTTCTTCAAACGCTCACAGAAATGTTTATCCTAACTATGCTCTTCAATGGGCAATGATGAAATGGGGACTTGAATGCGGCTGTCAGGTTTATGATTTCGGCGGAATAAGCGGCGACTGTCAAAACCCTGAAAATCCGCATTACGGACTTTGGCGTTTCAAACACGGCTTCGGCGGATATATGAAAGAATTTATAGGCGAATTTGATTATGTTATCAACAAGCCTGTTTATAATTTATACAACATTGCTATGGAGTTAAAAAAGAAAATAAGATGAGCAGATATGTTATTGAAAAAGACAAGCTGATTGAGAATATAAACTATATAAAAGAGCGAGCAGGCGTGCCCGTTATAGGTGTAGTAAAGGGAAACGGATACGGTTTCGGCATAAGAGAATTAACGCAGATTTTAAAACAATGTGGTATTAGAACTTTTGCGGTAACCGAGGTTACGGATATTCCCATTCTCAAAGAAATTCTTGACGATGAGGAAATTCTTGTAATGCGTTCAACCTGCATTGAAAGCGAAGCAAGAATGATTGCTGAAAACGGCTGCATTGCAACAATAGGCTCGTCAGAGGCTTGCAGAGTTATGAATGAGGTTTCTGCAAAGCTCAATGTAAAAACTAAATGTCATCTCAAAATAGATACAGGCATGGGCAGATACGGCTTTATGCCGAGTGAAATTTCAAAAGCGATTGAATGCTACAAGTGTGAAAATCTTGAATTTACAGGCATATACACTCATTTTTCAAGCGCATTCAGAAATGCTGAACTTACGAAAGCACAGCTAACATTATTTAAAGACTGCATTGAGCAGATTAAAAAAGCAGGCTTTGAAACAGGCGTTGCACATTGCGCTAACTCCCCCGCCCTTTTAAATGTTGAGGGCGTTGAAATGGATGCAGTCCGTATCGGCTCAGCATTTACAGGCAGAGTTATCACAAAAGCGAAAACTCCGCTTCACAGACTCGGCAGACTTGAGGCAGAAGTTGTTGATGTAAAAACCGTTCCTGCGGGATATTCCGTTGGGTACAACGGACAGTTTCAAACTAAAAGAGAAACAAAAATTGCCGTTATTCCTATCGGGCATTATGACGGCTTTGGGCTTACAAAAGAAAAAGAGGCTGTGACATTAAGAAATGTACTCTCTCTTTTCAAACAGTATCTCAATAAAAAACAGATGTATGTGAGAATTAACGGGCGTATGTTCCATGTTATAGGCTCAATCGGACTTTCTCATACCGCAGTAGACATTACAGGCTCAGAGATAAAATGCGGCGACACAGCAAGCGTAGACATTTCACCGCTTATGGTCAATCCGAGAATTGAAAGAATATATGAATAACACAAAAGACCTGAAAGGATAACAAATCCTAACAGGTCTTTATTTTATTTCTCAATCACTTAAGAAGTTTCAAAACAATTTTTTCTAATTTTCTTTCATATACTTTCAGAAAAGCCGACAGCATTATATCATTCAAAACAAACACGATATTCATAAGAATGGTAAACACGGCAAGCATTGATGCTGAAAAAACACCGTCCTCAAAAAACGGAATATTAAAAACAAAAACCGAAATAAGTTCTGTGATTAAAAGCGAAACATTGAAAACGGCAAATTTAAGAATAATGGAAAATATTTTAGGTTTGATTTTTTCAACCAAGTGCTTTATTAAAGGATAATATCCGAAAAACAAAATATATATAAGTGCAGACTCTTTATCAGGAACAAGAATAAGCGAAAGTATTGAAGTAGCCGCATAAACACACAAGGCAGTTGATGAAGAGAATGTTTTTTTCAAAGCGCTTATAAGCATACCCACCACCATTGGAGTCACATAAGTAAACACATAAAAAAAGCCTGACATGAACAACAAAGCTACCGAAACCGCTGCTGACATTCCGGCAACGGCGGCTTTAACAGATTTTCTCATAACATCACCCAATTTAATTATACATTCATATTATGCGTATTTTGTAAATAGTTCGTAAATAATTGTCAAATCAGCCTGTTTCGATATTTACTTTTTTAAAATTGTTGTATATAATTAATAAAAAGATATTACAGAGGTAATTGCAATGGTAAAGAAAATAAGTTTAATTTTATTGTGCTTAGTACTTATCTCTGCCTGTTTTGCAGGCTGTAAAGGAAATGAATCTGTATCTCCTGCGGATTCCGACAGTGACGGTCTTGGACAAAATGCCGAAGAATACGGATTTGAAGTCGACGAAGACGGAAACGAAGTAATGGTTGTTTACGAAGACGGAAAAGCGTATGTTGTTGATGAAAACGGTAAAAAGACGGGTGAAACCATCAAAAACCCATCAGGTTTGCCGTCACAGACAACAACGAGTTCAAACTCAGAAAACTCAAATTCCAACGGTGAAGGCCCTACAACTACTCCCGACCGTGAAGATGTTTCAAACGACACGGGAGACGCTAAAGGCACTACATCGCCTGAACTTACTACTATTCCGCTTGATAAGGATAAAGTACCCTCCACTTCAGAGAACGGTGAATCGGTAAAATTCAGCGATAAAGATGTTAAGACAATAACAAATATGCTTGAAGTTCCGTATCTTTATGTAGAAAGCTACGAAAGCAATCAGAAAGTGCCTGTTTCAATTGCAACTCACGTTGCTTGCTGGATGCTTGAAAGAGAAAACCTTAACACAAGCAGTTTTCCGAGCGGTACGGTTGTAGTTGATTTATTTAACTATTTCGCCGCTACAGTTGTTTCATTCAAAACAACCTGTAATTCATATACAGGCGATGGCGTTGACAACGCAGCACCGATTACTTATAACAGCTCAAACGATACTTTTTCCATTACATCTTCAAAATATGAAGAGCCTACTCACGAGGTATCAATCACAGAGATTCAAAGTCTCGGAAACAATAACTATTATAAAGTAATAGCTAATGTAAAAGGTCTTGACTCAAGCTGTAAAAGTAAAAAAGTGATAGCAGTTATTCAAAAGAACAAACTTGATACAAGTCTTGGATTCTCAATTAAAGCTCTCAAATGGAGCTGATATAATAAACACAAATACGAAACACGGCAGTCAAATTTGACTGCCGTGTTTTTTATGTAATATTAATTTTTCGATTTTTCTTTAAGTTTCTGAATAATCGCGTCATGCTTTTGTGATGTCATATTACAGGTTAAGAACGGAACTGCAGAAATAATACCTGCAACCATAGCTGCGATTATTGACCAGCTTATTATGGGGTTTCTTACTGCCGCGTCAGTCAGTACACTGTAATCAGTTGTGCCGTCTGCGCCTGCCGCAAGACCGAAATGTTCATACACTGCCGTAAGAACAGCCGTTGAAATTATACTTCCTATTACAGAGAACATAGTTTGGAAGTTTTGAACAAAGCCTTCAAATCTTTTTCCTGTTTTAAGCTGTTGTTCGTCAAGAGTATCAGCCATCAGTGATGTTTGCAAAATATACTGAGGACCGTTTGCAAGATTATATAGATAGAGTGCAATTACAAAGAACACTACGCCGTGCTTGAATGTAAAGAACATAATCAGCGCCGCAACCGCATTCATTCCGAATGATGCGAAGCCGAAAGTTCTGTATCCAAGTTTCTTTATGAGAATCGGCGCAAGCAGCATTCCGGGTACGCACGCTGTTGAAACAACAGTACTGAGTATTCCGTTCATTGCACTGCTGTTTAGCTGATAAAGGCAAATCCAGCCAAGCAAAACTGAAATACAGCCTCTGAAGCCGTCAAAAAGCTTTCCTATTGAAACAATCCAGAAATCCTTGTTTTTTGCAAGTACGGAAAAGCCCTCTTTAAAGCTTACTTTTTCAAATTCTTTTTCGTCTTCTTTGGGAGCGTTTATAACCCTCTCCTTCGTCTTAGCCATAACAAGCAGACCGAGAAGGAATCCTACAATTGTAAACGCAGGAAGAAGTATGCGATATGATTTTATATCAAGAAGACCCTGAGAACCGAAAAAGATTTGAGCAAAAACAGGAAGAACAAGCTGTACTATTGACGGGCCGAGGTTTGACACAAATTCAGAAATACTCATTATAAACGAGCGTTCTCCCGAATTTGGAGATATTACCTGAGAAATTCCGACATAGGCATTGTTGTAGACATGTTGCCCGACATACAGTATGTTATAAAACAATGCTATAAGCACCATTTTAACGGCAACACTTCCGTTTATAGGAATAAGCCATGTCATTCCTATAACGCCTATAAGGCACGGTATACCAGCCCACAAAAGATATGGTCTGAACTTACCCATTTTAGTATTTGTATTATCAACAAGAATACTGACGATGGGTGTTTTCAGTATGCTGATTATATTTGAAATAACAAAAAGAACAAATATATTAGACGGGCTTAACTTATATATTGAACCGACAAGCAGACAGGTGGCAGACATATTTATCTGCGACACCATAGAGTTAACAGTTTTGACGCCGATTCCGCCGCCGCTGAAAATTACTACTTCTTTATAAGGCACATATGAGCCGTCTTTAGGGTCTTTCCAATGTTGTTTAACATCTGAAACAACGCTTTTGATTTTACCCGTTACAGATTTAACACTCGAGTTTTCCATTGCAATCCCTTTCTGCTCAGAATATTAACTTATAAAAGTACCTTTTTTGCAGTTGAAAGTAAACTTGTTTTCTTTGCCGTCAAGCTTATATTCTACTGTTATTTCATTTTTTGCCGTATATTCGGCTGAAATTATTTCTGCCTTCTTGGAAAAGGCTGTATCATAGAATGTTTTAAGCTGTAATGCAGAGTAGTCCGATACATTATCAGACACAAAAAGAAGATTACCGAAAAGGCAATTTATTTTAGCGAGCGTTTCACGCTGTGCAAAAGTCATTGAAATATTATTATCTCTGAGTAAAAATACATCAGGGTCATTCATAAACGCTCTTGAATCAAGATGGCGGCGGAAAACAGAGTTATTGACTGCGTGAAGAGTTGAAACATCTTCTCTATGCGGAATTAAAGTCTTTTTCCAAGCAAGACCAACATCAGCGCCTATTCGACAGAAATCAACCTTGCCGAACGCAGGTGCAAGCGGAACGCCGCATCCGAGTATAAGCTTATCGCCGCAGCACTCTCTCAAGAAGTCCATTGCGTCGCACATTATCTCCCCCCTGCTCTTATTATGAATGGGCAGTATACAGGCAGCATAGAGGAAATCAAGCTTAACCATGTCATAATTCCACTCGTTTAAAATCACAGAGAAAAAGTTGCGGATATATTCCCTTGCCTCTTCATTATAAATATCTAATGCGTAAAAAGTGCCCCAGTTAGGCCCGCATATATAAGGCTTACCCTTTTCATCACGAACAAGCCAATCGGGATGCTCTTTATATACTCGGCTTGATTTTGTTGCCGCAAAAGGCGCAAGCCAAAGACCTGCAAGCATACCTTTAGAATGAATTTTATCAGCAGTATATTTCATACCGTCCGGGAATTTTGTTTTGTCAACTGAAAGCCAGTCGCCGATTGCGGATTGATAGCCGTCGTCAATCTGAAAAATATCTACTTTCTTTTCAAGTGCGCTGAGTGCGTCCAAATCTCTCTCAACAATATTTTGAGTTACCTTGTCATAATAATTATACCAAGTGGTATAGCCTGTCATTCGTCTTTTAACGGGCGGATTAATATTCATAAGCTCAAAATATTTATCGAACGCACACTCATATTCTCCCGAAATCACGGCAAAATCAAGAAGCAATGATTTATCTGAATATACTACGCCCTCAAGGTCTTTGATAACATTTACCCAGCTATTATTGGCGTCAAGCTCAATAATTGTATATCCGCACCTTTCATTAAGAGAAGCGAATAAATCAATCTGGGTATCCTTTCTTGCATAGCAATAAGAAAAGCCGTAGAAAAAGCCTTTTTTATAGTTATATTTATAGATAGCCTCATCGCCTGCACGGTTAAGACCAACTTTAGCTGTGAGCGGTGAATTAATAAATTCATCAACCAACTTGGTCATTCCGTCCATTTTCTCATAAATCTTATATTCCCTGCTGTCAGTCCATGACTGATAGCCATTCGCATAAACTGCGTCAGCATCAGAAAAATCATATTTTAAGATGATAGCAAATCTCTTAACCTTAATACTTTTATTAGGACAAAGATAAACCTTAAGCCTGCCATTTTCGCAAATGGTTTCAAGGGAGCAGTTTTCGTCACCGCTTGAATTGGCTGTATATATTTTACCGTTTAGCTCATAAATAAATTCGGTTTTGTATTTCATAAATAATCCCCTTAATAAAATTGCTTTACATAAATATTGCCCACAAAAATATATTTTAGATTATTATTAGTCTGTCTCTTATACACATCTGACGCTGCCGACGATAAGGC
>ERZ1027012.171-NODE-171-length-28416-cov-7.754205_pt1 | contig 28416 bp, 28 predicted proteins | sample MGYA00519447_ERZ1027012 | MGnify/ENA primary metagenome ERZ1027012 (study PRJEB26926, sample SAMN06164700) | human gut metagenome | biome: ENVO:00009003; feature: ENVO:2100002; material: ENVO:00002003 | host: Homo sapiens | place: USA | collected 2012 ... | reverse complement strand
TTTTGAAAATAAAGTTATAATAACTGATGTCTTAAAAGAAAATCGTATTGAAAAAAGCATTAAAAAAACTCAAATGAAAAATGAGAAAAAAGCTTTTGAAGAAGAAGCCAAAGAATTAGAAAAAAATGATGTAATATTTTGCCCAAAATGTCATAGTACTAATGTTTTTTATGACAGAAAAAAATTCAGCGTTAAAAGAGCAGTAGTTGGAGGAGTTTTATTTGCTGGCGTTGGAGCTATTGCAGGTGGACTCACCTCCAAAAAAATAGACTTCAAGTGTTTATCTTGCGGCCATAAATGGACTAAATAAAAAAAGTCCCCTGACTATTGACGCAGCCAAGGGAGCATAAATAGTAGGACTGTGTGATACAGTACTACCCCACAAATAGAATTGTATCACAGCCCTGCTAAAAAATCAAGCAGGGTATTTTTATGTCCTTTTATAAGCATACATAAAAAGGAGCGATACAATGAAATTAGCAAACGGTTATGGCAGTATAACAAAATTACAAGGTAAACGCCGCAATCCATATATGGTTAGAGTAACAACAGGTTGGCAAAACGGCAAACAACTTAGAACAATATTAGGTTATTACTCTTCATATACAAAAGCACTTGACGCACTTTCCGAATACAACCGTGAACCTTATGATGTTCAAAGTATAAAGTTTACATTTTCTGACATTTACAATCGTTGGATTGAAACGGATGCTTTTGATAAACTATCTGACAGTGCAAAAAAAGGCTATAAATCAGCCTATAAAAAATATTCAAAGCTTTATAATAAGCCTTTTGTAAACATTAAAATAGCAGATTTGCAGCGTTGCATTGACGAAAATACAAGCGGTTATGTTTCTAACAGAGAAATGAAAAATCTTGCAAGCAAAATGTATCAATATTGCATGCTTCAAGAAATTATAAAGGAAAATAAATCCTTACTGCTTGATGTAGGTTCGCCGAAAACAACAGCAAAAGAAAAAGTACCTTATTCGGATGAAGAAATTGATAAACTTTGGCAAAACACTGATGATGATACTGTAAAACTTATCTTGATTTATATTTATACCGGAGTTAGATGTAATGAATTGTTAATGCTTCAAAAACAACATCTACATCTTGATGAACAGTATTTTGAAATTGTGAAAAGTAAAACTGTATCAGGTATTAGGCTTGTACCTATTGCCGATGTAATTGTTCCATTCTTCAAATATTTTTCAGAGAGGTCAAAAAGCAATTGGGTATTCACTGGGGAAAAAGGCTGTAGATTGCAAGATACTTGGTATAGAAAATTACAATCAAGTGCATTAAAGGCATTAAATATGCAACACACTACCCATGAAGCAAGGCACACTTGTATTACGCAGTTGACTGTTCATAATGTTAACGAAAGCGTGATAAAGGAAATCGTAGGACATAAAGCAGCTCAATCGTTTACTGAAAGAGTTTATACACACATTTATATGAAAACAAAAATTGAAGCAGTAAATAAAATACATACATAATAGAAAAAGGGGGCGGTTTAATCACCGCCCCCTTTTGTTTAAATGTAAATGTTACCTACTTGTTACCTACTTGTTACCTACTTAATAGTTCAAAATAGTCTTGTGTAGTTCAAAAAGTCAAGAAAAAAGCCCGCATAACAAGTTTTATGTGGGCTTTAATGTATGGTGGAGATGGCGGTAATCGAAACCGCGTCCTGAAATCATTCATTGGGGCTTTCTACATGCTTAGTTTGTTATTTGGAAATTCCCCTCACGAAACGGCAGCAAACAGCCTTTTCGCTACGGTAGGTTTTGATACCTGACGGGAGCCGAACCGCTCTCCCGTTCATGTTCGCCGCTACACGACGCCTGTTCCGAAGCCGCGGCACTCAACGGACAGACGAAAGCTGCACTTACGCAGCTAAAGCTACTGATTTATTATTGTCAGTTAATTTTAAGGTGTTACTTTTAAAGCGGCGCAACTCCGCTGCATGCTTACCCGAAATCCCTATCCCAGTCGAAATCCTTTCATCCCCATATATCAATAGCGCTCTTTTAATTCACGCTCTATTGTTCTTTGGGCGTCTCTCTGAGCGGCAACATCACGCTTATCGTGAAGCTTTTTACCCTTGCAAAGTCCTATTTGAAGCTTTGCTCTGCCGTTTTTAATATATAGTTCCAGCGGTATAATACTAAGACCCTGCTGCTGATTTTGACCGAACAGCTTCATAATCTCCTTTTTATGGAGCAAAAGTTTTTTCTTTCTCATAGGGTCTCGGTTGAAAATATTGCCGTGCTCATAAGGCGAAATATGCATACCTATTGCAAACATTTCTCCGTTATCCACACTGCAAAATGAATCCTTGAGATTAACTCTGCCGTTTCGGATAGATTTAATCTCAGTTCCGTAAAGCTCTATTCCAGCCTCATAGGTTTCAAGCACGAAATAATCGTGATAGGCCTTTTTATTTCTTGCTATAACCTGAAAATTTTCATTCTGATTTTTCAAAGCCTATCACTCCTTTCGTGTTATATAAGGCTTCTGCCCTCAAGCGCACGGGACAGCGTAACCTCGTCCGCATATTCAAGGTCTGCACCTACGGGCACTCCGTAAGCAAGCCTTGAAACGGTGATACCCATTGGCTTTAACAATCGGCTGATATACATAGCCGTAGCCTCGCCCTCAACGGTTGGATTAGTTGCCATAATTACCTCTTCAACAACGCCGTCATTAAGCCTTGCAAGAAGCTCTTTGATTTTAATCTGGTCGGGTCCCACATTATCCATGGGCGATATTGCGCCGTGGAGAACATGGTATGTTCCGTTATATTCGTGTGTGCGCTCTATTGCCGCAACATCACGAGGGTCTTCAACAACGCAGATAACGCTTTTATCCCTCGTTTCGCTTTTGCAGATAGGGCACAGCTCGTCATCCGCCAAATCACAGCAGATTTTACACTGTCTTATTTTAGTATGAGCGTCAGTTATCGCATTGGCAAAACTTCTCGCCTCTTCATCACTTAAACCCAGCACATAAAAAGCCATACGCTGGGCGGTTTTATGCCCTATGCCCTGCATTCGCTCAAACTGGTCTATCAAATTCTGAAGAGGAGCTAAATTATAAGCCATAATTCACACCCCTCGGTAAAATTAAAGTCCGGGGATATTGAGCCCGCCTGTTACGGCTGAAAGCTCTTTTTCCTCTTCATCGTCAATTTTACGCATTGCCTCATTGAGAGCGGCAATGAGCATATCTTCAAGCATTTCAACATCCTCGGGGTCTACAACCTCGGGATTGATGCCGATTGCTTTAACCTCATGCTTGCCGTTTACGGTAACCTCTACCATTCCGCCGCCTGAAGAAACAACATATTCCTTTTCCTCAAGCTCCGCTTTTTTCTTTTCAATATTTTCCTGCATCTGCTGAGCCTGCTTTAACATTGCCTGCATATTCTGCGGGCCGCCGCCCATACCTTTAGGTAATCTTGCTTTCATAGTGTTCTCCTTTAATCAAATTTTATATCAACATTTCCCTGCGCCTTTGAAATAAGATCCTCAAGAGGGTCTTTTTTCTCGGCGTTTTCTTCTTTATGTTTAATAAGACCGAGCTTATAAGCCTTTCCCGTAACCTCCATTACTGCCTGTCTGATAGCCTTGGCGTGTGTAGGGATTTTTATAAACTCTTTGATAGTTTGATTTTTGGCGTCAATAAGAAAATGGTCGCCGTCTATATATCCGCTTGAGCCCATGAGAACTCCGTGAAGCGCAATATCCTTGCTGTGAATCTCGTCCATAAAATCAGGCCATCTGTCAAACGGTACTCTGCCGCCTGTGCTTGCCTGAACAGGAGCCTGTTTTTGCGGTTCGGGAACTTCTTTGCCTGCAAACGGCGGTACATCATTTGCCGCGAAGTCATTTTCAGCAGGCTGAGGCTGAACATTTTCGTTATTTATTTCATTATTGTTTGCACTCTCTGCAACTTCTTTTTGAGGCGCTGTTTGAACAGGCTGCTGTACATTCTCAATCGAATTAACAGGCATTTCAGCTTGTCTTATCGGCGTAGGTTCGGGTGCGCTTTGTACCGCCTGCGGCTGAACGGCAACACCTCGGCTGACTGCTTTTTCAAGCGATGAAAGCCTTGACAAAACGGAATCGAGCGATTTTTCAAGTTTCGGCTCGCAAAGCTTTATAAAGCTCATTTCCATTTCTATTCTCGGGTTTGCGCCGCCTTTGATTTTAACAAGCGTATCCTGAAACAAATCAAGAGCGTAAATTATATTAGGCAAAGTATATTTCTGCGCACTTTCAAGTATTGATGAATATTCATCATCCGTGCAGATAATAAGTTCTCTGCTCTTTTTAACTGTTTTAACTATCAGGAAATTCCTGTAATGGTTTATCATTTCTATGCACAGGCGTTCCATATCGTAGCTGTTCTGATGAAGCTCGCTTATAATATCGAGCGCCCTGCCGCTGTTTTTCTCACTCACGGCGTCTGAAAGCATATAGAGCGATTCCCTGCCTGCAATTCCCGCAACTTCTGAAACAAGTGTTTCATCTATTGTCTTGTTTCTGCCTGCGCACTGGTCAAGAATCGAGAGAGCGTCTCTCATACCGCCGTCCGCAATTCGAGCAATAAGAATTGCCGCTTCGTCCGTAAGCTGCATATTCTCATACCCTGCAACCTCTTTGAGTCTTACAGCCATTGTTTCAGGCTGAATACGCTTGAAATCAAAACGCTGACATCTTGAAAGAATAGTGGCAGGAAGCTTATGAACTTCCGTAGTTGCAAGAATAAATATAACATGTGCGGGAGGTTCTTCAAGAGTTTTAAGAAGAGCATTAAACGCTCCTGTTGAGAGCATATGCACCTCGTCTATAATATAAACTCTGTATTTTCCCCTTGTGGGCGTGTAGTTTGCCTCTTCCCTGAGATCTCTGATATTGTCTACACCGTTATTTGATGCGGCGTCAATCTCAACAACATCATAAATTGTGCCTGCGTCAAGACCTTTACAGACCTCGCACTCATTACACGGCTCGCCGTTTTGGCTGTTTTCACAGTTAACTGCCTTTGCAAGAATTTTTGCGCAGGTAGTTTTTCCCGTTCCTCGTGAGCCTGTAAATAAATACGCATGGGATATGCGGTTTTCCTTTATTTCGTTTAAAAGGGTTGAAGTAACATGCTCCTGCCCGTAAACATCCGAAAACACTTTCGGTCTGTATTTTCTGTAAAGAACCTGATACATAAACTCACCCTTTCCCAATACCGAGCATAAAAATACGGTTACATCTTTAGCGTAACGTACAGACTTGTCTGCGGCGCACAGAATAATCCACTTATTGCTGCTCGGTTCCCCGCCTGACAAGGTTCGTAGCATCCCGTCGCACAGGGCCCATACGCTACGCTAAAAATGCAACCGCTGTTCAATTGCATATATATTATATACTAAAATTATTCCGAAATCAATACCTTTTCTATTTCTCCGAAATACATATAATGCATATCGCCGTCAGCATACCATTTCGTCATAATTTCATCATCTGTAAAACCTTTTTCGTCAAGGTAAACGCAGGCGTCTTTTTTACAGATAATAACGATGCGTGCCTCTTTAAAATAAGGAGCTTTATCGTCATAAACGGGTGTTAAACCTGTTTCTTTTACTTTATCAATATCTCTGCCGCTTTTTGCGCCGCATATTCCAAGGGCAGTTTTATAAGCGTCATCAAAAAAGCAAAGCGAAAAATAATTTTCCTTATCAAGCAGAGTTTTTGTATATCTGCTTTTTCTTACATACACGGTAACCATGTCCTTGCCCCAGAGTTCACCTACTCCGCCCCAAGAAACCGTCATGGGATTGCAAGAATTTTTGTTCTTATCCTCTGCGGTGAGAAGCGCCCAGTCGTTGCTGATAAGCTTAACGGGACTTTCCTTTAAATCTCTTATATTAATTTCTTTCATATTCTTCACAGCCTTTCAGTTGAAGATAATAAAACTTAATCATTAAATAGATATTATATCATTTTGAATTTTATTATACAAGACGGATACTGAAATTACAAGAAAATTTGAAAGCTGTAAATCAACCCGCCTTAGATTTAAGAACAACTTTCAAACAATGCTGTTTCGGTACTATTCCATACTTATTTTCAAATTTGAAAAGCGCAACTGCCTTTATATTCTCATGAGTATTTGTAACTACAATTCCTCTGCCCTGCGAAATTTGCTTATATAAACTCTCATTATTACAGCCAAAAACAAAATAGCTTCTTGAGGAATTCTCCTTAACAAACTTATCAAAGCTTGCTATTATTAGATATTTTGGCGCTTTTTTATATTTATAACGGATTTTTTCCTCTTCAGGAGAAAGATATTTTAACTCTTTTTGAAAGTAAAAAGGCAGAGTGGGAAGATAGCCGTTTATTCGGTTAAAATATGTACCCGGCGTTTTTGAGGTCTTTATTTTCATATATGGCAGAACAATCTTTTGCGCCAAATCATTTTCAAAGCGCAAAAACGCCGCTGTATCGGAAAAATAATTAAAATTATAACCGTTACAGCTATTTACCAAATATATATTCCATATAAAATTTTCATAGACAAAAAAGGCAAAACGCTTTTTGCCCTGAAATCTTACAGCATACATTTTACCGTTTTCTAAATTTCTCGCTTTAGCTTTGTAAAAATATGCACTTCTGTAATTTTTTGAAAAGCTGAAAACATAATCATCCGCGTTTATTTTCGCCTGCAAGGCATTAACCACCTAACCGATAATAAATTCACACCCCAGATGATTTCAACGCAGCGCTTTCATTTGCACTGTTTAATCATTTACAATTTATATTTTAACAAATATATATTCCGCTGTCAATTAAGAATGAATAAAAAAAGCGGAGCATAAAGCTCCGCTTCAATAGATAAGGTACAATTACTTGAGTTCGATAGTTGCGCCTGTCTCTTCAATCTTAGCCTTGAGTGCCTCAGCGTCAGCTGTGGGAACTGCTTCTTTGATTGTTGAGGGAGCACCGTCAACGATCTCCTTAGCCTCTTTAAGGCCAAGACCTGTTGCTTCTTTAACAGCCTTAACAACCTGAATCTTGTTAGGACCTACATCCTTAAGAACTACATCGAATTCTGTCTTCTCTTCAGCTGCTGCTGCGCCGCCTTCTGCGGGAGCTGCTACTGCTACTGCTGCTGCAGCACTTACGCCGAATTCTTCTTCTACTGCTGATACGAGCTCTGAAAGCTCAAGAACTGTGAGAGTTTTAAGCTCTTCAACAATTTTTGTTACATTCTCTGATGCCATTTTAATTTCCTCCGAATTAATTTTTTAGTTAAAGTAATGAATTATTCTGCTGTTTCTGTTGCAGGAGCTTCCTCTGCGGGAGCCTCTGTTTCTGCTGCTTCTGCAGCGTCTGCGCCACCCTTGTCAACGATAGCCTGTACTGCACGTGCAAATGCAGCAATAGGAGCATTGAATACGTTGCAAACAGTTGCAAGAAGAACTTCTCTTGAAGGAAGTTTTGCAAGTGACTGAATCTTTGCAACATCAATAACTTCGCCATCAAGGTAGCCTGATTTTACATTGAAGAATTCATGAGCATCAGCATATTTCTGAAGTATGCGAGCTGATACTACATAATCGTCAGCGCTTGTTGCGATAGCAGTTGTGCCTTCAAGAATCGGGTCGATTCCTTCAAGACCTACTTCGTCAGCTGCTCTTTTAAGGATAGAGTTCTTAACAACTGTGTACTCTACACCTGCTTCACGAAGCTCTTTACGGAGTTTGGTATCATCTTCTACATTGATACCCTTGTAATCAACGATTACACCCGCAACAGAGTTTCTCATTCTATCAGCAAGAGCGGCAACCTGCGCCTGTTTCTTTTCAAGAACTACTGAACTTGGCATTAATTGTACCTCCATAATTATTTGCCGCCGAAACGACGGGCTTTTATGGCTGTTCCAAAAACGAATAAACAAAAAGTGCATTCCGAAAGACGGAATGCACGACATTTACGATTATCTATAATAATGATAACATTATATATAAATCAGAAATGCTCATTCCTCGGCAGGCGGTACATAAGTATCTTACGCCAAAAGGCACCTGCTGTCTTTGGTTGAACAGCGAAAGTATTGTAACACAAGGTAAATCCCTTGTCAATACCTATTTATAAAGAACTGAAATTATTCAGCGTCGGCAACTGCACCTGAACCAACTTTGTTGGGGTTGATGCGAACGCCGGGGCCCATTGTTGAAGCAACTGCGCAGGACTTAATGTACTGACCTTTTGCAGCAGCCGGCTTAGCTTTGATGATAGCATCAAGAAGAGCGTTGAAGTTTTCAAGAAGCTTTTCTGTGCCGAATGAGGCCTTACCGATGGGGCAATGGATAATGTTTGATTTGTCAAGACGGTATTCAATCTTACCAGCCTTAGCCTCTGTAACAGCCTTAGCAACATCCATTGTTACTGTGCCTGCTTTGGGAGAGGGCATAAGACCACGGGGACCGAGAACTTTACCGAGACGACCAACGAAGCCCATCATGTCGGGGCTTGCGATAGCCACATCGAAATCCATCCAGCCGCCCTGGATTTTTGTAACGAGGTCTGCATCGCCAACGATGTCTGCGCCTGCCTCTTCAGCAGCCTTAGCAAGATCGCCTTTTGCGAAAACAGCAACTCTTACATCTTTACCTGTACCGTTCGGAAGAACAACTGCGCCGCGAACCTGCTGGTCTGCATGACGGGAGTCTACGCCGAGACGAACATGAACTTCGATTGTTTCATCAAACTTTGCTTTTGCAGTCTGAATTGCAAGATCAAGTGCTTCTGCACTCTCATATAATTTTGAACGGTCAACAAGCTTTGCACCGTCTGTATATTTCTTTCCGTGTTTCATATTATATTACCTCCAGTGGTTAATCGGATTTTTCCTCCCACAAGGGAATCAGTCTTCTACTACTATACCCATGCTGCGGGCTGTGCCTGCAATCATGCTCATTGCTGCTTCAAGAGAAGCTGCGTTAAGGTCGGGCATCTTTGTTTCAGCAATCTGCTGAACCTGTGCCTTTGTGATTGTGGCAACCTTATTCTTGTTGGGAACACCGGAAGCCTTGTCAATTCCGCAAGCTTTCTTAATAAGAACTGCTGCGGGCGGTGTTTTTGTTACGAAAGTGAATGAACGGTCTTCAAATACTGTGATAACAACAGGAATGATAAGACCTGCATCGTTCTTTGTTCTCTCGTTGAATTCTTTTGTGAAAGACATGATGTTTACACCATGCTGACCAAGTGCAGGACCAACCGGGGGAGCCGGAGTTGCTTTGCCTGCAGGGATTTGAAGTTTAATTAAACCTACTACCTTCTGAGCCATTATTTTTTCCTCCTAAAATTGTGGTATGGCGGGGAAGCAATCCCCTCCCACGCACCGCTTTGGTGCATAATAAGCAGCTTTGCTGCCGATTACCATATTAATTAGTCTTCTACTTTTTCAAGCTGGTCAAGTTCAAACTCAACAGAAGTTTCACGGCCGAACATAGAAATGGTGACCTGAACACTGTTGTTGTTGACATCAACACTTTCAACCGTGCCTGAAAAGCCTTCAAGCGGTCCGTCGATAACATTAACGAAATCGCCCTCAGCGTAATTAACTTTAACGCTGACTTTTTCAACACCGAGCTTTTTAACCTCTTCCTCGGTAAGAGGAACGGGCTTGCTTTCCGGACCAACAAAGCCGGTGCAGCCTCTTATGTTACGGACAACATACCATGTGTCGTCATTCATAACCATTTTAACAAGAACATAGCCGGGGAATACTTTCCTCTCTACTTCTTTTTTAGAACCGTCGTCCTTTATTTCAACAACTGTTTCCGTAGGAACCGAAACCTCCTGAATTAAATCGTGAAGATTTCTGTTTTCTACAACAGTCTGAATGTTACTGGCAACTTTATTTTCGTAGCCCGAAAATGTGTGAGCAACATACCATTTTGCTTCTTCCATTTAATTAGAGCCTCCGTTACTGAAATTACAGCTTATTCTGCTGCCTGTGTAGTTGACTCGGCTGTTTCTGTTTCCTGAAGCTCGTCTGTAGTGTCTTCACTTACAGTTTCGCTGACGGTTGTTTCGTCTGCAAGGTTTTTAATACCCTTCATACCGAGTGAAAGAAGAGTATCAACAGCATAGATTGCAACACCTGCTATTGCTACTACAACAAGAACAATGATTGAGTTTCTGATTGTTTCCTTTGCAGTAGGCCAAACAACTTTTTTGCGCTCTGCGTTAACACCTTTGAAGAATTTGCCAATGGATTTAAATGGATTTTTCTTTTTTGACTTTTTCTTGTCTGCCTTTTGAGCTTTTGATTTTGACTCGTCTTTCTGAGTCTTATCCTTTTTAAGCTCCTCGGCATTTGAAGTCTTCTTCTCAGCCATTGTTATCCTCCGTTATTTTGTTTCTCTGTGAAGAGTATGTTTTTTGCAGAACGGGCAGTACTTATTCATTTCAAGTCTGTCCGGAGTGTTCTTCTTGTTTTTCATTGTGTTGTAATTGCGTTGTTTGCATTCAGTGCAAGCTAAAGTAACTTTAACTCTCATTTCGGCACCTCCGTTTTTCTTTCGATATTTAATCTCCCTCCGAGGAACAATTATTGTTCAGAAAAAAGGGCAAAAAAAATTAACCCCTTTTCGAGGTATGGATAATATACCACAACAGAGCAAAACAGTCAAGTGAATTTTGAAAAAAAGTTTGCAATTATAGTATTTTTATTATATTATATAGAAAACTATTGAAAATTCAGTTTGTTTCGGAGGCTTTATGAACGCTGTTATAATAGGTGCAGGAGCCGCAGGGCTTGCCGCGGCGGTGCGATTAAAACAGAATATGCCGTTTGCTAATGTAACCGTTCTTGAAAGGCTTTCGGTTGCGGGAAAGAAAATTCTTGCAACGGGAAACGGAAGATGCAACATAACCAACACAAACGCTCAGGGATATGAGAAATGCCGTGATTTTTTCTCGTCAATCGGCGTTGCCCTGCGTGAGGAGGAAGAAGGCAGAGTTTACCCCTATTCCCTTAAAGCGGAAACGGTATTATCCTCTCTTCTTGACGCCTGCGAGAATCTCGGAGTGCAAATTATATGCGACTGCAAAGTTAACCGCATTTCAGAAAACCTTGAAGTTTTCACAGACAAAGGCGTTTTTAAGGCGGACAGGCTGATTGTTGCGGCTGGCGGAAGAGCTCAGAGTGCTCTTGGTTCAGACGGCAGCGGATACACTCTGCTCAAATCTCTCGGTCACACTGTAACTCCCCTTTCCCCCGCACTTGTTCAGCTGACCTCATCGAGCAAATATCCGAGAATGATTAAAGGCACAAGGACAAAATGCACGCTGAAAATTGAGATTGACGGGCAGGAAGTTTGCAGTGAATACGGCGAAGTTCTTTTTACCGATTACGGTCTTTCGGGAATTGCGGCGATGAATGTTTCACACGAAGTCAGCAGGAATTTTCAGAAAAAGCAGCCTTCAAAATGCCTTGCTGTTATCGACCTTGCCCCTGATTTTTCAGAAAAAGAAATATTAGAGCATATCGAAAAATTCGGTAGTGTTAAAGGGATTTTAGGCACAAAGCTTGCCGAAATAATAGAAAAACAAGCGTCAGGAGATATGCAAAGACAAGCCAAGACTATTAAGAACTGGCGTTTGATACTTACAGGAACAAAGGGATATGAATACGCTCAGATAACGAGCGGCGGAATACCTGTTGATGAAATAGATAACTACGAGTCAAAAATAATAAAAGGGCTTTATATATGCGGCGAAATTCTCGACAAACAGTTCCCCTGCGGAGGATTTAATCTTGACTTTGCGTGGAACAGCGGAATCGCCGCGGCAGATAACATAGCGAAAGAGTACGGATATGATAAGAATTAACGAAATTAAACTTGCGCTTGACGAGGACGAAAAACTCCTCGCCGACAAAGCGGCAAAGATATTGAAAATCAACAAAAAATATATTAAAAAGCTGAGCATTTACAAGAAAAGCGTTGACGCACGCAAAAAGGACGATGTTCACTTCACCTATTCGGTTGACATTGAAATTTCGCTTGACGAAAAGCAGATTGTTTCAAAATGCAAATCAAACAAAGTTTCAATTGCAGAGGTCTACCACTATGAAATCCCTGAAAACAAGAGGGTTTCAAAATTCAGACCCGTTATTGTGGGATTCGGCCCTGCAGGTATGCTTGCAGGTCTTATTCTTGCCGAGGCAGGACTTCGCCCTCTCATATTTGAGCGTGGAAAGAATATTGATGACAGACAAAAAGATGTAAATGAATTTTGGACAAAGCGCAAGCTTGACGAAGAATCAAATGTTCAGTTCGGCGAAGGCGGCGCAGGCACTTTTTCAGACGGAAAGCTCACCACGGGAATCAAAAGTCCGTTTATAAGAAAAGTGCTTGAAGAACTTTACGAAGCAGGCGCACCCGAGGAAATCCTTTATTCCTCAAAACCGCATATCGGAACGGACAGACTTGCCGTAGTAGTTAAAAACATACGCAAAAAAATTGAAAAACTCGGCGGAGAAGTAAAACTTGAATGCAAGGTTGAAAAGCTGATAGTTTACAACAAATTTGTTCAGGGGCTTACCTATTCCCACAAGGGCGAGTTTTTTGATATTGAAGCTGACAGCGTTATTATGGCGATTGGCCACAGCGCAAGAGATACTGTTGAGATGCTTTACAACCTTGGTGTAGAGATAATCCAAAAACCTTTTTCAGTAGGCGCAAGAATAGAGCATCCTCAAAGCCTTATCAACAAGGCGCAATACGGTAAATTTGCAAATCATCCGAAACTCGGTGCGGCGGACTACAAGCTGTCCTGCCACGGACTTCACGAAAGAGGGGCTTACACATTCTGTATGTGCCCCGGCGGAACAGTTGTTGCAGCGGCGAGCGAAAAAGAGGGCGTTATCGTTAACGGAATGAGCAGTCTTGCAAGAGACGGTGAAAACGCCAACAGCGCACTGCTTGTAGGAATTGAGCCAAAAGATTTTCCGAGCGAGCATCCGCTTGCAGGCATTTACTATCAGCGTGAAATTGAGCACAAGGCGTTTATCCTCGGCGGCGGAGATTACAAGGCGCCTGCTCAGCTTGTGGGTGACTTTCTCAAAGGCGAACCGAGCAAAGAACTCGGTGATGTAAAACCGACCTGCCCAACAGGGGTGACCCTTACCAACATTGAGGAATGCCTGCCGCAAAAAGTTTCTGCAACGATGAAGAGCGCTATTGTTGAGATGGACAAAAAGCTCAACGGCTTCAATCTCTATGACGCGGTTCTGACCGCTCCCGAAACAAGAAGTTCAAGCTCCGTCAGAATTCTTCGAGACGACCTTTTACAGTGCAACATAAGCGGAATCTACCCCTGCGGAGAGGGCGCAGGATATGCAGGAGGTATCGTTTCAGCGGCAGTTGACGGCATAAAGTGCGCTCATGCGGTGCTTTCAGACGAGCATTGATTTATATAATGGTATAAAATAATGACAAATAAAAAAACAGCCTGTCTTTTCAAAAAGATAGGCTGTTTTTTAATCGTAATGAGTATTTGAATCAATTTGAAGTTCTTTGAGCACTTCATAATATTTTTCAGACATTTCTTTTTGCTCAAACATTTCTTCAAGCTTATCATTAGAATTGCCGAATTTACCGAATATGACAAGGAAAAGATAGTGAAACCAAGCAATAGGAACAAGATATTTTCTTTTGGTGCAATAGGTAAAATGTTCTTGAAGGTTTGACGGATTAGGAAAAATGCGTCCGAAAAACGCCTTTACAGACGCCCATAATCTGGATTTATCCTCATCACTGATACCGCCGTTATCTTCTCCGAAAACACCTCCGTTTAGGATTATGCGGCTGAGATTTTTATAAAAGTCCTCTTCATCGCTGTCCTCAAAAGTGAAATCTATTGCAACAGGAGTATTAAACCACTTTTTTGAAAGCGCAATCAAAACAAGAGCGGTTTTCTTTATTCTTATATAATCGCACAGGGCGATAAATTTTTCTATATTGATATCAGGATAATATCTCAAAAGAGCGTCTATATCCATTATCATACGAATGCCTGCTCCGCCGTTTTTCAAGTGGTGCGCAATATGTGTTATAACATAAAGCAGATGATAAAAAGGCTTTAGCTTATAAGTATATCCGCTGTGTTCACTTATATCGTCAAACGGGGTTGAAAAATAAATTTTACTTTGAATGTTTATATATTCAAGCTCCGTATGTATCTCAAAAACTTCATCGTTATATTTTAATTCGGCAACCGTTGTTCCCACCGTTTCAACGGAAAAGCCACCGTTTTTAAGGACTTCAACTGTGTTTTCATAGTCTGACGGTGAGATAACAACATCAGTATCCCCGCTCGTTCTGAGTTCAGGCACGGGATAAAGATAACGCAAAACAGCGCCTTTTATAAGAAGATGATTGATTTTTGCTTCGCTGAGGAGCTTTACAAGCAGAGTAATTGCCTGTGTCTTATATTCATAATTCTTTACAGTATATTCAAGCCTTTGATTAAAAGCAGAAAGGAGCTTGCCTTTTGGGCGTTTATCTTCGTCAAGCTCTTTGATTTCCTTTGAAATTACAGATGTAACATCATGTTTTTGTGATAACGCATAAATTGCATTCCAGTCAACATCTTTTTTACACACCGGTTTTTCTCCGTTAAGATAACAGGAAAGCAGATAAATAAAAAATCTATCCGAACTCAAATCAAACAACTCCTTTCTAAAATACTGCAAATAAAATAATAGCAGAACTTTATATTCATTTCAATTACTTTTTGCTTTTGTAATTATTTGTTAAGCACTTTCAAAAAAAACACGCTGTAAGGTAATTTCCTTAAGCGTGTTTTTAACTCAATATTCAAACAATAATATCATTTTGAAAGCTTAATTGTGATTTCCGTTCCCTCATTTTCCTTGCTTTTAAGAGATACGCTTCCGCCGAGATACTCAACGGTATGCTTCACTATCGCAAGACCGAGACCGGTTCCGCCCGTAGCTTTAGAGCGTGATTTATCCACTCTGAAAAATCTTTCAAAAATGCGTTCCTGATATTTTTCGGGAATGCCTATACCCGTATCCTTAACGGTAATAAACGCAAAATCATCATCCTGAGAAACAGTGACATCCACCCTGCCGTTTTCAACATTGTATTTAATTGCGTTTTCAACAACATTATAAACAAGTTCTTCAATAAGAGATTTTGTGCCCTTTACCTTACACTCGCACCCGTCAACCGTTACGGTTACATTCTTTTTCTGCGCTTTTATGGCAAGTGCTTCAACGCAGTAATTGACAACGGGCATAAGATTAACAAAATCTATTATAGGTTTATAATCATATTCCTCAAGCTGTGAAAGCTGAATAATGTCGTGAGTAAGATTAATAAGCCTTTGCGATTCTTTATATATAACTCCGCCAACCTTTGAAACATCCTCCTGCGGCACCATATTGTTTTGCAATATCTCACCGTAGCCGGAAATAGATGTAAGCGGTGTTTTAAGCTCATGGGAAACATTTGCCGTAAATCTTTTTTTCATATTTATGAGCTTTTCTTTCTCATCGTGCTGAGCCTGAATTTTGTCAGCAAAGGGCTTAAGTTCATCATATTTGCAGTTTTTGCTTATATTGGCAATGTCATCGCCCATACTTTCTATATCAGATGAAAGGCGCTTTGAGATATACATAGAAACACCAAACGAAAGTAAAACAATAGCAATAAAAACAGGAAGCATTACAGCCGCAAGCTTAACAAGTATGCTGAAAGGCAAGTCAGCCGTTATATAATCCTTTATTTCATAATCAAAAAATATGAGAAGCGCCGCAAAAAGCAAAACCGCAGAAACAACAGCCGCTGCTAAAACGGTATTGAAAATTTTACCTGTCATTTAATCACCCAGTTTGTAACCCACATGGCGTATTGTTTCTATAAGCGCACCGCTTTCTCCAAGCTTTTTACGAAGCGTGAGCATATGGCTGTCCACCGTTCTTGACTCGCTTTCGCTGTCATATCCCCAAACCTTATTCAAAAGCTGCTCTCTCGTAACTGCTATGCCTTTATTGAGAATGAGGTATTTGAGAATTTCATATTCCTTGAATGTAAGCTCAACCTCTCTGCCGTTTGAAAAAACTTTGTGCTTTTTATCATCAATTTCAATAGTCTTATAAGAATAGTTTTTCCTCTCATCCTTATCCCCCGCTCTGCGGAGAACAGCCTTGATTCTTGAAAGGAAAATCATAACTGAAAACGGCTTTGTAATATAATCATCTGCGCCGCTGTCAAGTCCTCTTATAGCGTCTATTTCAGAATCCTTTGCCGTAACCATAACAATAGGAATATTCTTATATTCCGAGCTTGAGCGAAGTTTCTTTGTAATGGTAAGACCATCTTCTCCCGGAAGCATTACATCAATTACTACAAGATCGGGAATTTCTTTTTTTAGTGCTTCATAAAACTGCTTGGGATTTTCAAATCCGCACACATCAAATCCGTTTCCCTGAAGAGCGTATGATTCAAGTTCTCTTACGCTGGTGTCATCCTCTAAAATATATATAAGTGCCATTGGCGTGCACCTCCGTACCTATTATGTCAGTTGAGAGCATATTTTTCAAGATAAGAATCAAGGTTTTCAACAAATTCCTTGTCCGTTTCTTTAAGTTCACGGGTATATTCATGAACATTGTAATCGCCGCTTTCAAGCTCTATCATAGAAACGGCAAGACTTGCGCAGTGGTCTGAAATTCTTTCAAGTGCATTGATTATATCAAGATAAACAAAGCCCTGGTCAACCGAGCATGAACCTTGCTCTATGCGTTTAAGATGTCTGTTTTTAAGTTCTTTTTTAAGTTTATCAATAACTTCTTCAAGAGGTTCAATCTCTCGAGCCTTAACAATATCGTTCGTTTTGAACGCTTCAACTGCAAGAGTAATTATCTTTGTTGTAGCCGCCATCATAACCGAAAGGTCATACTTGGCACGCTCTGAAAAGATGATATTTTTCTTATTAATATTCTTTTTGATTTTAAGAATGTCTTCGCTGTAATCGCCTATCTTTTCAAAATTCTCTATTGCGTGGTGGAGTATGAAAACATTTTTACTGTCTTCATCAGACAGGTTAAGCGCGCTTATCTTTACGAGATAGGTTTCAAGCAATTCCTCGTATTTATCCGTTTCTTTTTCATTTTCAAGAATAAGCTGTGCTTTCTCATCCGAGAAGTTTTTGAGAATTGAAAACGATGTTATAGCTGTTTTCTCAACCATATCTGCCATTTTGCAGGTGATTTCTCTGCTCTTTTCAACTGCATATGAAGGGTTGATAAGGAAACGGTCATCAAGCAATACAGAGGGAGTTTCTGCCTTTTTGCCGCTGTCTTTAATTGTTTTGCAAGCGAGAAATTCAAGCTGTTTTGTAAACGGAAGAAGAACGATAGTTGAGAAAATATTAAATACGGAATGAAGAACGGCAATCTGAGACGCAGTTATGGCATCGCTCATAAATGCGAAATCGAAAATTGCGTTTGCGCCGTAAAACAATATCAACGCCAAAACTACACCTATGATATTGAAATAAAGGTGTGCAAAAGCGGCGCGCTTTGCGTTTTTATTAGTGCCGACAGAAGAGATAAGCGCTGTAACACAAGTACCTATATTCTGACCGAGAATAATCGGAAACGCCGTTGAAAACGGAACACTGCCTGTAATAGCAAGTGCCTGAAGAATACCTACAGATGCACTTGATGACTGAATTACAGCTGTCAATACTGTTCCTGCAAGTATGCCGAGTAGCGGATTACTGAATTTTATGAGAAGAGATGTGAACTGCTCGTTATCTGCAAGTCCTCCCATAGCGTCGCTCATAAAAGTCATACCCATCATAAGAACGCTGAAACCTGTTAATATACCGCCGATATTTTTGATTTTCTCTTTTTTTGTAAACATAACGAGAAAAACGCCGATTACCGCAAGAACGGGAGCGAATGAAGACGGTTTTAAAAGATTGATAATAAGGCTGTCACCGCTCAATCCCGTAAGCGAAAGAATCCACGCCGTTACCGTTGTACCTATATTAGCGCCCATAATTACGCCGATTGCTCGGGAAAGCTCCATAATACCGGAGTTTACAAAGCCGACAACCATAACTGTTACTGCCGATGACGACTGAACAACAGCCGTTACTGCGCAGCCGAGCAATACGCCTTTGATTGTTTTATCTGTCATTTTTTCAAGTATTCTTTCAAGCTTACCGCCGGAAAGCTTTTCAAGCTGCTCGCCCATATAATGCATTCCGTAAAGGAAAAGAGCAAGACCGCCTATCATTGACAGTACTGAATAGACATCCATTTTAAGCACCTCGTTTATTTGACATTATCCATTTATATATTTGTTTTTTCTTTAACAATTTCGATATTATCAAGTTTAGTTCAAAAGGAAATATTTTTTATGTCAAATTTATGTAAAATCGCTGTGTTGACAAACGAGTTTTATAATGATATACTTAACACATATTTATTAATGTCAATAAAATTTACAAAGGAGGCGAACATATAATGAAAATGCAGCTTAGAGCATATCCATATACATATTCAGCTAATAACTATAACTATAAAAAGTCTGCGGTAAGTACTGTTCGCCTTTGTTTTTCTGTCTGAAAACAGATGCGGATATACTGTGCCGTCGGCTATTGTGCCGTCGGCTTTTTCTTTTTTACAGACAGATTAGCAGATTAAACAATATTAAACGGAGGTGTTGAAATGCCGTGGATACCAAGGCAAAGCAATGAAAAAGTACCTGTTTTCAAAAATATGCTTTACGCCGTAAAAATACTGTGGAAGGCGCATAAACCTTTTTTGATATGGCAGATAGTTGCTCAGTGCAGTTATATTATTTTCACTCTTTTTATTCAGAGTGTACTTTTTCTAAATGTTCTTCTTTCCGCTATTGAGGGCAACAAGGATTTCAAACATTATGTAAAACTTTTATTGATTTTCCTTGCTGTTGGAATTGCAAATGAGATTATCTCTGTGCTGAGTGACTACAAGGGAAATGTAGGGCAGAAAAAGGTTTTCAAATCACTCAACAAAATGATTTTTGAAAAAGCGGTGCAGGTTGATATTAACTGCTATGAAGACCCCGACTTTTACGACAAATACCAAAGGGCGACAGAGATTCTTACAGGCGGATACTTCATCGCATTTTCATTTACCCTTGCAAACATTATAGGCAGTACGGCAGCATTTTTCTCAGTCATAGGAATAGTTGCGTCAATAGACCCAGCATATCTTATTTTCCTCTTCCCTGTATTGCTTGTATTTGGCGTTGAGGTTGTAAAAAGCAAGCTTGTTTACAAAAGAGATTTTTCAATGGCAACGAACAACCGTATAAAAGCTTATACACAGCGAACATTGTTTTTAAGAGAATTTTCCAAGGATATACGCACATCAAACATTTTTGATGTTATTAAAGGAAGATTTGACAGAGCGGTTGAAAGCAATATTAAAATACTGAAAAGCTACGGCGTAAAACTGTTTTTATTCAGTATGGCAAGTTCAATTTTAGGCGAGTTTATACCCATTGTGGGAACTTATGCATATGCGGGCTATCAGTTTACCGTTACAAAAACACTTGCAGTTTCAGGCTTTTCGGTTGTTTTGTCATCAATCAACTCTGTCAGACAAGCAACGCAGAGAATTGCTATGAGTTTCTCGGAATTATCCTCTGCCGCGCTGTATTTTCAGAATCTGCGTGAATTTTTTGAATATGAAAGCACCGTGATTTCGGGAGATAAAAAGGCGGAAGATTTTGAAAGCATAGAATTTAAAAATGTAAGTTTCAAATATCCCGGCGCAAAAACATACTCAATAAACAATCTGAGCCTTAAAATAAACAGGGGCGAAACAACTGCGGTTGTGGGAATAAACGGCGCAGGAAAATCTACGCTCGTTAAGCTGATGCTGAGATTTTACGATGTAAGCGAGGGAGAGATACTCTATAACGGAATAAACATCAAGGAATATGACCTTGAGAGTTTGAGAGAGCGTTTTGCAACCGTTTTTCAGGATTACAAAAACTTTGCGCTTTCGGTTAACGAAAATGTTATGTGCAGGGAATACACTTCTGAAGATAAAATAAAAGCAGAAGAAGCGCTTAAAAAGAGCGGTGTTTGGAACAAGGTTTCAACACTTGAGCACGGCGCAGACACCGTTCTCACAAGGGAATTTGATGAAAACGGAGCAGGACTCTCGGGCGGCGAAGCACAGAAAACCGCCGTTGCGAGAATGTTTGCAAGAGATTTTGACATTGCCATTCTTGACGAGCCGTCCTCTGCGCTCGACCCTGTTGCAGAATATAAAATTTATGAAAACCTGATAAGCGCAACAGCAGACAAAACCGTTATCTACATTTCACACAGACTTTCAAGCGCCGTGCTTTCGGATAAAATTTTTGTTCTTCACGGCGGAACGGTAATAGAGAGCGGTTCTCATTCAGAACTTATGAAAAACGGCGGAGAATACGCCGAAATGTTTGAACTTCAGGCGTCTAATTACAAGAAGGAGGGAGAGATATGAAAAAGACAGAAATAAAAAGTCACTCGGTAGGCTCCAATATATTCTATTTCATAAAAATACTTTTCAAAATATCCCCCCTGCTTGTTATAGGCGAATGTTTTTGGGGAGTTATGCAGATACTGCCCACAAGGCTCGTATCCGTTATAGGCATAAAATATGTTGTTGATATAATGGCAAGTTCGGGCGACCCTAAAAAAATCTTTGCGGCTATAATTGCCGTTGCCGTTATCCTGATTGCAAGTGAATTTCTGTGTGCGCTTTTCAGAGAGTTTTACTGGAACATAGCAAGAGAAAAGTCAAACGCAGGACTTTCAACAATGTTTTACGAAAAGGCGAAGTCGCTTGATTTAGAGTCTTTTGACGACCCGTATTATTACAACAACTTTATTCTTGCTATTGAATCGTCAACGGGAAATCTCAACAACATCCTCACAATGATAAGAAACTATATGGGCGAAGTTGTTTCCCTTATAACTATTTGCAGTATCATTTTCACTATGGACCCAATGTGTCTTTTAATTATTGCAGGAATAGTTGTGATTTTTACACCCCTCAGCAAAAGAATCGGCACACTTCAGTCAGAGCGAAGAATTGAAAACAACAAGCTTCACAGAAAAGCGGACTACTTTGCAAGGGTTTTCTATCTTCAGGATTACGCAAAGGAAGTCAGAATGAACAAAATTCAGCCGCTTCTTATAAAAAGATATGAAGACGCCGCTGACGATGTAATCGAAAACCAGAGAAAATATGTATCTAAAATCGATTTCATATATTTCTTTCAGGAAAGCGGAGTTCAGATACTCGGATTTATGTTTGTACTCCCCCTTTATCTCGGCTACTGCGTTATACAGTCAAGAACGCTTTCAGCAGGAGATTTCGTAGCCACATTCAACGGCGCTTATTCCATTGCGGCATCATTCTCATTTCTTACTGTTTATGTTACAAGAAACTTTTCCGAGCAGGCAAAAATCATAGAAAAATTCCGTGAATTTCTTGCAAGCGACAGCCATATTAATGATGGTACACACACCGCAGAATGTGGATACCCTCAGACGATAGAGCTTAAAAATGTTTCGTTCACATATCCGAACAACACACAGCCCACGCTCAAAAACATTAATCTTACAATTAAGCCGTATGAAAAAATTGCGCTTGTAGGATATAACGGAGCGGGCAAAACAACGCTTACAAACCTGCTGTTAAGGCTGTATGACGCCACCGAGGGCGAAATTCTTATAGGTTCAAGAAACATAAAAGATGAAACGGTAAAATCACACAGAAACCGATTTGCCGCAGTATTTCAGGACTTTCAGCTTTTCGCCGCAACGCTTGCGGAAAATGTTTCACTCGATACACAGCCTGATGAAAAGAGAGTTAAAGAGGCTCTCAATCACGGCGGATTTACAAAGAAACTTGCAAATTCTATAAAAACTCACCTGCTTCGTGAGTTTGACGATGACGGAATTATGCTTTCGGGCGGCGAATCGCAGAAAGTTGCCGTTTCAAGAGCGTTTTACAAAAACTGCCCGTATGTCATTATGGATGAACCGTCCGCAAATCTTGACCCCATTGCCGAATACAACCTCAACAAATCAATGATGGAGGCGGCAAAGGACAAAACCGTTATTTTTATTTCGCACCGTCTTTCAACCACAAGAAACGCCGACAGAATATATGTTGTGGAAAACGGTGAAATTGTGGAGAGCGGAACGCACGAAGAACTTATGGCTCTCGATGGCAAATACGCCTATATGTTTAATCTTCAGGCGGAGAAATACAAAAACGGTTAAATCTTTAAAAATTAAATAAAACAATACTTGTTTTAAAGCTTTTTTTAATAAAGTATTCACATTTACAACCGCACGCCAAAGTGATAAAATTATATCGTATAAAATATTTATATACGGTGATAAAATGAAAGAGAGAAAACAGGTTTCCGAATCGTTTTTGCTCTGCGTCATTCTTGCTTTGGTGGGCGGTTTTCTTGACGCTTACACATATGTTTGCAGAGGCGGAGTGTTCGCAAATGCCGAAACGGGAAATATAGTTTTAATGGGAATCAAGCTTGCAAAAGGCGAATATACGGGTGCGCTTTATTATCTTATTCCGATTTTCGGTTTTGCTTTGGGTGTGCTCGTTTCCGAGATAATCAAAAAGCATTTCAAATATAAAACGGCTTTTCATTGGCGGCAGATAACCGTTGCAGTTGAAATTATTGTGCTTCTTGGCATATCTTTTGTGCCGTCTACCAGCACAAACAATATTTTCACCAACGCTCTTGTTGCACTTATCTGCTCAATTCAGGTTGAAAGTTTCAGGCAATTCAGCTCAACACCCATAACAACAACAATGTGCACGGGCAATTTGAGAAGCGCAACGGAAAATCTGTTCATATTTTTAAATAAGAAAGATAAAAAGGCGCTCAAAACATCAATGAAATATTATTCAGTAATAATATTTTTCATCATCGGCGCCGCTTTAGGGGCAGTCACAACAAATGCACTTAATGAAAAAGCAACGCTTGTTGCGTGTGCAGGTCTTGCAGTTGCTTTTATACTGATGTTCATTAACTGGGAGGAAAAATCAAAAAACAAGTAAAACATACAATGGAGAGAGGGTAATTAAATGTTTAAATTTCCTGTGAAAACATCACAGAGTGAAGAGGAGGCGGCGGCTTCTCAGTTCAAAAAAATAACTGAAACGCCCATCAACTCTTTAATCGTTTCTCTTTCTGTTCCCACTGTTATAAGTATGCTTATAACAACAATATACAATGCCACCGATACATATTTCGTTTCAAAGATAAACATTTCCGCAAGCGGTGCCACGGGCGTTGTTTTCAGCCTTATGGCTATTTTGCAGGCTTTCGGATTTATGTACGGCCACGGCTCGGGAAGCTGTATCAGCAGGCACCTTGGAGCACAGGATTTTGACAAAGCAAAACGCTACGCATCAACAGGTTTCTTTCTTTCAATAGTTGCAGGCGTAATGATAATGGTGCTTGGACTTATATTCCTTGAGCCGTTTATGAGACTTCTCGGAAGCACTGAAACAATTTTGCCATATGCAAAGGCTTACGCATTATATATTTTAATCAGCGGCCCTGCTTTGACGGGAAGCTGTGTTATCAACAACATTCTGCGATATGAGGGAATGGCGGCTTTTGCCATGATAGGCCTTACAACGGGCGGAATACTCAATATGATTCTTGACCCGATTTTGATATTCGGCTTCAACATGGGCATAGACGGCGCAGGTCTTTCAACTGCAATATCACAATATATAAGCCTTATAATCCTTATAATTATGTATTACAAGGGACCGGCTCAGAGTAAAATGAAGCTGAAATTTATAACTCTCAAGCCGAAATTTGTATTTGAAATTATAGCAACGGGTCTGCCGAGCCTTGCAAGGCAGGGTCTAAACAGCGTTTCAAATATGGTGCTCAATATTCAGGCGGCGGCTTTCGGAGACGCCTGCATTGCCGCAATGAGTATAGTTTCAAAATGTTCAAATTTGATTTTCAGCGTAGGAGTTGGAATCGGTCAGGGATTCCAGCCCGTATCATCTTTCAATTACGGCGCAGGTATTTATTCAAGAGTTAAAAAGAGTATTAAATTTACATGGATTTTCTCAACGGGAGTTGTTGCTGTTTTGTCTGCGATATTCTTTATCTTCTCAGAACAGATTGTAACTCTTTTCCGCCACGAAACCGAGGTTGTGGACATAGGCTCTATGACTTTGCGTATGCTGTGCGTTTCGCTCCTTGTACTGCCGACAGTTATGGTTTCTAATATGACTTTCCAAAGTATAGGAAAAAGCGGCAGAGCGTTTTTACTCGCCTGCTCCCAAAACGGTCTTTTCTTTATTCCCCTGCTGTATATTCTTCCTACAAAATTAGGACTTATGGGAATAGAATGTGCACAGCCACTCTCTTACATAATCGCCGCGGCAATCTCAGTTCCTTTCATTGTCAGCTTCACCAAAAAACTTCCGCCCGATGTTGATAAAACAGAAAAGAAATTAACTGAATAAAAATAATAAAAAAGCCCCGAAAGCCTTAAAGGTTTTCGGGGTTTATATTTTGTGTATTTCTATTACATTTTTGAGCCTTTTGTACCCTTTGCACCGCCGAGTGCGCCGCCTGATGAAAGAATATTTGTATCAAAAGAATAAGTAATCTCTTCTCTGTTTCTCTGCCTTTTAAGAGCAAGGGAAATGAGTTTGTCAAGAAGCTCTGAGTACTTGATTCCGAGCGGTTCCCAAAGATAGAAAGCGAGCGAACCAGGAATCGTATTGAATTCATTAATCCAGAACTCGCCTGTTTTTGTATCCATAAGAAAATCTATTCTTACTACACCGTTGCAGTCAAGATATTTGAAAGCGTCAACAGCGATTTTCTTAATCTGAGCGGCTGTCTCCTGCGGTATTTCTGCGGGAATTTTTCTTTTAAGACTTGTCATACCCTTGCTGCCGCCTGTTTTCTTGCCGCCGTCCATATATTTATCTTTATATGAAAGTATGCCCTCTGCTGAAACAGGCTCTTCAAGTTCTGATGCGCCTGCTTCTGTGTAATCGCCCACAACGGAGCAGTTAATCTCTTTAAGATTTACAACAGCTCTTTCAACGAGCACCTTATCTGAGAATTCAAAAGCAAGTTCAAGAGCGTCCTCAAGTTCCTGAAGATTATCAGCCTTGCTGATACCTACGCTTGAGCCGAGATTTACGGGTTTTACAACAACGGGATAGCCGAAGCTTTCCTCAATTTTCTTAATAACATTTTCAGGCTGAGCGTAATCCATAACTGTAAAGCGAATACCGTCAACCACGGGGAAGCCTGCGTCACGGAGCATTATCTTCATAGCGTATTTATCCATGCAGATTGCGCTTGAAAGAACATCACAGCCGACAAACGGAAGATTGAGAGTTTTGAGGAAGCCCTGAAGAGCGCCGTCCTCAACATTTGTTCCGTGAACAATCGGAAATGCAACATCAATAACGGCAATCGGCTTTGTTTTTGAAAAACGCTTTTGCTCCTGCGGAATAAGATAAGTTTTGCTTCCGTCAGTAACAATATTTATCTTTATGCTTTTTGCCAAAAGCTGAGGGATATTTTTGTATTCCTCGATTTTATCAAGGCTTTCGCCGTAATAAAGTTCATTTTTCTTTGTGACATAAACGGGATAAATCTCGTATTTATCCTTATTCATATTCTGAATAGCCTGAAGGGCAGAGATTACGGACACCTCATGCTCAACGCTTTTTCCGCCGAACAAAACGGCAACATTGATTTTCATAAGCACACTCCAAATTTATCAGTAATTGTCGGGCAAATCGTTTTCAATAAGAATAACTTTGCCCTTTGTGCCCTCAACGGCACTTGCCGAATTAAAGGCGTTAATAAAGCTGTCGCTGACCGTCAGCTTTGATTCGTCAAAACCGCCGTCACAAAGACCTTTATATATTGCTTCCGTCTGCTTTTTGCCTACAAGGAAAACATAATCGCAGACATTTGCGGCTGATTTTCCGAATTCGTAATTATATTTATCCTGCATTTTGCCGAGTTCAACCATACCCGGTGTAATGAGGATTTTAACATCTTCAAAAAGAGAAAGAGTTTTGAGCGCAGCCTCGCAACCAGCAGGGTTTGAGTTGTATGCGTCATCAATAATAGCCATATTCCCCCTGCGTGAAAGCTGAAGTCTGTGCGGAGGAGAAGCGAGCTTTTTGATGTACATTTTTATATCGCTCTCTGTAAGACCAAGCTGAACGCAGATTGAAATTACGCCGAGAAGATTTATAACATTATGCTCTCCGATAAGAGGAGTTTGAAGATTCTCAAGCTTTACGCCGTTGCAGGAAACAGAAAAAGTTGTTCCCTTTTGGGAAACGCTTATGTCATAAGCATAAGTTTCGTTTTTATCGTCAAGTCCGTAAGTATGATAACCCTCGCCCTTGTGGTTTTCAAGATTTTTTGAAATAAACTCATTGTCGCCGTTGAGGAACATTTTGCTCTTGTCTTCAACTGCGTCATAAAGTTCAAATTTTGTTTTTATGATATTATCTATTGACTTGAAAGTTTCAAGGTGCTGTTCGCCTATTGAAGTGATAATTCCGTAATCGGGGAAAACTATATCGCAGATTTCTTTAATGTCGTTGACATGCCTTGCGCCCATTTCGCACACAAAAATTTCGTGAGTGGGGCGAAGCTGTTCTCTGATTGTTTTAACAACACCCATAGGAGTATTAAAACTTTCGGGCGTCATCAAAACATTATACTTTGCTTTCAAAACTGTTGAAAGATAATATTTTACGCTTGTTTTGCCGTAACTGCCCGTAATTCCGATAACCTTGAGGTCGGGGCAGGCTTTGAGCATTTTTTTAGCGTCGTTTATATAATACTGCTTTATGCCGTTTTCAAGCGGAGTGTTGATAACATTTGCAAGAAGCGGAATAAACGGCGAAAGAGCCATAACAAGAGCCGTTACGAAAAGTGAATACTTTTCGCCGCCTGCAAAGAACGAAACAACCCAAAGCACAACAAAAAGCACTGAAATAGTTGTTAAAAGTCTTTTTACTCTTGCCGTATATACAAGAGGCTTTTTAGCATTTTTAAGCGGCTTATTTGCCAAAGCGCAGATAATTGCGAGCACAAAGAACACCGCATAAATCCACACAGAATTTGTAAACAGCGCAATTACCGCCACAACAGCCATAATTATATTTAAAATATAGTGCGAAAAAGCGCCTTTCATCCACTTAAGATGAGTTTTTATTTTGTAAGAATTAAGCTGAAACATATGAGTTGTGCGTATCACAGTCAATGCCGCAGCAACTGCCGAAAACACAATGGCAGCAATATTTAAAGCAATATACATATCATTCACCGATTTTCAAAAATGACCTTATGATTTTGCCGAAAACATACGGCTGGTCAAGGAAAGAATAATGGCCTGCGTTTTCAATTTTCACTATGCCCACATCTGCGCCGCCTGATGAGATTTCTCTTTCAAAAATCTCTGCATCCGAATACGGAGTGGCGGTATCGTTAACTCCCCAAATTAGAAGAGTTGTGCATTTAACATTTTTCATAAGCGGGGTTAAGTCCTCGTTTACCGTTTTTACAAGAACACCTCTCATTTTTTCAGATGCGCTTGCGTAATCGGCTGAGGAGAATTTTTTGCGGAGATTTTCAAGAGCGTCGGGGAACATTTTTCTTACGGGATAAAGGCTTAAAAAGAACTTGCCCGCCTTGTAAATTCTTGTTCTAAAATTCTGCTTTTTTGAGCGTTTGGGCATTACGCCTGCGCTGTCTACAAAAAGAATTTTAGATACTGAAAATGCAAGATTTTCTTTTGAAACAAGTTTCAATATAACTCTGCCGCCGAAAGAATGGCCCATAAGGATAACCTTACTTTGACCGAATGAAGAAATAAACTTTTCGGTAAAATCAGCATAGGCGGAAACATCCCAGATTTCGGGCGGCTCGGGAGTTTTTCCGAAGCCGGGAAAATCAAACGAAACAACGGTATATTTTTCTGCAAGAACATCTGCAACAGAGTTGTAGACCTCAAGATTTGCGCCCCAGCCGTGCAGAATGAAAACATATTCGCCCTCGCCTTTAACGGCATAGTTAACGGAAATTCCGTCTATATCTTTAACCAAGCCTCTAACCTCCGACAATAATTTTAAGCTAAAAAAGCCGCAAAATAAACGCATAACAAAACTGCGTTTTCATCAGTCCATAGTTATTTAATATAATATCTGTCTCTTATACACATCTCCGAGCCCACGAGACCGTACTAGATC
>ERZ1027012.162-NODE-162-length-29230-cov-7.131345_pt1 | contig 29230 bp, 44 predicted proteins | sample MGYA00519447_ERZ1027012 | MGnify/ENA primary metagenome ERZ1027012 (study PRJEB26926, sample SAMN06164700) | human gut metagenome | biome: ENVO:00009003; feature: ENVO:2100002; material: ENVO:00002003 | host: Homo sapiens | place: USA | collected 2012 ... | reverse complement strand
AGACAGATAAAATATCTTTTTATTAAAAACTGTGGTTAAGGAGGGTGTTACTTTCTCTGAATGACTTCTTCCATCTTTTCTTTGATTGAATCAGGGAATACAGCATCGCCTACCCATCTTAAGAAGAATTTAGAAGGTTTCTTATCTGGATTGAGCAATAGTTGTCTTTGTTCCGTAGAGAACTTAATACGTTCTGATTCAAGCATCCATTTAGGTAATTTAGTGAACTCTGCCTGAGAGAAAGAAATAGTTTTCTTACCAATTTGGGCCTTTAATGGTTTCTTTCTTTCCTTATACAAATAGGGAATAACCTTTTTCGAAGGCCCATTGAGGATACTGAAACCAAAGATAATCATTGGATCAAATTTATCTGCTTTTGGGTCCTTAGCACGTTTAATACACCTTGCCATCCAAGAGAACGAATTAGGATATTGCTTATTATCTGTAGCTTCTCCCACATCCTTTTTATTGAACTCAAACCCAGGGAAATGATAAAGGAAATCCTCTGTAAGGATAAATACAAATCCCAATCCTCTAAGGTATTTGATAATCTCTTGTTGGGTTTTACCCTCTTCAACCATTTTCTCTACATCTAAGAGAATATCCTCTCTTGGAGATTCTATTTCTTGAGTAGTAGAGTTAGCAGGTCTTCCTCTTCCTGCAGACGGTGCCTTTATTGGGAGATTACCAGATAATCTATCTAGATAATCTTTAAAATTATTTATTTCGGATTGATTAGTAAGAGTTACTTCTACTCTTATAGGTCCATTATGTTGTACCTTTGGACCGGAATTCATTTCTGTATAAGCATCTACCAATCTATCAGATAATGGAGTACCATTTTCTGACAGAGTAGTGATTCTGAGTTTCGGTTTAAATATTTCTTCTTTTTCCATAATGCTTTAATGATAAAAAGAAAGGCCTGAACAAAAGTGCTATTTGTCAGGCCTTTACTGTTATTAACGAATACTTAAAAGTATGGGAATAGAAAGGTTTTATTAATCTTCTTCTTTAGAGGCCTTCTTTTTCTTTTTGTCTTTGGCCTTTTTGTCTTCCTTCTTGGTAGAAGGTTTTTCTTTAGCCTTTGCCTTAGATTCCTTCTTGGAAGTTTCTTTCTTCTCTTTCTTCTCTTTTGGAGCATCTCCCTGAGCAAGTTTTCTTTGCTCCATACGATATTTCTTCTTTTCGGCAGAAGTCATTTCTCTACCATCGATAAGAGGATAGTCGTATTTAGTAGCTACTCTACCTGAACCCTTAGGTTCCTTTTTGTCTTCTTTGGCTTTTGCCTTAGATTTAGAGTTTTTCTCTTTAAGCTTAACGAGTTTAGCCTCATTAGCCTCATCACCTTCGGGATATTTAGCAGCAACTTTATCCCGTTCCTTATTGAGATTATTTACAAGTTCGGTAACCTTTTTACCGTGTTTCTTGTCCTTAGTCCAATCCTTAGTGGGATCCAAATCGTTTTCTTTGAGATAAGCTTCAAGAGCTGCCTTTGCCTTAGAAAGTTCCGGAGTTTTATTAACCGGTTTGTCTTTCTTCTTTTTCTTTTTGTCCTTAGTCATTGTAAGTTGATTTTAATTGGTTAATTGATTTTCCCTATGTATAATCCCATAGTTATAATTTCCGAATATAAGTTTGGTTTTCCTTAATTTCTAGGATTTTAAGTTCTTCCTGATTTGATATAGATATTATCTCTAAAACATCTCGAATATCTTGTTCAGATAAATTGTTAAAAGATGCCTCATATAAATCAGACCCCAATTGAAATTTTACATCTGTTCTAGTACCATGTATTAAATTTTTTAGAGATCTAGAGATACCAGAAAGTTTTCTCTTAAGGTATTTAATATGAAGAGAAAGAGATTGGTATTTACCCTTGTTGCCTTTCCTGAAAGCAAGGCTCATTTGATATTTAGAGTATTCTAAGTCTTTTAGAATTACTGAATATTTTCTTATGAGTTCTTTGAGTTCCATTTGGGTCTTGGTATTGGATTGGGTATTTCTTGATCTGATAACATTTCTTTTACTTCTTCAATAATTAGAGAAGCAAGTTCTTTCTCTTCTTCATTTAGAAATTCTAGTGCATCAGTATAAGTATTTACTAGATTATCCAAAGCAATGATAATAATATTCTTTCTGATTTCGTATTTATCCATGGGAAGCAATATTTAGATAAAATAAAAGCCAACTACCTATCCCAGGCAATTGGCTTAAAAGTGAAAACAAAATGTAAAATAATTAGTGTTATGAACTAAACTCTTTATGCAGACAGGTCAATTATTAATCTTCTGATTCTTCTTCAGAGTCATCCTCTTTCTCCTTCTTTGATTTGGGAGAAGTGATAACTCCGTGGCCTTTCTTTGACTTAACCGTGAAATTGCCCGGAACAAAAGCCACTGAAGTAGAGATTGCTTTACCATCCGTAACCAAAACGGAAGTAACTACTACTCCCTGATAGCCTTCTTTGTTCTTTACTGCATAGCCGTAATTCATTATCTTGCTCTTGTCATCGATAGCAATAACATCGATCTGTTTGCTATTCGGACGTTGCTCAGCCGGACGGTTTTTCAAAGCTTCCATTCTTGCCTTACGTTTTGCTTCTTTTTCTGGATCTTTCTCTTTAGAACCCTTTTTCTTCGGATCTTCTTTCTTTGATTTTGTTGCCATAATAGGTTTGAAATTATTAGTTAATAATGATAAGTAAAACTTCTACGAAATGTAATAGTTAAAGAGGTAGCAGAAAATACCCACTACCTCTAAATTTTCTTTTTAAGATTTATTTTTTACCTTTCTTACCTTTGCCCTTTGCTTCTTTCTTTGCAGGGAGTTTGAGGCCCAATTCTTTGGCAATTGCCTTACGAAGCTTTTCAATTTCGTCTTCGTCGAAATCATCAGGATCAGTGTCAAGATCTTTGTCGTCGCAAACTTCTTCCAATTCTTCGAAGTCCATTTCGGCAAGTTCTTCACCGGTCAGTTCCTCTTCTTCTTCCTCTTCGGAATCATCATCGTCATCATCATCATCTTCCTCATCGTCATCATCATCTTCCTCATCGTCATCATCCGATTCCTCTTCTTCTTCTTCCTCTTCGGGATCATCATCATCATCGTCTGATTCTTCCTCTTCTTCTTCTTCCTCGTCATCGGATTCAGAACCGAAAAGGTCTTCGGCTTCTTCGGCAGAAAGCATGATAGGAGCAGGGATAATCTTTACTGAGCCGTCTTCGTACTTAATGATGATTGCACCATTTACTTCTGTTCTAGAAACTTCTTTCAGTTCTACTTCTTTTTTCTTCTTAGCCATTTTCGTAATGTTTAAGTTGGTTAATAATATAATTAATTAAACTGTGATTAATCGTTTCCGTTTTATAAGCTTAACATACCCAGAGTTTAATAATTCCTCCTGAGCAGTATTAAATTGTGTTATATCTTCAAGAACTGTATTTAACTGTTCTTTAGAAGTGATATTTACTTCTTGACTACTAAGAATTTTATCTCCTTGATAAGTAGCTATCTTAAAGACTTTTCCTTGATAAGGGTCAAAATCCTTTCTCTTAAAAATTTGAGGTATATCATTCATAGCTATATTTAATTTTAGTTATTCCGGGAATACCAACCTTTCCGAAGCATTCGGTATAAAATTTGTATTTCCCTTTTTTCATTGTTTTATAGTTATCAGCTAATCGAATTGGGTAGACCCATATTTGATTTTCTATCATCCGATTGGTCATTATATAAGCATAAGCTTTTCGAATTTTAACTTTTTCTAAAGATACAAAGCCTTGAAATAAAAGAGCTTTCTTAAGAAACCTTTCTTTTGGAAGATACCCCACAAATTTAGTATTTGCCTTATCGAATAAATCTAATAGATCCCTCTGGGCTTTTATGAAAAGTATCTTTTGCATCTTTACCCTCCCTTGGTAGTATTTCCATAAGAAAAGGGCTAATGACCCAATTAAGGGAGGGTAATTAAGAAAGTTCCGATCAAATTCTACTTTCTCATTTTGAGGTAATCTATTGTAGATTCTGTAAGATAGAATTACGGACCTGTATTCTCTTTCGTTTAATTGCTTGGGCAGAGATCCCTTGCCGTTGTCCATATAATTTTCTCGCATACCTTTTATCAAATTCTTGTTTACCCTTAGAATGAAAAACTCTGTGCATCTGTATCATGAATCGTCTTCTTCTATGTTTATCAACCCTATATTCGTCTGGTATAATAAACTTTCTAGCTTTTACTAATTTACCCTTAAAGTAAAATTTTGTAGTTCCTTTAAAGTGATTCTTCCCATTCATATCTTGGGCTTTCTTAATGCCTTGCCTTAGGAGTTTCCTACCTGAGATAATATGAATATATTGAAGAACATCTACTCCATAAAGGTAAATCAGAGTTCTCTTTATATGGGATCTAGTAAAATAGGGGATAGAAGTAAGATGCTTCCGATATAATTTCTTTTCGGTTATATATTTATTGGTAGTGTCTGGTCTCCAAGTCCAAAAATAATACCGATCGGGTTTTATCTCTTCCCTACTACTTTCCTTTATCTTTACCATTTAGTTTCCTTTTTGCAGTACGGTACCAAAGATTTATGGATTTCTCGTTTGCTTCTGGGAATTTCTTTTTCATTCTTCGAATTATTCTCTCTAATTCGTATCCCTTTGAAGTTAATTCCCATACATAGGACTTTTTAGTACCCTTTATGAGGTTAAATTCATCCCTTTCTCTGGGTGGTTTCTTTTCTCTGGGTTTCTTTATTCCAGATACTCTTCTTGTTTTTCTTTTTCCATCTTCTCCTTCTTCTCCCAAAAAGCCAAGTCTTAATTTTGAACTTCTTAGGGGATCATCTTTTGCTAATCCTGCAGTTTCTAGTTGCCTATCCATCCAATCATCATATTCATTAATAAGATGTTTGTTTGGTTTCTCTTCTGAAGTATTTATCCAATTGATTAATTGGAATACTGAAGCAGAACAAGCATCAGGAAAAGGCATTCCCAATATAACTGCCTTTCTTTTTAAGTCCCGATAGGTTTGATTCCTACCTGCAGCTCCGAGAAAATTAGATTTCTCTTTAGAGGGAACGGGTTTATCTTTTTTCTTCTTTACCATACTTTAAAAGTGTTTTAAATTTTTTCGATATGCAAATATATAAAGATTAATTCAAATATAAAATTAATATCACTATTTTTTATATAATAGCTGGGGATTCACTCGTTCGGTACCAGTTGATTTGGGTTTTCGTGGTTTTCTGGTTTTATGAACATTATAGGCAACATCCATTACCTTTACGTTAAAGTCAATATTATTTACCTGGTTATAATTAACTGCCTTTTGAACACAGTAACGATATTCTGGCCAAAACTTTTGCCCTAATTTCACATCTCCAGTTTTATCCATGAATTTAGATACCATAAAACCAAAAGTATCTGCATCATCTTTTTCTTCAAATACATACATGTAGAATCTACTAAACTCTTTTACTACCTCTTCTAAAGGTCTTACTGGGAGTAAAAGATAACCATCCGTATATAATTCCTGAGATATTAAGCATACCCAGTATTTCTTCTTTCCAGGTTTTACTTTATATCGGAATCTTTCTTTTACTTTAGTGTGCATCCATTCTGGTACTCTATTTAAAAGGTATCTGATATAGATCTTATCCTTTTTATTCAATCTCCTTTTGAATGCAGATGGCTGTTGTAGCATTCTTGGAAGAATACGAGAATTATTCCATCTATCATATTCAAAGATTAACTTAACAGTATCCTGATCCCAGGAGTCTTCTGATTCTCTTAACCTTTTCATATTCCTCATTATATTATGAGTATTCACCTTGGGCAATATCTGAGCAGCATCACCAGAATATAAAGCCGCTTCTCTTCTCTTTAATCTCTTTTCTAGACATCCCTCTATATAATCTTGAAAATTCCTTTCACAGGGGCAATCTGGTCTGAATATAGAAGTCCTTTTCTCAAAAAAATCCGAGAAAAGCCTAAAGAACTTCTCAGACCTTTCTCGGATTTCAAGATACTTATAATGAGACAACTTTAAAATCTCACCAGCTTCCCAAGATGACTTATTTTCGGATAATTGAAGGAACAGAGATTGTTGTTCTTTTTGGGTTAAACAGTCCCATGCTTTCTTTTGAAATTCATTCATATCAATTTCTCCTATACGCCATTATATTATCAATTGCTTCTGATGTAATCTTATTTGGGTCAAATTCTTGCTGATTAGCATAGAGTTTATCTGGATCACAGTTTTGATATACTGAGTACAGAACATTATCAAATGGTAATTTCAATTCCATCTTACCACATTCGGGATATAACAATAGCTTCACTAACTTATTATTATAATCTACATCTATCACAGTAGCATCCACTCCCTCATAGGGGTATCCCTTTAATACTAAGTAATCTCCAGGATGAATATTCATCATATCCTCAACGGAGTATTTCTTATTCTCTCTTGCTAATTTCTTAAATCTTCTAACATCCTTTCTTGAACAAGTGGCCACTAAAGAGAAATCATCGAAATCTTCTGAGTTATCTATCCTAACTTTTTTCTTTCTTGGATGTAAAGTCTCTGTAGCTTTTAACCAAGTCCTTATACCAGAAATATTCCTTTTTAGTTTATTAAGAAAGGATCTAGAATAAGCAAACTCACTGGGCATTTTAATGAAACCATAATTAAATAAGATGGGTATTTCTTCGAATTGCATCTTGCCTTTGTGAGTTTTCTTTAACACGTTTACCATTGGGATAATGGCTTTTATATTTTTATACCCCTTCTCTTTCAATTCTTCATTGATTCGAAAGCAGTATTTCTTCTCAATATAAAATATGCAGTATACATAAGGGGTATGTTTTTTCATATCTTTAAGAGTTTTTAAGGATTAGCTTAGCTTGTTTATGTACTAACTTATAACTGATATTCTTTAGTATATCACTAGCCATGAATACATAAAGAATTTCACCTATTTTTGGTACATCAATCACCATAATAGGAGCCTTATCGAATAGAGGTTTATAAAATACGGATGATAAATTCTTTCCCACTACAAAGAAAAATTCTTCTGAAGGCATTGAGTTATATCTCATACATAATATAGGAACTTTATTTGCCCTTTTAGCATCTTTAGAAGCTTGTTCCCAGAATTTCAATATATCACACCCCTTATTACCTAATAGAATGTGTTCGAATTTAATCTCTTTGTAGTTTTTACATTCTACAGATATTTTACACCTGTGGGCATGTCTCTCATCCTGACACATAATATCCGAAGACAAATCTCTACTCTGATGATTTGCACCAGAGTAAGGTGTTCTGCCGAATTTGAAAGAAGTCCATTGAGTAAACCATTTTGAGACCCTGAGTTCAAACCTAGACCCCTTTTTCTTACTATTTGCCATAAGTCATTGTCTTGTTTTAAAGATTATAATTATATATCCTTATAGTAATTGATACCTACTTAGGCCATTGACTTTTTCAACTTGTAGTATTTTAGTATTACCTAATGGTAATGAATCATGGTGGGTGATTAGGAAAAGGGTTTTATCCGAGAATGTATGACGTATAAGAGAGATTACTACTTCTATATTATCAGAGCTAAGTGATTCAAACACTTCATCAAGGAAGGCAAGGTTAATGCCTTTAGATGCAGTAAGAGCTTCATTCATGGCAAAAGCCATTGCTATATTACAAATCTGTTTCTCGCCGCCTGATAGTTCATCATAATCGATTATTTGCCCATCTCTTTCTATTAGAGTAACAAAATCCTTTCTAGCAGTTCCCAGATCAATAGTAAATTCTATTCTAAAGCCTAATACCTGAGCATATCTTTCTAAGGTAGAATTTAATCTATCCAATGAAGAATCAAATAAGTAAGCTTTTATACCATTATTACCGAGAGGATCATCTATCAACCAATTATAGTTCTCTAACTCTAATTCTTTATTGTGAAAATCCTCATCAACTTTACGTAGTTTTTTCCTAATATCCTTAAGCTTTTGTTTATATTTGGAAGACATGACCTTAAGTTTTTCCTGTTTGAGCTTAGCTAGATCTTCATCAATAGAAGCAATATCAGAAGCAATATCATCACAATCGGATTTTAATTTCTTATACCTATCATTTACATTACTAAGTTCTTCTAATCTTTCTAAAGCCTCATGATATTCTTTATCGTATTTATCAAGGTCAGAGAATGCCTTATATATTGATTTAGCATCTCGTAATGCACGTTTGTAGTGACCAGATTCTAACTGTATTACTAACTCCTTGATTACTTTCTTAAGTGGTACATTCGATAAATTCTTGGCATCTTTTATTTTACCTCTCAGATCAAGGATCAGATGGTTTTGCCTTTTAATTTTAACTTGAAGAGAAGTATCTACCTCATCATTAATCTGTTTCTTTTTTTCGATTAGGAGTTTAGTTAACTTCTCTCTATCTTGCTTGAGTTCCCTTTTCTCTTCTTTTATTTTTTGCTTGAATGATTTCTCTCTATCTCTTAAATCGAAGTAAGCTTCCCTATTAGTGTCTAGTTCTCTCTTAAGTAACTCGGATTGATGTTCTACTTCATTTACCTTTGCTATTAGGTTATTTTTATCTTGTTGGGCAATTCCTTTTGCAAGGTTTAAGAACTCTAAATCAAATACTTCTTCGAATATCTTTTTCTTATCAGAATTCGATTCTTGTATTAATCTTTTTATACCCTGACCAAACATTATAGAATTCATGAACAGAGTATAGGATAATCCCACTTCTTTACAAATTTCATCCTGGATTTGGTTCTTTCCCTTTACATTTACTAACTCATTATCTTTTAGGAATATAAGCCTATCGTTCCCCTTTGCTCCATCCTCAAGGATTCCCTTATATTTCTGACATCGAATTATCTTAAACAAATGAGAATCTTTCTGAAAATAGAGTTCTACCATAGTTCCCAGATAATCCTTAGGTCTAACTGATTCCCAAGTATTCACATTGGATACTCCCTTTAGATTTTTACCATATAATGCCCATACTAATGAAGATAAGATAGAACTCTTCCCTTTACCATTAGTTGCTTTAATTAGTACTGTACAGTTAGTATTTAATTGTAAGTGTAAATTTTCAATTGAACAAAATCCTATGGCATTTAGTGTAGTGAATGTTAACATGATTCGGCCTTTTTTAATGTTTCAATTAGTAGCTTAGTTTTAACCTCATCCTTAATACCTTTTTCTTTTAGGTACCTTTTTGCTAGTACTTTTTTAGATAATTGCTTAGTTATTTGATGGTTAGTATTTACTGGTATACTAGATTTTTTAGGTAATACCGTATAATAATTGCCATCATCTTTAATCTCATCTTCAGATTCTACATCAACAAATTTCGGAAACCCCTTTAATTCTACAAACTTCATAGAAAGATCAGAATAAAGTTTCCAGTATCCAAGTTTACAATCTTTATCAGTTCTCCTTTGTTGTAAAGGAGCCCCAATCATATAAACCTTCTTTGATAACCTTTGGGGTTTATGTATATGGCCACATAATACTAAATCAAATTTATTCAGGATATTCACATTCAGATTTTCTACTGAATTTATTTCTCTCCCATCCGTATCCTTAGCACCAGGATAATCAGTGTGTAGTAAAAGAATATTCTTTTTATGTTTATCTAATTCAATCTTCTTTAGATGATCACTTAAACCGATATTATTATCTATATATGGTAAACCATATACCATAATATCCCTATGAGTTAAAGATAAGGGAGTTTTCCCATAATCTAGTATCTTTAACCCATACCTTTCTACTAAATAAAGCCAACTAAAAGGTGGCATACCAATCTTACTTACTTTCTTGATATCGTGATTCCCGGAGATAGCTAAAATATTCAGATTACCCAGTTTATTAAATTCCTTGTAACATATCTCATATAATTCTTGATCCATAGATTCTGCCCTATGAAATAGATCTCCACAAAATAAAGCTGGGCAATTATACTTCTTACATAAACCCTGTATAGTCGACAAAACCTTGAAATGATTCAGGGTTCTTTTATTATCCTCATTAAATTTAGCATAGATATTCAAATGCAAATCTGAGAATACTATTGCTATTACTTGTTTCTGTTTCTCCATATCCTATTAATATGATAATCGATTTGTTCTTTTCTTTCTTCTAAATCCAAACTTGATAGACATACAGTGGGTACTTCCCAATTTGCAAGCAATTCACTCATAAGGGAAGATATTTGAATCTGGAAGTACCTGTTGAGTATTCTTTTACCGTTCTCTTCTATATTCCAGCCTCTATAGTTCTCTAGATTCAAAGGGAGAAATATAGCTAGATCACATTGCATTTCCATTAATGTTTGACATTGACAGAAAAAGTGTTCCATCTCACATTCGGGGAGAGATTTCGATTGTTTATACCAAAAATAGGCAGCTAAATCGGTATAACTTCTATCAGTAACAAATTCCTCTTTATCCTTGAATAATTTGTTCCTCAAATTCAATAATTGAAAATCAGATTTATACATGGCTTCTGATCCCAAAGATAATATCTCTATATGGGATAAATCTCTAGTAGCAGGTAATAGATCTGTCATACTACCAGAAATAAAGGGTAATCCATATTTCTCAGATATATACTTTGCTAAAGTTGTTTTGCCAATTCCTGATGGGCCTACAAACATAATTCTCTTACTCATGGTGTAATTCTTTAAATGGTTCAATAAACTGATCTGTTAAGAATGAAGATAAAGAGTATTCTACACAGATCTTTTTAAACTTATCATACTTAAACTTCTTTTTCGATTTAAGTGGTAATTTCTCTAATGGAATATTCCTTACGAACCAGAAAAGGTCTATTAACTGTTCATTTCTTCTCCATATCTTCAGATACTCTTTATTCTTGCTTTGAGCAATAAATTTCTCAATTCTACCTTCATCAAGGATTTTTCTTGCCTTCACTGGTCCTATACCTGGAAATCCAGAAATATCATCGGAAGTATCCCCAACCATTGCTAGATATTCTACAGTCTCATGAGCATGATATCCAAATAGATCTTTACAATTCTCTAATCGAATTATCTCATCTTTTCTTGGGTTATATATTCGAAGATTCTTATTCAATAGCTGATTAAAATCCTTGTCCGAAGAAATCAATATTATCTTTTCTGATTGGAATTTTTTGATTGCAAGATATGCTAAGAAATCATCCCCCTCATATAGAGTATTATTATTCTTATCGAATATATAATTTATTCTTAGCATACCCAGCATTTTCATTATGATTGCCTTTTGACTTTGCAAAGATTCATAATCAACTGAGATATTTTTCCGATGCCCCTTATAGTTAGGTAATAATTTCATCCTTACTGGAGAATGCCCATTATCAAATGAAATATAAACCTCGTCTGATTCAAACCTTGTAAGATACATGTGTAGTGATTTGAAAAATCCAAATATTGCTCCACTGGGTTTACCGTTAGTTGATTTCAGCTTCTCGAACTTGTGAAAACTTTGATGCAAGATGTTTTCACCATCTATAAGTAGTACAGTTTTTTTCTTATTCATAGAAACTCATTTTTAAAATAAAGATAGCTTCTCTACATTTTATCCAATCTCCTAATAGGAGGTATTTTATAGCTTTTACAAAACCATTCTGATAAGTCCAGATAGATCTATCTAAACCTCTAAACATATCCAAAATACTCATCTGGGATATATAGGTCTCAAAGTATTCTTCTCCGTTCTCTAATAAGGATACTTTTGAAACAATATCTGGCTTTAGATCTATTGCCATATCACATATATGCAGGGCTTTTTCTAAATCTTGTTTACCATTCTTATTAGTATGTCTGGATACGTATTTTAATATTTCTCCCTGAAACCAGTTAAGGTTATATTTTACCATTAAATGTACTGGTTCAATCTCAAATTGGTAATGAGTACCTCCAACTTGATTAGTATTATTACTTGTTTTCATCCTCTAAACCTAATTCAATAAAACTTCTTGAATCTTCTCTTTACCAAGGTAAACATCCAAATATTTCTCTGGTGAGCTATACTCATCAATATATTTAACCCTGGATTCTATTCTCAAGTTCTTCTTAAGATATTCTTTAATTACTTTCTCTATACCTTCTTCTACCTCTTCTTTATTCATCTTCCCCCTCCTCTTCTTCATCTACTTCCCCTTGAACATCCTCTACTGGGAATAGGTTAGTATTTAATGACTCTAGTTTCTTCTTAGTGGTTCCAATAGTATTTATACCAGCTTTTCTTAATAGCTTACGTCTTAATTCATCATTTTCTTCTAGTAAAGCTAAAAATTTCTCTTCTCCTCTACAGAGAGTTTCTCCTTTATATTTATAAACTCCTCCATTGGATTTTTCTAGAATCTCCTCCTCTATAAGGATCTCATTTAACCAATATATCTTATCAAAGCCTACGTCATGGTATTTAGAATTATTATATACAGGAGCAGCTTTTATAGTCCCTCTCGGTGGAGCAACCTTATTCTTCATTGTACGGATCGAAGTTACTCTACCAATCTTTCTTTCTTTCCCTTTTATCTTCTTTGTTAGGGATTTACCTCCATACAAACCTATTCTTTGAGAAGCATAGAATTTTAAAGCAGCTCCCCCAGGAGTAGTATCAGGATTTTCAAACATACCTGCTTTTAGATTAGTACGTAATTGATTGATATAGATCTGAGTTACTCCCAAAGAATATAACATTTCATTTCTTATACGGAAATATTTATATATGGCTTTTGCTCTATTACCCATATCAGCAGAAGCATTACTCATCTCTGAGTTAATATTAATTTCTGTGTCCAAAGCCGAAACCGAATCCAGAATTAATAATATGGGTTCGTTATTTACTAATTGGCTTCTCCAATATAGTGACATGGATGCAACCCAATCGGATATTTTTTCTATAGCAGTTTCCCTATAGATAATTACCCTACTTAAATCTAACCCATTAATCTTAGCCCAAGAATTAGTAAATGATTGTTCAGCATCTATCCACAAAACTACACCATTTAAGTACTGGCATGAATATGCGAAATCGTATGCCATTAGACTTTTACCTGATGATTCAGTACCAAATAATTCGAGTATTTTCCCATAGGGGATTCCTCCACCCAGAATATAATTAAAAGCTAAAAATCTTGAAGGTAACCAGGGTAACTTAGAGTCATCTTCTTCTGAAGCTATAGAAAAACCTGAGAATTTCTTCCTCATCTCATTCAGAGATGGTACTTTTATTTTCTTCCTTGCCATAGTTCTTTAAATTTATACCTTATTATTTTATTTATCATAGATTTGTTCGTATTGAACATCTCTGCTAATTCCATAATACTAACCCCGTCACAATAATAGTCAAACAACTCAGGTATTTCTTTATTTACCCATCTAGAGCATTCTTCTCCCTTTTGTTTTCTACCATATCTACTATCATCTGAGCCATATTCTCTTGGTGTGTACCCCAATAAAGATTTTTATAATGATTATTTAAAGGATCATTATCTTTATGACATACACAAGGTTTATTATCTGGATTGGGTACCCAAGCTAATGCCACCAACCTTGATACCGAGTATGATTTATTTCGTATCTTTACTCGTTTGGTACTATAGGTTGGAGTTTTAATCATTATCTTTACTTTCCTTTCTCTCCATACCTTTCTCAATTTACCGGCATCATTCCCATTAGGTATTACCCGTGAGTATATCTGACCCCTTTTAGAAATGTAATATCCTGGACATCCCGGTATGTTATCATACTTAGCCATAATGTAAAGTATTTAAATAAAAAAGAGAAGATAACCGAACGAATCTAATTACCCTCTCTACCCAACAACAAACATGAATTACTAACACCAATTAGATATCTGAACGATATTTTCTTTTCTTTTTCTTTGGTTCTTCGTCTTCCATATAGTGATCCTTATGGATTCCCTTTTTCTTCTTTTTCTTTGGTTCTTCGTCCTCATCATCACCATGATCTTCTTTTAAGAATTTTGCCAAAATCTCTTCTAGTTCTTCATAGGACTTAATTTGAGAACGAACTATGGATTCCAAATCCAATTGACCCTGATACTTCTTGTCCAATTTAGTAGGTTTGCACTGAGTAGCAGAATAAGTGGTATCAAATTTACCAGAACCAGATCTCTTGATCTTAATATCATATCCAGTTTTATAATCAGTCATATCACCGGCCTCGTCTTCATCGAGGTAAAGGTCAATAATATCCTGATATACAGATGATGGTACTAATACTCCCTTATCCTTACCTTCATATCCAACTTTAGTACCTTTCTCATCGTCATAAACGATTCCGCCAATAACATATCTTCTACGAGGTACTATCAATTTAGCAAGGTTCTTATCATCGTCATCCTTAGAACTTTTCAATTCCTGGTATTTTTCCATGAAAGGGCATGGTTCATCAAAAGTAGCTGGAGATATTACTCCTCCAAGATCTCCTCCCAAATAGAATTGAACAATTTCTATACCCAATTCTTGGTCATCACCTGGAGATTTAATTCTCATTCTAAGTGTTCCCTCTTTGGGATATACTAATCCCCCTCCGTTTCCTCTGGATTCTAATTTCTTCTTTCTTGCAAGCATCTTATCTCGAGTAGAACTACCCTCTGAAGAAAGCTTTTTCTTTTTGTCTTTTACCATAATATTTAAAATTTAATTGTTGTTAGCCTCTGAATAGATGATCTCATTCAAACTTAACACTGTAACGATATTCTTTTCTAGAATATTCTTTACAGATTCTGGCCAATCCGGTCTGATCTCAAATTCCAATTCTTTACCAGCATACATACCGTAAGTAACTACTCTACCAACCTCCGTAAGATCGGTATAAGTTTTATATTCTTCAGTTATAGTACCTCTTTTAACTACTACTCCCTTTCTGGGAACTCCCTCAGAAACAGTTCCGGGTATAATTATACCGGACTTGGTTGTGTTAATATCTTTCGGAGATAATATCAAAACCCGATTTTCTGTTGGTAAACCAGGTAGAGTTTTATTAAAAAGCTCTGCTACCATAGTTGAAATGAAGTTTAGTGAGTAAATCATAATTGTATGTTAATTAATTAGTTATGTAATTGAATATAGTTATCTCTATCCTTTTCTAAGATTGGCATTAATAGTACGAAGTATATTTTCTCGTGACTCATAAGCTCTACATATAGCTATGAACTTATTTGATTTCTCTACAGCTTTCAAATACCTTTGATATAGTGATTTATATTTCGGATTTATATTTGCCTTATGAGATACATAATCATTGTTAAATCTCTCATTCGAATCCTTTATATAAACCCAAGCAGCAGAATATGCTTCGTCTTTTTCCCTTGCTAGTGCATCCCTTTCTTTTATATATTTATCTCTAAGAGAACAAAGTACATAATAACTAGAAGGAGACTCTCGTAGCTGAAAATTGATTATATTTTCATTAATAGATAATTCCTTTTGAATATCTATTTCGATGGTTTTACCTTCAAACTTAACCTTCAGTTTTTTCAGTTCTGTCTTCATAAACTTTCAATAGGTCTTTAAAGTCTTCTTTACTAAATTTACCTTTACTGATTGCTTTAGATACCTGAGCAAATGCACAATGATACGCAGTATCTAAACCAGGCAAGTGAAGAATAGATTCATACTTACCAATTATATCAATTAAAGCCTTGAATCTTAAGTCACATAGGTTATCTGTTCCTCCTCTATCTACTAGAGTCATAAACAGAGCCCAATAAATATGAGTAGCATCTTCATAAGCTAACCTTGCATCTTCATCCTTCATTACACCAAATGCCAAATCCTCTAATAATTTGAGATTTGATTGAAGTTGCTCTATCTGAGACCTAACTCGATTGAATACCATTTTATCTCTACCGACTAATCTCAAATTACATAAGTCTAATTGACGATTGAGGTTTTGAATAGAGAACTCTAAGCAGGCAGATATCATATAGGTTAAAGATGATAGCCTATTTGTATTCATTATTTGTTCTTCAGTTGCCATAGTTTATAATATTTTATTATTTATGTTGTCATAGTATCCTCTTTCTTCACTTCTGTAGGTGATTTTGGATTTTCTTTATGATGAAGATTCCTATTACAACCTGGGCACTTAACTAATTTGCAATCAGCAAAAGTAGATTCATCCACTTCTGAGTAGTCATATTCAAATTCACAATCACAGTATGGGCATTTAGCTCGCCATATCGTGGGTCCGTTCAAAATCTTTTTCATTTTCTTAGTTTTATGTTATTATACCGTAATATTTTATACAATACACCAACTGAGATACCAAATTCTTCTAGTATATCCTTTCTTGGTATACCTTCTATGTACCTAGAAATTAATAATTCTACATTTACCTTACGTTCTCGTTCTTTGCCAACAAAATAGAACCTTTTATCTTCTATACATTGACCCATGTTCATCTTAGCAGTTCCCCAATATAGATTACTTACTCTATTATTTTCAGGGTCATTATCTTTATGGCATACTTGAGGATAATGGTTTGGGTTAGGTATATAAGTGGAAGCCACTAACCTATGTCTATAGAAATTCTTCCGTTTACCATCATCTCCTACTAAAGAGTTAGATAAATAACCCTTATTTTTCATAGCAGGTTTTACCAATCTCCAATTACCAGTAAATTTCGAATATAACTTCCCAGTACGGGATATGTAGTAATTACTAAATCCTGGTATATTACCCTTTTCTCGATTCTTCATATTCTCGTTGATATTTATGGATTTCCTTTTTATATAATTCCATAAATACCTCGGGGGAAGCTGCACTAAAATTACCCATCTTATGGGTTTTAAACTTATGATATTCTTCCATGTACTCTTCTACTGAAAAGTCTGGTTTTAACATTCTAGTATAATCATAGCCTGGCATAAACGGTAATTCTTCTGCCATAGACCTACCTATTGTAAAATCCATTGATAGAGTTACATCATCAACTTGAAATCCGAAATACCTTTTCGTACTTGGATTACGTAGGATATTCCAAATGGTATATACAGTCCATGTATTTATATCTTCTGGTTTAGAATACATATATACTGCATCATGTACCGTACAAGCTTCTTTCATCATTGGCAATTTACCTTGCCTCATTAACCAATAAACAAGGATAGCTCCAAAGTTGGTCATATTTGCTGCAGCACCTTGACATGGGAAGTTAAGACCTAAACGAATTGCATAAGCAATTTCTTGCTTGTCATTTGAATATATTTGTGGGAGTCTTCGTTTAGTACCAAATAATTGGGTATAATATCCATGCTTACGAAGGAATTTCTCTTGCTTCTCTTTAAATTTAAGTATTTTAGGATGTTGACCAAAGAATACTTCCATTTCCTTTGCTGCTTCTTCTGGTGTAACTATAATACCTGCTTTTGGGTCAGATAATTTAACTGCTAGCAATTTATTACCAATTCCATAAATAAGTCCAAATGCAATCTGTTTAGCTTGCTTTCTCCTTACCTTCCATAGTTTATAATCTGGATGTGTTTCATCTTCATAAGCTTTACTTGCTTCTTCGATTGATACACCATATTTTGCTGCTGCTATACCAAGGTGAGGGTCTACTCCCTTAGCAAAAGCTTCCAGATAAGTTTCATCACCTGATAGATGGGCCATCATTCTTAACTCTGCCTGAGAATAGTCGAATGCCATATATAAATAACCCGGAGGAGCAACTAATTGTTTCTTAATATTTGGGTCTACCGATGTCTTTGGTATTTGCTGCATATTTGGGTCAGCAGAACTGAATCGATTAGAATCAGTACCATGTATATTATATCTACCGTGTAATCGAGAATCATCTTGGACTTTTTCATGCCAACCCTCAATATAAGTAGTATACATTTTCTGTAAACCTCTTAATTCAAGTAGCTTATCAAGGAATATTGCTTTTGGGGATTCTGGGTCTTTTACGGTTAACCTTAATTCAACTAATGTATCTTCATCTGTACTTGGCTTACCAGATTCATTATTTTTAATTACTGGGAATTTAAAACCAGAATCTGAATACATAAGTTGTGGTAAATCCACCGGGCTACCAAGATTAATAGGTCTTATAAGTTCTTGCTCTTTTTTGGTAGTGAATATACCTGCATGAATGTTTGATATCTTTTGTTCCCTTGAATCAATCTTACGTTTATCTTTTGGGTCATTGTAATCTAACTCTTCAAGTTCAGCCTCAATAGATTCGATATACTTTTCTATTTTAACTTGATTATATTTCTTGGTAAACTTCTTTACCCTTGGTAAATCATAGATTGCTTGTCTAGCAGCATCTATCTTTGGTTTATATTCCTCAAGCAATTTCTGATTAAATTCCGTATCAAGGTATAATCCCTCTTTCTCTACCGAAGTTAATACCCGGGAATTACACATAAATAAATTACGAAATACCGAATACATCTTCAAGTCAATTAACTTCTTCTCGAAGAATATCATTAATCGTAAAGTGAAGTCTGTATCTTGACAACCATATTTACATAATGGGTCTAACTCTTTTTTATCCCAAGGTATCTTATCAAACTTATCTTGCTTTTCATAATCACCATATTCTGGTAAATATCTTCTAACCATATCTTTTAACCCATGGGGTTTTTCCTCATTTAGTAAATATTTAGCAAGCATACCATCTAAACAAGTACCTCTATAGAATATTTGATATTTTTGATTTATCTGGTCATCGAACTTCCAGTTCCATGCAACCTTTACAATGTCGTAATTCTCAATTACCTCTTCCCCAAATTTCCTTAGCATCTTTTTCCAATCCCACCCTGGAGATGTATAATCTTTTGTTTCGAAATGGTCTAAAGGAATGGAAGCACCAAACCCTGGCATCCAGGATACTGAGAGTATAGTTGGTTTAAAACCTCTATTATATATGGGTTCTGCATTTGTTTCGTAGTCACAGCAAGCATAACCTGTAGCTTTACAACAGGCAATGAGTTTCTTTAACTCTCTTTTGTTTCTTATTATGTAATATCTTGTTTCCATTATCTAATTCCTTTCAATACCTGATGAATAAAGTACTTAGAATATCCATACTTAAGAGATATTTTCTTTATACTAAGACCCTTTTCTTTATGGTCTATCATTATTAGATCCCTTTCTTTATCAGAAAAAGTATGTATATAATTAGAACCCCTAAAACCTAACTCATAGTTATGTTTCAAATTTTCTGACCTTGGAACCGCTCTTAGATTAGATACTCGATTATCAGTTTTTATACCATTTATATGGTCAATATCATACCCATTTGGTATATTACCAATCCAAGCTTCATATACTAACCTATGTATATAAAACCTCTTTCTAAACAAAGTACATTGTAAATACCCATTAGAAGTTAATGATACCAACCTCTTTCTCCAAGTATTAGAAATCACAGTAGTAGTACCTTTCCTACCATGGCCTTTCCCTTTAACTCCTACCCTTTTAAGAGAAGTAAAAAGGGTACCCCTTTTAGATATATAATATCCAGGGTACCCTTTTATATTTGAATACTTAGTATTCATCTTTCAAATCCTCTAAATTACAAGATAAGAAATGCCAATCTTTTTTGTATATATGCAATGAATCTATGGTATGATATAGATAACCAGGCTTTACACCTACTTCTTGAGCTACGTATTCCATTAATCTCCAAGCTAAATAAATATCATTACCGAAATGTTGGGCAAAGTCCGAACTTCTTTGGTGATAGCAAATGTGTAATACCTTTTCTCCTTTACCATTCTGACGGATAAGGAAGTCATAATACATAGAGCATGGTATACGTCTACTACCATCATACCAATCGGTATCTAATCCATCCATATCACCATTGAATATTGGTAATACTGCTTTACGAGTGTCATTATCGTCCTTCAGTAATCTTATCAATGGTTTAATAACATGGATGATTCTCTCATTATAGGTATAATCAAATTTACCATTTACCAAGAACTGTTCCCATAAATCTTTTCTTAATTCCCAAGCTTTACCTGGATTAATTATATCAGAGGTATCAATCCTTTCTTGGAACTCAGCATCTGCCCATTCTTTTGAATGAGAGAATACAAATAACCATACGGGATCTCCAAGTGAAGTTAAGCAATATTGTTGGCAAATGAGTTCTTTTGTTATAAAATCCTCATTACCTTCGATTACCTTATTCTGATAGGTCTTTGGTTTCACAATTTGACCATAACTGTTGAGCTCTCTGCCCATTTCTGACATTAACTCAAAACTGTTCGAATAAATCCTCATTTCTTTTGTTGTTTTAAAAGTTTTTTCTTATATGCTTTACGTTGAGAGTAAGAAATTACATTCTCTGGATATTCTATGTCTTCATATTCAAGAAGTAATTCTTTTGCTTTCATTGATTTATATGTTTCCTCATATAAATCTGGTCGAAGCACTTTAAAACTTCTAAAGAATACCTTGAATGAAGAGAATTCTTTCTCTGTACCATTCTGAAATTTATCGAAGATTTCCTTTAACCTTTTGATCCAAGGGTTTTCTTTATCAGTACCCTTAAGTACTTTCTTCAAAGGTTTATGGGTATGATACATTAGAAGTGTCTCCACATTTCCGTACATTTGAGTTGCGAATAGGTTGATTTGTACCGACTGATCTGGTCCGTATACATATTCTGACATACGCTGGATTAAGAGGAAATCGAAGATTAGTCTCTTCGTAATCTCGGAAGCTCGTATTACCATAGTTATTACCGGTATATCTTCCCCAAACCGTTTTGAGAATGTAGCAGCTATCAGACATTGTTTACCATTATCATGATGATTGTTAAACATATAGGTTACATTGTAATTCTGATTATACTTGTTTTTCAGTACTCTCAGTTTACTGCGCATCAAGTCAAGCTTATTAAAGTCTATGTAGTTATTCAATAAGCTAGTCCACTTAGTTTCTTTGTAATTAAAACATCTCCCATAATCAAATTCTGGATCTACCCATGCTTTTCGTATCTTTATAAATACATTATACACTACTGCTACTCCACTGTTAGCAGTAGACCCTTTTTCAAAAAGTATAGGATCTAATCTTAGGAAACCCTCATTGAGTTTTTCCCATGCCTCTTGTGAAGTAGCAAATTCCAATGAATGTAAGGATTCCTCAGTATTGGTTTGAAGTCCGGGTAATCTTGAGTTCCAACCGCTCATCTTACTATCTCTCCTTTCATTCTTCTTACTATTCTACTCATATTTTTACAATTGAATTTAAGTGATAACTCCTTTAAAGTAAACTTTCCCGAATCATATAATCTAACTACCTCGTTTAATTGTTCTCGAGATAGTTTTGGAGTAAATTGACCTTTATTCCTACCCTCTCTCATCATTTGCCGAGTATTCTCCTTATAGGTACCCCATTTAAGATTACTTACTCGGTTATTCTTAGGGTTATTATCTAAGTGCATTACTACGGGTAAATTATTGAGATTTGGTATATAAAGGGTAGCCACTAATCTATTCAATCTTTTAATATCTGACCTTTTAGTTTTAGTATTATATAAGTGAACATGTGGATACCCTTTTGGACTAATATACCTCTTTACTTTTACCCATTCACCTTTCTTAAATCTCCAAAGATTACCTTTTCGACTTAGATAGTATCCTGGATAACCGGGTATATTATTTTTCTTCATGCTAGTAATTAGTTTTTTGTCTCCATAAATTGAGACGTTGTTTTTTAAAGAATAAACTAAATAAGCCGCAAGGAGTAAATCCATTCATAGCTAAAAATCCCATATATAGATAGAATGATTTTACTAAGGATTCCTGAAAATCTATTTCCTTAGTCATTACTTGGGTTTGTTTCCAAGGTCTACATTTAAGGAAATTCCTTGCCTTGTTTAGTTCATATATTACCTCCCATAAATATAACTTCTCGTTTTCATGAGATATTTCACTCATTTCATTGAAACCTGGAGTATAAGAAACTATCTTATCATATTCTGCTCTATCTTCTTTTGCCCAATCTGTTGAACTTAGTATAGGATATTTCCTTACACTTCGATGATCTGGGTACTTGATAAGTATTTCTTTAACTCCGATGGCCATTACCTCAAATAAACTCTTTGCATCTTTGTATTTTAATATATCCTCTGGCAATATATTAGAATACAGAAGCAAAGTAAAGAAGAATCCCAAAGCATCTGCCTGTTCTTCATTGGCATTTGCTAGATGGTTTAATACCTGAGTATATTCTTCTGAAGTTAAACAATCATTATTCCATCCATAATCTCGATAGATGGATACTACTTCATCGGTAGATTCAAATCCTTCGGTTAACTCTTCTATAACCCTACCAATGAAATCCTTGAGGATAACTTGGTTCTTTGGATTATTTATATCTAAGGGGTAATCAGGTAACCTTTCTATCTCTTTATACCCAAAGAATTGTTCTATCCCAAGATCATACATTTCTTGTAGTATCCGTGCCTCAGTTTCTTCTATCTGAGGCACTTGTTCATTTATATTCCTTATGTCCACTGTTATTTAGTTTGAGATGAACCAAATCCTTTATCTCCTCTACTTCCCCACATTTGAGATTCTGAATAGAATTCCTCTTGTTGAATTTCCTCGGGTTCAGTAATATAAACTGGTACATGAATAAATTGTACTAGCTTTTGACCAGCCTCAATAATCTGAGTTTCTTGAGAAGTATTATATACTCCGATATGTATTTCTCCCACATAGGGAGAATCTACTATCTCAGCAGTAAATAATAAACCTTTCTTGGTAGCTATACCAGATTTGTTTGCTGCCATTAACATCGATGTGGGAGGTTCTAGTAATCCCTTGATCCCCGATGGAATAAGTATTCTATGACCTGGTTGTAAAGCTATATGCCTTACAAAATTTTCACTAAAAGGGATATCCAAACCATATCCCTTCCTATCGGCTTCATTCTTAGAATGAATATCCTCTGAAGTCAAGTTGGTTGGTACATAAAAATCTAACCCAGCATCATTTTGGTTTGCTCTGTTGGGAGATACTACCTCCCTTACTTTGATAAATCTAAATCTGTTCATAATATATTGCATTTACGTAAGAGTTGTCCAAAGGTTAATTTCTCGGGTCTAGAAACGTGTACTCCCAGTGAATTACACATCTTTAATACATCTACTGATCCTTTCATATATAGGTTAGCAAGTACATCCTCTTGCTTTACAAAATAGTTTGGGTTATTAAGGTATACCTTGAACATAGCCCATATCATCTCTATTGGTTTCATCATTTAATACATTCTTTATAAAGTTCTCTAATACGTTTTCTTGGTACTTCGAATTTCTCAACAGTTTTTGTAATAACCTCTTTTTTGTCTTTCCCTTTCCGAATCAAGCCTCGGATGTACTTCTTGATACCAACCGTGTCTTCTAATACATCCAAATCTTTGTATTGATTCTTCTGTTCTAATTCTTTCCTTGTAATGTTCAAGTTCTGGGACATCTTGAATGCACATAGTTCTGAATCTCCGCATAGCTTACATTCTTTAGTTGATAGATCATACCCAATACCAAAGCAGGGATCTCCGTTAGTTCCCATAGTACTCAAATCTATAGGTGTAAGAATGTCCTGTTTGGAAAGATCTGGTAGCTTTTGTTTCTTCTTTGCCATTCTCTGAAAATTTATAAAGTTCGAATAATTATATCTTTGGTATCTCCCTTTGTAAGAGAGAGATAACTATGTCCGATTGTATTTATAAATAGTTGACGGAGATTTATTAACTGTACAGGATCTTTCTTAGTAGAACCTTCTTGAATAAACTTGAAAGAGAGGTCCTTAGAGTACTTGATTATAAAATAATAATCGCAAGAATCGGGACTGTCCCGATTTCGTCTGATATCAGATATCCAAATCAGATCTTTATTATTGAATACCTGATCTATAATGTTCTTCTCATCCATAATGGAAACCTTAAATAATTGTTTAATACTCTTCATCATTCTCATCGTATTTGTTGCTGAATAATAAAATATTTAGGATTGGAGCTAGTATAACTAAAATTATTATTGTGATTATCATGGCTATAGATTTAAAGATTTTCTTAAAAGTACCCAGCAATAAATGCCAGCAGCAGAGATTTGAATTATCTTCCATCCATCTGAAAGAAGATCAATTAATCGAGGATCATCTTCATCCTTGATACATATAAGTTTATCATTCATGGCTTATAGCTGGTTATTACTGTTATATTTTGATATTTGCAATGAGGACAAGTCCAATCTTTCAAAGGCCAAGATCCCCTGAGATCTAAAAGATCTTTCTTTCGGAATCTCTTACTGCAATTGTGACATGTATAATCGTAAGGTTCTTTATTCATAAACTTGAGAATAAATATTAGGATTATGAATAAAGCAATTGTTATTAGTGTTATTGTAATCTTCATAATGTATTATTTATAGGTATATGCCTCTATGCTTTTAATTGTAATCTTCTTTTCCTCCTTCGGAGAAAAAGTAAATACTCATAGTACTTCTAGTTAATTTTGACTAAGGCTATGGTTAGGATGATTCTTCCAAAGCTTATCTAACAATATTACTTTCAATTCTTGTCTCTGATAATATTGCTTCCGATGCTTACCATGCCTATCTAAATAATCTCCAGGATAATGAAGGTCATCAAGGTACACTTTCTTTTTCGATTTATCGGTTCTTACCAAACGACCAAGGAATTGAATCGATTTTTCTTGGCTATCCATACTTGCTGCATTAAGCAAATACCTAAGCTTAGGAAAGTTTTTACCTCGAGCAATGATGGTAGTTGATACCAGGATATCGATTTTACCTTCCCTAAAATCCTTCATTATTTGTTGTCTTAATTTAGATTTAGTATTAACATGAACATAGGCAATATTATAGGCATCGCCCAGTTTCTTTTTAAAGAATTTATATAGATTTTCACAATGTGCAATATGCTTACATACTACGAGAGCAGGAAATCTACCTTGATTAAGATTCCATTGTAATCGATTATAAGCCATTAACCAAGCCCTTTTATTTTCGGTAATAGAATCATCATATATCTCCTTATAGGATATACAATCGGATTCCCAATTACCATACCAAGGTTTACCTGGTACTATCTTTACTACAGTATTAGTTGAGTAACCTTTCTTAATAGAATCCTTGAGTTTAAATTCTGCAATCACTTCACCAAAAAAACATTCGAGGTTCATATTCTTAACCTTATCCTTTGCAAGCTTACTCATATAAATGGTACCAGATAATCCTATACGGATTCGGGTATTAAATAACCGAGTGATTACATTCTGATATTGCTTACTGCCCCCTTGATCTGCCTCATCTACAAGTACCATATCTATTTGAGATAATTCTTTCTGATAGAATCTCATGTTCCTTGAAATAGATTGGACCATACCTATAGTAAAATTAGACCAGTTTAAAACTTTGCCTTGAACAAAAGTGATATCCTCTCCCGGGAGATATTGCTTGAATTCTTCTCTAGCTTGATTTAACCAATCAGAATCATTAGTTATTAGCAAAGTCTTTAACTGCTTCTTATAAGACAAATAAAGAGAAGTCATGATAAGTGTTTTCCCAAAATTTACAGTCAAATCCAATACTCCAATTTGAAAGGGTATATCTCCTACTCGATTATTAATAACAGATCTAACAGCTTTCTCTTGTTCTGGTCTCAATTGATATTTACCTATTTTGGTAACTACTTTACTAACTTTTGGTAAGGGTTGACGCATATCTACAACTTTAGGTTTAATCCCCATCTCTATACATCTATCATATACCCTGGGAAGTAAACCTATTTTAAATTGCCCGGTCTTGGTGATGTAATGGATCTTACCATCCCAATTCTGCATACCTCTTTGCCTTGTACGTAAATAGAAGGCATTCGGATGTCGAATGGCAAACTCATTATAGAGTTTTTGTGCATACTTGAGAGGTATATCAAGTTCACACATATTACCATTCTGAATAATTATCTTACTCATACTAATCTTTTATTTTATCCCAGAGACTTCCCTCTACTCGAGGCTCATCATCCAGGAGTTGTTTACTCTTATTCTTATATAAGTATTTATTATATCTTTCAATGGCTTTATCATTGTACATCTGACTTGGTTCTGGTAAACCATTACACCATGCAAGAGATTCGAATTGGGCATCAATGAAAGATTCGAAATCCCAATGCTTCTTTTTTAAAAAATCCCCTAACCTTACAAAGTGTATATATTTCTCTGGTTGATTCTCATAAGATTCATATATGCCAGTTGCTTTAGCAATCTTACCTATAAAGTAATCATGTATCTCTTTAGTAAGTTTTAAATCTGAATCCTGCAATTCGATCTCGGCATCTATTTGATTAGTGATGTTCTCTTGCATAGATAATAACCTTTGCATAACATTACGATAATCAGTCATCCTCTTTAACCCGGTCTCAATGTATTTGATAAAACCCTCTCGAGTATCAAGATTAAAATCCTCACAAAAAGTGTTACATACTTCGGCAAGCTTTTTACAGTTTGCCCATTCTCGAGAATTACTCTCATTTATTTTCCGAACTCCCCGATGTTTTAATTTTATACGGGTTGCATATAAAATATCAGCAACAAGGGCAGCATCCCCCTTAGATGTTAGTAATATGTTATTAACTCGCTTAGCGTTCTTATGGTTAGAAACTAAGACTGCTCTATGATTTATTGCCTCTTTTCGAGCAATAACAAAAAAAGCCTCAACTGGGAAGTTATCTACCTCTAAGGTATTTAATATTTCCTCAAATTGAGACTTAGTTATATGGATAGATGGGGAACGTTTAATATTCATATCATTTCTTTCTTCTTTCATGATACCTTATGTATGAGGTTAGGGGTGGTTACAATTACAAATAAAATCCATAAACCTACATATATAAAACCTTTCAAAGTATTATCATTTAAAAGATATATACCTAACATAACAACTCCTATATACCCAAGAAAAGCAAGAGCTATAGCCATATTTATACACCATTCAATAATAAACTGTTTCATACTTTAGGAATTTAAATTTATATAATATAATAGGAACTCCTTATTTCAATGAGTTTCTGATAGCAATCAATTCTTGATAACTCTGGTACCGAGTAGAATATACTAACCTCATAACGGCAGGTTTTTTTAAGTCATTGCAATCTTTCCCCTCAGGTAAAAAGATAACCTTTACTTTTTTATAATTTACTAATTTGAAAGCCAGGTTAATGGCATACTCTTTTGCATCTGGGTCCAATAATATAACATATCTTTCACAGGGAGCTTTAAGTAATTCGTTTATTTGATACTTAGATATAGCTTTACCCATTGTGGCAATTGCTCTATCTCCCATAGTGAGGGCATTAAGTGCTCCTTCGCAAATGAATACCGACCGATACATTTCCAACGCATCATGATTAAAGATGAGAAATTGTTTTCCAAGTCCAGTGATATCCTTGTCTGGGTTATTATATCTGGGTCCTTTGCCAATAACATTTCGGGCATTGTAGTATCTAAGTTGTCCTCGATAATAAAAGGGTATAATGAGATACCCATAGGTTGAGCCCTTTGTACCATACCCAATGCCATATCTTGAAAAATCCTCGATGTTAAAGCCACGTTTCTTGACATATCCCCGAATGCTTTTTGCAAGTTGACTATTTCCGAGCGAAATATTTCTAAATCCTTCGGGGAGATATATCGGTTTGCTTTCGGCAAGTTCGATTTTCTCTTCTTTAAATTGAAGTTCATCAAATTGTCCATTGTTCAAAAAATTAATTAGTTCATGATATTCAGTGAATCCCTCTATGTCCATTATTAATTGAGCAGGAGAAGGATGGGCATTACACCTGAAACAATTTGTTCGGTACATAGAGAGATTAACTCCCAGTTTCTCTTCTCTACCACAATAGGGGCAAGTAGGTATACGCATCCATCCATGCCTATAATCTCTTCCCCCTAATCGTTTAATGAAGTATGTCCTTAATCTAGATTTAAACTGATTGGTTATTTTCATGTTCCCTTATAGCTTTACGAATTACTTTTCGGATTCTCTTTAAATCCTCTAAATCTAAATTACCAATAGAGGTAGTTTGCCAACCATTATGAGATATTTCTAAAGCTAATTCATCGCTCCATCTATCTTTTACTATTTTTACCGTCTTTGTTTTCATGTCTAAATATCTCCACTATTATTAGCCCTCTTTTTAGGATCGGCATCTGGGTTAGTACTCTTCTTAAATTGTTCATCTAACTTAGCCCCATAGATTTTATCATAATTCTCTCTTTCGTCTCGAGTGAATTCCTTACATCTTTGGCGTTCAACATCGCATTTAAACAAAGCTCTACCAGAAGGTAAACCATCTCTCTGTACAACTAATTCAGCTCTTAATATATCATCCTGTTCTTCCTGAGCAGTAGAATTAAGACCAAAAATAGTTTGGGCATTACGAATGATTGCAATGGAACCGGATATATCATTTTCATCATATCTAGTAGCTCTATGTTTCTTACCCTCTCTTGTAATGTGGTGAGCAGTCCATACAATGTCTAAATTGAGTTCTTCTGCAAGATTTTGCAAGTCTATATACACGTTGGATATACGATCGAAATCTTCTTTATCTCTGGCAATAGAAGCTAGCTTACCTGCATAATCAACAAATAAAACCTTAATATCTATCCCCTGATTCCTAAACTTAACTACCTTATCCCTTATATAATTACAATCAGTAATCATAGCAGGTACTCTTTCAACTACTAATTCAACGCCAAATCTTGCAAGTTTCCTAAGGTGTTTAGATTCAAGCTTATCATACTCTCCAGAATATAACTCTTTCTTCGTTTTATTGATAGAAGATTGAATGAATCTATCGAGAATCTGATCTTTACCGTTTTCTGTATCTACGTAATAAACCGATTTCCCCATTCTTAGATAACCTCTTGCAAGGTTTACCATAAAGAATGTTTTCTTTGCCTTAGGTTTATCTAAGATCACATTAACCGAGTGCTCAGGATACCCTCCAGCATTAGTTAAAGCATTCATTTGCCTAAATGGGCAAGGTATTACAGAGGGCTCTGATTGTCTTTTAAATTGTCTCTCTACTATGTCCCGAATCATGTATGCGGGTTCATCCTCTTTCTTAGGTTTACTTTTCTGAAGAATCTTTTCAATCTTACGGGAATATTC
>ERZ1027012.145-NODE-145-length-32371-cov-8.434026_pt1 | contig 32371 bp, 32 predicted proteins | sample MGYA00519447_ERZ1027012 | MGnify/ENA primary metagenome ERZ1027012 (study PRJEB26926, sample SAMN06164700) | human gut metagenome | biome: ENVO:00009003; feature: ENVO:2100002; material: ENVO:00002003 | host: Homo sapiens | place: USA | collected 2012 ... | reverse complement strand
CCTTATCGTCGGCAGCGTCAGATGTGTATAAGAGACAGATTATATGGTGGCAGTATGTGCCTTTAAGGAAAAACTATGGAAGATATTAAAGTATCCGTTATAATACCCGTATACAATGCGGGCAAATATCTTGAAAAGTGCCTTGACAGCGTTACACAGCAGACGCTCAAAGATATTGAAATTATCTGCGTTGATGACGGCTCAACGGACAACACGCCTGAAATTCTGAGCCGTTTTGCCGAAAAAGACGCAAGATTAAAGGTTTTTAACCAAAAAAATCTTTTTGCAGGCGCGGCAAGAAACAGAGGAATTGAAGAGGCGCGCGGAAAATACCTTGCCTTTTGGGACGGGGATGATTTTTTCCACCTTTCAGCCCTTGAAACGCTTTATAAAAAAGCGGAAAAGGAGAAAGCTGACATCTGCCTTTGCTCCGCTTATGTTTATGACAACGAAACTAAATCCTGCGCAGTTGACGAAACTATTTTAAAAAAGCGCTATCTTCCGAGGGAAGAAGTATTTTCTATTGAAACAGCGCCCGACTATATTTTCAACATGGCGGCAAGAGCGCCGTGGAACAAAATTATAAGGGCAGATTTCATTAAGGAAAACAAGATTGAATTTCAAAATCTGCGCAATTCAAACGACACTTATTTTTCAATGATTTGTATGTATTACGCAAAGCGCATAACATATGTTATGACGCCGCTTATATATTACAGAGTCAACAACAGCGAAAGCATTACGGGCAAGGCTTCAAGCGACCCGCTTTGCACATTTAAGGCTTACGCCAAGATATATACGGAAATAACTGAAAAAGGCATTTCCGAAAAAGCGCTTCAAAGCTTTTACAACAGACTTTTCAACGGTCTTATCAGGGGCATTGTCATTCAGGGAGAGGAAAATTCGCTTAAAGCCGCTTATGACAATGTTAAAAACGAGGCGTTTGAGTTTTTCGATATAAAAAATCATCTGTATGACGAATACTGCTATTTCAAAAGCGATTTTGAAGATATGAAATTCATTGAGGAACACACCCTTGCAGAATTTCTTATGTATAAATACAGAAAAGAAAACGCAAAAAATCTGTTTTACAAGCAAAAGGCTGAAAAAACTCTAAAAATAAGGCTGGCACGCAGGATTGCAAGACTGCTTCCTGCAAACAGCGAGCTTTATGAAAAGGGCAAAAAGCTTTTGCATTTTAAATAAACGGCAGAAACTCATTCGGGAAAGCGAGGCTTTCCTGTCTACTAAAAGGGAGAAAAAATATGGAGAAAAAATACGATTATTTAATAGTCGGCAGCGGACTTTTCGGAGCAATTTTTGCTTATGAGGCAAAGCAGAGGGGAAAAGAATGCCTTGTTATTGAAAGGCGTGACCACATTGCAGGTAATATCTACTGCGAAAATGTGCACGGCATCAATGTTCACAAATACGGCGCTCATATTTTCCACACAAGCAACAAAGAGGTGTGGGAATATATCAACCGTTTTGCGGAGTTTAACAACTACATCAACTCCCCCATTGCGGTTTATAAGGACGAGCTTTACAATATGCCGTTCAATATGAACACATTCTCAAAAATGTGGGGCATAAGAACTCCTGCCGAGGCAAAGGCTATTATTGAAAAACAGAAGGAAGAATACCATATTGAAAACCCTAAAAACCTTGAAGAACAGGCGCTTTCCCTTGTCGGCAAAGATGTTTACGAAAAGCTTGTAAAAGGTTACACAGAAAAGCAGTGGGGCAGAAGCTGCACAGAGCTTCCTGCTTTCATCATCAAAAGACTGCCCGTTAGATACACCTATGACAACAACTATTTCAACGACCGCTATCAGGGCATACCCATCGGCGGCTACACAAAAATCATAGAAAAAATGCTTGACGGCATTGATGTGCTTCTCAACACCTCATTTGAGGATTTCAAAAAGGAAAACGATATTTCCGATATGAAAATCGTTTACACAGGAAATATTGACGAGTATTTCGGCTACAAATTCGGCGCGCTTCAGTACAGAACAGTACGCTTTGAAACGGAATATCTTGAAGATGTTGACAACTATCAGGGCAACGCCGTTGTAAACTACACCGAAAGAGAAGTTCCCTACACAAGAATCATTGAGCACAAGCACTTTGAATTCGGTCAGGGCAAGGGCACAGTTATTTCAAGAGAGTATTCATCAGAATGGAGCGTTGGCATTGAGCCTTACTACCCCATAAACAACGATGAAAACAACGCCCTTTACGCTAAATACGAAGCGCTTGCAAATGATGAAAAGAATGTTATTTTCGGCGGCAGACTCGGAAAATACAAGTATTACGATATGGACAAGGTTATAGAGGCTGCGCTTGAGGCAGTTAACAACGAATTTTAAGGAGAATAAAGACTATTATGGCAAAGGTTTCAATAATCGTTCCAACATTCAATGTTGAGCCTTATCTCACTGAATGTATGGAAAGCATTACTAATCAGACGCTTGAGGACATTGAAATTATATGTATTAACGACGGCTCTACTGACGGCTCGCTTGCAATTCTCAAAAGCTATGCCGAAAAAGACCCCCGTATTATTCTTGTTGACAAGGAAAACGGCGGTTACGGCATTGGTATGAACATCGGTATGAGCAAGGCTACGGGCGAATACATCGGCATTGTTGAGCCTGATGATTTTGTGCCCGTAAATATGTTCGGCGACCTTTATAAAATCGCAAGTGAAAACGACCTTGATTTCGTAAAAGCGGACTTTTACCGATTTGAGCGTGCTACAAACGGCGATATGTTTTTAAGCTACAACCATCTTGACCGCACGGACAAGTATTATAATAAAGTTTTTGACCCAAGCCATACTCCCGAGGCAATCCGTTTCATAATGAACACATGGTCGGGAATTTACAAAAAGTCTTTCCTTGATAAATTCAACATCCGCCACAACGAAACACCGGGTGCGTCTTTCCAGGATAACGGTTTCTGGTTCCAGACATTCGCATTCGCAACAAGGGCGATGATTATAGACAAGCCTTATTATATGAACAGGCGTGACAATCCGAACAGCTCTGTTAAAAATGTTCAGAAAATCTACTGCATCAATGTTGAATACGATCACATCAGAGATGTTCTTATGGAATATCCCGAAACATGGGAGCGTTTTAAATCATATTACACGCTGAAAAGATACCACAACGGTCTTACAACTCTTCGCAGAATATCAAACGAGTTTAAAAAGGACTATGTTGACCGCTTCTCAAAGGAGATGAAGAGAGCGCGCGACCTCGGCGAGATGGACGACAATCTTTTCACCCCCGGCGAAAGAGACAATATAAATCTTCTTATCAACCAGCCTGCAATGTATTATAAAATCAAGGCGCTTCCGATGAACAACGGAAGCACGAGCACAAACAACAATTTCAAGCAGGTTAAGGCTGAACTTGATAAAATTAAGCGTTCAAAGTCATACCGTGTGGGCAGAGCAATAATGTATATCCCCGTAAGATTTAAGAAACTTGCGAAAAAGATTTACAGAAGAATAAACAAGATGAGGAAAGGTTACCAGAAAAATGACTGATATTAAGGTTTCCGTTATAATTCCCGTTTATAATGTTGAAAAATATTTAAGACAGAATCTTGAAAGCGTTGCAAATCAGACGCTCAAGGATATTGAAATAATCTGCGTTGATGACGGTTCAACCGATTCCTCTTTTGAAATCGTAAAAGAGTTTGCAGAAAAAGACAGCCGTTTTGTACCCGTTCAGCAGGCAAACGGCGGTGCGGGCGCAGCGAGAAACAACGGACTGCGCAGGGCAAAGGGAAAATATCTCTCTTTCCTTGATTCGGACGACTTTTTTGAGCCGAATATGCTTGAAGAGGCTTACAACAAAGCAGAGGCTACCAAGGCGGACTTTGTTGTTTTCCAGAGCGACCAGTATTTTGAGGACACAAACGAATATAAAAATGTTTCGTGGACTTTAAGATATCCTGAAATTCCGCCGTACGAGCCTTTCGGCAGACGAGCTATGACGGATAATATTTTTAAAGTTTTCGTAGGCTGGGCGTGGGACAAGCTCTATAACAGAGAATGGGTTCTTGAACAAAACCTTTGGTTTCAGGAACAGCGCACAAGCAACGATATGCTCTTTGTTTTTTCCGCAATCGCCCTTTCAAAACGCATTGCGTGCGTTGAAAAGGGTAAAATTCTTGCACACCAGAGAAGAAACAATAAATCATCCCTTTCAAACACCCGTGAAAAATCGTGGGACTGCTTTTACAAGGCGCTTTGCGCTTTGAGGGACAGACTTAAAAGCGAGGGTATTTACAACGAACTTGAAAAGGACTATATCAATTACGCCCTTCACTTCTCTCTGTGGAATTTGAGAACACTTGCAAAACCCACCTACAACACACTTTATGACAAGCTTAAAAACGAATGGTGGAAAGACCTTGGCATAGAGGGCAAAGACAAATCGTATTTTTATAACAAAAAGGAATATGAGGAATACGAAAAGCTTTTCTTAAAATAATTATCTTGAGGAAAAAAGTATGAGCTTTAAATCTGTTTTAAAAAAATTCATTCCCGTAAACTATTCCCGTTTTCAGAAAAATAAAAAGAATACAGAAAAAGAGTTAAAGGAATTAAAAAAGCTTGTAAAAAAACAGCAGAAAAGTATAAGCGAATTTGAAAGCACATTAAAAGAGCTTCAAAAAAGCAATAAAGAGCTTTCCGAAAAACTTAGAACTACAACAAGCATTGCAACATATTGCAGGGACAATGTTAGGGATTATTTAAAGGCAGAAAAAGCCGAATATTATAAAAGCACTCCTGCAAAATATTATGTGCAGGAACTCAAAGACTGGTTTAAAACGGCAACAGGCGAAACGCTTGACCTTGAAAATCCCATTACCTATAACCAGAAAATTCAGTGGCTTAAAGTATATGACACAACTCCGCTCAAAACACAGCTTACAGACAAATATCTTGTTCGTGATTGGGTAAAAGATAAAATAGGCGAAAAGTACTTGACAAAGCTTCTCGGAGTGTGGCATAATTTCTACGATATCGACTTTGACTCCCTGCCTGATAAATTTGTTTTGAAAACAAATCACGGCTGCGGTTTCAACTATATCGTACCAGACAAGTCAAATTTCAACAGGAGCGACGCCCGCTTTAAATTCCAAAAATGGATGAAAGTCAATTTCGCTTACCGCTGGGGAATCGAACCCCAGTACAGAGATATTGAGCCTCTTATAATAGCGGAAGAATATCTTGAAAATGACAACAAGGACCTGTATGATTACAAGTTTTGGTGCTTCAACGGAAAACCGATGTATATTCAGTTTCTGTCTGAAAGAAATATAAGCGGTTTAAAAATGGCGTTTTTTGACACCGAGTGGAACAAGCTTGATTTTGTTTATGACCACCCAAGACTTCGCCGTGATGTTGAAAAGCCAGAAAATCTTGATGAAATGCTTAAAATTGCCGAAACTCTTTCTAATGGATTTGCCCATGTGAGAGTTGATTTATACCGCCTCAATAGCGGTGAAATCAAATTCGGCGAAATGACATTTACAAGCTGCAGCGGCGCTTGCCATTGGAATCCGCCTGAATACAACGAAAAATTAGGCGCTTTGATTACACTGCCTGAAAAAACTGAATTTTTTAAAGAGGATAATTAGAATTGAAAGCTGAACTAAGTAATTCCGTTTTTCCAAAGCTGAAAAAAATCAAACGATTAACAGCTTTTCAGATTATAATTCTCGGCTTTGCCGGTGTGATTTTATTCGGAGCTTTGCTCCTTTGCCTGCCGTTCGCAACAAGGGACGGTCAGGGCGCAAGCTTTTTTGACGCCCTTTTCACAGCCACTTCCGCAGTATGCGTTACAGGTCTTGTCGTTCACGATACCGTGACATATTGGTCTGTATTCGGTCAGGTAATAATTATTATGCTGATTCAAATAGGCGGTATGGGTGTAATAACCGTTTCCGTCACTTTGGGGCTTATTTCACGGCGCAGAGTTTCCCTCTCACAGAGAAACACAATGCTTGAATCCGTTTCCGCCCCTAATCCCGGAACTGTAATAAAATTCACTAAATTTATTGTTGCAACAACCGCCATTACGGAAATACTCGGCGCTCTTGTAATGTTTCCCGTTTTTTATGACGATTACGGATTTTTAAAGGGTCTTTGGTACTCTGTTTTCCATTCCATTTCGGCATTCTGCAACGCTGGATTTGACTTAATGGGCGCAAAAGGCGAGTTTTCCTCACTCACCTCTTTATATTCAAACCCCGTAATAAATCTTGTTATAACATTTCTAATCGTTTTCGGCGGTATCGGCTTCGTTACTTGGGACGATATGCGCACAAACGGCATTCATTTAAAAAAATACAAACTGCAAAGCAAAATTGCTCTTGCAACAACAGCAATTCTCATAGCTGTTCCGTTTCTCTATTTTTACTGCTTTGAATTTTCCCGTGATTACTGGAACACAATGTCGGCAGGCGACAAAGTTCTCGCTTCCCTGTTTCAGACGATTACACCGAGAACGGCAGGTTTCAACACAGTTAACCTTGACGCCATGAGCGAAGTCAGCAAAATGCTTATGGTTATGCTTATGCTGATAGGCGGCTCGCCCGGTTCAACTGCCGGCGGTATGAAAACCACAACGGTGGCTGTACTTTTTGCGTCCTCCATCTCCGTATTTAAAAGACGCACGGACGCAGAATCATTCAAACGCCGCATTCCGATAAACAGCGTTCGCTATGCTGCGGCAGTACTTTCAATGTATTTGATGCTGTTCCTCGGCGGCTCGCTTATAATTGCTCAGACAGAAAATCTTCCCCTGCTTGACTGTTTTTACGAAGCGGCATCGGCAATCGGCACAGTAGGACTCACACTCGGAATAACGCCGTCACTTCACGCATCTTCAAGATTAATACTTATTATGCTTATGTTCTTCGGCAGAGTCGGCGGACTTACTCTTATGTATGCAACATTGAGCAACTCAATGAAAAAATATTCAAAATATCCGCAGGAAAAGGTTGCTGTGGGTTAATTAAAAAGAGGATTTAGCTATGAAATCTATATTGTTAATCGGCGCAGGTCAGTTCGGAACACATCTTGCAAGAAAGCTTAGCGAGCTTGACCACGAAATTATGGTTGTTGATACTGATGAAGAGAGAATTGACAGGATTCTCCCCTATGTTGAAAGCGCTCAGATAGGCGACTCTTCATCGGTTGAATTTCTTGAAAGCCTCGGCATTCCCGATTTTGACATCTGCTTTGTTACTATCGGCGATAACTTCCAGGACTCTCTTGAAACAACATCACTTATCAAAGAGCTTGGCGGCAGAGTAGTTGTGGCAAGAGCGTCAAACGATGTTCACGCAAAATTCCTGCTCAGAAACGGTGCAGACCAGATTGTTTACCCTGAAAAGCAGGTTGCTGAATGGGCGGCTATCAAGTGCAGTTCAGACCACATTCTTGATTATATGGAGCTTGGCGGAAACTTTGCTTTGTTTGAAGTTGATGTTCCTAATGAATGGATAGGCAGAACAATTGGCGACCTTGATATTCGCAGAAAGCACAATATAAACATAATCGGCAAAAAGAGAAACGGTATGCTTGACATCACCCTTTCTGCTGATACAATGTTTTCCGCAGGCGATACAATTCTTGTTCTCGCAACAAAGAAAGACATCTATAAAACATTTAAACTTTAATATACTTAACTTATTAATAAAGGCTCTTGTCTTAGACAGGAGCCTTTTGTTTATGTGAAATTATAATGTATAAATAAAAAAACACTCCCGCAGTTTAGCGGGGTGTTCGTAAGACAGTAACAAAAGCAAAAGGCGTGATGAAAGTGGTCGCGCCTTTTGCCTTATGTGGATAGCCGCTTTCGAGGCGCAAGGGATGCAGTCCCCTTGTTCGGAGTATCGTAACGCAAAGCACCCCGGAATTCAGGTGTCCGGGGTGTTCGGTCTCACAGAGCGCACATATGGGGATTACCCTGTATAGAAGTGCGCCCTTAGTATCTGTTCGACAAATTGAAATTAAAAATTCAATCTTCCCAAATTCCTTGATTTTTCAAGGCTTATCGCCTATCAAATATCAAAACCTTATGTATTTTCCCTTGTTTTTGCCCTTATGAGCCGAAACAAGGGAAATTTTTTATGCTTCGCCCACGACCTTATCCAAGAGCCTGGCGGAAGTCCGCTTTGCTTCTCTGGTAGAGTGAGCATAAATGTTCATTGTGGTACTGACATCAGAGTGTCCGAGAAGTTCCTGCACATCTTTGGGTTTTGCACCGCCTGAAAGCAGGTTGCTCGTATATGTGTGGCGGAGTGTGTGGAAATGGAAGTCCTCCAATCCCTCAACCTCTGCCTTTGCTTTGCGGCAAATCTGACCGACTGCACTTGCAGAAACAAAAGCACCGTCCTCCTTTAAGCAGACAAAGGATAATTCCCTGTCATTTTCGGGCGTTTCCTGCGTCCTTTGCAGACTGTAAACCTCGTAATAGGTACGCCCCTTTTCTTTGACTGCCTTGCAGTAGTTAAGATGATACAGTTCGCCATAGCGAAAACGGTTTTTATGCTGTTCTGTTTTTGCTTTCCGTAAGATGTCAGCCAATGTGTCGCAGAAATCAACGGTACGGACTTTACTGCGTTTTGTTGTGCCGACCTCGTGCTTATGCCTTGTGCCATTGTACCGCATACTGCGTCTTACGGTTAGATACTGCTCGTCAAGGTTGATGTCCTGCCAAGTCAGACCGCAGACCTCTCCGATACGCAAGCCTGCATAATAGGCTATCTGCACCGCAAGCAGCGCAGGGTGTTTCTTTGCAATTAAGAAGTCCGTCAGCTTTTGGTATTCCCCGTGTGTAATGGTAGGAATGGGAGTAATATCTTCTTCGCTGTCCGAGAAAATATCCGTTTCCTCTTTTCTGCCACGCAGCTTTACATACTGCATCGGGTTAAAGGTTATCAGCCTTTTCGGGAATACCGCAAAGCGGAATGAGTTTTGCAGCACCGCCGAGAATTGCAACATATAGCCTTTGCTCATAGGCTTTGAATTTGTACCGTCGGGATTGACCCCTCCGTAACTCATAAGGTCGATAAACGCCTGTAAATGGTCAGCGGTCACGGTTTTCAGTTTTCGGCTGCCAATGGGATATTTCTTAATCTTTTTGACTGCCGCCGTGTACGCCATAACCGTACCGTTGCTAAGACTGCCGGGCTTCAGTTCTTCCTCCACCCACATATCCAGCATTTCGCCTACCGTGATGTTTTCGGCTTTCCCGACAAACTTCTTTTCCTCATAGTCAGCGATTGCTTTTCTGAGCAGGGCTTCTGTTTCAGACTTACTTTCTGTTCCCACAAACTCTTTCTGTACTTTTCTGCCGCTTTCATCTTCGATATAGAAGCGTGCGTACCACTTTTTACCTTTTTTTCTTACAGAACCTTTTGCCATAGATAAATTTCCCCTTTCTATCCGTGGCAATCGGGACTGTGACATATGGTGTGCGTAAAGTAATAAGGTTACTTATGCCGATGAGTGTCAGTCATCGTTTTCACTTGTCAAAGAGCCACGGAATTTTTCTTTTTCAGCAACCCTTTCTTCGGCTGCTGTCACTATCCCGAACAGGTCACCCATCTTTACAGCGGTGCGTCCCTCATCGTAGATATGTAAAATCCCATCTAAAAACTGCTTCATATCCTCGATAGGAAGTTCCATTTCTTTACGGTAAACCCTTTCCATAATTGCCCCTGACTCAATCGCATAACGGCGTAAGGACTGCTTTAAGCCCTCGTCCTCCGCTACACGGTCAACCTCAGCCATAGCGTCTGCAAAGTGATAAGTCATAACCGTATAGAGGTCAATCATCTTTCCGAGGAATGTCGTGAGCAGCTGTTGGTGCGGTTCTCCCTTTACCACAGAAGAAACCGTATCAAGATAATTTTTGATATGTTCCTCCATATCCCTTGCACATAAAGTGCGGCTGTCATATTCCTTATCTTCGGAAAGTCCTGTCAGCCATTCGGGAGTGGTCAGGAGTGCTTCTGCCAGCCCGTTGATAATCATTGTACGCTTCGGGTCTACACCGTCCGCTTCATATCTTTGAATGGTAGATTTGTTTACCCCGACACGCTTACCAAGTTCGGGCATTGTTAAGTTTAATTCTGTTCGGCGTTCTTTCACTCGTTCACCGACCTGTTTTGCGGTGAATACAATTTCTTTTTTCAAGGTTTTCACCTCCTATTGCTGATAGTATAGCATAGTAAAGCCTATTTTGCAACCATAAATTTAATAATAGGCAAAAATATTTCTTGATAAGTTGCAAAACGAGTTGACAAAAGATAGCAAAATAAGTATAATTACAGATACATAGTTGCAAAATGCGTATTTTGAAAGGAGGTTAATAAAATGAGCAATATCAAAATGGGTTTAACCATAGAAGAAGCAGCAGAATGTACGGGTATCGGAAGAAATACAATGCGTAAGTTGGTAGACTGGGGCAAACTTCCCGTCCTCAAGGTCGGCAGAAAAGCGATTATCCGCAGGGATACTTTAGAGCGATTTATGAGTGTCAATCAGGGAAGAAACCTGCTCAATGAAAACGATGTCCGCAAAGTAGAATAACTGTTCTCCAAGCCCTCGGCGTTTGAGAGCGAAATACCCCTCGCACAAATCTTCGATTTGTACTCTGGGTATTTCGCCCTTGCAGGGGGCTATGTATCACAGCTTCGGTCAATGCACCGCCGCTATGATACAGAAGAAAACAGCACACTGTTTTCTTCGCTGTCCGTCTGCTTACGCCGCCTAAACAGCGGCAACCGATTTCTCGGTTGCAAAAAGAGTATGCCCGTCATGGGAGGAAGGAGTATATGGCAAGACATTCATTTATACAGATGTCGAAGCTACCCAATGTCAAGGGAAGAATATCCTATATCACAAGCCACGCAAGACAGGAAAATCTCTATGCCACCTACCGCACCGCCGACAATGAATTTTGGAGTAACCTTGCAAGGGAAAGCCAGCAGGAATTTAAGCGAAGCGGCACAGAGGGCAAATGTATTGAAGCAAGGGAATTAATTATCGCCCTGCCTGAAGTATATACAAGATACGAGCCGCAGGAAGTCCTTGAAGATTTTACGGAGGAGTTCCACAGGCGGTATGGTGTGGAGTGCGTGTCAGCCCTCCACCACAACAAACGCAAGACAAACTATCATATCCACCTTATCTTCAGCGAAAGAAAACTGCTTCCTGAACCTGACATCAAGATAGCCACACGAAGCGTGTTCTATGATGAAACAGGCAAAAGGGTACGCACCAAGAAAGAAATCACAGGAGAGGACGGACAGATACGAAAAGGCTGTACCGTCATAAAAAAGGGCGAGGTTTACGAAAGCCACCTCTTTACCGTGAAAGATGATAAATTCAAAAGTGAGCCTTTTCTTCGGGAGGTAAAAGAGATTTACACCGACCTTATCAATCGGCATATCTCCGATCCCGAACAGCAGTTAAAGGTGTTTGATAAGAACAGCGTTTATCTTCCCACCAAGAAAATCGGTAAGAACAATCCCAAAGCCGCCGAGATTGAAGCGGATAACGCCGCAAGGCAGGAATGGAACAGGACAGCGGATATGGCGTTGTTATCGGGTATTTCCGAAGCAAAGATTTTAGAGGTCAAGCAGACCGAGATACACGAAAAAGCAAGCCAATCTATCAAAAGCAAAGGATGGCTGCCCAATCTGTTCCGTGGGATTGTGGCAAAAGCAAAAGATTTTCTGCAAAACCTTATCCGTGAAAAGTATATGCCACCCAAGCCTACGCTTGATATTGATATGGCAGAGTTCCGCCATATGAGAAACCTGATGATAAAAGTACAGGACAAAGCGGTAAAAATCAAAAACTTGCAGGACAAAGTTCTGCCGCAGTTGAAACAGCAGCTTGCCGATACAAAGGGAATTTTCAAAGGCAAAGAGCGAAAAGCGTTGGAGGTAAAAATCAAAGAAACCGAAACGGAGATTGCCGACAGGCTGGATAAAATCCCCGATACACTCAAAGCGGACGGTTATCCTGATGTGCAAGTTTTTATGCGTACTTTCCGAGAAATGGAAAGCGTTGTGGAACAGTACAACCGTGAACTTGCCGAGTGGGAATACCAAGTCAGCAGGAAACCGACAGCCACCGCCAAAGAACAGCACAGACCGCCCGAAAAGCAGAGCGTGTTAAAACATCTGCGTGAGATACAGGAACGCAACAAGCAGAAACCACCGCAAAAACAGCGTAAGAAATCCATTGACAGAGATAGCCGATAGGCATTGAAAAACACCACAAGGCGGTTTTCTTGCCTTGTGGTGTTACATACATCGGATAACACTCTTCAAAATTTATCATCTTGAAGAGTGTTTTTTCCTGTGTTAATCGTAAGATTATTTCTTTCTGTTATGAAAAAACACACAACTAACAGCCACAAATAATCCCAACAGAATCCACGGAAGTGCCGCTTGAAAAAATTCATACATTTATATTTACCTCTACCTTCTTACTTAAATTATTTTCTGTTGCTCTTATACTGACTATATTTCACAAAGAATATAGCGAATATCACAATGTACATGGTTAAAACCCCACCAACAAATGCAGCTATAAAATAATTGTGTGTGTCAAACAAGTTGGTAAGAAACTGCGGCAATAGTATGAGAAAAAATATAATCAACAGTGGCAACATTCTTCCCTTTAATACCCGCTGCATCATCTGAAGTCTTGATTCATCATCGCAAAAAATTTCTTCAGCTACACCATCGTCAGAAACTACTTTTCTAAAATAACTATAACCCAAATAATCCTGTATGTATTCCCAACCGCAGTCATCAAACATTTTCAAATATTCATCTTTATGAGTAAGTCCGTCTTTGTTATAATCCAGTTGATAGACCACATCTTGAGGAAGGCATTTTTCAAAATAATACATTCCCAAGCCAGTTACTTTAACAAATCGCCAACCTGACTTGTGCATTTCTCGCAAATAATCCTGTTCTTTTTCGTATTCAAATATTGTAAACCATTTGAATTGTTTTTTTGCTTCCATTCTACATTTCCTCCTGAGCTATCTTATATAAGCGTTCAATTCGTTTAAGTTCAATCCGTAAAACTTCTAACCCTAAATCTGTTATTTGATAGATTTTTCGTTTATCCTCTTCACGAATAAAATGAATTACATTGTCTTTTTCCATTTTTGATAAACTCCCGTACATCGTACCGGGCGTAAGTCTGATAGCACCATCTGTCATTTTTTCAACCATTTGAACAATACCATATCCGTGATTAGGTTTTCGTAAACACAATAAAATGAAAAAAGCAGTTTCCGTCATAGGAACATACACTTTTTTTATATGTTGATCCATTTCACATACCTCCCATCAATTCCAGTGCGATACATCGTACTTCGATATATATAGTATATCGCAGTACGATATGAAAGTCAATGACTTTCGCAAAATAAATAGATGGCAGAGAGAAAATCTCCCTGCCACCATTCTTTGGTTAGTTGAAAATTATATCATGATTTACGATTTCCATAACTCTGCTACGGATGTTATTCATCCGAGTGACCCACTCCATCGGATTGTCAGCTTTCAGTTGCTCGGTCACATTCTCTAACTTTGCAATCTGCTTTATCAATCTGTGAAACATTTGCTCTGCCTGTTGGTTAATATCTGCAAGATAGCAGTTAAGTGTACCATCAATCAGCATTGTGGTATAAAAGAACTGCTTATGTTCCTTTAGGTACTGTTTATGGCGTTGTCCCCACAAACCAATGGGCTGTGTTTCTTCTTCGGAAAGTATCAGACAAGGAATATAATAATTTCCTTGTAGTTCATACCAAAGACCGTTGCTTTCATCACAAATATACTTGTCCATAAAAAATCCTCCGTTATAATATATTCGCACATATATCACAGTTCTCCGATTGCCACACTTTGTTATATCTTGTTATGAGATTTTTATGCCCTTGATTTTGCCCTTATGATTGTTCAAAACAAGGGTAACATTGTGTGAAACCATATAAAGAGATAAGGTGTACTGATTGCGATAAATCCTTTATTTTCAAGGCTTTTGGAGGATTTTATTAAAACCCTATGAGGTGTGATAAACACCTGTAAAATTATGGGTTTCTAATTGGAATTTATATTTTTTTCTGCAAATAAATCATATCTACCAGTTGAGTACCTGCTTCATATATTGAATGGTCATAATTATCCGTGAAGAAGTTTTTAATGCTATGCGAACGAATAAATCCACACTTCTCATAAAAAGGAATTGTCAACGGACTATCCCCTGTGCCAACTTGCAATATAGAATACTTCCCTTTGTATGTCGTAGCAACGAAGTCAATTAGTGCTTTACCGTAACCCTTTCTCTGATATTCTGGTTCAGTTGCAATGTTTTTGATTTCAAGGACACCCTTCCCCTCGTCTGTTATCACACATTCGCACTTAACTCCATCATCGTCCAAAACATACATTGTCCCCTTATTAATATACCTGTCTATCATATCCTCTTGCTCATCTGCTAATAGCAGCAACGGAAGAAATTGTTTTTTATTCTCCTTGATTTCTTTAATTTTCATATCAACTTGCTCCCTAAATACCGATTTGTAGGTCTGTTCGGTTCCATGCTATCACATAACGGGGATAAAATACAAGAACAGCCACCGCAGTTCAAACTACGGTGGCTGTTAACTGTCTTTTGAACCCCCCTTTTTGCAGGAGTGTTTTTGTTTTACGATTTACTTTTTGGGAACAAGCTTTTCTGTGCCGCCCATATAAGGCTGAAGAGCCTTAGGAATATTAACAGTTCCGTCTGCCTGAAGATTGTTTTCAAGGAATGCGATGAGCATTCTCGGAGGAGCTACAACGGTGTTGTTGAGCGTGTGTGCAAGGTAGTTGCCGTTTTCACCGCTTACACGGATTTTAAGACGGCGTGCCTGTGCGTCTGAAAGGTTTGAACATGAGCCAACCTCGAAATATTTCTTCTGACGGGGTGACCAAGCCTCAACATCTATTGATTTTACCTTGAGGTCTGCAAGGTCGCCCGAGCAGCATTCAAGTGTGCGAACAGGAATATCCAGTGATCTGAACAAATCAACTGTGTTCTGCCAAAGTTTATCAAACCAAATCGGTGATTCCTCAGGTTTGCAGACAACAATCATTTCCTGCTTTTCAAACTGGTGAATTCTGTAAACGCCTCTCTCCTCTATTCCGTGTGCGCCCTTTTCCTTTCTGAAACAGGGTGAATATGAAGTGAGAGTTTTGGGAAGCTCGCTTTCGGGGGTGATAGTATCAATAAACTTGCCTATCATTGAATGTTCTGATGTTCCGATAAGATAGAGGTCCTCGCCCTCAATTTTATACATCATTGCGTCCATTTCAGCAAAACTCATAACGCCTTCAACAACTGCAGACCTAATCATATAAGGCGGAATGCAGTAGGTGAAACCTCTGTTTATCATAAAATCTCTTGCATAAGCAAGAACTGCTGAATGAAGTCTTGCAATATCGCCCATAAGATAGTAGAAACCGTTACCTGCTACTCTGCCTGCGGCGTCAAGGTCGATACCGTCAAATGACTCCATAATTTCTGTGTGGTACGGAATCTCATAATCGGGCACAACTGGCTCGCCGTATTTCTGAACCTCAACATTTTCGCTGTCATCCTTGCCGATGGGTACTGACGGGTCAATAATATTGGGAATAACCATCATAATCTTGGTAACTCTTTCGGTGAGTTCCGTTTCTCTCTTTGAAAGCTCGTCAAGCTCGCCTGCCTGCGCCTTTACCTGCTCACGCAGAGCCATTCCCTCTTCCTTTTTGCCCTGAGCCATAAGATTTCCGATTTCCTTTGAGAGCTTGTTTCTGTTTGCACGAAGCTCGTCCGCTCTCTTTTGAACATCTCTTTTTTCCTTATCAAGCTCAATTACCTCATCAACAAGGGGCAATTTCTCGTCCTGAAATTTCTTTTTAATGTTTTCCTTAACGATTTCGGGGTTTTCCCTCACAAATCTTATATCAAGCATACTTATTCTCCTATCTTATTTGCCAAATCCTTTAAATCTTCGGCAGAATAGAACTCTATTTCAAGAGTGCCCTTTCCTCTGCCGTTATATACCTTGACTTTTCTGCCGAGCACCTCTGAAAGAGAAAGCTCAACCTCGTCATAAAAGCTGTCACGCCTTTTTGCTCTTCTAACGGGTGTTTTAGCCGTTTCGCTTATCTTTGCAAGGCGTTCAACATCACGAACAGTTAGTTTGTTTGAAACAATATTCTGAGCAACCTCATAAATCATCGCCTCGTTGTCAAAAGAGAGCAATGCTCTTGCGTGACCCGCTGAAATATCGCCGTTTTTAGTCATATCACGCACTTCTTCGGGCAGTCTGAGCAATCTTAGGCTGTTTGCGATAGCAGGGCGTGACTTACCAACGCTTGTAGCAACCTCTTCCTGTGTAAAACCACATTTATCAATAAGCGCCTGCAATCCCTCAGCTTCTTCAATGGGGTTTAAGTCCTCACGCTGTAAGTTTTCTATAATAGCGATTTCCATTGTTTCCGTGTCGGTAAGCTCTTTTACGACTACGGGAACTTCTTTTACGCCTGCAATACGGCACGCACGCCATCTGCGCTCACCTGCAACAAGCTGATAACCGCCCTCAGCAAGCGGACGCACTAAAAGCGGCTGCAATACGCCGTGCTGTTCTATACTCTGCGCAAGCTCTTGAATGGAGCCTTCGTCAAAAGTCTTTCTCGGCTGGTCTTTATTAGGGATAATCTCGTTTAGCGGCAATGTATTTGTAGCAACCATATCATCAGTTGCGTTTTCAAGCATAAGCGCACCGAGACCCTTGCCGAGACCTGACTGTTTTTTTGCCATTTTTCCTCCTCCTTGTCTAATATTGTATGTAATTACTGCTTTTTAATTATTTCATCTGCAAGTTTTTTATATGCAAAGGACGCTTTGCAGTATTTTTCATAATAAATAACAGGTTTTCCGAAACTCGGTGCTTCTGCAAGCTTAACGCTTCTTGGAATCATAGTTTTATACGCCTTGTTCGGAAAATACTTATTTACCTCGTCAATAACCTGCTGATTAAGCTTTAATCTGCTGTCATACATAGTATATACTACGCCTTCCAGCTCAAGATGCTCATTATAAAGCTGTTTTACCGTTCTGACTGTGCTCAAAAGCTGACTCAGACCCTCAAGAGCATAATATTCGCACTGCAAGGGTACAATAAGCGTGTCCGATGCTGTTAAAGCATTAAGTGAAAGCAAGCCTAAAGACGGCGGACAGTCTATAATGATAAAATCAAATTCAAGCGCAAGAGGGGAAATAGCTTTTTTAAGGGCGAAAAATCTTTCTTCACTCTCAGCAAGTTCAAGCTCTGCTCCTGCCAAATTCATATTAGCAGGGAGAATAAAGAGATTTTTGAAATCCGTTTCCTGCATAATGCCACGGGCAGGAACTCTGTTTATAAGAATATCATATGTAGAGTATTCTATTTCAGCCTTGTCCAGCCCAACACCGCTTGTTGAATTGCCCTGAGGGTCAACATCAACTAAAAGTGTTTTCTTACCTTTTGCACCGAGAGCTGCCGCAAGGTTAACGCAGGTAGTTGTTTTTCCAACTCCGCCTTTTTGATTGAATATAGCAATAGTTTTACCCATACCGCACCTCCGTTAAATATATTGATATTATACTACATCGCATTTTTCCATTCAATAGGTGAGGGGAAAGTTTCACGTGAAACAACACAATTATTTTTGAAGAATTGTGCATTAGCTGAAACTCGGCACAACATATAGATGTTTCACATGAAACAATATTTTTAGTGGATTTGTAATACTTTTTACTCTGTATTATTAATCATTAATCTATTGCAAAGATAACACAGATGAGTTTTAAACAATGTTTATATATACATATTTATAACTGTGCTATATTATTGTTTTAGTTTGAATATTTTCAACACTTTCAACAGACTTTTCAACAAAACCGTTTAGATAGCACAAAGTTTGTGTGAAAAACAATATCTTGTGGTAATGTTTCACATGAAACACTATTAAAAATTATTGGAATAGGACAGGTTAAAAAGATATATACTATATTGTAGGCAAAAAGCAGAATGACCCGCCGCATAGCGACAGGTCATTCCGCGTGATGAAAAGAGGAGAATATGTTAAAACGGTTTCCCGTTTTAAGCAGAATTTTTATCCGATGGGGCAGATTCTTTCTGCTTCTTCGGATTTTTAGGTATTCTAACAAAAAACTCTATATAATCTTCCGTCTCTGTTTTATTAGATTCGGCAGGTATGCCTGCCTCTTTCATAGTATTTATAGCTTTATTAACTGTATTTACAAAAATCCTTACATCTTTAAAGATTTTAACTACATTCTTATGAGACTTAACCTTTTTATTCAGCATGGAGTCTATATGTTCCTCTGTCTGCTGAACATTGAGTCCACGCTCTTTAATTAAATTAAGGACTGTCCATATCTGCTTTTCCGTTTCAAGGCGGAGCAGAGCACGGGCGTGGCGCTCAGTAAGTCCCTCTTTTTCAATAAAGTACCTGACATCGGCAGGGAGTTTTAAAAGACGGAGCTTATTGGACAAGGCGCTCTGGCTTTTGCCGAGCCTTTTTGCCACCTGTTCCTGAGTTAAGCCGAAATGGTTTTGCATTTGAGATATAGCCTGCGCCTCTTCAAAAAAGCTTAGGTCTGAACGCTGTATATTCTCAATAATTGAGTAAACAGCCGATTCCTCATAATCGCAGTCAACAATAAGGCAGGGAACTGTTGCAAGATTTGCAAGTATTGCCGCTCTCAGTCTTCGCTCTCCTGCGATTATCTCATAATAATCGCTGTTGTTTATCTGCCTTGCAAGAAGCGGCTGAAGTATGCCGTTTTCCTTGATTGATTCCGCAAGGCTTAAAAGCTCTTCGCTTTTGAATTGCTTTCGGGGCTGATACGGATTGGGCAGCAGCTTTTCAGTTGCTATTCTTTGTACTTCCTCGGGCATTTGCCACACTCCTTATATCTCCTCCGAGAAGGCTTTTCCCTTCCTTGATTAAAACTATACCACACTTTTTCACAAAAAAAAAGGATTTTTCATAGTGAAAAATCCTTCTTATTCTACATAAATATGTATTATCAGAGCGGCTTGGCGGTGATTTTCTTTGTTTTTCTGGGGTATTTTGCCGGAGTTTGCGATATTTTCCTTATCAAGATAATATTTCTGCTGTCCCCGTTAGGCAGTTTAAGAGAAACAACCTTTTCAATCTCTCCGCCTGTTTCTTTTACTGCGTTCTCTCCGAGCTGTACTTCATCCTCCGCTCCTTTAAGCGCAATGAACATTCCGCCCGGTTTTACAAGGGGAATACAGTATTCAGCAAGAATATTGAGCGGAGCAACCGCACGGCTAACTGCGTAGTCATATCTTTCCCTGTATTCCTTAGTTCTTGCAAGTTCCTCAGCACGCTCGTGTATACCCTCGCCAAACAAACCGTTATCCTTTACTATCTCCCTGATGAAAGCTAACTTTTTGCCGACAGAATCAACAAAAGTAAACTGCAAATCGGGGCGTGCAATCAAAATGGGCAGACCGGGGAATCCTGCGCCGCAGCCGACATCGACAACCTTTGCATTCTCAGTCATATTCTCTGCATAAAGCACGGTGAGCGAGTCAATAAAATGCTTTATCATTATTTCTTCAGAATCAGTTATAGCAGTCAGATTTACTTTCTCATTCCAGCGCAAAAGCCTTTGCTCAAGATAATCAAATCTGTCAAGCGCCATATCGTCAAGCTCAACTGAAAACTGCTGTGCATATTCACGAAGCTGCTCTTTATTAATCATAATGCCTCCAGAATAATATTGAGGGCGGCTATATCGGCGGGGTTTACACCGCTTATACGGCTTGCCTGCCCAAGGTTTTCGGGTCTTATCTTTGAAAGCTTTTCAACTGCTTCAAGTCTTAGCCCTTTAAGTGTTGAATAATCAAGGTCTGCGGGGATTTTCTTTTTCTCAATCCTGCGCATTTCCTTTATCTGCTGTTCTTGACGGGCGATATAACCCTCGTACTTAACAGAAATTTCCACCTGCTCAAAAACTTCGCTTGGATAATCAGGACGGGTGGTATCAACAGATTCTAAGTCCTTATATGTAACCTGCGGTCTTTTAATAAGTTCAATCATTTTGCAGCCCTTTTTGAGTGGCGCTGTGCCGCAGTTTTCCAAAATCTTTTGCAGTTCATCTGAAACAGAAATTGATGTTTCCTCAATTCTCTTTCTTTCCGCCTCTATCTGATGAGTTTTTTCAACAAATTTATTATTACGCTCCTCGCTTATAAGCCCTATACGGTAACCCGTTGGGGTAAGGCGCAAATCAGCGTTGTCCTGACGAAGCACAAGGCGGTATTCGCTTCTGCTTGTCATCATACGATAGGGGTCTGTGCATCCCTTTGTAACAAGGTCGTCAATCAGCGTTCCGATATAAGAACCGCCCCTGTCAAGCACAAGCATTTCCTTGCCCTGAACTTTAAGTGCGGCGTTAATACCTGCAACAAGTCCCTGTGCCGCCGCTTCCTCATAACCGCTCGAGCCGTTAAACTGCCCTGCGCCGAAAAGTCCCGAAAGTTCGGGCACATTAAATTCAAGAGTGGCGTTAAGCGCAGTCGGGTCAACGCAGTCATACTCAATAGCGTAAGCTGTTCTCATTACCTGCGCCTTTTCAAGTCCGGGGATAGTATGAATAAAATCAAGCTGAACATCCTCGGGCAGAGAAGAGGACAGACCCTGAAGATACATTTCCTCTGTTTCAAGTCCGCACGGCTCAATGAAAAGCTGATGGCGTTCCTTGTCTGCAAAGCGGACAATCTTATCCTCAAAACTCGGGCAGTATCTCGGCCCTTTGCCCTCGATTTTTCCGCTGTACATAGGCGAGCGGTCAAGGTTTGCGAGGATTACATCCTTTGTCTGCTGATTTGTATATGTTATATAACAGCACACCTTGTTTTCGGGCGCTGTTTCAGTTTCAAAGCTGAACGGCACGGTATGCTCGTCACCGTTTTGAACATCTGTTTTTGAAAAATCAATACTGCGTCTGTTTACACGGCTGGGTGTTCCCGTTTTGAAACGGCGCAGGGGAATGTTGAGTGCATAAAGCGCTTTTGAAAGTTCGTTTGCAGGAAACATTCCGTCAGGTCCGCTCGAATATGAAACATCGCCGATATAAACTTTGCCGCCGAGGAAAGTACCCGTTGCGATAACTACTGCCTTTGCGGTGAACACGGCTTCAAGCTTTGTGGTGAGTTTCCATAGTCCGTTTTCATCCTTAACAAGATTTATAATTTCCGCCTGGCGCACATCAAGATTGTCCTGTAATTCAAGAGTATGCTTCATACCCTTAGAATATTCCCTGCGGTCTATCTGCGCACGCAGAGAATGAACGGCAGGGCCTTTGCCGAGGTTGAGCATACGGCTTTGAAGCGAATACTTGTCCGCCGCTTTGCCCATCTCTCCGCCGAGAGCGTCAATCTCTCTTACAAGATGACCCTTTGATGTTCCGCCGATGGACGGATTGCACGGCATATTTCCAATCCAGTCAAGATTTATTGTAAAAACAGCGGTTTTACAGCCAAGCCTTGCGGCGGCAAGTCCTGCCTCAATACCTGCATGGCCTGCGCCGATAACCGCAACATCATAATTGTCCGCAAAATACTCCATAGTTTATTTTCCCACGCAAAATTTACTGAAAATATTGTTGACCACCTCAACGGTAGCCTTTTTGCCTGTAAGTTCAAGCAGGCTGTCAACAGCGCTGTCAATCATAACATTAACAGCGTCATAAGTCAGTCCGCTCTGAAGCGCAAAGAGCGCCTCCTCTATACTGAAAAGCGCCGCCTTGCAGCAGTTTTTCTGCCTGATATTTGCAAGAATCGGGGCGGAGGAGTCAAACTCGCTCACGCCGAGCAGTTCGCTTACTGCGTTTTCAAGCGTTTCAAGACTGCTGTCATTTTTAGCGCTGATATATACTGTTTTATTAAATGCGTTTTCAATCTCGGGCATTGTTACCGTTTCGTCAAGGTCGATTTTATTTATAACGGCAACAGCCTTTTTGCCCTTGCATTTTTCAATAATTTGTCTGTCGTTTTCGTCAAGGGGAGTACTGCTGTCAAAAACAGCTATTACAAGAGCGGCGGAATCTATCTTTTCCTTTGCTCTTCTGATTCCGATAGCCTCAACAACATCATCGCTCTCTCTTATTCCTGCGGTATCGCTCAAATGGAGAACAAGATTTCCGAGGCGCACGCTGTCCTCAACAACATCCCTTGTTGTACCTGCAATATCGGTAACAATACTTTTATCCCTGCCCACAAGCAGATTCATAAGAGTGGACTTGCCTGCATTCGGCTTGCCGACTATTGCGGTGTCAACGCCCTGCGTTATCGTCTGTCCGTTTTCGTAATTTTTAATAAGAGTTCCGAGAGATTTTTGTGCTTCCTCAAGCGTTTTTTCAAGTGTTTCGCTCTCAAGTTCGGGAATTTCCTCATCAGGATAATCAACCCAAGCCGCCATAAGCGCCGAAGAATCAACAAGGCTTTCAAGCACTGTTGAAATTCTTTTGCTCAATGCGCCCTGAAGAAGATTGAAAGACGCTTTTGCCGCCGCATCTCCCTGAGCGGATATGAAATCAGCAACGCTCTCCGCCTGAGTTAAATCCATTTTTCCGTTTAAGAATGCTCTTTTTGTAAACTCGCCAGCCTCGGCAGGTTCTGCGCCTGCCTCAAACACAGCCTCAAGCGTTTTCTGAACGATATAAAGTCCGCCGTGTACGGAAAGTTCAACCACATCTTCACCCGTATAGCTTTTGGGAGCGCGGAAAACAAGCGCAACCGCATTGTCCGCCGCTTCGCCGTTACAAATAATATTTCCGAATTTTGCCCGATAGCCTGCAAGCTGAGTGAGCGATGAATTGTCACACGGGGCAAAAACTTTTGAAGCAATCTCAATCGCTTTGTCGCCGCTTATTCTTATAACGCCTATTCCGCCTGCGGCGTTTCCCGTTGCAACAGCCGCTATCGTTTTTGCCATATGCTCATCTCCCGTAAAATATATTGCTATATATTATAACATTTTTTATATAAAAAGAAAAGGCGGGAATTTGTTCCCGCCTCTGCACCGTTTAAATCAGTCCTTGTTTACTTCGATTTTACCGAATTTGGTGAAATCCTTAGGAAGATTTGCTTTCTTTACAGAGCTTCTTGAGTCATCACGGCGCTCTCTTCTCGGTGCGCCTGAATGAAATTTTGCTCCGCCGACGGGCTGAATAACAACTCGTCTGTCCTGACCGTAACCGATTGAAGATGATTCAACACCCTCGATTTCCTGAACGGTGGTGTGAATAATTCTTCTCTCGTAGGGGTTCATAGGCTCGAAAGTATATCTTCTTCCTGTTCTCAGAACATACTGCGCATGCTTCTGAGCAAGGTTTTTAATAGTCTGTGTTCTCTTTTCACGGTAGTTTCCTACATTGAGAACAACTCTTACATATTTTCCGCAAGCCTTTTTAACTGCAAGACTTGTGAGATACTGAAGTGAATCGAGCGTTTCACCTCTTCTGCCGATTATGATACCGTAATCGTCGCAAGAAACGGTGATTTCAAGAACGCCGTCCTCAATTTTACCCGAAAATTCTGCTTCCTCAACCTTAAGACCGTCAATCATAGTTTTAAGATACTGAACAGCGCCGTTGATGTCAACATCCTTTTCGGTAATCGGCTCCTCCGCCTCTTTCTGAGCAGGAGCTGCCTCTTTAACTTCAGCCGTTTCAGCCTTTTTCTCCGCCTTTTTCGGTGCGGCGGGCTTCTGTGCCGGCTTTTCGGCTTTCTTTACAGGCTGGGGTTTCTTCTGCTGCGGCTTCTTTTCTTTTTTGCCGTCATCATAGCAAACCTTTACTTCAGCGTCACTGCCGCCGAAGATGCCTAATATCTTCTTTTTCGGTAATGCAATAACCTCTTCGTGAAATTCAGAAGAATCGGGAGCACTGATTCCTGCCTTAACAAGCTCTGCCATAAGACCTGAAACAGCCGCACGAGTTGCCTCTTCACGGGTTTTGCCTTTGCCGATATACTCGTATTTCATATAATCCTCCGATTAAAAAACCGTTTTTAAAAAGAAAACAGGGTTGTTAAGCCCTTGTTTTCTTAAGATTTTCCTCCCTTGAGCGGCGGTAAATCGTATTTTCAATCATAAGTTTTGCCTGGCTCTTTCTGGGCGGGAAGAATTTCGCAATAAAGATCTGCTGCAAAATAGCAACAATATTAGATATAATCCAATAAAAACCTACTGCTGCGGGTACCTGGAATGCGATGTAGAGTGAGAAGAACGGCATAATAAGCATCATACCTATCATACTGCCCATCTGCTGTGACGCCGCAGGGTTTGTCTTTCTCTGAATGAGCATTGAAACAACTGTTGAGCCGAGAGAAGTAAGGAAAGAAAGAATAGGAACGATAACGATAATTCCGTCTTTCCAGTGAGGTATTTTAGTCATATCAAGACCGAGAAGATACATTCCCTGTCTGAAACTTTCAATAGCCTCAACTCTGTCTGCCGTAAACAGCTCGGGGAACTGTGCGATAAGGGATTCCTTATAATCTGCCCAGTTTTCAAGAATACCAAGCTGAAGATAGTTGCCCTTGTAATCAAGCCCCTCAAGAAAAGCGATAAGCTGATCTGAATAATCGTTAATGTTGCTCATATTGATAACATAGGAAAGCGGATAATAGATAATTCCTACGATACCCATAAGGAATATCATCTGGAAAATGAGCGTGCCGCAGCCCATCTGCATGGGGTTGTGGCCTTCTCTGTCATAAAGAGCCTGCATTTCCTGATTGAGCTTCATTCTGTCCTTGGGGTCAGGATATTTCTTTTGGATTTTCTGAATTTTAGGCTGCAATCTTGCCGATTTAGCAGTTGTTTTCTGCTGGCGGATATTAAGCGGTAAAACAATAAGACGGGTTACCACTGTAAATATAATGATTGCAAGGAAATATTCGTTGTTGAGTACGGAAAGCAAAAAGTCCATACAACGGCCGAAAACCCAGTAAAGCGGCTTCAGAAAAGAAAAAAAGCCCTCCGAAGCCATGAGAAGCAAATTAGGTTCAACTAAAAAATTAGCCATTATTTTTCCTCATTATTATTTTTCTTTTTAGGCGGAACAGGATCATAGCCACCCTTGCAAAAAGGGTTGCACCTCAATATTCGCCATGCGGCAAGCAAACCGCCCTTGAATACGCCGTGCGTTTCAACCGCTTCAATAGCATACTGCGAGCAGGTTGGAGTAAATCTGCAAGAGCCGTGAGAAAACCTCGGGCTCAGTGTAAGCTGATATGTTCTGATTAAGAAAATAACAACCTTTTTAACTATATTTCTCATTTTACTGCCCTTATTCTATTGCGCCAAGCTTTTGAAGCTGCTTTTCCATATCGGCAAGCACCTCCTGCATCTTCACCTTTGTGGTATTGGTTCTCGCAACGAAAACAATGTCGTAATTGCAAAGAAGCCTGTCCTCAAGCTGTGAAAACGCCGCTCTTATAACACGCCTTGCACGGTTGCGCTCCACGGCGCCGCCTATTTTTTTGCCGGTTGTTATACCTATTCTGGTCTGGGGCGCTTTTCTTTTCATAACATATGTTACGAGGTTTGCGCCCGCGGCAGATTTGCCCCTGTAATATAAGCGGCGGAAATCCTTGTTTTCCTTTAAGGTATTGCTTTTCACAAAACCATTCCTTTAAGCATTTTACAACTTACAAATTAGTATGAAAGCTGCTTTCTGCCCTTAGCACGGCGGCGAGCCAATACTTTTCTTCCGTTCTTTGTTGACATTCTCTTTCTGAAACCGTGTTCCATTTGTGCATGTCTTTTCTTCGGCTGAAATGTTCTCTTCATTAAAATTCACTACCTTTCACAGACTAAACTGGTCTTAATCTTTATATTCTCTACGCGGTATAGCGCAGGTGTGTACATGGCGGGCGAAAAAACCTTTTCACCCATTAATCCACATTAGTGAACAATATTATATATTATAAAACATAATTTTGTCAACCAAAAAATAATAAATCTTGTATTTATTAAGAATATATATTATAATAGCACTATATTTAGTGGTTTGTTTTGTATAAACAACAAGAAATCAAAACTATTTTATGACAAAAAACGGCATTTTTCGGGAGGTACCTCTATGATTGGTATTATCGGAGCAATGGATATTGAAATAAACGCTGTTAAAAGCAAAATAGAAAACCCCGTTACAACTAAGCACGCCGGGGTTGAATTTGTATGCGGAAATGTGGGCAGCGTAACGGTCTGTGCCGCAATGTGCGGTCCCGGAAAAGTAAACGCCGCAATATGCACACAGGCTATGATAGATATTTTCAAGGCTGATGAAATTATAAATATAGGCGTTGGCTGTTCTCTTTCACAGGATGTTGTTATAAAAAATATCGTTGTGGCAAGCGATGTGTGCCAGTATGATATTGATATTACGGCACTCGGAGAACCGAGGGGATATATAAACGGACTCAACACCGTTAAAATTGAAACTGACGCCGAAATTTCTGAAACACTTTCAAGAATTGCAATAAATTCAGGTGAAAGAATCCACCGCGGCACTGTTGCAAGCGGCGATACTTTTATTGCAGACGAAAATCTCAAATCTTTTCTTGCAGAGCACTTCGGTGCAATCTGCGGTGAAATGGAGGGCGGCGCAATAGGACAGGTGTGCGCCGCAAACAATATTCCGTTTGCCGTTTTGCGTTCTGTCAGCGACGGGGGAGACGCTTCGGCTGCTCTTGATTATCCCACATTCAAAAAAATAGCCGCGGAAAAATCCACGGCAATAATAATCAAATATATTTTGAGCAGGGAAACCCAGCTTGAGTTTTAAACAGATTTATCATTCGGCAATAAAGCTGTTCATAATATATTCTTCCGCCTCTTCAACAAGAGTGTGAAGCGCATTTCTGTTGAGATTGTCAACACCCGTTCTTGATTTATCCTCAATAAAGGCAAATCTTGAATCAAGCACAGCAATCGCAGCACTCGCAAGCTCATGACCGAGATTGTAGTCAAGGCGGAACATATCAGACGGAAGCGCACCTGCCTTTGCAAGGGTAAGCGCTCCTCTGTAAATGCACAGCATATAATAATCGTGAAGATATTTAGTTATTGTTTCGTTTGATGTTGAAGCAACCGCCATATCAATAAGGATTTTTGTTCCCTGAGAAAGCGTTGCCATGGACGAGCCTTCCGTTTCCTCATTTGTAAGCTTTGAAAGGTATTCTTCGTCCATTCCGTATCTGTTTTGCGAAACACCGAGAAGATAATCTGTGGTAACACCGTAATATTCGCTGCATTTAATTACAAAATCAAGTCCGCATTCTCTTATTCCTTTTTCATAGTGGCTGAGAAGCGCCTGACTTATACCGAGGTCTGCCGCAGCTTTTTTCTGGCTGCTGCCTCTCTCTTTTCTGAGCTGTGATAAAATTGATGCGAATTTTGAAGTTTTACCGCTTAATTCTGTTTTTGAAACTGCCATTTTTATTCCTCTTTTTTACCCCTTGAATGTTATATAAACTTCTACTTTTTACACAAAATATATTCTTGTTTTACGGCGTAAAAAAATATCGCGCAAAAAAACGCAATATCCTAAACGCTCACACAAATTTGTTATACTGACAGTAATTATACCGCTTGTATTAGCATTTGTAAAGAGAAAGTTTTTATTGTAAACATTTTGTAATTATTCGGCTTTATACGGCATATAATTCTTACATTTACGGAGATGTGATTATGAAAACATATACAATTTATCTATTCCGCCACGGAATAACAAAAGGAAATATAAACGCACAGTATATTGGGCATACAGATTATCCGCTAACTATGGATAGTATATCAGAGCTTAGAAGCATAAAGGCAAAATACCATTATCCCGATGTTCAGGCGGTGTTTGTTTCGCCTCTTAAAAGATGTATGGAATCTGCTGATATAATGTTTCCGAAAAACAACCCGCTTGTAATAAATGATTTTATCGAATACAATTTCGGCGAATTTGAAGAGTGCACGGCAAAGGAACTTGAAAATAACGAGGACTTTAAAAATTGGATTCAGGGCGACATTCACGCCCGTCCGCCTTACGGCGAAAGCAACGCCGAATTTATCCACAGAGTTTGCGACGCTTTTGAAAAAGTTGTTGAAGGCCTTATCAAAACTCAAACTGAAACTGCCGCTATTGTCGGCCACGCAGGCGTGCTTATGACTATACTTTCCTGTTATGGTCTGCCCGAGGCGCCTATGGCGCATTGGCAGATGGACCCAGGTTTCGGCTTTAAACTTCGCATAACTCCGTCACTGTGGATGCAGGCAAACAAGCTTGAGGTTGCAGACACTTCTCCCATAAGCGCAAAGGAAGAGGAAAATTCACAGAATTAACAATTATATAATGCAATAAAAAAGAGTGAGGAACATTTCGTTTCTCACTCTTTTACTTATTAATAATAATCAATCAAGATATTTCCAGCCCGTTGAAATAATATCCTCGTGTTTTCCTACATGGGTTATTATATGTTCAACAAGTGCGTCATCTTTAGTCTTTGTTGAAATATCCGCTCTTACTTTTATATTACCGCTGTCCGTTTCAATCATTTCAAGATTTCTGAGTAAAACATTATTTAATTCTCTGAAATACTGAATAATGTTTGTTTTTATATCAACAACATTTTCCTCTGTGCAGACAATGGTAATGCGGTAAAATGTTTCCTGCTTGTCGTTTTTCTCTTTGTTATATTCCTGCTTTTTTGTTATAAACTCTGTAATCGGGTGAATAACAAGATGTGAAATAACTATCGTTGCCGCAACAAGCGCTGCAAACCACCATTTATCAAGACAGCAGAGAATACCTACTGCCGCACTCGCCCAAATTGAAGCCGCCGTGTTAACACCTCTGACTTTTGTGCCGTCACTGATGATAACACCTGCGCCCAAAAAACCTATACCGGAAACAATCTGTGCCGCAATTCTTGTACCGTCTGAATGAAGCGGGTCGATAAAGTAAGAGAATGATGTAAACGCAAAAGCGCCCACGCAAACTATAACATTTGTCAGTATTCCCGTTCTGTGTTTGGTAAGCTGTCTTTCGGCTCCCATAACCGCACCGAGAACAATAGCGATTAAAAGTCTTATTGAAAATCCCAGTATAGTGGTGATTTCAGGCATGGTGGCATACTCCTTTTGTATTACCTTTTAAGACAGTTTTGAAAAATTAGGTCTGTCCTCTGCCAGAACAATATTGGTTTTGCCGTAAACAGACTGCTGTAAAAGCTGTGCTGTAAGGGGAAGGTCTGCTTTCCAGCACCATACGCCGTAGAATGTGCCGCCCTTACAGGTTGTAATTACTGCGCCGTTTTCATCCGTTGTATTTTCGGGAATTGTCTGTGTAGCTGTTCCAAAATTAAGCCAGCCGTTCTGAAGAGCATATTTTCCTATTGAAACAATTTCAGATTTTGAAAATCCTGTCTTTACATAAGGCAAAAGATTTGTTGCAACCTCAAGAGTTTTAACGGTTGAGGTTGTTTTCATTTTATTGAAAATTTCAAGTAAAACTGTTTTCTGCCTGTTGGCTCTTTCATTGTCAGAGTCAATCTTTCTGATTCGGCAGTATGCAAGAGCCTGTTCGCCGTTGAGTTCAACAAGTCCCGGCTCCGCATCTATTGTAACATAATTATATCTTTCCTGGTGATTGTTAATCTCTTTAATTTCCTTTGATGTCATTTCAACGGTAACACCGCCGAGAGTATCAACAATCTGCTGGAAGCTTTCAAAGTTAACAATTGCATAGTTGTCAATATTAACTTTGAAATTATTTTCAACGCAGCGAATATAGCAGTCAACGCCGCCGTAGCTCATCGCCTCGTTGATTTTTCCGTATTGTCCGCTGTCCTCGTCTCCCTCAGTAACCTCATAATAGCAGTAGGTATCTCTGAGAATAGAGGTGAGTGTAATTTTTGAGGTATCCTTGTTAACGCTCACAATAATTGCCGAGTCTGCTCTTGTTCCTTCCTCTGCAATTTCCTCATCCCTTGTGTCCTCGCCTATAAGCAGAACATTGAGAACATGGGTTGAAGATGCGGGCGTTCCGTTATAATACCATTTTTTACACATATTCTTGTATGATGAAATCTGAGAATCGGGCGTTTCATAAATAGGCTCAAAGCTTTCCTTTAAAACGCTCATTCCTGTCCATTCATCAGTTGTGTTTGTTTGTTCAGGTGGCTGTGTTACATTATCAAGCTCTCTGTTTATAAATAAATATATGCCGCATCCTGCCGCAATAATCGCAATTACAAGAATAAATATTATTGCCTTGATAATTTTTGATTTTTTAGAAGCTTTTTTCTTCTTTTTCTTTTTTTCAGGCTTTTCTTCTGCGTAGGACATCAAGTTCACCTGTTCCTGAGCATTTTCATAATGAACGGTAGGTGTTCTTTCTATAAATTCATCCTGATTAAAACCTGTTTCGCTCTGAACTTTCTCTTCTTTGTTTTCTTTTGCTTCTTCTTTCTGGGCTTCCTGCGCCATCATCATTTTCTGATGCGCTCTCTGCCTTGCCGCCCTTGTCATCGGCGGATTTTCTTCTTTAGTTTCTGAAACAGCTTTCTCTTTCTGTGTTTCTTCGTGCGCCGCTTTTGCTTTTTCTTTATGTTCAAGCTGTGACGCTTTTGCCTTTTCGGCAATCTGCTCTTTGAGCGCCTGCACTCTCTGAGCTTTTTCCTTTTCTTCGTTTATTTTTTCTATATCATTATCGTTTAAAGCAGGTTTTTCGTCTGTGGACACCTCTGCTTTTATACGGGCTTCATTTTCTTCTCTGCGTTTTCTTACTTCTTTAAGTATATCGTCAACATCAAAAGAATACTTACCCATAGCCGTCACTCCCCTTCAACCGGCATCTTTTACGCGGTATTTCTGAAAATTATACGGAAATATTATATAACAACATAAACCTTTTTTCAACAAAAAACGGTTTTTTTACACAATGTTTACATCTTTTCGTTTAATAAATAAAATAACGGCTTTGAGTTTAGTTAATATATACAAAAGGCGAGACACATATAGTGTTTCGCCTTTTGCCTGTATTATATTCAGTTTTCCTCTGGTGTTTTGGTTTCGTTATCGGAAAGATTTTCGCTTTCTTCTTCCTCGTCCGTTTCCTCAAAACGGTCAACAACGGAAATTGTGGCAACCTTTTCGCCCTCGTTAACTCTCATAACCTTAACACCCTTGCTCGGACGCTGGAATGTTGAGATTTGGTCTGCGTGGGTGCGGATAACAATACCGTCGCTCGTTATCATAATAACATCGTTGTCATCTGTAACGGGAGCAATCATTGCAACCTTGCCGTACTGCTCGGTTCTGTAATTTATAAGACCCTTACCGCCTCTGCTCTGAACTCGGTAATCGTCAAAACTGCTCTTTCTTCCGAAGCCTGTTTCAGAAACGGTGAGAAGCGTATATCCGTCAAGCGACGCCGCAAAGCCTACAACATAATCGTCCTCATCAAGCATAATTGCACGAACGCCTCTTGCCGTTCTGCCGATAAGTCTTGCGTCGTTTTCGTTGAAGCAGATACTCATACCGTTGTGTGTTGCTACAACAAGATTTCTCTTGCCGTCCGTGATCTCAACATAAGCAAGCTCGTCACCCTCGTCAAGATTAACTGCAATAATACCGCTCTGGCGGATATGCTTATATTCGTCAATATCAGTTCTCTTGATAACACCCTTTTTCGTTACCATACAGAGATAACGGCGTTCCTCGTTCTGAGGAATTTTAACCATTGCGGAAACTGTTTCGCCCTTTTCAAGCGGAAGCAGATTAACTACATTCATACCCTTGCCCGTTCTTGAAGAAGCAGGGATTTCATACGCCTTTTTGCGGAATACTTTACCTGTATTAGTAAACAGGAATATAACATCGTGGGAAGAACAGGAGAACATCGTTTTTGCAACATCCTCTTCACGGCGGCTCATACCCATAATACCTCTGCCGCCTCTGTTCTGCGCCTTATAGGTGTCAACCGTCATGCGCTTCATATATCCCATATTTGTAAGAGTGAGAATTGACTCTTCAACGGGGATAAGGTCCTCGTCCTCAACATTTCCGATAACAGCGCTGATTTCCGTCTTTCTGTCATCGCCGAATTTATCAACGATTTCCTTTGATTCCTGCTTGATAATCTCAAACCTGTCTCTTATACACA
>ERZ1027012.135-NODE-135-length-33659-cov-8.241608_pt1 | contig 33659 bp, 28 predicted proteins | sample MGYA00519447_ERZ1027012 | MGnify/ENA primary metagenome ERZ1027012 (study PRJEB26926, sample SAMN06164700) | human gut metagenome | biome: ENVO:00009003; feature: ENVO:2100002; material: ENVO:00002003 | host: Homo sapiens | place: USA | collected 2012 ... | reverse complement strand
GTATTGATTTTATTAGAATTGCTGATATAATATGATTGGAAAAGTAATAATACTTTTTTAACAAACTATATTATAAATTATACAGAGGCGATAAATAATGGGAATTTACAGAAGAAAAACTAAAATTATCTGCACTATCGGACCTGCTTCTTGCGGCGAAGAGGTTCTTGAAAAGCTTATGCTTGCAGGTATGGATGTTGCAAGATTTAACTTTTCACACGGTGAGTATGAAACATTTGAAAAATGGTTTAGAAATGTTGAAAAAGTAAGAGAAAAGCTCGGCATTCCCGTTGCAACTTTGCTTGACACAAAAGGCCCCGAGGTAAGACTCGGCTGTTTTGAAAACAAAAACGGTGTTGAGCTTAAAGACGGCCAGAAATTTACTCTTACAACCGATGAGGTTTTGGGCGACGAAACAAAATGCTCTATTTCTTACAAAGGGCTTGTTAACGATGTGAAAAAAGACACCGTGATTCTTATTGATGACGGTCTTATTTCATTGCGTGTTGACTCGGTTGAAAATCACGATATTAACTGCACCGTTGTTGACGGCGGTCATATTTCCGATAAAAAGGGCGTTAATGTTCCGAATGTATCTCTTGCTCTTCCGTATCTTTCTGAAAAAGATATGCAGGACCTTAAATTCGGCGCAAAAATGGGCTATGATTTCATTGCCGCTTCATTCTGCAGAACGGGCGCCGATATAATTTATCTGCGTGATTTCTGCCACGCTCTCGGCTGGAACGATGTAAGAATTATTGCTAAAATTGAAAACAACGAGGGTGTTGAAAATATAGACGGAATTATCAAAGAAGCCGACGGCATTATGGTTGCAAGAGGTGATATGGGCGTTGAGATTCCGTTTGAAAAAATCCCCTCAATTCAGAAAATGATTATTGAAAAAGTATTTGCGGCAGGTAAAATTGTTGTTACTGCAACACAGATGCTTGAATCTATGATAAACAATCCCCGCCCGACAAGAGCGGAAATTACAGATGTTGCAAACGCTATTTATGACGGCACATCGTCTATAATGCTTTCGGGTGAAACAGCAATGGGCAAACACCCCGTTGAAGCGGTTAAAACAATGGCTCTCATTGCAAAAACAACAGAGCAGGATATCAACTATATCGAGCGTTTTGAAAAATTTGCTCCAAAGCATCTTCCGGGCGATATTACATCGGCTATTTCACACGCTACGGTTACAACTGCTCACGACCTTAACGCACGAGCTATCATTACAGTAACAAAGAGCGGCACAACTGCCCGCCAGATTTCAAAATACAGACCGCACTGCCTTATTATTTCCGCAACAACAAGCGAAAAGGTGCGCCGTCAAAACAATCTTTCATGGGGCGTACTTCCCGTTATGTGCGATGAAAAGTCAAATTCTGATGAACTTTTCGAGCACGCTGTTGAGGTAGCCAAGAAAACGGGTTACATTGAAAAAGGCGATGTTGTTGTAATCACGGCAGGTATTCCTCTCGGACAGAGCGGTACTACCAATATGCTTAAAGCTCACGAAGTTGAATGAGGTTATTATGAATAAAAAAATTGTAAAAATCATCGTAGTGTGCGTTATACTCATAGCTATCATTGCCGCAGGCTTGTATGCTTTTAACAAAATAAACAGCGATATAAACGGCACTGAAAAAGGCGAGCCTGTAAAATATACTCTCGTTATTGAATCACAGGATTTTCAGTATGAGATTTCGCAGATGCTGAAAAATAATAATATCGTTGTTGACGATTCAATATGGTCTCTTTGGATGGATAAGCATTATCCTGATTTTACCTATATCAACGGCGAGTATTATATGACTTCAGATATGAGTTATGAGGAGATTGCTCAGAAACTTCAAAATCCCGATATAAGCCACAAAATTGTTTCTGTGTGCATACCCGAGGGATATAATGTTTTCGATATTGCAAAAACTCTTGAAGAAAACTCAATCTGCTCAAAAGATGATTTTTACGCCGCCGTTTCAAAAACAGACGGATATGATTATGACTGGCTTGCAGATTTTCCGCAGGACAGAGAAAATATAGGCTTTATTCTTGAGGGCTTTTTGTTCCCTGCAACATATGACTTTGCAATGAACAGCGATGCCGAGGTTATCGTTGACAAAATGCTTGCCGCGTTTGATGACAGACTGTCTGACGATATGCTCGAATACTGCTCAAAAAATAATATGTCGCTCTATGAGTTCATCACCCTTTGTTCAATAGTTCAGGAGGAAGCGCTTACTGACAGCAGTGCGGAAAACATTGCTTCCGTATTGATTAACAGGCTTGAAAAGGGAAGCAAGCTTCAGTGTGATGTAACATATTTTTACGCAAAAAATCTCCTTGATTACGGTTTTTCAAGGGAAACCTATGATTCTTATTACACTTACAGATGTCCTGCTCTGCCGAGCGGGCCTATAACAAATTCGGGTATGAATATTGTTGAGGCAGTAATCAAACACCCCGAAACTGATTATCTTTTCTTCTTCTCAGACCTCAACGGCGAATTCCATTTTGCCGCAACAGGGGAGGAGTTTGAAAAACTCAAACAGCAGTATCCGTGGAAATAACTGCGAAAGAAAGGAATGATTTGAATGTCTAAATGGGATGAGGATTATCTCGGACTGTGCAGGCGTATTTTAAACGAGGGCGTGCGTGTCGTAAACAGAACTGGCGTTGATTCAATCAAAGTGCCGTCCCACCATTTTCATTTTGATTTGGAGCAGGAATTTCCCATACTTACAACAAAACAGCTTTTTTTAAGACAGGCTGTTCTTGAAATGCTGTGGATATATCAGGCTCAGTCAAACGATGTTAGATGGCTTCAAGAGCGTGATGTAAAAATTTGGAATGAATGGGAGATAGATGACGAGGGTTATTGGAACGCCACTCAGCTTCTGCCCGATGAAAACGGAAATCTTGTAAAGCAGAAAGTGCATAAATTCTTCGGCAAAGAATATGCGCATACTATCGGTACTGCGTACGGATATATTGTAAATAAATTCCAAATGACGCAGAACCTTATTGATAAAATCAAAAACCACCCTGAGGACAGGCGTATGATTATGACGCTGTGGCAGAACGACTATCTTGACACGGCTGTTTTGCCAAGCTGCGTTTGGAGCAGTGAGTGGGATGTTACTGACGGAAAGCTCAACTGCTGGGTGCATCAGCGTTCCTGCGATGTGCCGCTCGGTCTGCCGTTCAATGTAACGCAGTATGCCGTTCTTCTGTGTATGCTCGCTCAGGTTACCGGCTTAAAACCGGGAACTATTGACTGGAGCATTAAGGATGCTCATATTTATGTAAACCAGGTTGACGGAATTAAAGAGCAGCTTAAAAGGCTTGACGAATCAGGCTCTCTTCCTGCGCCCAAGCTTTGGCTCAATCCTGATGTTGACGATTTCTTTCAGTTTGACAACAGCAGGGACTGCAAGGATGTTAAGCTGATAGATTATAACCACCTCGGAAAAATCTCTTTTCCGATAGCACAGTAAATAGGAGTAAATATGTCTGTTTCAATGATTGCCGCAGTCGGCAGAAATAATGAGCTTGGAAAGGATAACGAGCTTATATGGCGTTTTCACGCCGATATGGTGTTTTTCCGTGAAACCACAACGGGATGCGCCGTTATTATGGGAAGAAAGACTTTTGAATCTCTCCCAAAAGTTCTGCCGAAAAGAAAGAACATTATAATTACGAAAAATCAAGATTACACCGTTGACGGAGCGTTTGTTGTGAGCGGTATTGAAGATGCACTCAACGAATCAGGCGGCGAAAAGGCGTTTGTAATAGGCGGTTCAAGTATCTACGAGCAGTTTTTGCCGTATGCCGATGAAATGTATCTTACGGAAATTGACGCTGAATGTGATACGGCAGACGCTTATTTTCCTGATTTTGATAAATCAGAATGGAACAGAACGGTGCTTGCTGAAAATGAGGAAAACGGCGTGAAATTTTCTCATGTTCTTTACACAAAAAAATAAATTTTTATTGACAAAGGGTGTTTGTTGTGTTACTATATTTCCACAACAAAGAAGAACATTATACCCGTTCTCCCCTTAAGCGTCAGTAAAAAGGGCAATATTTCATTAATTGACTTATTGAAGTGCGGGCATTTTATGTTCGCACTTTTAATTTTTTTAAAGAGGTGTTATTTATCAGCAAGGAAACTCCGCAGCTTAACGGTGAAATCAAAGATAAGGAATTGCGTGTTATCACGGCAGACGGTGAACAGCTCGGCATTATGAGCGCTAAAGAGGCTCTCAACGAGGCTGAAAAGAGAGGACAGGATCTTGTTAAAATCGCTCCTCAGGCAAAGCCGCCCGTTGTTAAGATAATGGATTACAGCAAATTCCGCTATGAGCAGGCTAAGCGTGAAAAAGAAAACCGCAAAAAGCAGAAGGTTGTAGATACTAAAGAAATCCGCCTTTCTCTCAATATTGATGTCGGCGATTTCAATACAAAAGTGAATCAAGCTAAAAAGTTTCTTTCAAAGGGCGATAAACTCAAGGTTTCCATCCGCCTTCGCGGCAGGGAAATGGCTCATTCCGATATCGGTGTTGCCAATATGGAAAGATTTGTTGAGGCGCTCGGCGAGGATATTAATGTTGATAAAGCTCCCAAGCTTGAGGGCAGACAGATTCTTATGTTTGTTTCCCAGAAAGCGGCTAAGTAAGTATTTTTAACAATGGAGGAATAAATTATGCCAAAGATTAAGACACACAGCGGCGCTAAAAAGCGTTTCAAAACAACAAAAAGCGGCAAGGTAAAGCGTTCTCATGCTTATACCTCTCACATCCTTACAAAGAAATCAACAAAGCGTAAAAGAAATCTTCGCAAAACTGCTGTGGGCGATGTAACAAACCAGAAGCAGATGAAGAGACTTGTTCCTTACAAATAAAAAGATTTCACACACTTTTTGAGTGTATATAGGGATAATATTATATCAACTATTTTCGGAGGTATTAAGTTATGGCAAGAGTAAAAGGCGCTATGGCCACTCGTAAAAGAAGAAAGAAAGTTTTAAAAGCAGCAAAGGGTTACTACGGCAGTAAGCATCGTCTTTTCAGAACAGCTAAGCAGGCTGTAATGAAGAGCGGTCAGTATGCATATATCGGCAGAAAGTTAAGAAAAAGAGAATTCCGCAGAATGTGGATCAGCAGAATTTCAGCTGCTTGCAAGTCAAACGGAATCAACTATTCTACATTTATGAACGGTCTTAAAAAGGCTGGTATCGACCTTAACAGAAAAATGCTTGCAGAAATCGCTGTTGCAGACGCAGAGGCATTTACTGCACTTGTTGAGAGCGCAAAGGCTGCTCTTTAATTGAACGATAAAAGAGGAAGAAAAATTCTTCCTCTTTTTTTATTTTTGTGTTGAACTTTTTAGCATAATAATGTATTATAATTTATATCTTAAAGATATAATATAAAATATAATTAAATATCTGTGATTTTCTTAAACGAAAATTATTATAAGCCGTGGAGAATCGGTATGGAAAAAATCACAAGTAAATCAAACAATTTAATAAAAGAAGTAAAGAAGCTTTTCACTTCCCGTAAAGCACGAAACGAAAATCGAAAATTCGTGTTGGAAGGTGCAAGGCTTTGTTTTGATGTTTTAAACTCTGAATATAAGCCGCTTGTGCTCCTTATAACGGAAAACGCCTTTGAAAAATACCGTGATAAGTGCGAAGCGCTTGTAGATAAGTTTGAAAAATCTTATTTAATATCTGCGGATATTTCTCAAAAACTGTCTGACACAGAAAATCCGCAGGGCATATTCGCAGTTTGCGAAATGAAAAATAATGATTTCAAACCCGAAAAGGGGAAAAAATATATTGCGCTTGACGAGCTTCAGGACCCGTCAAATCTCGGAGCGATAATCAGAACTGGAGAGGCGCTCGGAATAGACGGCGCTATTCTCTACAACTGTTGTGATGTTTACAATCCCAAGACGCTCAGGGCTTCCATGGGAAGTGTGCTCAGGCTTCCGTTTGCCGTTAGCGATAATCTCGCTCAGGATATTCTAAAATACAGAAAAGACGGCTTTTCGGTTTACGCCACCGTGCCTTACAGTAGTGCAAAGGATATAAAGACAGTTGATTTTAACGGCTCTGACATCTGTGTTATCGGTAATGAGGGAAACGGTGTTTCAAAAGAAGTGCAGTCAGCTAGTGACGCTCTTGTTACAATAAATATGCTCGGCAGGGCGGAAAGCCTTAATGCGTCTGTTGCGGGTGCAATAACTATGTGGGAGATGCTCGGGTGAATAAAGATTGTTTTTATTGGCTTTGGCTTCAGTGCGCACTCGGCGCAGGAGCTGAGTTTAAAGATATAATTGAATATTTCGGCTCTGTAAAAGCATTTTATGAAGCAGGGGAAACTGAGTGGAGAATGTGTCCCGAGCTTTTACCGAAACAAGTTTCAAAGCTGATTGAAACTAAAGCCGAAGATGTTGAAACAATAGTCGGAGCGTGCAAGCTCAACGGCTGGCAGATTATCTGCTATGACAGCGAGTGTTATCCCGAAAGGCTTCGTGAAATCAGCAATCCTCCCGCAGTGCTTTATTGCGACGGTGAACTGCCCGATATTGACAACAGTGTTACCATAGGAATTGTGGGAACAAGAAAAGCGAGCGATTACGCTGTTAAGGTTGCCGATGTAATGAGCAGAGGTATAGCAGAGCAGGGAGCAGTTGTTGTTTCAGGCGGCGCTCTCGGTGTGGACACTGCCGCTCACAGGGGCGCAATGCTTGCAGGCGGTAAAACCGTTGCGGTGCTCGGCTGCGGGCTCGGAACTAATTATCTTATGGAAAACAAGCCTCTTCGTGACGCTGTTTCAAAAAACGGCGCACTTATAACGGAGTTTCCTCCTTTTACTAAGGCGTCAAGATACACATTCCCGATAAGAAACAGAATAATAAGCGGACTTTCGCTCGGTGTTCTCGTTGTTGAGGCGGGAGTGAAAAGCGGAAGCCTTATAACAGCTAATTATGCTCTTGAACAGGGCAGAGATGTTTATGCCGTTCCGTGTTCTATTCTCGAATCAGAATTTGCAGGAACAAATAAACTGCTCGATGACGGCGCAACCCTTGTTACAAAGCCGTCCGATTTGATTTATCCCTATGCTGAGGAGTTCGGCTTGAATCACGAAAATGTGAAATCAGTAAAGCAGATTTTAAAAGAGAGCGCTTCACTGAGCGCAAATGTTTTTGTAAACAAAAAATCTGCTTCCTTTGAAAATATACCGTCAAGCAGAGCGCAGAGAAATCAAAGACAGCAAAAAGCCCACGGGCTGACGGGTGCTAATCTTGAAGTTTACAGTGCCCTTGAAGATGATTTTCTTCATATTGATGAAATTAAAGCGAGAACCACGCTTGATATAGGTGCGGTTCTTACGGCGCTCACCGCCCTTGAAATCGGCGGACTTGTTCAAAGCGCCGGCGGAAAAAGATACAAACTATCCTGAAAGGAATTCAAATATGTCAAAACTTGTTATAGTAGAGTCGCCTGCCAAGGCTAAAAATATAAAAGGCTATCTCGGCAAAGGCTATGATGTTGTGGCTTCAATGGGTCATGTAAGAGACCTGCCGTCAGCACGCCTTTCTGTTGATATTGCCAATGACTTTGCCCCGAAATATGCAATTATCAAGGGCAAGGAAAATTTTGTTAAAGAACTTCAGAAAAAGGCTGAAAAGTCAGATTATGTTTATCTCGCAACGGACCCTGACCGTGAGGGAGAGGCAATAAGCTGGCATCTTGCAACTATTCTCGGTCTTAATCTTGATGATAAAAACAGAGTTACATTCAATGAAATTACAAAGCACGGCGTAACGGAGGGAATGGAAAATCCCCGTTGTATTGACGAGGACCTTGTAAACGCTCAGCAGGCAAGAAGAATTCTTGACAGATTAATCGGCTACAAGCTTTCACCGTTTATCAGCCAAAAAATCAGAAGAGGTCTTTCGGCAGGCAGAGTTCAGTCGGTTGCGCTTCGTCTTGTTGTTGACAGGGAAAATGAAATTAGAGCGTTTGTTCCTCAGGAATACTGGTCAATAGACGCTAAGTTTACAAACCCTCCCGGAAAGAAAACATTTTCAGCCGCTCTTTACGGCAAAAATAATGAGAAAATCAAAATAGTAAATAAGGAGCAGAGCGACGCTGTTCTTGCAGACCTTGAGGGAGCCGAGTATACGGTTACTTCCGTTAAAAAGGGAACACGACGCAAAAGCCCCACTCCGCCGTTTACAACCTCTACACTTCAGCAGGAGGCTTCACGCAGACTTTCATTCCAGGCAAGAAGAACAATGAAAGCGGCGCAGGAGCTTTACGAAGGTCTTGATGTTGAGGGTCTCGGCACAGTCGGTCTTATCACTTATATGAGAACAGACTCTCTTCGTATTTCAGACGAGGCAAGAGCGGCAGGTAGTCAGTTTATTCTTGATACTTACGGCGAAAAATATCTGCCTAAGAAACCTCGCCACTATAAATCAAAAGGCAATGTTCAGGACGGCCACGAAGCTATCCGCCCATCAATGCCCGGCGTAACTCCCGAATATGTAAAATCTTCTCTCACTTCAGACCAGTATAAATTATATAAGCTTATTTGGGAGAGATTTATCGCTTCTCTCATGGAAAGCTGTCTTCAGGAAACTGTTAAGGTTGAGATTTCAGCAGGCGATTATATTTTTACGGCTTCAGGATATACCGTTAAATTTGACGGCTTTACCGCTCTTTACGAAGAAACCGTGGACGATGCAAAGGATGATTCCTCTGCTCCGCTTCCGTCAATTTCTGAGGGTGATAAGCTTAAGCTTAAATCACTTTTAGGTAATCAGCACTTCACTCAGCCGCCTGCAAGATATACTGAAGCGAGCCTTACGAAAGCGCTTGAGGAAAACGGCGTCGGCAGACCGTCAACATATGTTACAATCACCTCAACTATTGTGGCGAGGGAGTATGTAAAGCGAGAGGGAAAGCAGTTTGTGCCCACAGAGCTTGGCGAGGCTGTTATAAAGCTTCTTGAAGATAAAATGCCGAATATCGTAAATGTTAAATATACCTCAAAAATGGAAGAGGACCTCGATAAAATAGACAGCGGTGAAAAAGATTATATTGATATGATTCGCCGTTACTATGATGAGTTTGAAAAACCGCTTGAGCAGGCAAAGAAAGATATGCAGGGCGTTAAAATCAAACTCAAGGAAGAGGAAACGGATGAAATCTGCGAAAAGTGCGGCAGAAATATGGTAGTCAAGGTTGGAAGATTCGGAAAATTCCTTGCGTGCCCAGGCTACCCCGAATGTAAAAACACAAAACCGCTTGTACTCAAAACAAAGGCAAAATGCCCTGAGTGCGGCGGAGATGTTATTGAAAAGAAAACGAAAAAAGGAACATCTTTTTACGGTTGTTCAAATTATCCGAACTGCAACTTTATGACATGGGATATGCCGAGCGATGAGGTTTGCCCCCGCTGCGGAAAATCCCTGTTCAGAAGAAAGGGCAATGTTCTTTACTGCCCCGACACAGAGGGTTGCGGATTTACAAAGCCGGTAACAAGAAAGAAAAAGAGCGACAGTGCTGAATAACCGCACTTCCTCGGAATGGAAAGTATGAGATTTAAAGTTATAGGAGCAGGACTTGCAGGCACGGAAGCCGCATGGCAGATTGCCGAAAAGGGTTATAAGGTAACTCTTTATGAACAAAAGCCCATTAAAAAATCACCTGCGCATAAGACGGACGGATTTGCGGAGCTTGTTTGTTCAAATTCGCTCAAAGCTTCAAGGCTTGATTCGGCGGCAGGACTGCTTAAATATGAAATGGAAATGCTCGGCTCGCTCACAGTCGGCTGTGCAAAGCAGTGCGCAGTTGCGGCAGGCGGAGCGCTTGCAGTAGACAGGGATGAATTTTCAAGACTTGTCACCGAAAAAATAAAATCACATCCTAATATTACAGTTGAATATGAAGTTGTTGACGATATTGATACAGATGAAGACTGCATCACAATCGTTGCAACAGGTCCGCTCACTGACGGCAAGATGAGCCAAAGCATTAAGGCGCTTTGCGGTAGCTATCTTTCGTTTTATGACGCTGCGGCTCCGATAGTAACAGCTCAGAGCATCAATACAGAAATTGCTTTCGGCGCTTCGAGATACGGCAGGGGAGGAGAAAACGATTATCTCAACTGTCCGTTCAATAAAGAGCAGTACGAAAACTTTATTAGCGAACTTGTTTCGGCAGAGGGCGCAGTGCTTCACGATTTTGATGTTTACGAGGGCTGTATGCCGATTGAAAAACTTGCTAAAAGAGGACTTGACGCACCACGCTTCGGACCTATGAAGCCCGTGGGACTTACAGACCCGAGAACAGGTCACAGACCGTGGGCGGCTGTTCAGCTAAGGCGTGAAAACGCTTCGGGAACAATGTATAATCTTGTTGGCTTTCAGACAAATCTTAAATTTCCCGAACAGAGAAGAGTTTTTTCAATGATACCGGGTCTTGAAAACGCAGAGTTTGTCAGATACGGGGTAATGCACCGAAACTCATTCTTAAATTCTCCCAAGGTGCTGAACAGTGATTTCAGTCTTAAAACACATAAAAATATATTTTTCGCAGGTCAGATTACAGGCGTTGAGGGCTATATGGAGTCAGCCGCCTCGGGTATTATCGCAGGTATTAACGCTGTAAGACTTTACGAAAACAAACCTTCCGTAAAGCTTCCCGAAGTTACTATGACGGGCGCTTTGTCGGCATATATAAGTGATGAAACAGTGAAGGATTTTCAGCCAATAGGTGCAAACTTCGGAGTTTTACCTCCGATTGAGCCGAAAATCAGAGATAAAAAGGAGCGCTACGCCGCTCTTTCTTCAAGAGCTGTTGAAGCTTTGGAAAGGGTGATTGCAGATGAAAATAATCGTTGACGCATTCGGCGGGGACAATGCCCCGCTCGAAATAATTAGAGGTTCAATGATGGCTGTTGACGAGTACGGTATTGATGTTGTTCTTGTCGGGGACGAAAACGGAATCAGCGAGTGCGCAAAAAGCAATAATATAAAATTAAAAAATACTGAGATTGTAAACACTCAGGGCGAGCCCATAACAATGTGCGACGATGCTAAATCTGTTTTAAAAGAAAAAGCGGATTCAAGTATGGGCGTAGGCTTTTCTCTTCTCAATAAGGGTGAGGGCGACGCATTCGTTTCAGCAGGAAATACGGGTGCAATAACGGTGGGCGCAACTCTTTTAACCAAAAGAATAAAAGGCGTTAAAAGACCGTGTATTGCTTCTATTATGCCAAGCGCAGAAAAGCCGTTTTTGCTTCTTGACTGCGGCGCGAATGTTGAGTGCAGGGCTGATTTTCTTGAACAGTTCGGAAAACTCGGAAGCCTTTATATGGAGCACATTATGGGTGTGAGCAGACCGAGAGTGGCGCTTGCTAATAATGGCACAGAGGAAACAAAGGGTACTCATATTGTTAAAGAGGCTTATTCGCTTATGCAGAATGCGGATTATAATTTTGTCGGCAATATTGAGGCAAGAAGAATTCCGTTCGGTGACTGCGATGTTGTTGTTGCGGACGGCTTTTCGGGAAATCTTATTCTTAAAATGTACGAGGGCGTTGCAAAGGTGCTTATGAACGGTATCAAGGACGCTTTCTCAAAAAATATAATTACAAAGCTTTCCGCTTTAGGCGTTTTGGGCGGAATTAAAGATATGAAAAAGCAGTTTGATTACAAGGAATACGGCGGAGCGGTATTGCTCGGTGTAAGAAAGCCCGTAATTAAGGCACACGGTTCAGCAGATGCGCGTACATTCAAAAACGCAATCAAGCAGGCTGTTTGGTTTTTGGAAAAAGATTTAATAAAAGAAACGGAAAAGGCGTTTGATGTGAATGAATAAGAATTTATCATCACTTGAAAAGAAAATTGAATACAATTTTGAAAACAAGGATTTTCTTGTGCAGGCTTTGACGCATTCAAGCTATGCAAACGAGCACAGGCTCGGCACAGCGTTTAATGAAAGACTTGAATTTTTAGGAGACGCAGTGCTGTCTGTAATCACGGCGGAATTTCTTTTCAGAAAGTTTCCCGATATGCCGGAGGGCGATTTGTCCAAACTCCGCTCAAGCCTTGTTTGCACGGCATCATTGTCCGATTACGCAAAAAAACTTTCTCTCGGTGATTATCTTTATCTCGGCAAGGGCGAGGACAACAGCGGCGGACGGGAAAGAGCGTCAAATCTTGAAAACGCTTTTGAGGCGCTTACTGCGGCAATTTATCTTGACGGAGGACTTGAAAAAGCAAGAGAATTTGTTTTGCGTTTTCTCAGCGGCTCGATAAATACGCACCACATTAATTTTAAAGATTATAAAACGATGCTTCAGGAAGTTGTTCAGCAAAATCACGAGGAAACGCTCAATTATGTTATTACGGGCGAAAGCGGCCCCGACCACGATAAACGTTTTGAAGCAGAGGTTCACCTCAATTCAAATGTAATCGGCAGAGGTGTGGGAAAAAGCAAAAAGCAGGCAGAACAGGAGGCTGCAAAGGAAGCTTTGCAGTTGATGGGAATATGAGAAAAGGCAATATTTCAATATTTGTGCCCCATATCGGCTGCCCGCAAAAATGCTCTTTCTGTAATCAGAATACAATAACGGGTCAATCATATGCGCCTACGGCACAGGATGTTATAGATTCGGTTGAAACGGCTTTAGCTTCAAACACCGATAATAAATTTGAATATGAAATCGCTTTTTTCGGCGGCTCTTTTACTGCAATTAAAAGAGATTATATGCTCGAACTGCTTGAAGCGGCTTATCCGTATGTGAAAAGCGGCAAGGTAAAGGGCATCAGAATTTCCACACGCCCTGACTGTATTGATGAAGAAATCTTGTCACTGCTGAAAAAATACGGCGTAACGGCAATTGAGCTCGGCGCGCAGAGTATGGACGATAAGGTGCTTTCTGCAAATTTCAGAGGTCATACGGCGGATGATGTCAGAAAAGCGTCAAATCTCATTAAGAAAAAGGGCTTTGAACTCGGTCTTCAGATGATGACGGATTTGTATATGTCATCAAGAGGGGCGGATTTCTTAACGGCAAGGGAGTTTGTAAAGCTGAAACCTAAAACCGTAAGAATTTACCCCACCGTAGTTATCAAAGGTACTTATCTTGCAAAAGTTTTTGAAGAGGGAAAGTACAAGCCCTCTGCGCTTAATAAAACGGTTGCTCTTTGCGCTCAGCTTGTTGAGCTTTTTGAGGAAAACGGTATTGAAGTAATTCGTGTCGGTCTTCATTCAAGCAAGGAGTTAAAGGAAAATATGCTCGCTGGAGGTTATCACGAATGCCTCGGCGAAATGGTGGTTTCAAAAATGATGTATAATAAAATCACCTCGAACCCACCCGGAAAATATGAGGTCTACATAAATCAAAGGTCAATTTCAAAATTACTCGGAAATAAAAAGTCAAATATCATTGCGCTCAAAGATGCGGGTTACGATATAGAAATTAAATTCGGCAAAACCCTCGGGCCCAATGAACTGAGGGTTATATAATGGTTTTAAAAACACTTGAAATGCAGGGCTTTAAGTCCTTTCCCGATAAAACGGTGCTCACATTCGGCAAGGGTATAACTGCCGTTGTAGGTCCTAACGGGTCGGGAAAAAGCAATATTTCGGACGCTGTCAGATGGGTTCTCGGAGAAACATCAACTAAAAATCTCCGTGGTTCTAAAATGGAAGATGTCATTTTCGGCGGAACTTCTGCAAGAAAAGCTGTTGGCTTTGCTCAGGTTCAGCTCACTCTTGACAACAGCGACAAAACGCTAAAAGATAAGGGCGACACCGTTACTGTTACAAGATGTTATTACAGAAGCGGTGAAAGTGAATACAAAATAGACGGCGAAACCGTAAGGCGTCGTGATATTCACGAATTGTTTATGGATACGGGTCTCGGTGCTGACGGCTATTCTATGGTTGGTCAGGGTAAAATAGACTCTATAATTTCAGCTAAAAATGAGGACAGGCGAGAGCTTTTTGAAGAAGCGGCAGGAATTTCCCGTTTCCGTCATAAGAGAACGGACGCTCAGCGCAGGCTTGATCAGGCGCAGGAAAATCTTGTAAGACTTCTTGATATTTTAGGCGAACTTGAAAGTCGTGTCGGTCCTCTTAAAATACAGAGTGAAAAAGCGGCAAAATTTATTGAGCTTGCTGAAGAAAAGAAAACGCTTGAAATAGGCGTGTGGGTAAACAAGATTAATAAGTTTACAAATGAACTTCGTGAGCAGGAACATAAAATAGACGCCGCAAACGAGTCTTATAACATATGTGAAAACGAGTTAAAGACTATTGAAAATGAAATAGAAGAAGTGCTTGAGGGCGTTTCAAAAATAAATGCAGAAATAGACGAGATAAGAAACGCAGGCGCGTCATATGAGGAAGAGGCGCTTCGTAAAGACGGCGAAGCTTCCGTACTTGAAACAACCCTTTCCCATAACAACGAAACGATTGAAAGGCTTAAGTCCGACATTGCTTTGTCAGCACAGGGCAATGAGGCTATTGACGCCGCAATCGAGCAGAAAGAGGCTCTTATTGAGGAGAATGCCGTAAAATCAGAGCAGAAAAAGAAGCAGCTTCAAGAGGTTATGGCGCAGACTCAGGAGCTTTTAAGCTCAAACGAGGAGATGTCTCGCCTTGCTTCCGAGCTTAGCCAGACCGTTACAAGTCTTACTATGAAACTGTCTGACTACCGTGTTAAATGCTCACAGGCGCATTCAAGTATAGACGAAATAGAAGCGAGAAAAGAAACGGTTGACGACGCTGTTGCTCAGGCTCAGGCATCTATTGAAAATGAAAAGGCAACTCTTGAAGACAGCGCAAAAAATCTTACAGCGCTTCAGGAGAGAATAGATGAAAACAACAACTCAATAAACGGCTATACTCTTAAACTTAAAACAAAGCAGGAAAAGGCTCAAAAACTCAGAGATGAGCTTGAAAAGGCAAACCGACTGCTTTCAGATAAAAAGTCTAAGGCTAAAATGCTGTCAGATCTTGAAAAGAATATGGAGGGCTATTCGGGTGCGGTAAAAGCCGTAATGCGCAGAGCAGAGGCTAAAGCGCTCGGCGGAATACACGGCCCGCTTTCACAGCTTATTCAGGTTGACGGCGAATATTCAACGGCTATTGAGATTGCTCTCGGCGCCGCAATGCAGAATATTGTTACTTCAACAGATGCAGACGCAAAAAGAGCTATTTATTTTCTTAAAGAAAACAAACTCGGTCGTGCCACATTCCTGCCTATATCCAATATCAAGGGCAGAACTCTTGACGAGCCTGATTTAGAGGAGTATCTCGGCTTTGTTGCTATTGCAAGCGATCTTGTAGAATGTGACGATAAATACAGACAGATTGTAAGCAATCTTCTTTCAAGAGTAGTTGTTGCAGATGATATGGACAGCGCAATAGGCATTGCAAAGGCTTATAAAAACAGATTTAAAATCGTAACTCTTGACGGTCAGGTTATAAACCCAGGCGGTTCAATGTCAGGCGGTAGCGCCGCAAAAGGCGCAGGTATTCTTTCAAGAGCAAATCAGATTGAGGAGCTTGAGGAAGAGGCAAAAGAAATTTCAAAAACTGTTGAAAAACTCACCGCTGATTATAAATTTGCCGCTGAGGATGCAAACAGAGCAGCGGCAGAAATGCAGGCGGCACAGGCAGACTTGATGACTGCCAAAGAGGATTATATTAGAGCGCAGGGCGAGCATAAGCTTATTTCCGAAAGAGTTGAAAAACTTCAGGCAGAGCTTGTTTCGCTCAACTCTGAAAAGGAAAACGCAGACGGAAGAATTCTCATTTTCAAACAGGCTTACGATTCTGCACTTGAAGAATGTAATAATGTTCAGAGCGAAATTGAGAAAGCTGAAAATAAACTTCGTGATGTAGGTGAAAGCGCAAGCGAAACAGCAGATAAGCGTGAGAAACTGCGCAAAACAGCAGAAGAAATCAATCTTGAACTTGTAACGCTTGCAAGAGATTCACAGGCGGCGGCAATTTCTGTTGAAGAATTGCGTGAGCGCAGGTCAACTCAGTCAAGCAAGGTTAAATCAACAGAAGAGGAAATCGAGGCAATTCTCGCCAAAAACGCAGAACTTAAAAATGCGGTTGACGAAATTAAAAACAGCGCCGCAGAGCTTCGTAAAAAGTCGCAGAATTCTGGCGATGAAGTAAGCGCTCTTATTGAAAACAGAAACGCTCTCGATAAACGCTCTGGTGAGCTTCGCACCCTTGAAAGAAATAAGGGTCAGGAGAGAGAAAAACTCTCTGCTGAAATCGTTCGTCTTGACGAGCGCAAGATTGCAATGCGCAAGGAGTATGACGAGCTTAACGATATGCTGTTTGAGCAGTATGAACTCACTCGCAGAGAGGCGGAAGCGCTCAATATACAGATAGAAAATATGGACGAGGCTAAAAAACGCCTTCACGAAATAAAGGTTGCTATTAAAAAGCTCGGCTCAATCAATGTCGGCGCAATTGAGGAATACAAGGAAGTATCCGAAAGATACGAATTCCTTAAAGAGCAGATTGACGATATTGAAAAATCTAAGGCAGAGCTTGGAAGAATTATTGACGATTTAACATCTTCAATGAGCGAAAAATTCCTTATGCAGTTCAACAAAATCAATGAGGAGTTCAAGCAGTGCTTTGCCGATTTCTTCGGCGGCGGTAAGGGAGAGATAATTCTCGAACAGCCCGATAACTGCCTTGAAAGTCCTATTGAAATTAAAATACAGCCGCCAGGAAAATCTGTTCAGAATATTAATCTGTTCTCAGGCGGTGAAAAGTCGCTCGCCGCTATGGCGCTTTTGTTCAGCGTGCTTAAAGTAACTCCATCACCGTTTTGTATTTACGATGAGGTTGAGGCGGCGCTCGATGATGTAAATGTTGAGCGATTTGCAAAATATATGAGAAAGATGACCGATAAAACACAGTTTATTTCAATTACGCACAGACGAGGTACAATGGAAGAGGCGGATGTTCTTTACGGCGTAACAATGCAGGAAAAGGGCGTTTCAAAGCTTCTTGAGCTTCAGTCGGCAGAGCTTGCCGCTCAGATGGGACTTGATGCGTAAAATAATATATAGGCGGAGTGATTATGGGATTATTTGATAAATTCAGAAAAGGACTCAGAAAAACAAGAGAAGAGGGCATAACAGCTAAAATCAATGAAGTTGTTGAGTCCTATGAAGAGATTACAGACGACCTTTATGAAGAACTTGAAGAAGTTCTCATTATGGGCGATGTAGGCTTTGCAACGGCTGAAAAGGTTATAAAAAGCCTTAAAGAAAAAGTTGCAAATGACAAGGTGACAAATGTTAAAAAAGTGCGTGAAATGCTCAAAGATATCGTTTCGGGTATTGTATGGGGCGGTAGCTACCTCAAGCTTCGTACAAAGCCCTCCGTTATTCTTGTAATCGGCGTTAACGGCGTAGGCAAAACAACAACAATCGGCAAACTTGCTCTTAGACTTAAAGACCAGGGCAGAAAGGTTATACTCGGCGCGGCAGATACTTTCCGTGCGGCGGCTATTGAACAGCTTCAGGTGTGGGCAGACAGAGCGGATGTAGACCTTATTAAATCAGCAGAGGGCTCCGACCCCGCTTCCGTTGTATTTGATACAATTCAGGCAGGTAAGGCGAGAAACTGCGATGTTATTATCATTGATACGGCGGGCAGACTTCACAATAAGAAAAATCTTATGGATGAGCTCAACAAAATCAGCCGTGTTATTGACAGAGAACTTCCCGACGCTTCAAAAGAGGTTTTGCTTGTGCTTGACGCCACAACGGGTCAGAATGCAGTAAATCAGGCAAAAGACTTTAAAGACGCTGCAGGCATTACGGGTATTATCCTCACAAAGCTTGACGGCACGGCAAGGGGCGGCGTTGTTCTTGCAATTAACAACGAGCTTGATGTGCCTGTTAAATTTGTTGGCGTAGGCGAACAGATAGACGATTTGCAGCCGTTTGACGCAGACGCATTTGCCGCAGGTCTGTTTGACGAAGAGGAGAAATAATGGATTTTATTTTAGCTACAAACAATATGAAAAAATTAGCGGAGATGCAGAGAATACTCTCTCCGCTTGGCATAAATGTTGTTACGGCGAAAACGCTCGGAATTGAGCTTCCCGAGGTTGAGGAAAAAGGAACAACCTTTGAGGAAAACGCTGAGATTAAAGCTGTTTCCGCCTGCAATATAACCAATATGCCCGCAGTTGCTGACGACAGCGGACTTTGCGTTGATTATCTTGACGGCGCACCTGGTATCTTTTCGGCTCGCTTTTCGGGAGAGCACGGAAACGATGAAAAGAACAACGACCTTTTGCTTGAAAAATTAGACGGCGTTCCCGCAGAGAAAAGAACAGCATATTATGTGTGCGCCATCTGCTGTGTTTTCCCCGATGGCAGGAAAATTGTTGTAAGGGGCGAATGCCACGGCGCAATCGGTTTTGAAAGAGACGGAAACGGCGGCTTTGGTTATGACCCGCTTTTCGTGATAAACGGAAAGTCTTTCGGCAATTATACTCCCGAGGAAAAGGACAAAATCAGCCACAGGGGAATTGCCCTTCGTAAATTAAAAAATGAGTTGGAGAAATATATATGACATCAAAGGAAAGAGCGGCACTTCGTGCTAAGGCAAATCCGCTTGAGCCTATTTTTCAGATAGGCAAAGAGGGAATTTCCGAAAATCTTATAAGCCAGATTGATGATGCTCTTGACGCAAGGGAACTGCTTAAAGTCAGAGTGCATCTTGAAACTGCGCCTGAAAGCCCAAGAGAGTTTGCAGACAGACTTGCCGCTGCGCTTTCGGCAGAGGTTATTCAGGTTATCGGCGGAGTTATAGTAATTTACAGAAAAGCTGATAAAGAAAAAATCAACGCCAAAAAGGCGCAGAGAGCTGCTGAAAAAGGCAAAAAAGCACCTAAAAAGCAGGTTAAAATCAAGGGTATGCGCCAGAGACAGCGTGAGTATGAAGAAGCGCATCCGTGGGCAAAATATGCAAGAAAGAACAGGGGAGACAGGCATTGAGAGCCGGTATATACGGCGGCGCTTTCAACCCCGTTCATAACGGGCATATAAATCTTGCAAAAAGATTTATTGAAATTGCCCGTCTTGATAAGCTTTTTGTTGTGCCCACATCCGTTCCTCCTCACAAGAGCGGAGAAAGCCTTGTGAGCGGTGAGGACAGGTTAAATATGCTGAGCCTTGCATTTGAGGATAATGATAAAATCGAGATTTCGGATGCGGAATTTAAAAGGCAGGGCAAAAGCTACACTTATGACACTGTTATGCAGTTTCGTAAAGAATATCCAAATGCAGATTTTTATTTGCTAGTAGGGCAAGACCAGTTTTTGTCTTTTGATAAATGGTACAGGTTTGAGGATATTCTTAAAGAGACTACTCTGTGCACAGCGGCTAGAGAGGAAAATTCTAAAGAATTGCTTTTTGAGTTTGCCGAAAAAACGCTCGGTATTTCAAATTGCATAATTGCCGATTTTGAGCCTATTGTTGTCTCAAGCAGTGAAATAAGGGATAAAATAAAAAACTCAGAAAGCGTGCAGTCTCTCGCACCGCAGAAAGTTTTAGACTATATAGAGAATAAGGGATTATACCGTGATTGATTTTGAAAAATATGAAAATCTCATAAAATCAAGGCTGTCGGAATACAGATATATTCACTCGATGAATGTGTCAAAAAGCGCCGTTGCTCTTGCTGAAAAATACTCAGCAGACCCCGAAAAGGCAAGGCTTGCAGGTATTCTTCACGATGTTATGAAAGAAGAAGAACTCTCCGTTCAGTATGACTATATTAGAAAAAACGGCGAAGAACTTACAGCGGCAAGGCTTTTAAACAATTCCGTTATTCATCAGATGTCGGGAGCGGCGTATTGCAGACTTGAACTTGGAATTGATGATAAAGATGTTCTCGGCGCAATAAGATACCACACAACGGGCAGACGGGATATGACCCTTTTGGAGCAGGTTGTCTATACTGCGGACTTTATTTCGGCAGACAGAAATTATCCCGATGTAGAAAAAATGCGTGAGCTTGCAGATGAAAGTCTTGACGAGGCTATGCTTTATTCATTAAAATATACTATAAACAAGCTTGTCGGCGCTGAGCTTATAGTTGAACCCGACACGCTTGAATGCTATAATTTTATTCTTGAAAAGAAATTAAGCAATAAATAAAAGGATTGACTTTATGGAATCTATTGATATTGTAAAAGTTGCCGTTAAAGCGGCAGACAGTAAAAAAGGCAAAGATATTGAGGTTATCGGCATAAGAGACCTTTCTATTCTTGCGGATTATTTCGTTATCGTTTCGGGCGATTCTAACACACAGATTAAAGCAATCTCCGATGAAATTGAATATAAGCTCTCCGAGGCGGGCGAAGAGCCCCACCATATCGAGGGCAGGCAGTCGGGCTGGATTTGTCTTGATTTCAGGTCGGTTGTAATTCATGTTTTCCACAGCGAGCAAAGGCAGTATTTCAACCTTGAGCATCTATGGGAAGACGGCGAAATTATTGATACAGAAAGGTTTTTGGCTGATTAACAGGAGGAAAGAGCTATGGAATATAATTTTAAAAAGATTGAAAAAAAGTGGCAGGATATTTGGTATTCGGAAAATACCTTTGCGGCAAAGAATGATTATTCTCTGCCCAAGTTTTACTGCCTTGTTGAGTTTCCGTACCCGAGCGGACAGGGTCTTCATGTAGGCCACCCCCGTTCATATACGGCTCTCGATATAGTTGCAAGAAAGAAAAGACTTCAGGGCTACAATGTGCTTTATCCTATGGGTTGGGACGCTTTTGGTCTTCCGACTGAAAACTTTGCAATCAAAAATCACATTCACCCTGCAGAGGTAACTAAAAACAATGTTGCTCATTTCAAACAGCAGCTTCAGTCGCTCGGCTTTTCTTTTGACTGGACAAGAGAGATTAACACAACAGACCCGTCCTACTATAAATGGACTCAGTGGATATTCCTTCAGCTCTTCAAAAAGGGTCTTGCATATAAAAAGGAAATGGCTGTAAACTGGTGTACTTCCTGCAAATGCGTTCTTGCAAACGAAGAGGTTGTAAACGGCGTTTGCGAGCGCTGCGGTTCAGAGGTTATCAGAAAAAATCAGAGCCAGTGGATGCTTAAAATCACAGAATATGCAGACAGACTTGCCGCAGACCTTGACGATGTTGACTTTATAGACAGAGTTAAAGTTCAGCAGCGCAACTGGATAGGCAAAAGCCGCGGCGCAGAGGTTGATTTCAAAACAACTCTCGGCGATACGCTTACAGTTTACACTACAAGATGTGATACGCTTTTCGGCGCAACTTATATGGTTATTTCACCCGAGCATCCTCTTATTGAGAAATGGGCGGATAACATTAAAAATATGGACGAAGTGCGTGCTTATCAGAATGAGGCGGCGCACAAGAGCGATTTTGAGCGTACAGAGCTTAACAAGGACAAAACAGGCGTTAAGCTTGACGGCGTAATGGGCATAAACCCTGTTAACGATACTGAAATTCCGATTTTCATTTCAGACTATGTACTTACTTCATACGGAACAGGCGCAATTATGGCTGTTCCTGCACACGATACAAGAGACTGGGAGTTTGCTAAGAAATTCAATCTTCCGATTATAGAGGTTGTAGCAGGCGGCGAGGATGTTCAGAAAGAGGCATTCACAGACTGTGCAACAGGCAAACTCGTAAACAGCGGTTTCATTACAGGAATGTCAGTTGAAGACGCAAAGCACGCTATGATTGAGTGGCTCGAAAAAGAGGGCAAAGGCAGAGAAAAAATTAACTTCAAACTTCGTGACTGGGTATTCAGCCGTCAGAGATATTGGGGCGAGCCTATTCCGATTGTTCACTGTGAAAAGTGCGGCTATGTTCCGCTTGACGAAAGCGAGCTTCCCCTTGAACTTCCGAATGTTGATTCTTATGAGCCGACTGATACAGGCGAATCTCCGCTTGCAAAGATGACGGATTGGGTAAATACTACCTGCCCGTGCTGCGGCGGCCCTGCAAAGAGAGAGACAGACACAATGCCTCAGTGGGCAGGCTCTTCATGGTATTTCCTCAGATATACAGACCCGCACAATGATAAAGCGCTTGCATCTAAAGAAGCTCTTGAATACTGGACTCCCGTTGACTGGTACAACGGCGGTATGGAGCACACTACTCTCCATCTTCTTTACAGCCGTTTCTGGCATAAATTCCTTTATGACATCGGTGTTGTTCCCACATCAGAGCCGTATATGAAGCGTACTTCACACGGTATGATTCTCGGTGAAAACGGCGAAAAGATGAGTAAATCAAGGGGCAATGTAGTTAATCCCGATGAAATTGTTGACCAGTACGGTGCAGACACAATGCGTCTTTATGAAATGTTCATAGGCGACTTTGAGAAAGCTGCTCCTTGGAATTCAGACTCAATCAAGGGTTGTAAGAGATTCATTGAGCGTTTCTGGAATCTTCAGGAAATGGTTAATGATGAAAGCGGTTACAGCAGTGATATTGAAGCTCTTATGCACAAGACAATTAAGAAGGTTACAGAGGATATTGATAACCTTAAGTGCAATACAGCTATCGCTCAGATGATGACTCTTATTAATAAAATGTATGAGGCTAAGAGCGTAACGAAAGACGAACTCAAAACCCTTACAATTCTTCTCAACCCCTTTGCTCCTCATGTAACAGAGGAACTTTGGCAGAATATGAATTTCGGCGGAGCTGTTCATGAAGTAAAATGGCCTGAATACGATGAGGCTAAGACTGTTGAAAACAGCGTAGAGATTGTTCTTCAGTATATGGGCAAGGTTCGTTCAAGAGTAACTATTCCCGTTGATATGCCTAAGGACGAGGTAATCGCTCTTGCAAAGGCTGATGAAAAAATCGCCGCTGCAATAGAGGGCAAGACGATTAAAAAGGAAATCTATGTTCCCGGAAAACTTGTAAATATCGTAGCTGTTTGATACGGCATATAAAATTAAATTAACTGAAATAAGAGCGGCGGAGCTTTCTGCCGCTCTGCGAATATATGAGGTGTGCTATGAGCGAAAAAAAGAAAATCTATACCGTTGCAACTGCTCATCTTGATACGGTGTGGTCTTGGGATTTTGAAACAACGGTCTCAAAATACATATACAATACGCTTGTTGATAACTTTAAGCTTTTTGAAAAGTACAAAACATATAAATTCAATTTCGAGGGCTCATACCGCTATGAGCTTATGCAGGAGTATTATCCCGAACTGTTCGAGAAAATGAAAAAATATGTTGAAGAGGGAAAATGGAATGTCTGCGGTTCAGCTTTTGAAAACGGAGACACGAATATTCCGTCCCCCGAGGCGCTTTTCAGAAATATTCTTATAGGCAATTCCTATTTTGAAAAGACTTTCGGCAAGCGCAGTGTTGATATTTATCTGCCCGACTGCTTTGGTTTCGGCTGGGCGCTTCCGTCAATAGCTCACCATGCAAATCTTTTAGGATTTACAACTCAGAAGCTGGCATGGGGCTCTGCTTACGGTACGCCGTTTGACATCGGTAAATGGTATGGTGTAGACGGTGAATATATTTACGCAAGCGTAAACCCTCACGATTATTATTTCACTCTCACTCAGCTTAGAAAATGGAATTTTGTTCAGAAAAAACTTAAGGAAAATGAAAAGTACGACTTAGACTGGACATATGTTTTCCACGGAATAGGCGATAGGGGAGGTGCGCCTAAAGAGAAATCGGTTGCCTTTGTAGAAAAAGAGACACTTGAAAACTCCACGAGCAATTCAGAAGTTTATGTTGCAACGGCGGATGAAATTTACATAGATATAGAAAATAAACTTACTGACGAGCAGAAAAGCAAGCTTCCCGAATGGAAAACAGAGCTTGTTATGCAAAATCACGGCGTAGGCGGTTACACTTCAAGAGCAGTAGGCAAGAGGTGGAACAGGCGTTGTGAGGAACTTGCAGATATTGCGGAGAGAAACTCAGTTGCCGCAAGTTATCTCGGCACTTTTGATTATAATTCCGATGTGCTTACAAGAGCGTGGAAAAGAACTATCGCTCATCAGTTCCACGATGATATGCCAGGCACTTCTGTTCAGAGAGTATACCGCAGAAGCTGGAATGATTACGCTCTTTCCGCTAATCAGTTTGCAGGCGAACTTGAAGCGGCGGCGTTGTCCGTATCTTCTCTTATGAAAACAGATTTCTGCACAGGCACTCCCATTATGGTTTCAAACCCGATTGAAGCTGAAATCAGTACAGCAGTAACAATTTATCTTGACGGTATTAAAACTCCTTTTGTCCGTGTGTTTGATGACGAGGGCAAAGAGGTTAAAAGCCAGGTGAACAGCACTAAAAACGGTGTGAAAGAAATTCTGTTCATAGCAGATATGATGTCACTCGGATATAGAGTGTATGATGTGCGCCCGAGTGATGTTCCCTGCAAGCTTGAAAGCGACCTTTCCATAAACACTGAAAATGTTATGGAAAACGAGAAATATATTGTTGAACTTAACAAGATGGGCAATATATGCTCAATTCTTGATAAAACACAGAATGAAAGGGAAATTTTAAAATCTCCTATTATTCTCGGCCTTTTCAAATACACAGGTTCTAAAAAATGGCCTGCGTGGGAAATGAACTTCAAGCAGGCTAATAAAGAAGCGGACAGAATCGCCCGTCCCGTTTCAATTTCCGTTGAGGAAAACGGCCCTGCAAGAGTTGCATTCAAGGTAGTACAGCAGGATAAGAACAGGTCTCAGTTTACAAATTATGTTGCCCTTACAAGCGGCGGAAATGTTGTTGAGGTATATTCTGAAATTGAGTGGCAGAACCTTTGCACTATGGCTAAAAACAGATTTGCATTTACCTGCAATAACGAAAAGGCTACATTTGACCTCGGTCTCGGCGCAATTCAGCGTGGTAATATGAATGAAAAGCTCTTTGAAGTTCCTGCGCAGAAATGGGCAGATTTGACTGACAAGAGCGGAAAGTACGGCGTTTCTGTAATAAGCGAATGTAAGTACGGCTGGGATAAGTATAATGATAATACTTTAAGGCTTACTGTTCTTCATACGCCTCTTAAAAACTATCGTATAGATTCAATGCAGTCTATGATGGATATAGGTCTTAACAGATATTCTTATGCGATATTCAGCCACGAGGGCGCAGACCTTTCTGAAACTCAGCTTGAAGCACGCAAATTTATTCAGCCGCCGACTGCGTATGTCTGCACAAAGCACAGCGGCGTTCTTTCAAGCCGTTACAGCTTCGGTGAGGTTTCAACAAACGATGTTATTATTCGTGCAATTAAAAAGGCTGAAAATTCAGATGAAATTATCGTGCGTTTGAACGAGGGCTCAAATAAGAATATTGAAAGATTTGAACTCACTCTTGGTGAGGGCGTTGAAAGTGCAAGAGAGGTTTATGCAAGCGAAGAGAATATGGGCGAGTCGACTGTTGAAAACGGCAAACTTGTAACTTCTTTCAAACCATATCAAATTCGTACCTTTGCGCTTACACTTAATAAAAGCTCCGTTTCGGGCAAAAAGAACAACAGCGAATTTGTTGAACTTGCGCCCGATAAGAAAATTATTACCGAAAACGGCGACAGAACAGGCGATTTTGAGAGTATTCCGAGCGAGCTTATCCCTGAAACAATCACGGCAAACGGCACTAAATTCAAGATTTTAAAGACTGACAATAACGCCATTGTGATGAGAGGTCAGAATATTGCGGTTTCACCCAAAGCGGAAAAACTCTGCATACTCTGTGCGTCTTATGAAGGGGACAGGGAAGTTGAGTTTGAAGTTAACGGCGAAACAGTAGAGAAGACCGTTTTGAGCGCAACAGAGAATTTTGCAGGCTGGGATTTACCCGACCTCGGCGACACGGCTTATGTAAAGCACGGAAAGCTTGGTTTTGAAGCTACCCACAGCCATAAACTTGGCAGGGATAATGTTGCGCAGTCACTCTGTTTCTACATAATTGAACTTGATGTTAAAGGCAAAAAGACTGTAACACTTCCTGCTGATGAAAGCATTGCAGTGCTTGCAGTAACACAGGTTGAAAATTCTTATGGTGAAATGGTGTCAAAAGTTTTCGATGAAGTTGATGAAAACAGAGTGCAGACATTTTATATGAATTTCGGAGAATTTTTGAGATACTGCTGGTACAAATGCGTGTGGAATTTAAATGATAAAGATGAGTTTATAAAAGGCATCAACAGGGGCAGAAGAAAATGAGTTACGATTTTAATAAAAACTGGACAACTGATAACAACGGATACCCGCTTAACTCAGACGAGGTAAACCGCCTTATTTCCGTAAAGCCTACACCGTCTCAGTGCAGACTTTCGCAAAAGCCGTTTTATCTTTTTATGCATTTCGGAATGAACACGGCTACACGCAGGGAATGGGGATCAGGAAAAGAAAAGGCTTCTGATTTCAATATTAAAACCGTAAAACCCGAAACTTGGATTGAATGCGCCAAAGCGGCGGGTGCAACGGGTATTATTCTTACCTGTAAGCACCATGACGGCTTCTGCCTTTGGGATACTAAGTACACCGATTTCTGCGTTAGAAACAGCGGATTTGACGGCGATATTGTTAAAATGGTTTCTGACGCCTGCCACGATGCGGGACTTGATTTCGGTGTTTATCTCTCTCCGTGGGATATGCACGAGCCAACATATGCAACAGAGGCGTATAACGATTATTTCTGCAATCAACTTACCGAACTTTTAACTAATTACGGAGAAATATTCGAGGTGTGGTTTGACGGCGCAAAGGGCAAAGAGGCAAAGGCGTTCAACTATGATTGGGACAGATATTATGCCCTTATCAGAGAGCTTCAGCCAAATGCGAATATATCCATATGCGGCCCTGATATCCGCTGGGTAGGTAACGAGGGCGGAAAAACGAGAAAATCAGAATTTTCCGTTGTACCGTTTGAACTTACAAGAGCGGAAACTGTTGAGAAAAACAGTCAGCACGCCGATGAGGACGCTTCAAAAATGAAGAATATCACTTCTATGGATGAAGACCTCGGAAGCAGAGATCTGCTTGCAAAGAGAGATAAACTTTGGTGGTATCCTGCAGAGGTTGATGTTTCAATTCGTAAAGGGTGGTTCTGGGCTGAAAAGGGCAATAAAACAATTAAATCACCGAAAAAACTGTTTGATATATATCTCAATTCAGTTGGGAATAACTGTACTCTGCTTCTCAATATTCCACCTACTGCATACGGCGATATTGACAAAAAAGATATGAAAGCAGTTAAAGGTCTCGGCGATAAAATCAGAGAAATGTATTCAAAGCCCGTTGTTGTTAAAAACCTCGGAGAACTTACGGATAAAGACGGCGTTTTGGATTTTGATTTTGGAGCGAAAAAAAGAATTAATTATATTGAATTGTGTGAAGATATAAGCTTTTCTCAGCGTGTTGAAGCGTTTGATTTGTATTTGAAGAAGAAAAACGGAGAATATAAACTTGTTTTTTCAGGTACGATAATCGGCTCAAAGAAGATAGTAACGCTTAAAAATGAGAAATGCACAGGCGCAAGACTTGTTATAAGACAAAGCAGAAGCAATCCCGTAATTTCAAAAATAGGTTTTTATGAATAAAAAAAGCCGTTGAAATCATTTGATTTCAACGGCTTTTTTGCGTTTAATATTAATTTATTCGATAGGAACAAGATTTTTAAGGCTTATATCCATAATGGGGGCAGAATGTGTGAGCGCACCGCAGGAAACAAAGTCAACGCCTATTTCGGCAATTTCTTTAAGTCTTTCCTTTGTAACATTACCCGAACATTCCGTCTGCGCCTTGCCGTCAATAAGCTCAACGCATTTTTTCATAGTCTCGTTATCCATATTGTCAAGCATTATAATGTCTGCGCCTGCTTCAAGAGCTTCTTTAACCTGCTCAATTGTCTCTGTTTCAACTTCTATTTTTCTTACAAAAGGAGCATAAGCTTTAGCCATCTGAACAGCTTTTGTGATTGAGCCTGCCGCACCGATATGGTTGTCCTTAAGAAGAACTCCGTCTGAAAGATTATATCTGTGGTTTGTTGCTCCGCCGACAGTTACGGCATATTTTTCAAAGGGGCGCATATTTGGAGTTGTTTTTCTTGTGTCAAGAAGCGTTGTGCTGTATCCTTCAAGTTCCGCCATATATTCCTTTGTAATAGTGGCAATACCGCTCATTCTCTGAAGATAGTTGAGTGCCGTTCTCTCTCCTGAAAGAAGAGCTTTAATATCTCCGTAAATAACGCCGATAATATCGCCTTTTTTTACAAAATCGCCGTCCTTGACATCTGTTTCAAAATGTGATTTTTCATCAAGAAGTTTGAAAGTTCTTTCAAAAACATCAAGTCCGCAAATAACTCCGTCACCCTTGCAGATAAGCTCTGCTTTGCCGTTTTTGTTTTCGGGCATTACGGCGTTTGTTGAAACATCTTCGCTCGTAATGTCCTCTCTCAAGGTGTTGAGAATATATTCGTCTATGTTAATCTTCATCGTTACACCACTTATCATAAAAATCACTGTCCTTTCTCTTTATTTCATCGAGTATCAATTTTTTAAATTCTGCCTCGCGTTCTTTTTTTGGCAGATAAGCGTCAAAATCAATATCGGGCATATAAACTTCTTTTTCTGATTTGTCGTTTGCTATAAGGTCCGCCGCTCTTTTTGCAAATACAAGGCTTTCAAGAAGACTGTTTGACGCAAGTCTGTTTCTGCCGTGGACACCGTTGCACGCCGTTTCTCCAACTGCAAAAAGATGCTCCATAGATGTCTTTCCGTTTATATCCGTTTTTACACCGCCCATCATATAATGCTGACCGGGTGTTACGGGAACTTTGTCTTTAGTTATATCGTAGCCCTCTTCCATGCAGGCGTCAAAAATATTCGGGAATCTCTTTTGTGCTTCCTCGCTTGTCATTGTGGGGAGAGTTATGTAAACATGATCTGTTGAGAACTTTTCCATTTCCTCACAGATTGCCTGTGTAACCACATCTCTCGGCTGAAGTTCGTCTGTGAATCTTTCGCCGTTTTCATTGAGCAATATTGCACCCTCGCCCCTGACGCTTTCGCTAATAAGAAAACGCCTGCCGCTCTTTTTGCTGTAAAGAGTTGTTGGGTGAATCTGAATATAGTTTATATCCTGAAGTTCAATAGAATGTTTGAGCGCAAGCGCAAATGCATCTCCCGTTATGTGGGGGAAGTTTGTTGAATTCTTAAAAAGACCGCCTATGCCGCCTGTTGCAAGAATAATATCTTTAGCATAGATGGGAGAGACTTCTCCAAACTCATCTTCACAAACTATTCCGTAACAAACATTGCCCTTTTCAATAATGTCAATCATTGTTGTTTGAGTGACAAATGTTATATTTTTTCTCTTTTTTGCAATTGAGAGCAGAGTTGCTGTGATTTCTTTACCTGTTTCGTCTTTGTGGTGAAGAATTCTGTTTTGTCTGTGGGCTCCCTCTCTCGTGTAGTTGTAGTCGCCGTCATTGTCGGTGTCAAACTGAACGCCGAGTTTTATGAGAGTTCCTATTACATCGGGGGAGGACTCTATCATTACTCTGACACTCTCGGGGTTGTTCTCGTAATGCCCTGCTTTCATAGTGTCCTCAAAATAGCAGTCAAAGTCGTCAATATCTTTTAAAACGCACACTCCGCCCTGTGCAAGATATGAGTCGCATTCTTTCAGCTCTTCTTTTGTTATTACCAATACCTTTTTGTCACTCGGAAGACAAAGGGCGGCAAATAATCCTGCTACGCCGCTGCCTACTATGACAGTATCGGTTTTGATGCTGTTATTTTTCATATTTATCCTCTTGTTTCAAATGCTGAATGTTTTTAATTATATAAATTATAATATATAATTACTTTGCCCATATGTCAAGAATTGACAAGGTATTAACACACTTTTCAAATAGTTTTTGATATTGATTTACTGTTAATAATCTGTTAATATTAATAAAAACACTGTTCAAAAAGCTCAATGCGTTTTTTCGTCAAATATAAATATTTTTTACTTAAATTTGACAATACACACACATTATTTTGAAAAACGGGATTTATATTATGGAAGTTAATGTTTTCGATTTCGACAACACAATTTACGACGGTGAAACTCTTGTAGATTTCGTTTTGTATTATATGAAACGAGACGCGAGAATTTGGAAGTATGTTCCTAAACTGTGCTTGATAGCGGTTAAAGATGCACTTCATTTGTTCACTGTCGAACGGGCGATTGAAGAATATGCATCATTTCTTGAAGGGTATTATACTAAAATCGGCGATGTTTCTCAGAGTGTTGTTGATTTCTGGAATAAAAACGAAAAGAAAATAAAGCCGTGGTATGAAACGGTCAGAACGGAAAACGATATTGTCGTTTCCGGTTCAACCGATTTTATTCTCGATGAAATTATGAAGAGAATGAATATAAAAAACTATGTGGGTTCAAGCATAGACAAGACCACGGGCAAATTCAAACGCCTTTGTTTTCTTGAAAACAAGGTCAAAATTTTTAACGAACTTTATCCTGATGCGCATATTGTGAATTTTTATACGGATTCGATGAATGATAAGGCGATGATGGATATTTCGGACAATGTGTATTTTGTTAAGAAAAACAAAATAACGAAAATTAAATAAGACAGGAGAAAAAGAAATGGCAAAAATCAATGTCAAAGATTTTCTTGACAGCAAAATCGTTAAAACCGATGTCGGCGAAGAAACCGTGCTGACATGGCGTGAAACGCTTTCCTATGCTGTCGGAAGAGGCGCTCAGGGTATGAACACGAGCATGACCTCATCAAAGTACATTAACTTCTTCCTTACAAATGTGCTTTTCAAAAAGCTCAAGGACCCGATGGGAACGGCATCAAAAATCAGACTTTTCTGCGGTATTTTCGATGCTATCAATGACCCGATTATGGGCGTAATCGTTGACAAAACGAGAACTAAAGACGGTCAGATGAGACCGTATATCAAATGGGCGCCGATTTTCGTATCAATCGTTATGATACTTTTCTTTATCGGCAGCGCAGATGCGTCTCCCGTTTTCAATATTATTTATACAACAATTCTTTTTATAGGACTTGATGTTACTTATACGGCGTTTGATATTCCGATGGGCGCCCTTGCGTTTTCAATCACGCCCAGCGGTATTGAGCGAACAAAGCTTTTCGGTATCAGCTCAATTATTCGTTCGGTTCTCGGTGCGCTTCCTCAGGTTTTCGTTGCAGGCGCTGCACTTCTTCCTTATTTTAATGACCATACTCCTCAGGCGTACCTTACCTCTGCAATCGTTTCTGCAATCGGTATCGTATTCCTTACAAGACTTACATACAAAAATACAAAAGAGAGAGCAGAACACAAAGAGGATGTACCCTCAGTTGCGGAATGTTTTTCACTTCTTTTCAAAAACAGACCTCTTCTTATGCTCTTCCTCGGAAACATTTTCTTTGTTATCTGTAAAATAGCGGAGCAGGTTTCTTTCTACTTCGTTGCAGACCTTATGTTCGACAGAAAATACAATGTATTTATCGATGTTGTTAAATTCCCGGGATTCCTTTTCGCAGGACTTCTTGTTCCTAAGATTGTTGAACTTCTCGGCAGAAAAGCAGACAGCAAAAAGTTCTATCAGGCTTGCTGCGGCGTAGCTATTCTTCTTCATGTTCTTTTTGCGGCAACAACTTTCAACGGCCTTATGAATAAGCCTGAGGGCGAAAGCGTTTCTCTCGGAATCGGTATTATTGTAGTTATCTTCACAGGTCTCACCGCAATTCCTCTTGAATTCAAAAACCTTATTCAAAAAGAAATGGAAGCTGAAACGGTTGACTATATCGAATGGAAAACAGGCACCCGTGTTGAGGGTATTATGCTTTCAATCATGAGCTTCACAGGTAAGATTGAAAATACTATTTCTTCTTCAGTTGGCTTGGCTGTACTTGGTTTCACAGGATATATTCAGCACACAGAGGGCTCTCTTGTTCAGAATACTCAGACAAACTGGGCGCTCTTCCTTCTTACAACTCTTGTTCCCGCAATCGGCTATCTTCTTATGCTTGTTCCTATGCATTTCTACAATATCACAGGTGACGGTCACCGTAAGATGATGAAAGAAATCATGGAGAAGAGAGAAAAAATCAAAGCTGAAAACGAAACAAAAGCAGCAGTAAATGAATAATTGATAATTTAACGGCAGGGCATGGCTCTGCCGTTTTTGGGATGTATTATAATGAAAATTACTTTTATTGCGGATACGCATTATTATTCAAAAAAACTCGGAGTGAGCGGAAAGGCGTATGAACTGCGTTCAGGTTCTGACCAAAAGTGCCTTGCAGAAACGGCAGAGATTATTGACGCCGCATTTGAAAGAATTGCTAAAAGCGATACAGACGCTGTTTTTATACTTGGCGATGTTTCAAACGACGGCGAAAAGGTTTCGCATTTAGAATTCAGAGAAAAACTTTATGAACTGAAAAAACACAAGCGAGTATATGTCATAACCGCAACGCATGACTGGTGCTGTGATGAAAACCCGAGAAGATTTGAGGGTGACAGTGTATATAATGATGTTGAGGTTATGAAAAGCTGTGAACTCCCTGAGTTTTATAAGGATTTCGGACCTGACGAAGCAATAGACAGCTTTACAACAAAAATAGGCACGGTCTGCTATACAATAGACCTCGGCGGAGTCAGAGTGCTTTGCCTTAACGATGACAAGAACGAGAATGACCACGCCGGTTTTACTGAGGACTGCTGGCAGTGGATTGAAAAGCAGATAAATAAAGCAAAGCAGGACGGCTGTGTTTTGATAGGAGCGGAGCATCATCTTCTTATTCCTCATATTTCGCCCTTGATAACAGGCGGCTCAACCTGCGTCGAAAACAGAGAATATGTTGCAAGCCGATTTGCCGACTGCGGACTGAAATATATGTTTGTCGGTCACAGCCATATTCAGGCTACTGACAGATTTACAAGCCCTGCAGGAAATACTGTAACGGAAGTAAATGTCGGCTCTCTTTGCGGTTATCCTGCACCGATAGTAAATGTTACAGTAAATGAAAACGGCACGCTTTCTTATATAGTTGACCACCTTGAAAAATTCACCTTAAACGGCAAAGAAACAGACGCTCAGGCGTTTTTAGCAAAGCACGCTGAGGACCTTATTTTCAGAGTGCTTGAATGTAAAACGAAAGAGCAGTTTTGCGAAAGGCTGACTGCGCTCGGATTAGACGGTGAAAAGCTTGCTTCTGCTTGGTGCATTGCAAAACCTTTGCTTCATAAGCTTGATACGGCTCTTGTGTGGGATGTGTATAAGCTTTTGCGCTTTTTCCGCCTTGACAACGGCGTTTCTAAATGCGATGCACAGCAGTACAGATATAAGCCACTCAAGGAAATGATAGGGGAGTTTTGGCTTTCTGCGCTTGACGGTGCTGTAAATCCTCACCCTGAAGGCAGTGCGTATTACAATCTTGTTATGTGCGCTTTGTCAGCACCTAAATCTATTTTAAAGAATAATGACTGTCTCTTATACACATCTCCGAGCCCACGAGACCGTACTAGATCTCG
>ERZ1027012.134-NODE-134-length-33780-cov-7.781468_pt1 | contig 33780 bp, 29 predicted proteins | sample MGYA00519447_ERZ1027012 | MGnify/ENA primary metagenome ERZ1027012 (study PRJEB26926, sample SAMN06164700) | human gut metagenome | biome: ENVO:00009003; feature: ENVO:2100002; material: ENVO:00002003 | host: Homo sapiens | place: USA | collected 2012 ... | reverse complement strand
TGTAGAAGAGACAGGTATAATAATTTTACTTATGCATATTGCAATTTTTTAAAACTTGTTAATTGTCAACAAAAAACAGAAATGATAAAATATACAAGTAAAAAATTTACAGCTTAGGAGAGGATAAATATGAGTATCAAAAACGAATATCTTGCAGGACTCATGGAAAGAGTTATCAAGAGAAATCCCAACGAGCCCGAATTCCATCAGGCAGTTGAAGAGGTTCTCGAATCACTCGAACCAGTTGCGGAATCTCACCCCGAATACATCGAAAAAGGCGTATTCGAGATGATAGTAGAGCCTGAGAGAATAATCAAGTTCCGTGTTCCCTGGGTTGACGACAACGGCAACATCCAGGTAAACAGAGGATACAGAATTCAGTACAACAGCGCAATCGGTCCCTATAAGGGCGGACTTCGCTTCCATCCCTCAGTATATGAAGGAATTATCAAATTCCTTGGCTTTGAGCAGATTTTCAAAAACAGCCTTACAGGTCTTCCCATCGGCGGCGCAAAAGGCGGTTCAGATTTCGACCCCAAGGGAAAGAGCGATATGGAAGTTATGCGTTTCTGCCAGAGCTTTATGACAGAGCTTTACAGACATATCGGTGCAGACACTGATGTTCCCGCTGGCGACATCGGCGTAGGCGCTCGTGAAATCGGATTCCTTTTCGGACAGTACAAGAGAATAGTTAATCAGAACAACGGCGTTCTCACAGGTAAGGGTCTCAACTACGGCGGTTCTCTTGTTAGAACAGAGGCAACAGGTTATGGTCTTTGCTATTACACAGAAGCTATGCTCAATGACCACGGCACTTCATTCAAGGGCAAGAAAGTTGTTATTTCAGGTTCAGGCAATGTTGCTATTTACGCTTGTGAAAAAGCAACACAGCTTGGCGCTAAAGTTATCACAATGAGTGACTCTGACGGTTATATCATCGATAAGAGAGGTATTGACCTTGCTCTTGTTAAGGAGCTCAAGGAAGTTGAGAGAAAGAGAATCAGAGAGTATGTAACTTATCATCCCGAAGCTGAATACCACGAGGGTTGCAGCGGCGTTTGGAGCGTTAAGTGTGACATTGCTCTTCCCTGTGCTACTCAGAACGAGCTTGACGGCGAAGCTGCTAAGCTTCTTATTGAAAACGGCGTAATGGCTGTTTGCGAGGGTGCTAACATGCCTTCTACTCCCGAAGCTATTCTTGAATTCCAGAACAACAATGTTCTTTTCGGACCTGCAAAGGCTACAAACGCAGGCGGCGTTGCTACTTCTGCTCTTGAAATGTGCCAGAACAGCTCTCGCCATCCGTGGGATTTTGAAACAGTTGACAAAGAGCTCAAGAGCATTATGGAAAACATCTATACAATGAGCTGCGAAGCTGCAAAGAAATACGGCGTTGAAGGCAACCTTGTTGCTGGCGCAAATATTGCAGGCTTTATCAAAGTTGCAGAAGCAATGCTTTGCCAGGGTATTGTTTAATATAAAACATTATATATAGAATAAACCGCCTTTATGCAATCAGCATAAAGGCGGTTATTATTTGCTTTTCAACAATAAAAAACCTCGGAATAAACCGAGTTTTTTATATTTTTCAAAAATATCTTATCATACTAGCCTGAGTATGATATAATTATATCAGAAAGTGAGGTGAAAAAAACGATTAAGTTAATATCAAGTATAGCCAACTTAATAAGCTCGCTGTTAGCGTTATTAACAGTATCATAGCTTACAAGTTGGCTAAACACAAATAAGGGACAAGAGCAAAAACTCTCCTAACCTTAAATATATTATAACTCAATCAATAAAAATATGCAAGCATTATCATTGATAATCAGTATTGCTGCGCTTATTATAAGCGTAGCAGCATTAGTAACCATACTGAAAAAAAGGAAGTAACATTAATGTCAGAAGAAAAAAGAAAAACAACTACATCATCGGCTGTAAAGCGTAAATATAATAACAAGGTTTATTCAACGGTTCAAGTTCAGTTGCCAAAAGAATTATAAAAAATTATCAACAATCTTACATTGGAGTGCTTTTCGGCGGTTCAAGTCCTTATGATAATAAAAAAGACAGACACCAAAATGGTATCTGTCTTTTTTGGAGCTGATAGGCGGACTTGAACCGCCGACCTCATCCTTACCAAGGATGTGCTCTACCACCTGAGCCATATCAGCAAAAAAATGGCGACCCGGAACGGACTCGAACCGTCGACCTCCTGCGTGACAGGCAGGCGTTCTAACCAACTGAACTACCGGGCCGTATAAAGCAAACTATTGTTTGCAAGTGGTATTATACGAAATTGCGCACTCATTGTCAAGTGCAACAGTGTTGAATTTTTGAAAAAATATGATAAAATATTATTACTATGAAGAATTATCACACACATACTAAAAGATGCGGACACGCAAAAGGCACTGACGAAGAATATGTTATTGCCGCAATAGAGGGCGGTTTTGACGAGCTTGGTTTTTCCGACCATGCCCCGATGCTTTTCCCTAAAAATTTAAATTATTATTCAACTTACAGAATAAAGCCGTGGGATGCACTGGATTACACTCAATCCATAAAAGAACTCAAAGAAAAATACAGTAATAAAATACTTATACACTGCGGTTTTGAGCTTGAATACTACCCGAACTTATTTAAGGATGAAGTTGAATATCTAAAATCAATAGGCGCTGAATATTTCATACTCGGACAACACTTTACGCTTGACGAATATCAAAGAAACGCTTTTTACTGCGGTCACGAGACAGACAGCCGTGATATATTTGAACAATATTTAAAGCAGTGCATTGAGGGGCTTGAAACGGAAAAATTCAACTATCTCGCCCACCCCGACCTGATTAATTTTACGGGCGACAGAGATTATTATGCAGAGAAAATGCAGAAATTCTGCAAGAGGCTAAAAGAGCTTGGCTATCCGATAGAGTTTAATCTGCTTGGGTTTGAGGAAAAGCGCCAGTATCCTAATGAAATATTTTGGAGAATAGCCGCTGAGGAGAAAAACCGAGTTATAATCGGCGTTGACGCTCACAGACCAGAAGCGCTCAAAAACACCTCTTTATATATGGATGCAGTCAAATATCTTAACAAACTAGGAATTACGCCTATTAAAGAAGCGGAATTAATGAAAATATAATTTAATATTAACTGAAAAACAGCCCGTGAAAACGCCAAATTTCACGAGCTGTTTATTTTATATTATACTAAATTAACAACATATTTTATAATCCGCCGTCATAAGAAACAAAGCCGCACTTTCTTGTGTTTTTGCCGTTAACATTATACATAACGAGATACATTCCGTCTGTTTTTCCAAGGCAATAACAGCTTTCATTCTTATCAAGCGAGCCTACTACTGTTTTCTTAGCTGTATCGGCATAAACGGTTTCCGTTGTTGAACCGTTTTTGTAAACCTTGCAGTCGCTTGGCGCTGTTTTCACGCCGCCTGCATACTCAACAAATCCTGCTTTATGCTTATTTGTTCCGTCAAGGTCATACACAAGAAGATAAGAATTACCTGACTTCGCATAGCATTTTGCGCTTTCCTGAGCGGCAAGCCAGCCGATTTCACCGCTGAGATTATTCTCCTTAAACACGGATTCTTTTGTAGTGCCATTTTTCCAAGCAACGGCTGTGGGATATTTTCCCGAACCGCTTACATTTGAAGAAGATGATTTAACAACCTTAGAATAATCTTTGGGGCGAAGTATACCATTCACTTTGTTATAGTTGTGGGTTACGAATTTACAAGCGCTTCCCGACGGCCAGTTTTGGTCAAAAGTTTCAAACGATGTGGAATTATAAGTTCCGTTTGCAATAGCGATATGGCCTGCGTTTGAAGAATTGACTGAACGCTCCCAAACCACAATATCTCCTGTTCTGAGCTGCATACCGCTCTTGTAATCAATTTTGTTAAAATACGGAGTTATAGCGGTTTTCTTTGAAAAGTTTTCAAAATACTCCCACGCATCGCCGTAACCGCTCATTGAAGAAACAGGCACGCCGAAAACCTTGTTGCAATATGATTTTACAACATCTACGCACTGATTTTTATTAGTTACGCTTCCTGTGCCGTCAACATCTAAAAATTTACCCACGAGGGAATCAAAAAATTCATTTAAATACATATAAAGCCTCCTTAAAATGATCTTGAATCTGCCGGGTTATTAAGAATACCGAACAGTGTCAATATCTCTACAACGCAGGTTCCGATAACCTTAAAAGTGTCGCTTATTGACGGCGCAAACATTGTGATCACAATGCAAATCTGCGCAATAACGGCAAGCCAAACTACAGGGCTTTTAAATCTTTCTTTCATTTAAATACCTCCTGATTATAAAATATTTTCTATGTCTGCTATTCTATGATTTATAACTTTTATTTGTTCATTTATGACAGGTATGCGCTCTGCAAAGGAATTGTGCTTATCTACCTTTTCTTCAAGCTTTTTCAGGCGGAAAGAAGTAAGTTTTGAAGAGGCGATTATACCGCCAAAGGCACCTGCACAGGTTCCTAAAAGTGAAAGCAGAGCAACCAAAACATTATCGCTTATAATACCAACACCTTTCACTGTTTTACTGAGGCAACCTTACAGATTAGCGATATTTTTGAAAATGTCAAGGAAAGCCTTTTTTGAGTACATTTTTCGCAACTGTGTCTATGCGCTTTAAAGACTGTTTTATGCATACTAAGTTTTGTATATTTATTCGTTCTATTGCATATTTATAATTTTTTGTTCATTTTCTATTGACAATAAAACAGGCAAGAGTATAATAGAAAAGAATTATAAATTATATCATAGGGAGATATGTATATAATGACAAAAGTATTCATAAACGGACAGGCTGGTACAACAGGTCTGAGAATAAAAGACCGCCTGAAAAGCAGAGATGATATTGAGCTTCTTGAAATCAGCGAGGATAAGAGAAAAGACAGCGATGAAATTAAGAAATTCATCAACGAAAGCGACATTACTTTTCTTTGTCTGCCTGATGATGCGGCAAAAGAAGCGGTAACCCTGCTTGATAAAGATAATACGCACACAAAGATTATTGACGCCTCAACGGCACACCGAACAAACCCCGATTGGGCATACGGATTCCCCGAACTTTCGGCAAATTTCAGAAAAAATATTGAAACCAACAGACTTATTGCAAATCCGGGCTGTTATGCAAGCGGATTCATCTCAATAGTTTATCCGCTTATAGCGCACGGAATTATTGACAAAAACTATCCCCTCACCTGCTTTGCGGTTTCGGGATACAGCGGCGGCGGAAACAAGGCGATTGCCCAGTATGAGAGCGATGAACGAGAAAAAGAGCTCGACTCGCCCAGGCAGTACGCATTAACCCAGACCCACAAACATTTAAAAGAAATGAAAGCTATTACGGGTATTGAAAGACTACCTATTTTCTCGCCTATGATTTGCGACTACAAATGCGGTATGGTTGTGAGCATTCCCCTTTTCACGGATATGCTTGCAAAAAGCATCAGCCCTGACGAAGTAAGAGATATACTTGCGGCGCATTATGAAAACAGCAAGTTTGTAAAGGTACGCCCCAAGGGCTTTACGGAAAATATGATTGGCGCTAATAATTTCGAGGGCAGAGACGATATGGAAATAGAGGTTAACGGAAACGAAGACAGATTCGTTATCACCTCAAGATTTGACAACCTCGGAAAAGGCGCGTCAGGCGCGGCAATTCAATGTATGAATATTGCGTGCGGTATAGAAGAAGAAAAATCACTTGTTATCGGAGATTGAGAATATGAAAATTATTGAGGGCGGCGTTTGCGCCGCTAAAGGATTTAAAGCAAACGGAGTTTACTGCGGTATAAAGAAATCAGCCGCAGACAGCGAAAACACAAAACACAAAAACGATTTGGGAATGATTTATTCTGAAGTTCCCTGCAAAACGGCTGCGGTTTACACAACAAACAAAGTTAAAGGCGCACCGATAATCGTTACAAAGAAAAATCTTGAAAAGACAGGCGGCATTTCTCAGGCGGTTATAGTTAACTCAAAAAATGCCAACACCTGCAACGCAGACGGCGAGCAAAAAGCACAGAGAATGTGCGAACTTGCGGCAGGCGTACTTGGAATAAAGCCCGAGGATGTTGTTGTTGCTTCAACAGGCGTTATCGGTCAGGTACTCCCCATTGAACCGATAGAAAACGCTGTTGACAAGCTTGCAGCAGGACTTTCCGCAGACGGACACGAGGAATCCGCAACCGCAATAATGACTACGGACACTATCAAAAAGGAATACGCAGTTGAGTTTGAGATTGCAGGCACTGCTTGCAAACTCGGCGGAATGGCAAAAGGCTCAGGAATGATACACCCGAATATGGCGACAACGCTTAACTTCATCACAACAGACACCGCTATTTCCGCAAAAATGCTTCAAAAAGCACTTGACGAAATTGTTAAGGTTACATATAACTGCCTCTCTATTGACGGCGACACATCAACAAACGATATGGTTTCGCTTATGGCAAACGGACTTGCCCAAAACGCAGAAATCACCGCAGAGGGTGAAGATTTTGAAACATTCAAAGCCGTTCTTTACGAGGTTATGATGAATCTTACAAAAATGCTTGCTAAAGACGGTGAGGGCGCAACAAAACTGATTGAGTGTGATTGCAGCGGCTGCCCCGACAAGGACACAGCAATTACGGTAGCAAAATCAGTTATCGGCTCAACACTTTTCAAATGCGCAATTTTCGGCGAAGATGCTAACTGGGGTCGAGTTTTGTGCGCAGTAGGCTATGCAGACGCTGAGTTTGACATTAACAAGGTTGATGTTGATTTAAAGAGCGAATTCGGCACTATTGCCGTTTGCAGAGACGGCGCAGGCGTTGACTTTTCCGAGGAAAAGGCGGCAGAAATTCTTAAAAGCGATGAGATTTATGTACTTATCAACCTTAAGGCAGGCGAAGAAAGCGCAAAGGCTTGGGGCTGCGATATGACTTATGATTATGTAAAAATCAACGGTGATTACAGAACCTGATACAAAAATTAAAATCATAAAAATAAATTAATCAGGAGTTTGAAATGGATATTACAAATGCAATGAAAGCCGATGTGCTTGCAAAAGCGCTCCCTTATATTCAGCTTTACAGAAAGAAAACGATAGTTGTCAAATACGGCGGTAACGCAATGATAAACGACAGCCTTAAAGCGGCGGTTATGCACGACCTTGTTCTGCTTTCAACCGTAGGCATAAGGGTTGTTCTCGTTCACGGCGGCGGCCCTGAGATAAATAAAACGCTTGAAGCTATGAACATTAAAAGTGAATTTGTTGACGGTCTTCGTGTTACAACAAAGGACACAGCAAATGTTGTTCAGATGGTGCTTGCAGGCAAGGTAAACAAAGACCTTGTTTGCCAGATAGGCAATCTCGGCGGACACGCAATAGGCCTTTCAGGTATGGATGGCAATATGATTAAATGCAGACCGCTTGACGATAAACACGGCTATGTGGGCGAAATAGTTGATATGAATATGGATGTTGTTGAAGAGGTGCTTTCTCACAGCTTTATTCCCGTTATTTCAACAATAGGCTATGACGAAAATGACAACTGCTACAATATTAACGCTGACACGGTTGCCGCGGCTGTTGCGGGCAAACTTAAAGCAGAAGCGCTTATTTCAATGACGGATGTTGTTGGACTTCTCAGAGACAAGGATGACGAATCCTCGCTCATTCACAGAATTTATATTTCAGATGTTCCCGCACTTGTTGCAGACGGTGTTATCAGCGGCGGTATGATTCCGAAAATTGATTCAATGACACAGGCAATACGCGAGGGCGTAAAAAAAGCATTTATTATAGACGGAAGAGTTCCCCACTCCATTCTTATGGAGCTTCTTACAGACGAAGGTATGGGAACGATGTTCAGAAGCAGGTGACGATATGAATACAAAAGAACTTGATAATAATTTCGTGTCGCACGCTTACGGCAGATTCAATGTTGAGCTTTCCCACGGAAAAGGCTCTACTCTCTATGATGAGAACGGAAAAGAATACATTGATTTCGGCTCAGGAATAGGCGTTACGGCATTCGGAATTGCAGACGATGTTTGGAAAGAGGCTGTAATAGAACAGCTTGGTAAATTACAGCATGTTTCAAACCTCTATTACACGAGACCGTGTGCAGAGCTTGCTCAACTTCTCTGCGAGAAAACGGGAATGAAAAAAGTTTTCTTTGCTAACAGCGGCGCTGAGGCAAACGAGGGCGCAATCAAATTTGCGAGAAAATACAGCTTTGATAAATATGGAGAAGGCAGAAGCACGATAATCACGCTTATTAACTCTTTCCACGGCAGAACGATCACAACGCTTTCCGCAACAGGTCAGGATGAATTTCACAAGTATTTTGACCCATTTACTCCCGGCTTTAAATACTGCCCTGCAAACGACATAGAAAAGCTTAAAAAAATGGCTACAGATGATGTTTGCGCAATTATGTTTGAATGTGTTCAGGGCGAGGGCGGCGTTTTAAATCTTGATGAGGAATTTGTAAACGCCATCGCTCAGATATGCGAGGAAAAAGATATTCTTGCAGTTGTTGACGAGGTACAAACAGGCAACGGCAGAACGGGCAAATATTTTGCGTATATGAATTACGGCATTCAGCCCGATATTGTTTCAACCGCAAAAGGACTTGCAGGCGGACTGCCGATGGGCGCTGTGTTATTCGGCGAAAAAGTTGAAAACTGCGTTACACCCGGTTCTCACGGATCAACATTCGGCGGAAACCCGATTGCCGCAGCAGGCGCAATCAGCATTGTTAAGAGAATTGACGATGATTTTCTTGACGGCGTTTCTAAAAAAAGCGAATACATAAAGGAACACCTTAAAAATGTTAAAGGCGTTAAATCTGTTTCAGGTATGGGACTTATGCTCGGAATTGAAACAGAAAAAAGCGCAAAAGAAATCGCAGGCGAATGCCTCCAAAACGGACTTCTTGTTTTAACAGCAAAAACAAAGGTAAGACTTCTCCCCGCTCTCAACATTTCTTATGAAGAACTTGAAAAGGGACTTAAAATACTGAAAGAGGTAATTGAAAAATGAAACATTTATTGAAATTACAGGACCTTAGCACAAACGATATTCTTGATATTTTAAATCTTGCAGACCAGCTTAAATATGAGACGAAGCACAATATTGAACATCACCACTTAAAGGGCAAGACTCTTGGAATGATTTTCCAGAAAAGCTCAACAAGAACAAGAGTTTCTTTTGAAACAGGTATGTATCAGCTTGGCGGTCAGGCACTCTTTCTCTCAAACAGAGATTTGCAGATAGGCAGAGGCGAGCCTGTTGAGGACACTGCAAGAGTTCTTTCACGCTATCTTGACGGTATTATGATTAGAACCTTTGAGCAAAAAGAAGTTGAGGACCTTGCTAAATACGGCTCAATCCCCGTAATAAACGGTCTTACAGACTACTGCCACCCCTGCCAGGTTCTTGCAGACCTTATGACAATTCGTGAGCACAAAAAGACTTTTGACGGTCTTAAATTCTGCTTTATCGGTGACGGAAACAATATGGCAAACAGCCTTATAATCGGCGCAATCAAAATGGGAATGGAATGTGCTGTTGCCTGCCCCAACGACTACAAACCCGATGAGGAAATTATGAAATGGGCAGAGGAAAACGGAAAATTCACTTGCAGTGACAATATTCTTGAATGTGCCGCAAATGCTGATGTACTTTACACCGATGTATGGGCTTCCATGGGTCAGGAAGAGGAAAAGGCGGAGCGTGAAAAGGTATTCAAAGATTATCAGATTAACGATGAAGTAATGAGCGTTGCAAATAAGGACGCAATGGTGCTTCACTGCCTGCCCGCTCACAGAGGAGAAGAGATTACAGCAGAGGTTTTTGAAAGCCACGCAGACGAAATCTTTGATGAAGCTGAAAACAGGCTTCACGCTCAGAAAGCAGTTCTTGTTAAACTTCTCGGTTAATTCGGTTGGTGTATTCTATGGATAATGAAAAAGTATATATCTGCCTTGCAGACGGACATATATTTGAGGGAAAACGATTCGGCGCAGGCGGCGATGTAACGGGCGAACTTGTTTTTACAACAGGTATGTGCGGCTACATTGAAACGCTTACAGACCCCAGCTATTACGGTCAAATCGTTATGCAGACATTTCCCCTCATAGGCAATTACGGCTTTATTTTTGACGATATGGAAAGCCAGAAATCATATGTTACGGCATACATTGTTCGTGAAAAATGCGATGACCCGTCAAATTTCAGGGCAAACGAAACACTTGATAAATTCCTTAAAGACAACAATATTCCCGGCGTGTACGGCGTTGACACAAGAGAAATAACAAAGATTATCAGAGAAAGCGGCGTTATGAACGCTAAAATCTGCTCAGACCCGAGGGATTTCAACAAAGAAGAGGTTGAAAGCTACAAGGTTGAAAATGCAGTTAAGTCAACAACGACACAGCGCCCCTTCCCTGTTGCCTGCGAAAGCCCGAAATACAATGTGGTGCTTATCGACTACGGCAAAAAAGACAATATTACAAGGGAACTTGTAAAAAGAGGATGCAATGTTGCGGTTGTACCATCATCTACAAAGGCTGAGGACATTTTAAGCCTTAACCCTGACGGCATTATGCTTTCAAACGGTCCCGGAGACCCGAGCGAAAACACAGACTGCATTGAAGAACTAAAAAAACTTGCAGGCAAAAAGCCGATATTCGGAATTTGTCTCGGTCATCAGCTTCTTGCGCTTGCAATGGGCGCAAAGACGAGCAAGCTTAAATACGGCCACAGAGGAGTAAACCAGCCCGTAAAAGACCTTAAAACGGGCAGAACTTACATTTCTTCTCAAAACCACGGCTATGCTGTACTTAATGAAGAAGTTGAAAAATGCGGCGGCGTTATAAGCTATATCAATGCAAATGACGGCACAAACGAGGGAATTGACTATCCGAACAAGAATGCATTTTCTGTTCAGTTTCATCCCGAAGCTTGCAGCGGACCGCATGACACAAGATTTTTGTTTGACAGATTTATCAATATGATGGGAGGTAATAACTGATGCCTCTTAATAAAAATATAAAAAAGGTGCTTGTAATCGGCTCAGGACCTATTGTTATAGGTCAGGCGGCTGAGTTTGACTATGCAGGCGCGCAGGCGTGCCGAGTGCTTAAAGATGAGGGTATTGAGGTTGTTCTTGTAAACTCAAACCCTGCTACAATTATGACGGACAACGCCCTTGCAGACCACATTTATCTTGAACCTCTTACAGTTGAAACGGTTAAGAGAATTATAGAAAAAGAACGCCCGGACAGCATTCTCGGCGGTCTCGGCGGTCAGACGGGTCTTACCATTTCAATGCAGCTTGCAAAAGACGGCTACCTTGACAAAATGGGAGTTCGACTTCTCGGCACAGACGCTGAAGCAATAGACAAGGCGGAGGACAGACAGCTTTTCAGAGACACAATGGTTAAACTCAATCAGCCTGTTGTTCCGTCTGAAATTGCAAACGATGTTGAAAACGCTAAAAGAATTGCGGCAGAAATAGGCTATCCCGTTATTATCAGACCTGCGTTCACTCTCGGCGGTGCAGGCGGCGGCGTTGCCTACGATGAGGACGAGCTTTGCGAGGTTGCAAAACACGGACTTATGCTCAGTCCTATTACTCAGGTGCTTGTTGAAAAATACATTGCAGGCTGGAAAGAGATTGAATTTGAGGTTATGAGGGACAGCGTTGGAAATGTTATCGCTGTCTGCTCAATGGAAAACTTTGACCCCGTAGGTGTGCACACAGGCGACAGTATCGTTATTGCCCCTGCTGTAACACTCGGCGACAAAGAATACCAAATGCTTCGCACAGCTTCGCTTGACATTATTACTGAGCTTGGAATTGAGGGCGGCTGTAACTGTCAGTTTGCACTTAACCCCGAAAGCTTTGAATACAGCGTAATTGAGGTTAATCCCCGTGTTTCACGCTCATCTGCGCTTGCTTCTAAAGCCACGGGCTACCCGATTGCAAAGGTTACTACCAAAATTGCTCTCGGCTACACTCTTGACGAAATTAAAAACGACATTACAGGCAAAACTTGTGCCTGCTTTGAGCCGACTCTTGACTATGTTGTTGTAAAAGTTCCGAAATGGCCGTTTGACAAGTTTATAAACGCATCAAGAAAACTCGGAACTCAGATGAAAGCAACGGGCGAGGTTATGAGCATTGCCCCCTCGTTTGAAATGGCGATTATGAAAGCTGTAAGAGGTGCTGAAATCGGACTTGATACGCTCAACAACAAAGCGGTTGAGGGACTTGATGTTTATAACGCTCTTAGGAATCAGGATGATTTAAGACTTTTCAATGTTTTCCGTGCGCTCAAAGAGGGCGTTTCGGTAGCTGAAATTCATAAAATCACGATGATTGACGAGTGGTTTTTATATAAACTCAAAAATCTTGCACAGTATGAAAAGGACATTGCAAACACAACGGTAAGCAATGAGATGTATATTAAGGGCAAACAGCTCGGATATACGGACGAAGCGATTGAGAGAATAAGTGGCTCTCCCCTTGCCTACCATAAAAACGCCGTATATAAAATGGTTGATACCTGCGGCGCTGAGTTTGCGGCACAGACGCCTTATTTCTATTCAACATATGATGAGCACTGCGAAAGCAGAGAACTTCAAAGAGGAGAAAAGGAACGTATAATCGTTCTCGGTTCAGGTCCTATCAGAATCGGTCAGGGCATTGAATTTGACTACTCCTCTGTTCACTGCGTATGGACTTTAAAAGAACTTGGTTATGAGGTTATCCTCATCAACAACAACCCCGAAACTGTTTCAACAGACTTTGACACGGGTGACAGGCTTTATTTCGAGCCGCTCACTCCCGAAGATGTTATGAATATTATCAAGGTTGAAAAGCCGATGGGCGTTGTAGTTGCATTCGGAGGTCAGACCGCTATCAAGCTTACAAAATTCCTTGATGACAACGGAATAAATATTCTCGGAACATCGGCAGAGGGAATTGATGTTGCTGAGGACAGGGACAAGTTTGACAAACTGCTTGAAAAATTCGGAATATTCAGACCGAAAGGAACATCTGTAACCTCGCTTGAGGAAGCGCTTGCGGCAGGAAATGAACTCGGCTATCCTGTTCTTCTTCGCCCGAGTTATGTTATAGGCGGTCAGAATATGACTATCGCTTACACAGATGACGATGTTGAGCGATATATGAAAATCATTCTTGCTCAGGGCATTGAAAACCCCGTACTTGTTGACAAGTATATGATGGGCACCGAACTTGAGGTTGACTGCATTTCTGACGGAACGGATGTTCTTATACCGGGAATTATGGAGCACATTGAGCGTGCAGGCGTTCACAGCGGTGACTCGATTGCAGTTTATCCCCCGTACAACATTCAGGACAAGATGCTTGCTAAAATCTGCGATGTTTCTCAGAAACTTGCGCTTTCACTCGGCACAAAGGGTCTTGTAAACATCCAGTATCTCACATATCAAAACGAGCTTTATGTTATCGAGGTTAACCCGAGAGCATCAAGAACAATTCCCTATATCAGCAAAGTAACGGGAGTACCGATGGTTGAGCTTGCGTCAAAAATTATGGTTGGCGCAACCTTAAAAGAACTCGGATACACATCGGGTCTTTACAAAACGCCGCCTTATTATGCGGTAAAAGTGCCCGTATTCAGCTTTGAAAAGCTCAATAATGTAAACAGCCAGTTAGGACCCGAAATGAAGTCTACAGGCGAAGTACTCGGCGTTGGCAAGAACTTAAACGAGGCATTATTCAAAGGTCTTGTTTCAGCAGGCTTCAAAGTTGAATTCCACAACAGACCGAGACACGGCGTTCTCATAACCGTAACTAAGCAGGACAGATTTGAAATAGTCAACCTTGCTAAAAAGCTGGATGACCTTGGTATTCAGATTTGGGCTACGCCTGAAACTGCAAAAGCGATTGCAAGCCTTGGCATTGATGTTAAGACGGTAAATAAGCTGCGTGATGACAACTCAATAATGGAACTTGTAGAGAGCGGTCAGCTTGACTACATTGTTTACACAGGTAAGAGCGACAAAAAGAGCATTGCGGACTATATTAAGCTTTTCAACAGAGCAAATCAGCTTGGCATTGCAACGCTAACTTCACTTGATACAGCAAACGCATTGGCAGATATAATTGCAAGCAGATACAACCAACTCAACACAGAGCTTGTTGATATAAATGATATGCGTTCTGAAAAGAGCCTTCTTAAATTCAGCAAAATGCAGGGCACGAGCGATGATTACATTTTCTTCAACAATTCGGATAATGTAATCACCTGCCCCGAAAGCTTTGCTATTGAATTTACGGACAGGCACAAGGGTATCGGCGGTGACGGTATAGTTCTTATTGAAAAGTCAGATATTGCCGACGCTAAAATGCGTATATTCAACATTGACGGCTCTGAGGGAGAAATGGCAGGAAACTCAATTCGCTGTGTTGGTAAATATCTTTATGACAACGGAATAGTTGACAAAGATAAAATCACAGTTGAAACTGCAAGCGGTGTAAAGGTGCTTGAGCTGTTTACAAGAAACGGCAAAGTATCCTCTGTAACCGTAAACATTGGCAAAGCGGCTCTCGCTCCTGATAAAATCCCCGTTACGCTTGACGGCGACAATGTTATAAACAGAGCAGTAAGCATTGCAGACGGCGAATACAACATAACCTGCTGTTCGGTAGGCAACCCGCACTGCGTTGTATTTGTTGACAATGTAGACAGAATTGATATTCAGAAAATAGGCCCGCAATTTGAAAACGCAGATATTTTCCCCGAAAGAATAAACACGGAATTTGTTCGTGTTGTAAATGCAAGAACTCTTAAAATGAGAGTATGGGAAAGAGGAAACGGCGAAACGCTTGCGTGCGGAACAGGCGCTTGCGCGGCTGTTATTGCGGCGGTTGAAAACGGCTTTTGCAAAAAGGGCGAAGACATTACCGTTAAACTCCGCGGCGGCGACCTTGTGGTTAACTACACAGATGATTGCGTTAAGTTAACAGGCGACTGCAACCTTGTTTTCACAGGTGAAATAGAATATTAATAAAAAACGCTTTGGAGAATAAATCTTCAAAGCGTTTTTCTATTATAAAAATAGGGCGCCGGAAATACCGACGCCATTTCTTATGTTATATTCAATTAAACAATCCAATAATTAAGAGTGAGGCAGTTTGAAGAAAGCGCCTGTCTTACATCTGCGCCGGGTGCAACTCCGGTAATTTTGATTGAGCCGTTTGCGAGCGCACTATAAACTTCGTCATAAGAAGCTTTAACTTCTTCATCAACATTGTTCATATAGATTGCTTCGTTTGAGCAGTTACCTGTATAAACATATCCGCCCTGGAAATTTTCAAGGCAAGCCTTTACGGCAACGCCGTAATCCTTAATAGTTGTTGAATAATAATTATCCCATGATGCTTGCCAATTTTCAGCGCCTATTGCGAGTTTCTGATAATTATAGTTCCATGTAGCGTCAGAAACAGCGTTGCACTGGTCATTACCGCCTGCATATACAATTGATACGCCGCTGTCATACATTTTTTCTACAACAGCCTGGTAACGGTTAACCATTGTAAATGTTGTGTAGGGATAAAATTCGTTTTCCATTGTTATGCCTGTTGAATAGCCGTCTGAATCAGCATTTGACCAGTGAGAGAAAATATATCCCTCCTGCGGAACTGCCGCAGAAAGCTCAACAGTATCACCTGTTACATAATTGCCTGCGCCATAGGATTCGCCGTTTCCGCCCTCGCCTGTAGCAACAGTTACGCTAAAGGTAGGAGTTTTGCTTACTTCATAAACAGGAACAAGTGTAATACCCTGAGTTGTCTCAGTTACATGAACCCATGTATCTTTTGCGTTAATATCGTCAATAGCGCCCTCTTCCTGAGTGCTGATTTCCCAATGGCTGAATACCATTCCCTCTTCAGCAACAGGAGCTTTTACTTCGCATGAATTTTCCGCTGTAACATACTGTGTTGAATATACTGTTTCGCCGTCTGCCTGCATAACGGTAACGGGATAAGTTGTTGTTTCAGCGTCTGCATAAACTGCTGTTATTGTGCAGCTGCATTTTTCTACCAAGAGGTTTGTTACAGGTTCCTTAGTTGTTGAAAGATTTACTTTCTTATCTTTTACGCCTTCTGTGTTGCTCTTAAATTCCCAATGGTCGAACACTTTACCCTCAGGTGCAGGGTCAGCAGTAACGGTAACATTTTCACCCTCTTTGTATGTCCCTGAACCTGTGCCGTTTTCAACTTTAACAACAAAGCAGTCTTTATCAATATTTTCAATCTTATCATAAACTGCTGTAACCGTGAATGAATAATCATAATCAAGGAGAGGTGAATCATAATCAGCATAATCAAGAGTTACAGGTATACCAAGCTGGTCTGCAGCGTAAGCAGCACCCTGAACATATCCTGCGCCGTATGAACTTGAAGTATCTGAATTAACAGAGCCAAAATAGCCGAGCTTTGTGTTTCCGCTAATAACTGCATTATATCCTGCAAGGAAACCGCTCTGAAGAGTATCAAATGAAATGCACATTACATTTTCAATATAAGCGTCAATATCGCTTCCCTCGGGATGAGGAACGCCGTCAATAAGAATAAAGTTTACATCGCTGTATTCCCTAGAAGTTTCATAAACAGCAACCTCAAATACATCTGTGGGAAGTACTATGTACTTTGCGCCTTTCTGAACAGCAAGGTCAATATACTGAATGGCTGTTTCTGTTGAAAGAGTTTCGCCCTCTTCAACTTTAGGCTGATAGTAACGGCAGGTGATTTCCTCACCCTCTGCTACATCTTTATTAGCCTCTTCAACCGCCTGTTCAACTCCTGTCCAAGCGCTCTGGTTATATGAAGAGTCATTTACAGTGCCGCCGTCTGTAATCATAACAATATCATATTTAAGATCTTCGGCTGAGTTTGTACAACCCGTAAAAGCAAAAATACAGGTTATAACCATAACCAAAGAAAGAACAACAGATAATTTTTTCTTCATAGAAATAAATACCCTCCGATAAAAAAATATCACTAATTAATAATAGCAAAATTAACTAAATAATGCAATAGCCTTTATTGATTTAATGTTTAAAATACATTATAATAATAACAATATACAGATAACATGGTGATTTTATGTTAAAAGAACAATTTGAATATATTAGAAGCATTACTCAGTTTGAACCGCAGATTGCCGTTGTTCTCGGCTCAGGTTTGGGGGCTTTTGCTGATAAAATTGAAAAGGAAGCAGTAATAGATTACGCTGATATACCCGATTTTCCCGTATCAACTGCGCCGTCACACAAAGGCAGATTTATTCTCGGAACAATCGGCGGCGCAAAAATCATAGCAATGCAGGGTCGTGTTCATCTGTATGAGGGGTACACGGCAAAAGAGGTAGTAACACCAATACGCCTAATGAGAATGCTTGGTGCGGAAAAATTAATCCTAACAAACGCCTGCGGAGGAATCAATAAAAATCTTAAAGCTGGCGATTTTATGATTATTGAGGATCATATATCAAGCTTTGTTCCGTCCCCTTTAATCGGTAAAAATGACGATGAACTCGGGCCCCGTTTCCCCGATATGAGCGAAGTTTACAGTAAAAGATTAAATAAACTAATCAGTAAAAAAGCAAAAGAAAACTCAATAGATATTAAAAAGGGTGTTTATGTTCAGCTAACGGGTCCGTCTTTTGAAACAAAGTCGGAAATCAGAATGTGCAGTCTTATAGGTGCCGACGCTGTGGGTATGAGCACCGCTATTGAAGCACAGGCGGCAAGGCACTGCGGTTTTGAAACTGCGGGAATAAGCTGCATAACCAATCTTGCTTGCGGACTTCTTGACGCACCCATAACCTCTGAAGAGGTTTGCGAAACGGCAGACAGAGTTGCAGCTCAGTTTGAAACACTGCTTACAGAAACAATAAAGGGAATTTCTAATGGAGAATATTAAAATAGAAAACGGCAGGCTGTTTATACTTGACCAAACACTTTTGCCGAATGAAGAAAAATATATAGAAATGAAAAGCTTGGAGGACTGTCACACGGCAATATATCTTCTTCAAGTGAGAGGCGCACCTGCAATAGGAATTTTTGCAGGCTACGCAATGGCTTTTTTCGGAACTGACGAACCTGAAAGAGCAAAAGAATATCTTGACAGCGCAAGACCGACGGCAGTTAATCACAGCTGGGCAACTAAAAGAGTGCTTGACGCAATAAAAGGCGGAAAAAACGCTCTTGAAGAAGCTGTTGCAATTCATAATGAGGACATTGAAATGTGCCGCAAAATAAGCGAATACGGACTTTCGCTTTTAAAAGACGGCGACGGAATACTCACCCACTGCAACGCAGGAGAACTTGCCACTTCAAAATACGGAACAGGTCTGGGTCCGCTGATTTTAGGAACTGAAAAAGGATATAAATTCCATATATACTCAGACGAAACAAGACCGTTACTTCAAGGTGCAAGACTTACAAGCTACGAGCTTGAAAAGTGCGGCGCAGATGTTACGCTGATTTGCGACAATATGGCAAGTCTTGTTATGAAAAAAGGGCTTATTAACGCCGTGCTTGTAGGCTGTGACAGAGTGGCGGCAAACGGCGACACGGCAAATAAAATAGGAACGAGCGGAGTTGCGGTTTTGGCTAAATACTACGGCGTGCCTTTTTATGTTCTCGGTCCTTACTCAACGATTGATTTCAGCACCGAAACAGGCGACGACATTGTTATTGAAGAACGCAACCCCGATGAAATCAAAGAGATGTTTTTTGAAAAGCCCTCTGCCCTGCCGCAGACAAAATGCTTTAATCCTGCATTTGATGTTACAGATAATTCGCTCATAACAGCAATTATCACTGACAAGGGCATAGTTTATCCGCCGTTTAAAGAAAATCTTAAAAAGATACTTGACGGCAAAGAGTAATTTCGGAGGTTTATATGATACGATTTTTCAACGGCAGAGTTCTTTCTCTGAAAAACGGCTTTGAGATTACAGACGATGAAGTGTGGACAGACGGCAATAAAATTTGCTTTGTGGGCAAAAACTGCGATTTGAAAGCAGACAGGGAGATTGACCTCGGCGGCAATTTACTTATGCCGTCTTTCAAAAATGCGCACACACATTCTGCCATGACTTTTGCGAGAAGTTTTGCGGATGATTTGCCGCTTCAGCCGTGGCTGTATGATATGATATTCCCTATGGAAGCAAAACTTTGTGCAGACGATATTTACACACTATCAAGACTTGCTTTTCTTGAATATCTTTCAAGCGGCATAAGTGCCTGCTTTGATATGTACTATTTCCCCGAGGCTATGGCTAAGGCAAGCGTTGACGCAGGTTTCAGAACGGTTATGACCTGCGGACTTAACAATTTTAAGGAATCACCCGAAAAGCTTGAAGAATATTACAACAAATTCAATTCTTACGATGAACTTATCTCTTATAAATTAGGTTTTCACGCTGAATACACAACATCTCTTGAAATAATGAAAGCTATTTCTGAGATTGCAAACAAGTACAAAGCGCCTGTTTATATGCACTCATCGGAAACAAAAAGCGAAGTTGACGATTGTATTGAACGATACGGAAAAACACCGACTGCGCTGTTTGATGAAATAGGGCTTTTCAACTACGGCGGCGGCGCATACCACAGCGTATGGGTAACTGACGAAGACCTTGAAATTTACAAAAAGCGAGGCGTTTGGGCGGTTATCAACGCAGGCTCAAACTGCAAACTTGCCTCAGGCATTGCCCCTGTTGTTAAAATGATGGATAACGGCATCAACATTGCAATAGGAACAGACGGACCAAGCAGCAACAACGCTCTTGATATGTTCAGAGAAATGTTCCTGATTGCCGCAACGCAGAAAACGGCAACAGGAGACGCTTCTGCCTGCGACGCCTGCGAAATTTTGAAAGCGGCAACAGTCGGCTCTGCAAAATGTATGGGACTTGATGACTGCGATATTATTGATGTGGGCAAAACGGCAGACCTTATCGTTTTAGACCTTAAAAGGCCGAATATGCAGCCGATAAACAATATAGTTAAAAATATCGTTTACAGCGGCTCAAAAGAAAATGTTAAGCTTACAATGGTAAACGGAAAAATTCTTTATGAAAACGGAGAATTCATCGGAACTGATATTGAAAAATTATATTCCGATGCTCAAAATATTACAGAAAGACTGAAAGGAAACAAAAATTAATATGAAACTTAGAGGCATTAAAAATATTATGTGTTTTATTCTTTCTCTCGGACTTGTTATCGGCTCTGCAACGCCTGCAATAGCTGAAACAACTGACGCCGCACAGGATAATTCAAAAGATGTTACGCCTGTTATTCTCGTGCCCGGTATAGGCTCGTCAGCACTTTATCTTAATCCAAACACTGAAAATCAAACTTCACCTATTTCTATTTCAGGCAGTTTTATAGGCGATGTTTTGGGCAGCAACATTATCGGCTCTACACTTTCAGCGTGTGCCGGTTTTAATGTAAACGCTGAAAAATACATAGATAAGCTTGAAGAACTTATAACACCGTTTACAACACTTGCCTGTGACGAAAACGGCAATCCTGTTGAAAACATAGGCATTGACTGCTTTTGGGAAGACCCGCTTTCAAATCATCTTGAATATCTTGATTCAAGAAACACAGCCGAGCCTGCCGTTGCAAAAGGACTTTGCGACGCTGTGGGCGCAGAAAATGTTTATATGTTCAACTATGATTTTAGACTTGATGTTGTTGATTACGCAATAAAGCTCAGCGATTTCATAGACAATGTTAAAGAACAGAAAAACTGCGAAAAAATAACGCTTGTTTCAGCATCGCTCGGTACCTGCATAGTATCGTCCTACATAGATATGTTTAAAGATAAAAACGATATAAAAAGAGCAGTGTTCCTTGACGGCGCTTTTCAGGGTGTTTCAATGACAAGGCTTTATCAAAAAGACTTCTATCTTGATACAGAAGTTGTTTTTGCATTTCTTAACGGACTTGCGCAATGCTACAAAGGAAGCGCAGTTGATTTTGAAACGATAACAAAATGGATAAACAGATTTGATTCAACCGCAGGTCACCTCATTGATTTTCTTAAAGTTCTTTCTAATGAAGAAAATATCGACAGCTTATATACTGATGTGCTTTTGCCGATTATCGGAAATATGCCTAGCCTTTGGGAATGTATCCCCTATGACAACTATGACGATTGTGTTAAGGCAATGACTGATATAGGCTGGCTTGATGTCAACAGCGAGCTTTATACTAAAATAACACGCTATCACGATATTCAGGGCAGATTACAGCAGAATTTAACAGAGCTTAAAAACAACGGCGTTGAGGTTGCGATAGTTTGCGGATACGGTTTCCCCGGTATGCCCTGCACATCTGAATATAACAACACAACCGATATGCTCATTGATACCCGCTATGCTTCCGCAGGGGCTGTTACAGCTGATTACGGCAGCACGATTGCAGAAGATGTTGCCGAAAAGTATGAGGACAAAGAACACCTTTCTGCTGACGGTATGATATATTCGGGAACTTGTGTTCTTCCCGACCAGACATGGTTCTGTAAATATGTTCAGCATATGGAATTTGTTTATGATACAGATGTAAATAAATTTGTAAGCACGCTTGCAACAACTGACGCTGAAATAAATATAGATTCCATCAAAGAGGAAACAGGCTACGGTCAGTTTACTGAGGTAGACAACAATTACAGACTGCTCAATGTAGATTAATTTATGTGCACAATAATAAATCTCCGTATTTTTTGCGAAGATTTATTTTTTTGTGTTGACAAGTGTGTATATACTGTGTATACTGTTTATATACAGTTAACTGATACAGGAGAAAATATATGCTTATATTTATAAACAACAAAAACGGTGTGCCGATTTACGACCAGATTTATTCTCAAATTAAATCTCAGATAATAAACGGCACTATTGAGGAGGACGCTCCCCTGCCGTCAATACGCAGTCTTGCAAAGGATTTGCATATCAGCGTAATCACAACAAAAAGAGCATACGAGGAGCTTGAAAAGGACGGATTTATATACACTCTGCCCGGAAAAGGCTCTTTTGTTGCCAAGAAAAATACTGCTTTAATCAAAGAGGAAAATTTAAGGCAGATTGAGGAGCATCTTGACGAGGTTATGAAACTTTCAGCAAGCTGCGGCCTCAAAAAAGAAGACATAATTGAAATGCTTGAAATACTTTTCGGGGAGGAAGAGCAATGAAAGCTGTTGAGGTTTCAGGACTTACAAAGCATTTTGAAAGCTTTACGCTTGACGGCGTTACCTTTTGCGCCGACAGCGGCTGTATAATAGGACTTGTAGGCGAAAATGGAGCAGGAAAAAGCACAACGATAAAGCTTATTTTAAATATGCTGAAAAAAGACAGCGGAAGCGTTAAATTATTTGGCAAAGACAATTCTCTTGCCGATATGAATGAAATTGGCGTTGTGTTTGACGAATGCTGTTTTCACGAGGCACTTTGTGCTAATGAAATAAATAAAATAATGAAAAACTTTTATTCAAAGTGGGATGAAAATGAGTTTTTCAGGCTTTGCAACAAATTTGATTTACCGCTCAAAAGAAAAATCAAGGAATATTCAAGGGGCATGAAAATGAAAATTTCCATTGCTGCCGCCCTATCTCACAACGCAAGGCTATTGATACTTGACGAGCCTACAAGCGGGCTTGACCCCGTTGTGAGAGATGAAATACTTGATATATTTTATGATTTTATTAGTGATGAAAACCGCACTATAATCATTTCCTCGCACATAGTCAGCGACCTTGAAAAAATATGCGACTATATTGCCTTTATGCACAAGGGAAAAATGATACTCTTTGAAGAGAAAGACACACTTCTCGGCGACTGCTGTATTATTAACTGTGCTGAGAGTGATTTTGAAAAAATTGATAAAAACGATATTATAGGCTTTAGAAAAACACAATCAGGCATCAGCGCAGTAATAAGAAAAAGCGGAGTGCCGCAAAATTCTTATGTTCAGCCCGTAAGCCTTGAAGATTTATTTGTTTATATGATAAGGGGGTGCGAATGATGAAAGGACTTCTTACAAAAGACGCTCTTATTATAAAAAAATACTGCATTTACAATTTCATCATTACTGCGCTCTTTTTTGTGATTTCGATTTACAGTAATAACAGCAGCTTTTTCCTGTACTATTCAGCCGCTATGATTTCTCTTATCCCCATAACAGTTTTCGCTTATGACGAAGGAGCGAAATGGAGCAGATATGAAGCGATTTTGCCCATGAAGAAAAGCGTTTCAGTTACTGAAAAATATTTGCTTTTGCTCATACTTGTAGTTCCCGCGGTTATAATTTTCGGTGCATTATCTGCTGTAAGAAATGAGTTGAATTTCAACGACGCAGTTATTAACGCAGGGGTTATTTTTATAAGTTCATCAATTGCTCCCTGCATTGCTTTTCCGATAATATTTAAATTCGGCTATTTAAAGGGCAGAATTATCAATGTTATAATAATTGCAGTTATGGTTGCTTTTATAACGGCTCTCACATCTGTTAAAAACACACTGGAATTTGAGAACGCTGAAATTACAATAAACCCATTTATATTCATCATCATTCCGTTTGCAATTTTGGCTATATCTTATTTAATATCGCTTGCAATTTATAAAAACAAAGAAATATGAACAGACAAAAACACCACTTACCTTATCGGCAAGCGGTGTTTTATTATTTATATTATTTAGCTTTTGTTTCGCAGTATACACAGCGATAAGTGCCCTTATCGTCTGTAAGCTCAAACTCATAATCGATGCCGTCCTCAACATTTGTGATACAGCGGGGATTTGAGCATTTTACAACATTTACTATCTTTTTCGGAAGAGAAAGAGTAATTTTCTTAGCTTTTCCGTTTTCAATAACATTTACGGTGATATTCTTATCAAGGAAGCCCAAAACATCAAAATTGAGGTCGATAAGCTCATTTACCTTGATAATATCCTTTACGCCGAGCTTTTCGGACTTGGCGTTTTGGATGATTGCAACCTGACATTTAAGTTTATCAAGACCGAGTGCGTTATAAACCTTCATTCCGTTTCCTGCTGAAATATGGTCAAGCACATAGCCGTTTTCTATTTCATCAATCTTCATCAGTCAAGACCTCCCGCCCATTTTAAAAGTGTGATTATAAGAGCCATTCTCATATATTTGCCGTTGAGCACCTGCTCAAAATATTTTGCTCTCGGGTCATCGTCAACATCGGTTGTAATCTCGTTAACTCTCGGAAGCGGGTGCATAATGGTGAGGTCTTTTTTAGCGTTTACAAGCTTGTCTGTATCAAGAATAAACGCATCCTTATGTTTAAGATATTCATCCTCAGAGAAGAAACGCTCACGCTGAATACGGGTCATATAAAGTATATCAAGCTCGGGCATTACATCTTCCATCTTTTCAACCTCAACATATTCCATTGAGTTTTCGTCAAGATAATCCGTCTTGATATAATCGGGCATTGAAAGCTCTTTTGGCGCGATGAGAACGAATTTTATGTTGCTGTAACGGCACATTGCCTTTACAAGGCTGTGAACCGTTCTGCCGAATTTAAGGTCGCCGCAAAGACCGATTGTGAGATTTGAAAGTCTACCTTTTTCTCTGAAAATGGTAAGCAAATCAGTCAAAGTCTGTGTGGGATGGCTGTGACCGCCGTCGCCCGCATTGATAAGCGGAACTATGGACTTTGATGACGCTACTTTCGGTGCGCCCTCAATCGGGTGGCGCATTGCGATTATATCCGAATAGCAGGAAACTACTCTGATTGTGTCCCCTACTGTTTCACCCTTCGAAGCAGATGATGAATTTGCCTCGGAAAAGCCGAGTACGCTGCCGCCGAGTGAAAGCATTGCAGATTCAAAAGAAAGGCGTGTTCTTGTACTTGGCTCGAAAAACAGAGTTGCAAGTTTTTTACCCTCGCAGATTTTTGCGTACTTTTTATTATCGCTTATAATATCCATTGCAAGGGCAATAAGGTTGTCTATCTCTTCAACAGTTAAATCGGTTGTATCAAGTAAATGCCGCACATCTAATCCTCCTTGATATTACTCCTGTGCACCGTAAGTTTTAAGATAATTCTTTATACGCTCAACATGTTCTTTGTTAGCTTCGTCAGCCTCGAGATATTCAATAATATCATATACATCAACAACGGAATATACCTGAAAACCGTATTCCTCGCCAACTTCAGATATAGCTGATTTCTCGGTCTGGCCTTTTTCTTTTCTGTCTACCATTACGAAAACAGCCGCAACCTTTGTATCCTTAAGATTTGAAAGGATTGCTATGCTTTCTCTGATAGCAGTGCCTGCAGTAACAACATCTTCAACGATTACGATTTCTTCGCCTGCCTTTGGAACATAGCCTACGAAAACACCGCCCTCGCCGTGGTCTTTTTCCTCTTTTCTGTTAAAGAAGAAAGGCACATCAAGTCCGTGCTGAGCAAGCGCTGAAGCCGCAGAAACGCAAATCGGAATACCTTTGTATGCAGGGCCGTAAAGCACTGCTTTTTTCTCTCCGAGCTTATCAAGATAAGCCTTTGCGTAAAACTCGCCGAGTTTCTGAATCTGCGCGCCTGTTTTAATATCGCCTGCGTTTATGAAATATGGAATCTTTCTTCCGCTTTTAGCTGTGAAATCGCCGAATTTCAAAACGCCTGCATCTTCAAGAAACTTTATAAATTCCTTTTTATAGCTTTCCATTAAAATCCTCCTTAGTCAACAAACTCTTTAACACAGCGGCGGTAAGCTGCAACGGGATCGTCCGCCTGAGTAATCGGTCTGCCTACAACAATATAGTCGGAGCCGATTTCCTTTGCTTTCTCAGGAGTTGTAATACGAACCTGGTCGCCCTTATCTCCATCTGCAAATCTAACGCCGGGAGTAACAGTTATAAACTCTTTTGAGCAAGCATCTTTAACCATGCCAGCTTCAAGCGGTGAGCAAACTACACCGTCAAGCCCTGCCTCTTTGGCGTTCTGTGCATACTTAACGATTGTGTCGTTGATTGACGCATTTATAAGAAGCTCTTTTTGCATTCTCTCCTCGCTTGTTGATGTGAGCTGAGTTACAGCTATAAGAATCGGGCGTGTGCCGTCCTCTCTTGTAAGTCCCTCAACAGCGGCTTTCATCATTTCAACAGTGCCTGCCGCATGAAGATTAGTCATATCAACATCAAGCTTTGAAAGAACGCTCATTGCCTTTTTAACGGTATTCGGAATATCGTGAAGCTTCAAATCAAGGAAAATCTTATGACCTCTCTTTTTTATTTCACGAACTATTGACGGACCCTCGGCATAATAAAGTTCCATGCCGATTTTTACAAAGGGCTTTTCCTCAGTAAACTTGTCCAGAAAATCAAAGGTTGCCTGTGCGCTGCTGAAGTCGCAGGCGATGATAACATCTTTTCCCATTAATCCACCACTCCTATAATATCGCTTATTTTCTCTATGCCAAGCTTTTCACATTCACGGGGCAGAGCCTCGATTATGTTTTTGCAGGCATAGGGGTCAACAAGATTTGCGGCGCCCACCTGAACAGCAGTTGCGCCAGCCATCATCATTTCAATAACATCCGCCGCAGTTGATACACCGCCGCAACCCATAACGGGTATTGAGCAGGCTTTTGAAACCTGATATACCATTCTGACAGCTACGGGGAAAACAGCATCTCCCGAAAAGCCGCCCATTTTATTGGCTATAACAGGCTTGCGCCTTTTTGTATCAATTCTCATACCGAGGAGCGTATTAATAAGGCAGATACCGTCCGCCCCTGCTTCCTCGCACGCTTTTGCTATTGAAACTATATCGGTTACATTGGGAGAAAGCTTGATTACAACGGGTTTTGTTGTAACAGCCTTTACAGCCCTTGTTACCTCTGCCGCACAGTCAGGGTCTGTTCCGAAGCTCATTCCGCCGCCGTGAACATTGGGGCAGCTTACATTTACCTCAAGTATTCCGACCTGCTCCTCTTTATCAAGAAGTGAACATGTATAGGCGTAATCATCAACAGAAAAACCGCTGACATTTGCGATGACTTTTTTATGGAAATATTCTTTCATCTCGGGGAGTTCGTGCTCGATAACATGATGAACGCCGGGATTTTGAAGACCAACGGCATTTATCATTCCGTTTTTGCACTCCGCAATTCGAGGGGTGGGATTGCCGAAACGCTCATCCTTTGTTGTGCCCTTGAACGAAAACGAGCCGAGAATATTTATATCGTAAAAATCCTTAAATTCCTTGCCGAAGCCGAAAGTGCCGCTTGCGGGAACTACGGGATTATCCATTTTCATTGAGCAAAATTCAACAGATAAATCTACCATATAATCTCCTCCCTTACAAGCACGGGGCCGTCTTTACAAATTCTCTTGTTGCCGTACTTTGTTTTACAAGAACAACCCATACAAGCGCCGAAACCGCATCCCATACGCTCCTCAAAGCTGTACTGACCCGATGTCTTTGCAACCGACTCAATTGCCTTAAACATAGGCATAGGGCCGCAGGTGAAGAAATAATCGTAATCATCGGGCATAGCGTCTGTTACAAAACCTTTCACGCCATAACTTCCGTCTGCCGTTGCAATTATGACTTCTGCGCCGAGCGCTTTAAATTCATTTTCGTAAAAAATCTCTTCTTTTTTATTAAAGCCGAGAATAACGGTGGGCTTTATCCCCTTTTCAATAATGCGCTTTGCAAGATTATAAAGAGGAGGCACACCCACGCCGCCGCCTATTAAAAGCGGCTTTTTATATTCTGCTTTATTTATATCATAGCCGTTGCCGAGACCTGTAAGGCAATCGAGCGTTTCGCCCGCACTCATTTCAGACATCTGCTGAGTGCCCTCGCCGACTACCTTATAGATTATTGTAACGGTGTTTTCGCTGTAATCGCAGACGGAAATGGGACGGCGCAGAAATTTTCCCTCAAGCTTAATATTGATAAACTGACCGGGGGCGGTTATATACTGTGTGTCGCCCTCGAGCACCATCTCAAAAACATCTGCAGTAAGCTGATTATTTGAAATTATTTTATAAATACCCTGTTTGTACATAAACGATTACTCCGCATCTATTGTTGATACACCGAGTGTTATTTCCTCAAGAACATCAAGAAGAACTTTAACGGTATCAAGCGAGGTGAACATTGTTACATTGTTCTCAACAGCCGCACGGCGAATTTCAGAGCCGTCTGAATGGCTGTCGCCGTGGCTTACATCAATTGTGTTAATAACATATGATATATGACCCTGACGAAGTGCGAGAAGAATTTCATCGCTGTCATCCTCTGTGAGTTTTGCACGCACTCTTGTGCGGATACCGTGCTTTTTAAGGAACTGAGCCGTGCCCTCTGTTGCCTCGATATTAAAGCCGAGATCATAGAAACGCTTGATAAGCGGAAGTGCGGCAGGCTTGTCGTTATCAGCAATGGTAACAAGCACTGTGCCGTAGTTTGACACATTCATTCCGCTTGCCTGAATTGCTTTATAAAGCGCGCGGGTGAGTGATTTATCATAGCCTATTGCCTCACCTGTTGATTTCATTTCGGGTGAAAGATAGGTATCCATTCCCTTGAGTTTTGAGAATGAGAACGCAGGAGCTTTAACATACCAGCGTTTTTTCTCCTCGGGGTAAACCTTGTCTATTCCCTGCTCTTTAAGGCTGTGACCAAGAATAACTCTTGTTGCAATATCAGCCATCGGGATAGAAGTTGCCTTAGAAAGGAAAGGCACTGTTCTTGAAGAACGGGGGTTAACCTCGATTACATATACATCGTCATTATTGTCTGCAATGAACTGAATGTTGAAAAGACCGATTATATTAATCGCCTTGCCGAGTTTAACGGTGTAGTCGATAATCTTATCCTTAACTGCCTGTGATACAGAGAATGTGGGATAAATTGAGATTGAGTCACCGCTGTGAACACCTGTTTTCTCAACATGCTCCATAATACCGGGGATAAAGACATCGTTGCCGTCGCAAATAGCGTCAACCTCAAGTTCTTTACCCATAATATATTTATCAACAAGAACGGGCTGTTCTGTATTGATTTCAACGGCTGTCTGGAGATAGTGGCGCAGGCTTTCCTCGTTTGCAACAATCTGCATTGCTCTACCGCCGAGAACGAATGACGGGCGGACAAGTACGGGATAACCTATCTGCTCTGCTACCTTTACGCCCTCTTCAATATCTGTTACAGCAAGACCCTTGGGCTGTGGGATGCCGAGGTCGTTCATAACCTTTTCAAATGAATCTCTGTTTTCAGCTCTGTCGATAGCTTCAACATCTGTTCCGATAATCGGAACGCCGAGAGCGTCAAGCGGAGGTGCAAGGTTGATTGCTGTCTGACCGCCGAGAGATACAACAATACCGAGCGGATTTTCAAGCTCGATGATATTCATAACATCTTCAACTGTGAGCGGCTCGAAATAGAGCTTGTCCGATGTTGTATAGTCTGTTGAAACTGTTTCGGGGTTGTTGTTGATGATAATAGCCTCGTAACCTGCGTTTCTGATAGACCAAATAGCGTGAACGGTTGAATAGTCGAACTCAACGCCCTGACCGATTCTGATAGGACCTGAGCCGAGAACTATAATCTTCTTTTTATCTGAAACGATACTCTCGTTTTCCTCTTCATAAGTTGAGTAGAAATACGGAACATAGGAATCAAACTCAGAAGCACAGGTATCAATCATCTTATATACAGGGAAAATCTTGTTTTCCTTGCGCATTTTGAAAATATCTGCTTCTGACTTGTCCCAGCACATTCCGATAAACTTATCGGAAACGCCCATTTTCTTAGCGTCACGAAGAACTGAAACATCGTCCTTATTCTCTTTAAGCACTTTTTCAAAATCAACTATGTTCTTGAATTTCTCAATGAAGAACATATCAATCTTAGTTGCGTTGTAAATGAGAATAGGGTCAACATTAAGGCGTATAAGCTGAGCGATAGCATAAAGTCTGTCATCAGTGCCGATTTTGATATAATCAAGAAGTTCGGCTACGGTGTAATCATCAAACTTTTTGCTGTAAAGGTGGCAAACGCCTGTTTCAAGAGAGCGGACTGCTTTAAGAAGGCTCTCCTCCATTGTTCTGCCGATAGCCATAACCTCACCCGTTGCTTTCATCTGGGTGTTAAGGCTGTTGTTTGCGTCTGCGAATTTATCGAACGGGAAACGAGCGATTTTTGTTACAACATAGTCGAGTGTAGGCTCAAATGACGCAGGTGTGTTTGCAATCTGGATTTCATCAAGGTGCATACCAACGGCAATTTTAGCAGAAACCCTTGCGATGGGATAACCCGAAGCCTTTGAAGCAAGCGCTGAAGAACGGGATACACGGGGGTTAACCTCGATGAGATAATACTGGAATGAATGGGGGTCGAGCGAAAACTGAACATTGCAGCCGCCCTCGATTTCAAGCTCTCTGATTATGCGAAGAGCAGAATCACGGAGCATATGATATTCTTTATTTGTAAGAGTCTGCGAGGGGCAAACTACAACGGAGTCACCCGTATGAATACCAACGGGGTCGATGTTTTCCATATTACAAATTGTAATAGCCGTATCGTTTGCGTCACGCATTACTTCGTATTCAATTTCTTTATAACCTTTAATGCTCTTTTCAACAAGAACCTGATTTACGGGAGAGAGTGCAAGCGCATTTTTGAGCATAAGAGCGCATTCCTCTTCATTATCAGCAAAGCCGCCGCCCGTACCGCCGAGAGTAAATGCGGGTCTGAGTACAACGGGATAGCCAATTTCAGCCGCAATTCTCAAACCATCCTCAAGATTATCGCAAATGTCGGACGGAAGTACAGGCTCACCGAGCTTTTCGCAAAGCTCCTTGAAAAGTTCTCTGTCCTCCGCTCTTTCGATAGCCTCAAAACGAGTGCCGAGAATCTCAACATCGCACTCCTTGAGAACGCCTTTTTTAGCAAGCTGAACTGCAAGGTTAAGACCAGTCTGACCGCCGAGTGACGGAAGAATAGCGTCAGGGCGCTCATGTCTAATAATTCTTGCAACATATTCAAGATTGAGGGGTTCCATATAAACCTTGTCCGCAATTTGAGTATCCGTCATAATGGTGGCGGGGTTTGAGTTGATAAGAACTACCTCGTAGCCCTCTTCTTTAAGAGAAAGACACGCCTGTGTTCCCGAGTAGTCGAACTCGGCAGCCTGCCCGATAATAATAGGACCTGAGCCTATAACAAGTACCTTGTGTATATCAGTGCGCTTAGGCATATTACTCCGCCTCCTTTTCCATCATTTTAATAAATTTATCAAAGAGATATTCGCTGTCCTGCGGACCCGGTGCGCTTTCGGGGTGATACTGAACTGAAAACAGCTTGTTTTCTGCACTCTCTACACCCTCGGCAGTATTGTCGAGCAGATTTTTATGTGTAAGCGTAAGCTCTGTCCCTTTAAGTGAATCAGCGTCTACGGCATATGAATGGTTTTGAGATGTGATTTCAATTTTACCCGTTTCAAGATTCATTACGGGGTGGTTTCCGCCTCTGTGACCGAACTTCATTTTGAAAGTCTTTGCGCCGAGTGCGAGTGAAATCATCTGATGGCCAAGGCAGATACCGAAAATCGGAAGCTTGCCTTTAAGTTCTTTGACAACATTGATAACAGTTGTTACATCCTCCGGGTTTCCGGGACCGTTTGAAAGGAAAAGTCCGTCTGGGCGCATCTTCATTATCTCTTCTGCCGTTGTGTTATAGGGAACAACAGCGACATTACAACCCTTTTCGTTGAGTTTTCTGATAATGTTGAGTTTGATTCCGCAGTCTATTGCAACAACATCATATTTATGATTCGGTGTTCTTGAATACCAGCGTTTTTTGCAGGAAACACGGGACACCATATCAGTTGGGATTTTATAAGCCTTTACCTTTGCAAGCGCTTCTTCATAAGGAGTTGAAGCGTCTGTGATTATAACCTTCTGGCTTCCCTCGTCTCTGATAATTCTTGTGATTTTTCTTGTATCAACTCCGCTGATACCGGGAATTGAATATTCGTCAAGCACTTCGGAAAGAGTTTTTGTATATCTGAAATTTGACGGAAGGTCGTTATACTCCCTTACAATAAGACCGCCCATGGTGGGAATTTTTGTTTCATAGTCTTCATCTGTCATTCCGTAGTTTCCGATAAGCGGATAAGTCATGCAAACCATTTGGTCTGTATATGACGGGTCTGAAACGATTTCCTGATAACCTACCATTGAGGTATTGAAAACCAACTCGTTTATAGACTCTTTATCGGCGCCGAAGCCCCAGCCGTAAAATTCGCAGCCGTTTTCAAGCACGATTTTTTTGTTATATGGCTTCATACACAATTTCTCCTCTCTTCAATGTCATTACATTCTCTCCGTAAAGCTCCCAGCCTTCAAACGGCGTTGCCCTTCCCATTGTAACAAATTTTTCAGGGTCAACAGTCCATTTCTTTTCAAGGTCTAAGACGCACAAATCAGCAGGCGCACCTGCCTTGATTTCTCCGCCCTCGATATTGAAAATCTTTCTTGGGGTTACGGCCATCATTTCAATAAGTTTTTCAAGCGTGATAACGCCTGTTTTAACAAGTTTAGTATACAGCACGGGGAACGCCGTTTCAAGTCCTACAACGCCCATTGCACTCTTTTCAAGACCCTTTGACTTTTCCTCTCTGCTGTGGGGCGCATGGTCTGTTGCGATAACATCTATCGTAGAATCCAGCACGCCCTCTATAAGCGCTTTCATATCCTCTTTTGAGCGAAGCGGCGGGTTCATTTTAAATCTGCCGTCCTCCTGCAAATCCTCATCGCACATAGTGAGATAATGCGGAGCGGTTTCGCAGGTGACTTTAACTCCCCTCGCCTTTGCTTTTCTGATAATATCAACGCTTTCTTTTGTTGAAATATGGCACACATGGTAACGGCAGCCTGTCTCTTCAGCGAGTTTGCAGTCTCTTTCAATCTGCGCCCATTCGCTTTCGCTGCATATACCTTTGTGGTTATGCGCCTTACAGTATTCGCCGTCATGAATATAGCCGCCCTTTAAAAGCTCGTTAACTTCGCAGTGTGCGGATATAATCAAATCTTCCTTTGCGCATTTTTCCATAGCCTCTTTCATAAGCTCGCCTGTCTGCACGCCTGTGCCGTCATCGGAAAAGCCAATCGCCTTATCTTTCAAGGAAGAAAAATCTACGCATTCGCCTCTTCCGAGCCTGCCCTTTGTTATTGAAGCAAATGGGAAAACATCTATAACAGCGTCTTTTTCAATAATATCAAGCTGTTTTTGAATATTCTCCACGCAGTCGGGTACAGGGTTTAAATTAGGCATTGAGCAAACAGCGGTATATCCTGCCCTTGCAGCGGCAGATGTTCCCGATTTAATTGTTTCCTTATAAGAAAAACCGGGCTCTCGAAGATGAACATGAACATCAACAAAACCCGGAATTAAAAAGTATTTAAAATTAAAATCAAAAACACGATCTGCCCCATCGCAAGAAATGGAGTTACCAAGGCTGTGAATTTTAGAATCTTCTATCAGTACATCTGAATTTTTGAAAACGCCGCCTGTGTAAACAACAGCATTTCTGATAAGCAATTTCATAAAACCATACCTCTCGTTTTAGCTATTATATATTATACATTGCTCTAAGTCCTGTCTCTTATACAC
>ERZ1027012.121-NODE-121-length-36073-cov-9.130574_pt1 | contig 36073 bp, 27 predicted proteins | sample MGYA00519447_ERZ1027012 | MGnify/ENA primary metagenome ERZ1027012 (study PRJEB26926, sample SAMN06164700) | human gut metagenome | biome: ENVO:00009003; feature: ENVO:2100002; material: ENVO:00002003 | host: Homo sapiens | place: USA | collected 2012 ... | reverse complement strand
CAGCGTCAGATGTGTATAAGAGACAGTAATAAGAAAAAACTTTATAATCGCCGCTCTTAATCATATACGCCGCAAGCTGAATTACGCCCGTAATGATAATTAAAACGGTCAATATGCGAAGAATTTTTGCGTATCTTTCCAAGTGGTCTTTCATTTTCAACCAGCTCAGTTTTTCAACTTCAGAGCTGATTTTTTTGATTTTAATTATATGAACGCCCGAAAGTATTCCGAAAACTGCGTTGAGCAAAGCGCAGAGTAAAAACAGCATAGTAAAAATTAAAATTATATAATAAACAATATTTAAACCTAATTCGGAATTTATGTAGCAGTCAGCGCCACAGCGTATCTCATCATAAAACTGAACATAATCCTTATCAATAAATACCGCAGGAAAATCAAAGATAAAGCCGATAACGCTGTAACCTGCGGGAAGATAAATTGCATAGGCAGGAATACATATTGCAAGCCCTGCGTTAACAATGCCCCACAGAATTGAAAGCACGGAAAAGCCGTGTTTCAGGCAGAGATTATAACAAATACTGCCCGAAGCGAAAGACACTATTGACATAATCATCGCCCGCGGAACAATTACATCAGGGTCTGTTGAGATTATCATATAATCTAAAACATAAAAGCCGTAATAAACAATGCTTAAAATAAAAACAATAAATGAAATAACTGCAATGGAAAGATAATAATTTTTGCTGTGCTTTTTTGACGAAGTTTTCATAAAATCACCGCCTTTTATATGCCGCAAATATATTTAATTTATCCTCTAATTAAAATAAAATATAAAAAGACGATACAGTCAATAAATTAACAATAAATAAAAAATTAAATAAAAATAAAAATCCCGCCTCTTGCGAAGCGGGATAATAAACTAAATTTTAAATATAAATTAGTCGTTTGCGTGGCCTGTTGCGCCGAATACAGCATCAATCTTATGAGCAACAACCTCTTCAATAAGGTCTCTTGCAGGAGTAAGATACTGACGGGGGTCGAAATGAGTCGGGTTCTCAGTAAGATACTTTCTGAGAGCTGCTGTCATTGCGATACGAATGTCTGAGTCAACATTAATTTTGCAAACTGCCATTGAAGCTGCCTTGCGGAGCATATCCTCGGGGATACCGATAGCGTCGGGCATCTCGCCGCCGTATTCGTTGATCATCTTGATGTGATCCTGGTTTACTGATGATGCGCCGTGAAGAACGATCGGGAAACCAGGAAGCTTCTTCTGAATCTCTTCAAGAATGTCAAAACGAAGCTGAGGATTCTGACCGGGCTTGAATTTGTATGCGCCGTGTGATGTGCCGATAGCGATAGCAAGTGAGTCAACGCCTGTTGCCTTAACAAACTCATAAGCTTCGTCAGGGCTTGTGAACATAGCGTTTTCAGCGTCTACCTGAACATCGTCTTCAACGCCTGCAAGTGTGCCAAGCTCGCCCTCAACAACAACGCCGCGAGCGTGAGCATATTCAACAACCTTCTTTGTAACGGCAATGTTCTCTTCAAAGGGAAGTGAAGAACCGTCAATCATAACAGAAGTGAAACCGCCGTCAATGCAGTCTTTGCAGGTTTCAAAGTTCGGGCCGTGGTCAAGATGAAGAGCAATCGGAAGGCCTGTTTCTTCAGCAGCAGCCTTAACCATTGCAACAAGGTAACCGTGAGATGCATATTTGCGTGCGCCTGCTGAGCATTGAAGAATAACGGGAGCGTTAAGCTTCTTAGCAGCACGGGTTATGCCCTGAACGATTTCCATATTGTTTACATTAAATGCGCCGATAGCATAGCCGCCTTCGTATGCTTTTTCAAACATTTCTTTTGTAGTTACAAGTGGCATAATTTAAATCTCCTATAAATTATTTGAATTTCATTTGAAATCCTTACTCTGTTATTATACAGCATTGATAAAAAAATAGCAATTAAAATACTGCAACAATTTACTTTTTTGATATAAAATAAAGCCTGCAACACAGGTAAATTTTGTATATTTTGAAAGTAAAAAGAAAGAGCGCGGCTTTACCGCGCCCTATTTTAAACATTTATATTTGTCTTTATAAGCTTTTCAAGCGGTTTGTAAATAATGCAGGTGAACACAACGGAAATAAGTCCTTTTACAATTGTGAACGGAACATTGAAAACAAGAAGCGCTTCTTCAATGCTTTCTGTTGACGGGCGTATTACCTGATACATATCAAGAATAGCCTCTTTGGGAAGACCCATAACCGAATAATAAAGCGGATAAATAACGAAATTGTTAAACGGCAGAGAAACGATTCCCATAACGATTGCGCCCACAATTCCGCCGATTGCAACGCCCTTTATTGACGGCATTTTTTTGTAAATAAGACCTGCTGTAAGTACGAAAGACGCGCTTAAAACAAAGTTTGAAAGCTCGCCTATTCCTGCGCTTGAGCCTGTTGCGATATGAACAACATTTCTGATAAGCGTTATTACAACGCCTGCAACGGGTCCGCAAACGATAGCGCCGATAAAGCCCGGTAAATCGGAAAAATCAAGCTTTATGAAGCTTGGCACAACAGGAACTGAAACTTCCACAAACTGAAGTATGATTCCTATTGCGGAAAGCATTGCGCAGATGGTGATTTTTCTTGTGAGTGATTTTGAGTTTGTTTTCATTGTTCTTTTCTCCTTTCGGGTTTAACCCAAGGGCAAAAGAGAAGCCCTAAGCGTAAAAGAATACACTTAGGGCGCAAATGTCTGCAAAAATAGTATTGTTAACATTTTCTCTCATCCGGACTTTAACCGTCGGTATCGGAATTTCACCGATTCGGCCGCGTGAAGCGGTTCGCAGACTTTGAAGTAACTCATTCTTCTTACTGCCGGTGGGGAATTTCGCCCCGCCCTGAAAATATTTTGCATTAATATTATATTCGCTCATAATATTTTTGTCAATATGGTGTTGACAGAATATATTAGCAGTGATATAATGCACATATGAACAAGTGTTCATATAATATACAAAGGAGGAGATACTGTGCCGGACGAGGAAATGATTTATGACCTTGCTGATTTGTTTAAAATATTTTCAGATTCAACAAGGCTGAAAATTCTCTGTTCTCTTTTTGACAAGAGCCTTAATGTAACAGAAATAACGGCGGCAACGGGAGTTTCGCAGACAGCGGTCTCGCACCAGCTGAGAACGCTCAAGCAAAATCATCTTGTAAAATATTCAAGGGACGGAAAACAGATAGTTTATTCCCTTTCGGACAGCCATGTCAAATCAATTATCAACTGCGGCATGGAGCATATAGAAGAATAGGAGGAAATTATGAGCAATAAAAAGAAAAATGCAGTCTGCGCTGACGAGGCTTGCAGCTGCGGTCATAATCACGAAGAGCATTGCCACTGCCATGATGACTCTTGCGGCTGCGGTCACGACCATTCGGCAGAGGTGGATAAAAAGCAGTTTTGGTTTAAAGTCGGTTTCGGCGGCTTTATGTTTGTGCTCGGATATATTTTTACGGAGCTTGTTTCGATTAACGAATATATACCGCTGATATGCTTCGGAATTTCGTATATCGTTGTCGGCTTTGATATTGTTAAAGAAGCCGTTGAGGGCGTAATAAAAGGAAATATTTTTAATGAAAATTTCCTTATGACAATAGCGTCAATCGGTGCATTCGTTATAGGCGAATATTCAGAGGGCTGTGCCGTTGTTCTGCTTTATACAATAGGCGAATATCTTCAGAGCGTGGCGCTCGGTAAAAGCAGAAAATCAATAACGGATATGCTGAAATCAACACCGCAGAAAGTTATTGTTGAAAAAGACGGAAAACAGATTGAAACAGACCCTGAAAAAGTGAGTGTCGGCGATATATTCATTGTAAACCCTGGCGAGAAAATAGAACTTGACGGCGTTGTTGTCAGCGGTAATGCCGAGGTGGATACCGCGGCGCTTACGGGAGAGAGTATTCCCGCTTCTGTTTCGGAAGGGGACGAGATTTTCTCAGGCTCAATAAATGTTGACGGTATGCTGAAAATCAGGGCAACAAAGCCTTACAGCGAATCAACCGTTTCAAGAATAATGAGTATGATTGAGGACGCAAACGGTCAAAAGAGCAAAACTGAAAAATTTATCAGCCGTTTTGCAAAAATCTATACGCCAATCGTGTGCCTTATCGCACTTCTTATAATCGTTGTGCCCCCGCTTTTCTTCGGCGGAGAATGGAAAGAGTGGGCATACAGAGGACTTTCCGCCCTTGTTGTATCCTGCCCCTGCGCAATAGTTATTTCAATTCCGCTCGGATTTTTCGGCGGCCTCGGAAGCTGTTCTAAAAACGGTATTCTCATTAAGGGAAGCAATCATCTTGAAATGCTTTCAAAATTCAATGTTGCCGTATTCGATAAAACGGGAACAATCACAAGCGGCAAGTTTGAATGTGTAAAATGCGAGTGTGTAAACTGCCACTGCACAGATAAGGTTGAACACAGAGAACTATTAGGTCTTATAGCAGCGTGTGAAAGATATTCAACTCATCCCATTGCAAAATCTGTATCTCTTGCATTCGGTCAGTATGCCGATGACTTTGAGATAACAAACGCAAAAAACTTCCCCGGAATGGGCGTTTCTGCTCAGATTGACGGTAAAACTTATTACGCAGGCAACGAAAAGCTTATGCAGAAAGTCGGCGTTGATTTCAAGGAAACAAATATTATAGGCACGGCAATTTATCTCTGCTCAGAAACGGAATTTCTCGGCGATATTGTCTTTGCCGATGTCATTAAGCAGGACAGTAAGGAAGCCGTTTCAAGGCTTTACGATATGGGCGTAAAGAAAACAGTTATGCTCACGGGCGACAAGGCTGAAATCGCAGAAGATATTGCGAAAAAAGCAGGTATCAATGAATATTATTCAAAGCTTTTGCCTGATGAAAAGGTTAAAAAGGTGCAGGAACTTTCACAGGAAGACGGCAATATCGTTCTCTATACGGGCGACGGTATAAACGACGCTCCCGTGCTTGCAACAGCTGATCTTGGCGTTGCAATGGGCACAATAGGCTCCGATGTTGCAATAGAGGCGGCGGATGTTGTTATAATGAGCGACAGTCTTTCAAAAATCCCTGTCGGCAGAAAAATCGCCAAGAAAACTATGACTATCGTTCACGAAAACATTATTTTCAGTATCGGTGTAAAACTCCTTATAATTATAGGCTGTGCTGTCGGAATATTTGATGAAAACGCAATGTGGCTCGCCGTGTTCGGCGATGTGGGCGTGTGCCTGCTTGCCGTTGCAAACTCACTTCGCACCCTCGGCTTTAAGGATAAATTCAAAAAACAATAATCATAATAAAAATACTCCCCGAAACGATTGCTTCGGGGAGTTGTTTTATACCTTTTTATTTTGTTTTTCTATTTGATGAAAGGAGAATTACTGCTCCTGCACTAATAACTGCCGCAGTGATTGCGCCTGCTGTGCCTGCGCCTGTTGCGGGTGATTTTGTTTCATCATTTTTGTTGTTTGTGTTCTGTGAATTTGAGCCGTTCTGAGTTTTATCAGTATCGTTTTTGTTATCGTCCGTTGTAGTTTCCTCTTTGTCGGGATTGTTTACGGTATCATCCTCTGCTACGGTAAGATAAATCTCAAGACCGAAAAGTGCGTCCTTAGTTGCGCCGAGGCTTTCAAAGTCTGAGCCGAAACCGCCTGTTTCTGCATTGTAGAATTTTGAGATAAGCAAATCGTATGTTTCATTTGCCTTTTCGGTTTTGTCTGCCGCTGAGTATGCCGCAAGCGCAAGACCTGTTGAGTTAGCGTTTGCGCCGTAGTTTACATAACCGTCCTCGGTATAATATGTTTCAAGAATCTTTATAGCGTCCTCAATATATTCGCTGTAATTATCATAATCCTGAGCAAGGGAAACGATAAACATTCCAAGGTCGTCTGCAGAAGTTTGATCCCATCCTGACCAGAAAAATACGCCTTTGCCCATTGTGTAATAGCTTGCAAGTGCCTCGCAAAGCTCTGCCGCCTTTTCGCCCAGAGAATGGTCAAATGCCGCTTTAATAGCGTAGTAATAGTAATAAGGGCTTACGCCTTCTTTAGCGTCTGCATTTTTGAGAAGTTCAACAAAGTTTTTGCCGCCGATGTTTTCTGCGTCAACACCTGTTGCGTCTGCAATACAGATTATAAGACCATATGAGCCTGCGTTTGCAAATTCGCCGCTTTCAACTTTTTCAAGCACTTCGTTGAAATACTTGTCGGTATATTTGCTTACATCAATACCGCTTTTAGCCACAAGATAAAGATTTGCAGAATCGTATGCGCTGTAACCTTTTTCGGCATAATTAGAATGAATGTAAGCCGCCGAAGCGTTTACTTTCTCTGTCACATCAGTTTTTGTTGCGCCGAATACCGTTATTGATGCGCTGATAACGAGTATTGCACATAAAAGCGCTGCCGTGATTTTTTTCATAACAATAACCTCACCGTTATATTTTTTAGTGCCTCAAACGGATATCCTGACTTGCACCTGCCTACTCTCCGCCTTCCCCTTTCGAGTGGCTTTGGATTTCGTGTTGCTTACAGTAGAGTGAGCTGCTGCGGCTTTTCACCGCATTCCCCGTGCAGACACGGCTGTCTGCTCGGCACGCAGAAATTATAACCCGATATTTAACTGTTGTCAAATAAAATATAATATGTTATTATTCAGGTTATGGAAAAGAAGAAAATTATTATAATACTTGTCTGCATTCTTGCGGTTTTGGTAGGCACTCTTATATTTACGGTGCCAAAAGATAAAGCGCAGGATGAAACAAATGCTTCAGACTCGTCTTATTCTCAGGAAGATGAAAACTCAGAAAAATCCTCTCAAAACAGCGAGGGGAATACTGTAAAAGCAGAAAACGAAATATCCGAAACAGGCGAAAATTCCGCAGACGGCGAAAGCGTTACCCAAAAGAATAACGCTCAAAGCGGCAGCTCGTCAGGCTCAAAAACAAATAATACCCAGAGCGCACAAAATTCGGGCAGTGATGATAATAAAACACCCGAAAAAACAACTCAAAAACAGCCTGAGAAAACAACGGCAAAGGAAACTGAAAAGCAAAATATAACCGTCTCAATTTCAATAACCTGCAAAAACGCTGTTGATTACGGCGCCGATGTTCCGCAGAGCGGCTATTTTCTCAAAAGTTCAAGTTTTACCGTGAAAAACGGCTCAACTGTTTTTGATGTTCTCAGCAAAGCGTGCAGTGAAAACTCAATTTCGCTTTCTTACAGTTCACCGTCATATATCACAGGTATAGGCGGACTTAATGAAAAGGACTGCGGCAGAACAAGCGGCTGGATGTACCGTGTAAACGGCTCGGCACCGCCAAAAAGCGTAAATAAATATGTGCTCAGCGACGGCGATACTATTGAATGGTATTATGTAACTTCACCGAGCGATAATTAAATTTAATATAAAAGCAAAAAATAAGCACCTGACAAAAGTCGGGTGCTTTGTTATTTATGAGTTACGCTGTGATTTCTGAAAGAGATGCGTAAACACTGCTTGTATCTGTTGTTGTGTTATCAACATACCAAGTTCTGCCTACTTTTACAACATTTACGGAAAGAGTTCCCACAACTGTTCCGTCCTCAAGAGTAGCCTCAACATCTATTGTCTGGGCTTCTGTAATATCGTCTGTTGTAAGCTCATATGTTTTGAGTTTTTCTGAATCCATAGTAGCTTTGTAAGCGTCAAGGTCTTCAACGGGAGTAACCTTTACAACTGAAGTTGTGATTTTGTAATCCTCGCCGTATTTCTCCTGATACAAACCTGTCTGTTTTTCCTGAAGAATTGTTTCGCCGTCCTCTGCGTAAACAACATCTGAGCCTGTTACTGCTGTTGAATATGTTGAAACATTTGACTCAAAAGCGGTGAACATAACCTCGTCTGACATATAGTCATCACCGAAAATAGCTTTTCTTTCCTCAACAAGCTTTGAGAAATAGTTGCTGTAAATAGCATCGTAATCATCCCAGCCGTAAGTCTTGATAAGCTCAATGTAATAGGGATACATTGTATCGGCAAGCTGACCTGAAAGAGTACCGTCATCGTTCTTAGTTGCGTCAGACATATACTTTTCGTTATTGTATCCGTTTTCTTCGATAGCTTTGAAATCATCATCGCTCATTCCTATCTCATACTCGGGATAGATGAGGGGATACATATAGTAGATACGGATGAAGTCGCCGTATTTTTCGCTTTTTGCCGAAAGAGTGTAGTTGTAGCTGTTATAGCCGTCACCCCTCTGGAAAATGGTGTCGGAATAGTTAACAGCAAGCTTTTCGGGGTCGAAAGCAATGTATTTGCTTGCGAAAGTTGAGGTGGTTGCAACTGCGAGAACCGCTACAACAACAACGATTGCGATTATAGCGTATAAACTGTATTTAAAACCTGTTTTCTGTTCTGTCATAAATAAACCCCCTCCTTATTCTGCAATATCTTCAGCTACTGAAACTGTCTGTGCTTCTGCGTTTGCAGCTGCGGCAGCTTCGCGGCGCTCTTTAAGAGCCTGTGTAATCATTTCCTTCTTCTTGCCTACATTATCATAGAAGAAAATCGGAACCATCTGAAGAACAACGAAGATGGCGGGAATGATTGTGTAAATCATAAGCATACGGTTAAGAGCGGTGTCTGTCTGTGCTACATAAGCAACATTCGGGTTGTCTGAAACCTGATATGTTGACCATGTGTAAAGAAGCCAGGGGCCGAGACCCTTTGTAAGAGCAGACGCAACCTTTGAGAAAAGTCCGTAGCCTGCGTAAGCGATACCGTCCTGTCTCTTACCTGTTTTGTATTCGATTTCGTCAACACAGTCTGCAATCATAATATTCGGCGTGGTGTTTGTGTTACCGTGCTGAATACCGCAGAAGAAGTTGATGATAAGGAACGGGATGATAAGAGTATCGTTGAAGCCGATGCTGCTTGATACAAGATAAAGAATTGCAAGTGATGTTGCGCCGTAGGTGCAGAAAAGAATGAATGTCTGCTTTGTTGAGAACTTCTTAAGAACGAAGTTAACAAGAAGAGTACCTACTGCAGTACCGATACCCATCGGAAGAAGAAGACCGAGTTTGAGGTCTTTTGAACCGAGGAGGTAGATAGCTATGTAAAGAGAAACTGTGCCGTAAACGCCGCGTCCGCAACCTGTAAGCTTTGTAAGAGAAACCATAAGGAGGTTTTTGTTTGTGAAAACAACCTTGATTGAATCCTTAATGCTTACTTTTTCCTGTGTGAAAGGAACTCTTTCTCTGTTATTTACAAAGAATACCATTGAGAAGAGGATAAGGCCGAGTGCGCAGACAGCTGTTGAAATAACGAGGTCAAGACCCTGACCCTCTGCATTTTTGAACTGCTGCTGACCCATAACGGCTTTCATTATTGCACCTACAACCGCAATAACAACCATACCGCCTGACTGACCTACCGCTCTCATAAATGATGAGATTGAAATAGCTGTTGAACGCTCGCTCGGATTGGGTGAGCAAAGTGAACCGAAGCAGTTTGCAGGGCTCTCAACAGCGCAGGTAAATGCGATGTAAAGGCTGTAAACGATAAACATCCAGATAATAGCGATTGTCTGAGAGTTTGTGTTGGGTGCAACAAAAACAAAAATTGAAATGATGGCAAGCGGAATTACACCGAAGCCTACCCAAGGCTTAACCTTACCCATTTTTGTTCTTGTTCTGTCAACAAGATAGCCTATTACAAGCTCGCATATAGCGCCCACAAAGCCTGCAACAAGAAAAACGGTTGAAATGGCATTTGACATAGTTGTTGAGTCAAAGCCCTTTCCTTTGAATGCGAAGTCTGCAAAGAATGTTGCGGTATAATCGGGCATCCATCCAGTAAGAAGGGCAATGCCGAAGAGTCCGATACCGTAAGTGATAATCTCTGAGAACTTCATGTACTTTTTTTGTTGTCCGTTTGATTCAGACATGAAAAGACTCCCTTCCAAAATGAAATTTTCACTCAATTTTAACAAAAATTCGACAAATGTGCAACACTTTTTAGCAAAAACAATTGTAAATATTAAGAAAAATAATATATTTGTTATAAAATTAATATTTTATTAATAAAGGGAGTCTTGTTTGAATATACTTTTAATCGCTTTTTTTACATTCTTTATCAAGCAGTTTTTTGTATGTCAAATCTATGCAAAATGAACCAAGCGGAGCGGTGATAAGAATGGCGAGAACGGCAACGGCAAGCGTTTGTTCGCCGCAGGCAAGACCCATTGCAAGCGGAACGGAGCCGATAGCCGCCTGAACGGTTGCTTTTGGAGTATATGCAATCGAACAGAAAATGCGCTCCTTTTTTTGTGAGCGGAGTTTTTATAAGGCACGCCTGAACGCCGATTGTTCTGAAAACAAGTGCGCCAAGTATGAGCACTACTGCACCTATTCCTGCCGCGGCGGCGTATTTCAGATTTACTGTTGCGCCTACGAGAACGAAAAGAACAATTTCTGCCGCAACCCACAACTTGTTGTATTTGTCCGAAAGGCGTTTTGCAAGCTCGGGGTATTTTCTGTTGATAAAAACGGCTGTGCTCATAACGGCAAGCAGTCCTGAAACGGGAACGATGCCCTCAAGTCTGTCCTCTGCCTCAAGAAACAGAAAGGATATGCTCAGAATTATAATCAGCTTTACTGAATCACGCATATGGATTTTTTTGAAAATGCCCCCGATTACTATTGAGAGCAGAAACATTATTGCAATACTTGTAAGCATAAAGACCTCCGAAAAACAAAAAACGCTGACAACTTCTGCGAAAAACAGAAGTCATCAGCGAATTAAACGCAGTTTGGGTAAAACCCGGGGAGACATTCATTCCCCTTATTAAACTGTGCCGAACTTTTTTTGAAAAGCACGGCGGAAGGATGATAATAAAATTATCGTTTTGAGAACTGCGGTGCACGGCGAGCTGCCTTGAGACCGTATTTCTTTCTTTCCTTCATACGAGGGTCACGAGTGAGGAAGCCAGCCTTCTTGAGAGCGGGACGAAGTGATTCGTCATACTGAAGAAGAGCTCTTGCAATACCGTGGCGGATTGCGCCTGCCTGACCTGAAACACCGCCGCCGTTAACACGGCAAACAATGTCAAACTTCTCTTTTGTTTCTGTAAGAACGAGAGGCTGATTTACTACGAGCTTGAGAGTTTCAAGTCCGAAATAGTCATCAATATCTCTGTCGTTGATAGTTACTTTACCTGTGCCTGCATAGATGCGAACACGAGCAACTGATTCTTTTCTTCTGCCTGTTCCGTAGAAATATGGATTTGACTCGTACATAATCTGCTACCTCCCTTAGAATTCCCAAGCAACGGGCTGCTGAGCCGCGTGCTTGTGGTCTGCACCTTTATAGATGTGGCATCTTGTGAGCTGCTTTCTGCCCTGAGTTGTTGAGGGAAGCATTCCCTTAACAGCAAGCTGCATAGCGAAATCGCTCTTCTCTTTCATAAGAGTGCCGTATTTAACTTCCTTGAGGTTGCCGATGTAACCTGTGTGGTGCTGATAAAGCTTTTTGTTGAGCTTGTCGCCTGTAAGAACGGCTTTGTCTGTATTTGTGATGATAACAAAATCGCCGCAGTCAACGCTGGGGGTGAAGAACGGCTTGTGCTTACCGCGAAGAAGAACTGCTGCTTCAGCTGCAACTCTGCCGAGAGATTTGCCCTCTGCGTCAATAACATACCATTTGCGTTCGATTTCGTCAGCCTTTGGCATAAATGTTGACATTTTACTTTTCCTCCAAATCATGATATTAGTTTTTCAACTTGCCCGATTATAATATCACAAGCTTTTATTTATGTCAACACCGAAATTAAAATAAAAAGCAAATGCTCTTGTTTTCTCCGTTTTTCTCAATTAATCATATAAAAATCTCATCTTTAATTTACGAAAAGTTAACGAAATTATTACACTCAATCGGTTGCAATGCAGGAATTGATTTGTTAAACTATATCATAATATTATAATTATTATTATAGAATTCATCGGCATTGCGGCAAAAAGCTGATGATTTGTGTATAAAGAGAGGCGTTAAAAATGAAAATATCACAGATACTTAAAGATAACAAAGTTACCGTTTCGTTTGAGGTTTTTCCGCCCAAGGAATGGGACAAGATAGAAAACACAAAGGCGGTAGTTGCCGAAATGGTAAAAAGCCGCCCTGCATTTATGAGCGTAACATACGGTGCGGCGGGCACACGCACAGGTTTTACAACGGAAATCGCACAGGCTATAAATGAAAGCGGCGTGCCTGCGCTTTCCCACCTCACCTGCCTTACTTCAACAAAGGACAAGATTGACGGTGTGCTTGACGAATGGAAAAAAGACGGCATTGAGAATATTCTCGCACTCAGGGGCGATATTCCTCAGGGCTTTGAATTTCCTGACACACAGCATTTCCGCCACGCTTATGAACTTGTAAACACAATCAAAGAAAAGGGCGGTTTCTGCATAGGCGGTGCTTGCTATCCCGAGGTGCACCCCGAAAGCGCAAACAAGGTAGAGGACATACAGCACCTTAAAGAGAAGGTGGACTGCGGACTTGATTTTCTTACCACACAGATGTTTTTTGACAATTCTGTTTTTCTCAATTTCAAGGAAAACTGCCTTATCAAGGGTATAAACATTCCGATTATTGCAGGTATTATGCCCATCACAAACGCAAATCAGATTAAGAGAAGCGTTGAACTTTCAGGCTGCCGTTTCCCCGAAAAATTCCGCAGAATAGTTGAGCGTTTCGGCGACAACCCTGCGGCTATGAAGCAGGCGGGTATAATTTACGCAACTGAGCAAATTATAGATTTGATGGCAAACGGTCAGAATAATATTCATATTTACACGATGAACAAGCCCGATGTTGCGGCGGCAATAATGAACGGACTTTCAGAGATTATAGGCGAGAAATAATGGATAAAAAAGAGATACTGCGTTATATGCGCACAAGAAGCACGGTTGAGGACGAACTGCTTGACGGTCTTATAAACCGTGTTGTTGAGGAGATTGAAAGCACGGTTGCCCCTAAAAAGATTTACAGAATTTTTGACTGCACTGTTGAAAACGACTGTGTTAAAATAGACGGCTTTGAATTTCATTCCTCTCGGCTTGCACAGAATATGAAGGGCTGTAAAAGAGTTGTTCTTATGGGTGCAACGCTCGGCACACAGGGCGATATGCTGCTGAGAAAATATGCCTCGGAGGGCGCACTGCTTGTAATAACTCAGGCGGCGCTCGCAACAAAAATCGAAGAGGTGTGCGACGAGTTTCAGGCGTTTATCGAAAATGAAAACGGTTTTAAAACAAGAAGCCGTTATTCGCCGGGGTATTTCGACCTTGATATTTCAGAGCAGAAAAAGATTTTTGAACTTATGGAAATCACAAAGAGATGCGGAATCACTCTGACGGATACCTGCCAGATGATACCCACAAAATCTGTTACGGCGTTTGCAGGAATTGACGAATAATACCGCTGTTATAGAGCGGATTACGAAAAGGAATTTATATGAACATTAAATTTTTTGACGGCAGTATGGGAACAATGCTCCAGAGCGCAGGGCTCAAGGCAGGCGAACTCCCCGAACTGCTGAATATTACGGACAAGGAAAAAGTGCTTGCTGTTCACAATGCGTATGCGGCGGCAGGCAGTGAATATATAACAACAAATACTTTCGGCGCAAACCGTCTTAAAATGGAAAATTACGCCGAGGTTATCAGAGCAGGCGCAGAGCTTGCAAAAAGCACGGGCAAAAAAGTGCTTCTCGATATAGGACCCACGGGCAAACTGTTAAAACCTATGGGCAATCTTGATTTTGAAGAAGCAGTTGATATTTTTGCAGGAATGGTAAACGCAGGCAAAGATTTGTGTGACGCCGTGCTTATTGAAACAATGAGCGACACATATGAAATCAAGGCGGCTGTTCTTGCGGCAAAGGAAAACTGCGATTTGCCCGTTTTTGTAACGATGATTTTTGACGAAAAGGGCAGACTTCTCACAGGCGCAGATATTAAGACTGCCGTTACTATGCTTGAGGGTCTCGGCGTTGACGCAATCGGCTTTAACTGCGGTCTTGGTCCCAAGCAGATGCTCCCCTTTATCGAGGAAATTAGAAAGTGGACTCAGCTTCCTATAATCGTTCAGCCCAATGCAGGACTTCCCGAAAGCGTTAACGGTCACACAGTTTTCAATGTTTCGCCCGATGAATTTGCAGAGGATATGGAAAAGGCGGCTGAAATCGGCGTTTCATATCTCGGCGGATGCTGTGGTACTACGCCCGAGCATATTGCAAAAATGATTGAGCTTTGCAAAGATATTCCCGCAAGCGTGCCTGAGAAAAAGAACTTTACCCTTGTTTCGTCTTACAGCGAAACTGTTGAAATAGGCGAAGTTCCCGTTATAATCGGCGAGCGAATCAACCCCACGGGCAAAAAGCTTTTCAAAGAGGCGCTTCGCAGACACGATATTGATTATATTATCAAAGAGGGCATTACTCAGAGGGACGCAGGCGCACATATTCTTGATGTAAATGTCGGTCTGCCCGAGATAGACGAGCCGCAGATGATGGAGGACGCTGTTTTTGCGCTTCAGGGCGTGCTGTCTACTCCGCTTCAGATTGATACAACTGATATTGACGCTCTTGAAAGGGCGCTTCGTGTGTATAACGGCAAGCCGATGCTCAACTCGGTAAACGGCAAAGAGGAAAATATGAAAGCCGTTTTCCCCCTTGCCAAAAAATACGGCAGTGTTGTTGTATGCCTTTGCCTTGATGAAAACGGTATTCCCGAAACGGCGCAGGGCAGAATTGAAATTGCCGAAAAAATCATAAAGCGTGCAGAGGAATACGGCATTGATAAAAAAGACCTTATTGTAGACGCGCTCACTATGACTATCAGCACGGATAAGAAAAACGGTGTTGAAACTCTCAAAGCCGTTGATTATATAAGACATACGCTCGGTGTAAATACGGTGCTCGGCGTTTCTAATATCTCTTTCGGTCTGCCGAAGAGGGACGCTGTTAATACGGCGTTTTTCACAACTGCTCTTTACAGCGGACTTTCGGCAGGTATTATCAACCCCAATTCGCAGTCAATGATGAACGCATACTATTCTTATAATGCGCTTGCTGGGCTTGATGACAACTGCGAAAATTATATTGCAGGCGTAACGGAAGCAAAAACGGCGCCCGTGCAGAGCGATGTAACTCTCCACACGGCAATAGTAAAGGGACTGAAAGATGATGCGGCGCAGTGCGCAAAGGTGCTTCTTGAAACCGAGGAGTCACTCGATGTTATAAACAATTATATTATTCCTGCCCTTGACGAGGTCGGGGACGGTTTTGAAAACAACAGAATTTTCCTGCCCCAGCTTCTTATGAGCGCAGACAGCGCAAAGGCGGCGTTTGATGTTATCAAGGAAAAGATGATTTTGAGCGGAAAACAGGAGAAAAGTTCAAACAAGATAATCGTTGCAACCGTTCACGGCGATATTCACGATATAGGCAAAAATATTGTCAAGGTGCTTCTCTCAAACTACGGTTTTGATGTTATAGACCTCGGCAAAGATGTGCCCGAGGAAGAAGTGCTCAAATGCGCTCAGGAAAACGATGTTAAATTAGTCGGCCTTTCAGCGCTTATGACAACCACCGTGCCGTCAATGGAAAGAACAATAAAACTGCTCCACGAAAATACGGATGCAAAGGTGTTTGTAGGCGGAGCGGTGCTCACTCAGTCCTATGCAGATATGATAAATGCAGACTGGTACGCAAAGGACGCGATGGAGAGTGTTCGTATTGCAAAAGAGTTTTTCAAAGATAATAAATGATAAAAAATCATAAGATTTCAAAAGCAACGCAGAATTATCATCTGCGTTGCTTTTTTACATTTTTGAGATTTTGAAATGGTAAATATCATAAATATAATAGTTGGCATATGTGAATGTTTAACAAAACGCACAGTTTTTAAAAAGGTTGTAAATAAAAACTGTTGACCATTCACAAAAGCGGTGATAATATTATACCATGCCCAAAATTTTATTTGTTTTGCTAAAAAAAAGAAAGGTGATTTAATGAAAAAAACTTTCAAAAGCGCCGTAAGCGTATTTTTGAGCATTCTTATGCTTTTATCGGTGCTTCCTGCTACTGTTTACGCACAGGATTCACAGCAGTACAGTATCAGAATCGTTAATGTTGACGATTCAAATGCAGATGTATCCGCTGATACGGGTACGGTAATCAGCCTTAAAGAAAATGACCGTGTACAGCTTAAAGCAGTTATGGCAGACGGAACAGAGATTCCCGAAGATATGACGGTTTCTTGGTACTCGGCAACTCCTTATCTTGCAAGCGTTGATGAAAACGGTCTTGTAACAGGCAGAGACAGTTCAAAGGGTGCAATATTCAGAGTTTGGGTAGATACTAATATTGCTTCTATTTGGCTTATAGGTCCGTCTTTGGCTGACAGCATTTACTCAACTTTTGACAATATGGAACTTGATTCCATGGACGCTGAGGGTATTGTTGAAACTTTCAGAACGGTTGCAACTCCGATTTTGGGCGAAACAATTGTTAACGGTCTTGCCGATTCTCTTCTCAACACACTTTCAACAATCAATGTTGAGATTAAGGCAACACTTAAAGACAGCAACTCAAACGAGCTTGCTACAAATTCAGCACATATCAATGTACTTAAATCAACAGCATTTTATGCAGATTTCATTCCCAACGGTACTACCATTACTAATAAAGAAAGCCTTCCCACAACTGTTGAAGTAGGCTATCAGATGAAAGCAGAGGGAATTACAACTCCTCTCAGACTTGAAATGGGCGTTAAGTGGAATGTTACAAGCATTCCGAGCGGTGTTGCAGAGGTTGACGAGGACGGAAATATAACTTTCCTCAAAGCCGGCAAGGTTAAAATTACCGCTTCTCCCAGCACAGAAGGTCTTTACAATAAGCTTACCGAAATGTTTGAATTTATGGAGAGCACAGGCAAGCTTATAAACGGCGAACTTATCGCAGATATTCTTGTTGACGGCTTCGGTCTCAACCTCAATAAAGATATTGTTGCCGAAATACTCAATTCTTTCGGCAATCTCGGTGAATTAGGTTCAAACGAAGATGCAGAGGCATTCAAAAAAGTAGTTGCTCAGATAAGCGACTGGATTCTCAGCATTTCAGTAAACGATTCAATAACCGTTACCGTAGTTGACCAGCTTGACATCACTTCTTTTGATATTTACGGTGATGTAAACAAACTTTCAACATGGGGCGGCACAAGACAGCTAACAGTTACAAATGTTCAGCCCGAGGGCGCAGTTATCAATGATATTGAATGGCAAGCTATCAATCCCGATGTTGCAACAATCGATGAAAACGGCGTTCTCACAATCAGAGACGGTAAGGGAAGCTTTGCATGGGATAAGGCAGAATTTGAAATCACAGCAACTATTGACGGCATAACCAAGAGCACAAAGGGCACGGTTATGGGCGGCAATATTTCAAACCCCACAGACCTTGAATTCAGCGGTCCTACCGAGTTGACGAAAAACGAAACAGCTCAGTATGAATACACCGTATATCCGTCAACACTCACAAACACGGGTGTTATCAACTGGACTAATGTTCATTTCGGCGTTATGGTAGACGGCGAAGTTGTTTATGCAAACGGCGCAACAGACGGCGTTTTGAGAATAGACGATTATAAGACAGGTAAAGTTACGGCTGTAGGCGGCGGAGAAACAACTCTTTACTGCCGCACCGAAACTCCGAGAAGCACACTTTACAGCGGCGAAGGCGCAGGCACAAGCGTTGTAAAGGAATGCACAGTAAGCGTTACTGAACCTGTTGAGGGTGTAACAATTGCACAGGGTGATAAAATCACTGTTGAGGGTAATCAGTTTACTCCTCTCGGCTCAACAACTCAGCTTGAAGCTGTAATCACAAATGACAGAGCAACAAATAAAAATGTTAGCTGGTCATCAAGCAACACTTCAAAAATGAAGGTTGATTCTAACGGCGTTGTTACCTGCATGGCAGTAAGCTATCCTGCAACAGCAGTTATCACCGCAACAACTGAGGACGGCGGATTCACAGCTTCCTGCGAAGTAACATTCGTTAAGCAGAAAGTAGACAGCGTTGCTGTTGATGTTTCTGATATAACCATTATCGAGGGCAGCTCACAGACAGTTAAAGCTGTAATCAATCCCTCAGACGCAACTATTCAGGATGTTGAATGGAGCTCATCAGACGAAGCGGTTGCAACAGTTGAAAACGGCGTTGTTACAGCAGTTTCAACAGGCGATGCAGTAATCACCGTAACAACAAAAGACGGCGGATTTACAGCAGAATGCAATGTTAAGGTTAGAGCTGACAAAACAGCGCTTGTTTCAATAATTGATAAAGTTAAAGGTGCAGAGCTCAACGAGGCTGATTATTCAGCAGAGGTTTGGCAGGCACTTCAGAGTGCTCTCAGCGCAGCAGAAGAGGTAAACGCTAATGACCTTGCTGCTCAGAGTGAAGTTGACAAAGCTGCAGCGGCTCTTACAGAGGCATATTCAGCAATGGTTCTTTCTCAGGCAATCAGCAGTGTTTCAATAATATCAGACACAGCTGTAAGAGAAGGCGATGTTATGTATGTTCAAATTCCGTGGTATGCGCTTTATAAGAATCAGACGGTTGATTTAAGCGTAGAGGTTAATGAGGGCGTTGATGTTCAGAGCGTAAGCTGGTCTTATGCAGACTGGTCTGTTGAATCTCCCGAAGCAGAACTTACTGCTGACGGCGACAAGGCTCAGGTTAAATCAACATCAATTACCGCAGGTTCAACATGGATTACCGTAACTGTTGAAGACGCTTACGGAAACGAAATGTCAGATACCGTAAAAGTTCGCTTTATCAAATACGATTGGCAGAAATAACAATTATAATAATTAAAGCCGAGGAGCAATCCTCGGCTTTTTCTTTTGTTTTTATCTGTTTTCTGTTTTAAGAATCAAGGTGTCATAAATCTCTTTTGTTTCCTCTTTATCCTTGCCGCTAATAACAAGAATATTGCCGTCTACATCAAGTACAACGCTTGCAGGGCAGGTGGTGTAGGAATAGCGTGTATAAGTTCCGAATTCCTCATTGCTGAATGTGCCCATTGAAAGTCTTGCAGAGCCAAAACCGTTTGTGCGCATACCCGCATCAACATCTTCTCTGTATGTTACGGAGTAAATGGAGCTGTATTCTATTTCAGGGTCGCTCCAGTATGACGCCTCAATAACAAAAGAATCTTCTTTGAAATTTATATTAATATTTCCCGTAAACATCCCTATAGTTATTCCTATTATAAGAACGGGAACGAATATTGCGGTGATTATGGATATTGTTTTTTCCAATTTGCTTTTCGGAGCAGAAAAATAATCAATACCCTCTTTTTTATGCCGTCTGTAAATAGTGTAAGAGTAAACTGTGGGAATAACAACTGCCGCTATAATCACAAGGCACATTACAGGAATCATAAATTTAACCGGCAGGAAAATTGAAAACAGAAGAATAAGACCACAGATTACCCATACTTTTCCGCCTAATCTATGAGTTTTGTTCCAGTTTTCCTCGTTGTTAATTGTCCACGAAAGCTTAATGCCAAGCGTTCTGTTTTGCCTGATTTTCGGAAGATAATTTCCCATAACGATAAACATCAGTCCGAATAGGGCAGGCATAAATATTTCGAATTTAAACTCTTTTCCGAGTGCGGCGGAATATATCATTGAGCTAGAAAAAAGTGATAATACGGGAATTATCCAGAATACCATTGAAAGAGCTTTTTTGTTTTGGTTTTTCTGTTTTTTATCAAGAGAGGTCAGAAGCAGGCACACCCATTGAAGCACCAAGAGAATTACGGGAAGTGCAAAAACAGCAACAGCCTTTGATGAAAATCCGTCTGCATTTGCGTCTGCGCCCCAGTGAGTTGCCATAGTGTTCGGCAAATCATTCCACAAAATGAGCCCGATAAGAATGGGCAATAAAATTATAAGCGATGATATTATTGCTTTTCCTTTATTGTTTTTAATCATTTCCACCGTCTCCTTTCAAATCTGCTATCCAAAGCATAGTTTCTTCAAGTACGGATGTGTTGATTTCGTAAAAAATGAATTTTCCCTCGCGCGTGTCCCTTATTAAATCGGCGTCTTTAAGCACTGAAAGGTGCCTTGATATTGAAGCCGCAGTTACGGGAAAATGGCTCGTTATTTCACCTGCGGACATTCTGCCGCCTTTCAGAAGGTTTAATATTTCACGCCTAACAGGGTCTGCAAGCGCTTTTAGTGTTTGTTGTAATGCCAAAATTAAACCTCCCTTAACATTTAACCTAATTGTTAATTGTATCGTAGCACTTAAATATTCTTTTGTCAATATACTATTTAATTTTTGCATAAAAAGAACGCCGCCCTTAAAGCGTATTGCTCAAAGGCGGCGTTTATGTATTTAAGTTATTCTGTTTTATTCGTCAGCTTTAGGCTGATTATCGGTTTGTTCTGCCACAGTCGAATTGTCCGTCTGCTGTGTGAAAACGGTTTCCTCAGCAGGTGTTGTCTGCTCGTTTGTCTGCTCCGTCACGATTGGCTCGTCTGCCTGCTGTGTAAAATCTTCAGGTGCAGTCGGCTCAGTCGGCTCAACAAATTCCTCCGTAGGCTCAACGGGCTGAGTGAATTCAGGCTCCTGAGGCTCTGTTACGGTGAAATCGGGTTTCGGCTGAGCAGTTTCTCCTGCTGCGTCGTCCTGCGAAACGGTGCTGCTTGTCATATTAGAGTAAATATCCCTCTTCGGCACGCTGCCGTCATTCGTAAACTGCTGCGGCGGTATAATCGTGTTGTTTGCAGGCGGCTGATAATATACGGGAGCGCCGAACATATTATACATATTTGCGTTCGGGTTTCCTGCCTGCTGATTATTATTAAATCCGCTTGCGTTATTCTGAGCATTGTAATTGTTTGCGTAACCCGTTGTGTACGGATTTGCTCCTGCGCCGTTCGGATTTGTATAGCCGTTAGTAAACGGATTGCCCTGCTGAGTTTGATTTGCAGTATAGGTGTTTCCCTGCTGTGAGGTTTGACCCTGATTATATGATGTGCCGTTATTCTGTGAATAGCCTGCGCCCTGCTGAACCTGAGACATATATTTCATATATATCTCTTGTTCAGAAAGGAAATCATCCTCTGTAATTCTGCCCATTGCAAGAGCGCGGAGTTTGAAGTTTTCGTAATAGAGCGCTTTTGTAGTCCAATAGTAGGGCACTACATATATAATCGGGAAGATAAATATGCAAAGGAACATCCACGGAATAAAGCTTAAATCAAGAACAAAAAGCTCTGAGCGGTTGCCCTTTATCATTTTTTTGCTGAGCTTGATAGCTTCCCATGGAGATAAGTTGGGATATTCGCACATAAGCTCATATGCAAAATAAGAGCTGTAATTAAAAATCAGTCCGGGAATTACAAATAAAATGGTAAGCACATACATTAATACGCCTTTTAAAAGGCCGAGAGCAATTTTTTTGCCGTAATCAACTTTAAAGGCGTTTGTGAACACAGATGTTATTCCTGCACCAAGCTCGTATTCTTTGCCTTTTATAAATTCAACAAAGAAATATGAAAGAGCAATTGTGAGCGGTAGGAGTAAAACGGTTGCTGCAATAGAAACCAAAGAAAAAACATTAGCAACAGCTAAGGCTGTGAACGGATTTTGCGCTTTAATCATAGGAATTTCTGCGCCGAAGCTGTAAAAATCGTTGCCGTAATCATAGCTGTCGCCGTTTTCCGTTCCGAAATCGTCAAAATAACCGAAATCACTGTTTCCGCCGCCATAGTAATAATCATCGTCATAATAATCATCGTAATTATCGAACAAATCGCTGTAATAATTAGTATAGCGTGTGCTGTAAACATTGTTTACAACGGAAAAGGTTATGTTTACTGCCGAAGCGCACAAGGTTACTATGAAAAATGTTAGAAACAGTTTCATAACCTTGTTTTTAATAATTGTTCTCGCCTGCTGTTTTATAAGACTGCGGTCAAGGTTCATAATTATTCTCCTTTATGATTTAAGGAAGATGTTAGAATTCGATTTTTTCTGCAATGAAGCTTTCAAGTTCGGTAATCGGAATTCTTACCTGCTCCATTGTATCTCTGTCTCTTACTGTTACGCAGCCGTCCTCTTCAGTATCGAAATCGTATGTGATGCAAAACGGAGTTCCGATTTCGTCCTGGCGGCGGTAACGCTTGCCGATAGAGCCTGCGTCGTCAAAATCAACGCTGAATTTTTTAGAAAGATTTTCAAATACTTCTCCTGCTTTTTCGCTGAGCTTTTTGGAAAGGGGAAGCACAGCTGCCTTGAACGGAGCAAGTACGGGATGGAAACGAAGTACAACTCTCTTGTCGTTTTTAGCCTCGTCAATAACTTCCTCGTCATAAGCCTCTGTGAGAACGGCAAGGAAAAGTCTTTCAACGCCGAGTGACGGCTCAATAACATAGGGAACATACTTTTCGTTTGCTTCCTGGTCGAAATATTCAAGGTTTTTGCCGCTTGTTTTGATGTGCTGAGTGAGGTCGTAGTCAGTTCTGTCTGCAACGCCCCAAAGCTCGCCCCAGCCGAACGGGAAGAGATATTCAAAGTCAGTTGTTGCCTTTGAGTAGAAGCAAAGCTCTTCGGGAGAGTGGTCTCTGAGTCTGAGGTTTTCTTTGCTGATGTTGAGAGAATAGAGCCAGTCACGGCAGAAAGATCTCCAGTAATCAAACCATTCAAGGTCTGTTCCGGGCTTGCAGAAGAACTCAAGCTCCATCTGCTCAAATTCTCTTACACGGAAAATGAACTTACCGGGTGTGATTTCGTTTCTGAATGATTTACCAACCTGCGCAACACCGAAAGGAACTTTCTTTCTTGTTGTGCGCTGAATGTTTGCAAAGTTTACGAAAATACCCTGAGCTGTTTCGGGACGGAGATAAATTTCATCCTTGCTGTCCTCTGTAACACCCTGGAATGTTTTAAACATAAGGTTGAACTGACGGATGTCTGTAAAGTTGTTTGCACCGCAGTTGGGGCAGGGAATATTGTGCTCTTTGATATAAGCGCTCATTTCCTCGTTGCTCCAGCCTGCAACATTTGTGCCGTCAAAGTTTTCGATAATGTCGTCTGCTCTGTGGCGTGTTTTACACTCACAGCAGTCCATAAGCGGGTCTGAGAAACCGCCGAGGTGGCCTGATGCAACCCATGTCTGAGGATTCATAAGAATTGCGCTGTCAAGGCCTACATTGTATTTGTTCTCCTGAACAAATTTCTTTCTCCAAGCGTCCTTAATGTTGTTTTTAAGCTCAACGCCGAGCGGGCCGTAATCCCAAGTGTTTGCAAGTCCGCCGTATATTTCAGAGCCGGGGTAAACGAAGCCCCTGCCTTTACAAAGCGCAACGAGTGCGTCAAGTGATTTTTCAGTGTTCTTCATTTCAATTTGTTCTCCTTGATAAAAGTAGTTATATATTAGTAATCATACCATATCTAAAAAAAATAGGCAACTATAATTTGCCGTAAATAACCGCCCGCACCCAAATGTTTACAATAAATACAAAAAAAATAACCCCTCTCGGCAAAAGAGTTTTCAACCGCCGAGGGGGGCATTTTGGAAATTGCGGTAAAACCGCGCGCCGTTATTCAGTTTTTCCCATAACAGAAAGGGGATTTACATATTTTCCGTCAAGCACCGTTTCAAAATGAAGGTGGCTTTCAAGCGTGCTTTCAAACGGCACACTGCCGAGCGTACCCACAAGCTGGCCCGATGTTATTCTTGAGCCTTTTGAAACGCTTACGCTGTCAAGTCCGCAGTATTTTGCAACAAGCTTTCCGCCGTGGTCAACTTCAACAACCATTCCCAGCATACTGTCGTTGTAAACATCAAGAATAAGTCCGTCGTTGATTGCGCAGACCTCTGTTCCTGCTTCGGCTTTAAAGTCAACCGCCATATGGCTTCTGTAATCGCCCATCGTTTCGTTTTTCACAAGTTCCTCAGAGTATCCCTGCAAAACAGCCTCTGAAATCGGATATTCATAAGTGCCCTTATAAGGCGTGTTTGTGTCCGAAAGGGGCATAGAGGTTTCTTCCGCCTTTGTTGTTTCGGCAGTTGTAGCCTCGGTGGTCGGCGCCGCAGTTGTTGTTTCCTTAACGGTAACGGCATTCTGCACCGCTGTTGTGTCAACCATTGTGGTAGGCTCGTTCACCTCGTCCTCAGCGGGTCGTGTTGTGGCATAAACGATAATTCCGAGCGCAATAACGCAGATACATACAACGGAAAAAAGCGCTTTTAAATTTTTACCTGAATTTTTTGATGTTGATTCTGATGACATAAAAAACACCTCAAAAGCATTATGCCCCGAGGTGTTTTTATTTATACTCATATTTTCAAAAAAGAGTTTTGCATTAAAAATGTTTTAATTTCAATTATTATTTCTGCTCCGATTTTTCATTGAAATTTTTCATAATTTCAAGACAGCTGTGAAGCGTGTCAAGCGCAGAATCATCTCCGAGTCTTACTGCAATATACGCTTTCTTTGAAGCGGAGAGCGTAACTCTGCCCTTCATTTCCTTGTTGAGTTCAACTGCATAGCGCACATCAGGCTCGTGCATATAGAGAAGAACAGAGCCGTTTCGCTGTGAAATCTCGTAAATTCCGAGCATTGCCGCTGAATTTCTCAAAAGTGAAATTTCAATAAGTCCGTTTATTGAAGCAGGCGGCATACCGAATCGGTCTTTAAGTTCGTCGTAAACATCGGCAGCGTCTGCATCCGTCCTGATTGCCGCAATGCGTTTGTACATCGAAAGTCTCTGAGGCGTTGATTCAATATAGCTTTCGGGAATATGCGCTTCAATCGGCAGGTCGATAAGGCATTCGGGAGCTTCCTCGCCCTCTTTGATATCGCCTTTTTCCTCAGCAACGGCTTCGCCGAGCAGTTTAAGATACATTTCATAACCGACTGCTTCCATATGCCCGTGCTGGCGGCTGCCGAGTATTGAGCCTGCGCCCCTTATTTCAAGGTCACGCATCGCAATTTTAAAGCCTGAGCCGAATTCCGTGTATTCCCTTATCGCTTCAAGGCGTTTCTGCGCAATGTCAGTCAGTTCCTTGCCCCTTGCGAATGTGAAATATGCGTACGCCCTGCGCGCGCTTCTGCCCACTCGTCCTCTTATCTGATGAAGCTGAGCAAGTCCGAGCCTGTCGGCGTTTTCAATAATGAGCGTGTTTACATTAGAAACATCAACGCCCGTTTCAATAATTGTTGTGCAAACAAGTATATCGATTTCTCCGTTTACAACATCTGCCCATACATCAGAAAGCTGTTCCTGCGTCATTCTGCCGTGGGCGATTCCAACATTTGCGTCTGGGAGCGCCTTTTTGATTTTAACGGCGGTGTGCTCAATCGTGTCTATGTTGTTGTGAAGATAATAGCACTGTCCGCCCCTTGCAAGCTCTCTTTCCATAGCTTCGGCAAGCAGACCGAAATCGTATTCAAGCACATATGTCTGAACAGGTCGGCGGTCTGACGGTGCTTCCTCAATAACGCTCATATCCCTGATTCCGCTAAGCGCCATATTGAGCGTTCTCGGAATGGGCGTTGCTGAAAGTGTGAGAACATCAACTCTCGGGAATTTTTCTTTCAGCTTTTCTTTCTGCGCAACGCCGAAACGCTGTTCCTCGTCTATTATGAGCAGTCCGAGGTCCTTAAATTTAATATCCTTGCCTATAATTTTGTGAGTTCCTATAAGAAAATCAACTCTGCCGTCGGCAAGTCCTTTTATTATTTCTTTCTGTTTCGTTGGCGAAACAAAGCGTGAAAGCATTTCGGTGTTTACGGGGAAAGCCTCCATTCTCGCCCTTGCCGTGTTGAAATGCTGCATTGCAAGTACGGTTGTGGGAACAAGCAGGGCGCACTGCTTGCCCTCTGAAATACATTTGAACGCCGCTCTGAGCGCAACTTCCGTTTTGCCGAACCCTACATCGCCGCAAAGCAGTCTTTCCATAGGCACGGCTCGTTCCATATCACGCTTTATCTCCTCGGTGCATCTCAGCTGGTCGTCCGTTTCGTCATACGGAAAACGAAGTTCAAAGTCACGCTGTAAATCCGTATCCTCAGAAAATGCGTAGCCCTTTGTGCTCATTCGCTTTGCGTAAAGCGCAATAAGTTCTTTCGCCATATCCTTAACGGATGCACGCACTTTTGCCTTTGCCTTTTTCCATTCGCTTCCGCCGAGCCTGTTGATTTTAACATTGCTGTTTTCGCCGGGTCCTATATATTTTGAAACAAGGTCAAGCTGTGTTACGGGCACATAAAGTGTGTCGCCCTTTGCGTAGGAGATTTTAATATAATCCTTTTTAACCTTGTTGAGTTCAAGGGCGTGTATGCCCTCAAAAATACCGATACCGTGAACATTGTGAACAATGTAGTCGCCCACGGTGAGTTCGTCAAGCGAGTGTATTGCATTTTTGGCGCTGATTTTCTTCTTTTTGCCCTTTTGCAGGTGTGATTTTGTGTGGGTTATCAGGGCAAAATTCATATCCCTGATTGCAAAGCCTGCGTTTACCGTTCCTATTGTTACGGTAACTGCGCCCTTTTGAAATTCCAAGGGATAGCCGTCACAGAAAACGGCGTTTACTCCGTCCTCGCACAAATCGTTGCAAAGCGCCTTTGCACTTCTTGAAGTGCCTGCCATAACGCATACTGTTGCGCTGTTTTTTATGAACGGCTCAATGTCCTCTTTTAACTGCGCCACCGTGCCGTTCCACGCATTAAAACTCTGAACGGTGAATGACGCAAGGTGTGAAACTGGTGTGTCAAAAGAGCCCCTCGGCAGGGAATCAAGATAAACTGCGCCGTGGTTTTCATAAATTTCTTTAAGTTCGTCAAAGGTCAGGCGGTATCTGTCAAGCCCTTTGCAGAGCGTGCCGTCCTCAAGATACCATTTTATCTGCTCGTTGAAAAGTTTTACCGAATTGTTGGCTTTTTCCTTTACCCTTGCGCTTTCGCAGACAAAAAGGAGTCCGCTTAAATAGTCGAAAATACCGTTTGAGTTGTAAGCAAGCGGTATGTATTTGTCACAGCAGGGCAGGGAAACACCGCTTTCAAGCATTTCTATGTCGGCGCTCAGCTGTTCTCTTGCCTTTATCGCCTTGCCTTTGAGTGATTTTGAAAGGGCGTCTATCTTTTTAATAAGCGCACTGTCCGAATCAAAAAGCACCTCGGATGAGGGGATAATCTCTATTTCTCCGAGAGAGCCTGTGCGCCTTTGCGTTGAAATGTCAAAGGTGGAAATTGTGTCCACCGTGTCGCCCCAAAATTCAAGTCTTACAGGCTCGGAAAAACCTGGCGGGAAAATATCTGCAATTCCGCCCCTTACGGCAAACTGCGATGTTCCGTCTACCTGCTCATATCTTGTGTAGCCTGCTTTGATAAGACCCTCAATAAGTTCTTCAAGGTTTACGCTTTCGTTCTTTTTTATTTTTATTGTTCTTTTTTTCAGTTCCTGCGGCGGCATAGTCATCTGGCTTGCCGCATTTTCGGAGCATACAACAGCCGTATATTCCTCGTTTAAAATTTTTGAGAGAACACCGAGCCTGATATGCTCAAAATCTCTTGAAACGCCCGCAACCTGCTGGAATGTAAATTCACGGGACGGGTAAAAAAGTACACCCGCCTGAATTGCGCCCAGGTTTTCGCTCATTCTTACGGCGGAAGCCTCGTCGGGCATTATTATGAGCGCCTTTTCGCCCTTTTCCTGTATAAGAGAGTGAATGAAGTGCGCCTTTGCGGCATCTGAAACACCTGTTGCCCCGACGGGAGTACCCATGGGGTTTATACTCTCGGCGAGGCTGATAAATTCACTGCTCTTTTCAAATATTTTTGAAAAGCAAGACATATATCTCTTTCCTTTATATATAAGCTGTGTTTGTATGTTTTTAGTTGTAAAGATTCATTGCCCTGTCGGTATCTCCGCAAACTATAAGTTCTGCGGCAGCGCAGGCATTTTCAAGCGCAGTTTTCAGCTCGCTTTCAAGCTCTTTAGGAAATCTGCCGAGCACCCAGTCTGCAAGGTCCATATAAGCATTGGGCTTTTTGCCCACGCCCACTTTGATTCTCGGGTAGTTTTCGCTGCCGAGGTGTGCGTTTATGCTTTTAAGACCGTTGTGACCGCCTGCCGAGCCTTTGCGCCTTATTCTTATTTTGCCCACATCAAGCGAAATATCGTCTGATATAACAATTATATTCTCGGGCGGTATCTTATAAAACTTTGCCGCTTCGCCAACTGCCTCGCCCGAATTGTTCATAAAGGTCTGCGGTTTCATAAGCAGGCACTTTTTGCCGCCCAAAACAACATCGCCGATAAGGGCGTGAAATTTAAGCTTTTTAATATCAGTATCGTTTTTTATAGCGAGCAAATCGGCGGCAAGGAAGCCTGCGTTGTGGCGCGTCATCTCATATTTAGCGCCGGGATTACCAAGCCCTACTATGATATATTCATATCCGCCGCTTTTTTTGTTAAACAGCATCTTCGCTGTCCTCCTCTTTTTGCAGAGTTACAACTTTAATCTTGTCGGCTCTTTTGCCGTCAGTAGAAACAACGGAAATTTCAAGTCCGTCATATTCAAAGCAGTCGCCCTTTTCGGGTATTTTCTGAAGTCTTGTCATTATCCAGCCGTTGACTGTTGCAAATTCGTCGTCATTATCTGAAATATCGAAAAATTCAAAAAAGCTTTCTATGGAGCAGGCGCCGTCTACAATATATTCGTTTTCGCCCGTCTTGTCTATGTCCACAACAACTTCGTCATGCTCGTCCCATATTTCGCCTACAAGTTCTTCAAGAATATCTTCAAGTGAAACTATGCCCTCAGTGCCGCCGAATTCGTCAACAACAACGGCAAGGTGGGTTTTGTTTTTCTGAAGAATACGCATAAGTTTTGAGATTTTCGTGTCGGGAGAAACGGACGGTAAGGATTTGAGCACCGTGCGCAGGGATTTGAGCCCCTTTTCTCTTGCCGCTTCAAAATCTCTGTGGTGAATAACGCCCACAATATGGTCAATATCGCCGATATATACGGGCAGTCGGCTGTAACCGCTGTCCTTAAATACTTTTTCAATCTCGTCAAACGGAGCGTTTTTGCTGACTGCTTCAACATCAACTCTCGGCGTGAGTATATCCGAAACGGCAATATCGTCAAATTCAATGGAGCTTCTTATAAGCCTTGATTCGTTTTCGTCAATCTCGCCGCCCGTGTGCGCTTCGTCAACATATGTTTTGAGCTCTTCTTCAGTAACGGTGCTGACAGTGCCGAGACGGAATATCTTGTTGAGCAGTTTTTTCCACCCTTTAAACAAAATGTTTATAGGCGTAAATATGATTACGAAAAATTTTAAAATGGGCGCAACAAGAATGGCGTAACTCTCCGCCTTTTCTTTTGCAATCTGCTTTGGCGAAACCTCGCCGAAAATGAGAACAAGCACCGTCATAACAATGGTTGAAACTGTTGTGCCCTTGTTGTTGCCGAGTATACCCGTAAAAACAAGCGTTGCTATTGATGATGACGCAATGTTTACAAGGTTGTTGCCCACAAGAATTGTTGAAAGCAGGGTGTCGTAATTTTCCGCAAGTCTTAAAGCCTTTTCAATTCTCTTTCCCTTTACTCCGCTCGCCTCCATGGCTTTTAGCTTTACCTTGTTGAGCGATGAATACGCCGTTTCGCACGATGAAAAGAACGCACTAAGGGCGATTAGTATAACTATTACTATAATCAGCGGGGCAGTGTCGCTGTCCATAAAAAAACTTACTCCTTAATATTATTTCATAAATGAACATATGGGCGTACCATAAGATACGCCCTTGTTTTATTTTTGTTTAATTTTTGCTGATATAACGAAATTATGCATTTGGCTGTTCAGTCTTTTCAAACTCTGAAAAATCTCTTTCCTCATCAGGTTTTTCAAAGTTATACATATTTTCGTCTTTTACATGCTTTTTGATATATTCGTCACGGTCGAAAAGCTCGTCAGCTTTAACTTTCCAAGCTTTAGCGGCGTTGATTGTTTTATCGAAAAGCTCATTTGCTGATTCGGGATGAAGCATTTCGGTTGAATATGCGCCTGTTTCAGCAACCATTTTACTGATTGCGCCCGGGTTGTCAAGAACGGGGCAGGGACGAAGCATATTGTTGTTGAAAGGCTGATTCTTCTTGTAAGCCATAAAGAGAGGGCTTCTCAGAGCGTCAAGCACTGAGCATTCCTTGATGTTCACATTTGAATAGTGAACGAATGCGCAAGGCTCGCAGTCACCGTTTGAGTTGATATGGAAGTAATGTCTTCCCCCTGCGATACAACCCTGAACATACTCGCCGTCATTCCAGAAATCAAGAGCAAAGATTGCCTTTGTATGACGCCATTCGTGCATCTTCTTATACATAAGCGCTCTCTGTTCGGGTGAAGCCATAAGCTCCGGAACAGCGCCGTTGCCTGTGGGCATATATGTGAAGAACCAAGCAAATCTTACGCCCTGGTCAATAAGCCAGTCAATATATTCGTCAGAAGCAAGAAGGTCTGTGTTCTTGCTTGTGTAGCAAAGTGATGCGCCGAACGGAATACCTCTGTCTTTAAGGCGCTTCATAGCTGCTGTGCACTTCTTGAATGTGCCTTCGCCTCTGCGGAAGTCGTTTTCCTCTTCATATCCCTCAATTGAGAATGCGGGGAAGAAGTTGCCTACTTCGCCGATTTCGTCAGCAAAGCTGTCGTCAATAAGAGTTCCGTTTGTAAAGCTCATAAATACGCAGTCGGGGTTTTCACGGCAAAGGCGCATAATATCGTTGCGTCTGATTGTCGGCTCGCCGCCTGTGTAAAGATACATAAATGTGCCGAGTTCCTTGCCTTGGCTGATAATTCTTGCAAGGTCGTCATAAGAAAGCTGGCTTGAATGGCCGTATTCAGCAGCCCAGCAGCCTGTGCACTGAAGATTGCACGCTGCGGTGGGGTCCATAAGAATTGCCCACGGAACATTGCAGCCGTACTTTTCAATGTTTTCCATTCTGATTGAATAGCTGTTGATAGCAACATTCATCATAGGCGGAATCATTTTCATAAGCACATCTTCGTTTGTTTCGCAAACGAGCTTCTTTGCAAACTGCATCCAGTTGTTGTTGGGGTCGTCAAGTACCTTATGAAGACCTGCATATGTGGAGCGGTTTACCTTTTTAACATCCGCCTTTTCAAGCAGTGAAAGAATTTTTGCGGCATTGTTGTCAAAATCCTTGCGCGCATATTTTACTGCCTGCTTAACCGCGATTGACATTGCGGTTTCTTTTAAAGATTTCATTTATATTTACCTCTTCAAATATACTAAATAAAGCATTATAGCGTGAATATAATATATTCCCTTTAAAAATAAATGTCAAGTTTTTTAATAATTCTTTATATTTATATTACGGAATTGTAATATTGAGAACAAACAGTAATCACCTGAAATCAAAATCTGATTTGGAATTTAAGACGGTAGATTTTGCCTGTTTTGTTCATATATTTCTCGTTGCATTTTGCGCCCCAGCTGTCATATCCGCCTACACCCTGCTGTCTTGCAATGGCTCTTACAACTGTTTTGTTGCTCTCGGGAAGTTCCTTTTTGTGCCATGCGTTTTCAAGTTCAAGCGGCAGATAGCGGCTTGCGTTAAATTCCATAACGGGTTCTGCAATAAGTGTAAATGTCTTTTTGCTTCCAACAAGCGTTGCATATCTTACGCCCGTTCTGTTGCCGCATTCCTGCGGTTTGAGATAATCGGTATACATTTCGTCAACTGTTGTGGTGTAAAGACCGATTTTAGTGCCGTTATTTCTGTCAATATAGTTTTCAAACGGACCCTCGCCGAGATATGTAACAGTTGTGAAATCTCCTGGAAGTTCAAACAGCATTGAAATTTCGGGAACTTCGGGCAGCGCTTCGTCGGGGCGGAACTGCATATCAACCTCTATGCCCTTTGAAGTGATTGTGTAAATTATAACTGCCTTTGATTCTGGCTGTGTGCATACTGTTGCGCTGCAGGTAACAACAACCTTTTTGCCGTTTTCAAGGATTTTATAACCCTCTATTGAGAATTTAGTGTTGTTGTAAATACCAGGTGTTGTGCCTGCGTCTCTCCAACAGCCGAGACGGGAGCCTGTTCTGCTTCCTCTGTCGTTATCGGTGAGCGCTCTCCAGAAATTCAGACGAACAGGAGCGGCAAGCAGTTCTTCTCCGCCAACCTTTATTGAATAAAGCTGGTTTCTCTCTCTTCTTTCAAAGCGAATGTTGATGTCTTCGCCGATAATTCTCAGCGAGCCGTATGTGTCTGCAACAACAAGCTCTTCGTCTGATTCAAGCTCGTCATATGTGTTTTCAAACTCGTTTACAACAAACTGCTCTTCGGCAACAATATGTCCTGCCTCGCACCACTCGGTGTCGCTCTTTGTTCTGAGTTCAAGATTAAGATACCATTCGGTGCTTGTTATTCTGTTGAGTTCAAGGTCAACAACGCCCTTTTCGTCAGGCTTTATGTCAACTTCGGTAACGCCGTCTCTGAGCACGCCCTTGTCTGAGCACTGGCACCAGTAAAGCTCAAACTCGTTGAGGTTTGTGAACATAAACTTGTTCTTTATTTCAATAACGCCCTTTTCAGCGTCAATCGCTTTGAAATCAACATTCTGATAAAGCTTTTTGATTTCGTAAAGCTTGGGAGTGGGCTTTCTGTCTGCAAAAAGAAGTCCGTTTCCGCAGAAATGGCCGTCATGCGGATTTTCGCCGAAATCGCCGCCGTAAGCGAGATATTCAACGCCGTTTTCATCGGTTGTGCGTATTGCCTGGTCAACCCAGTCCCATACAAATCCGCCCTGAAGGCAGGGATATTTGTCCCAAAGTTTTGTGTATTCATCGGTTGAACCGCAGGAGTTACCCATTGCGTGAGTGTATTCGCAAAGGATATACGGTCTGCCGTCTCTCTGTGTTACTGCGTATTCCTCGCAGTCCCACGGTTTTGCGTACATTTTTGACTGCACATCTGAAAGTTCCTGCTCGCTCGGGTCACGGTCGCACTCAAAGTGAACAAATCTGCTCGGGTCGGTCTCCTTAATCCATTTATACATCTTTTTGGGAGTTTCACCGCCCAGACTTTCGTTGCCAAGGCTCCAGCAAACTACGCAGGAGTGGTTTTTGTCCCTGTGGTAAAGCGCCTTAATTCTGTCCATACACGCTTTTTCCCATTCGGGGCGTGAGTCGGGAAGCTGAGGACAGCCTATAATCTTTGACCATCCCGTGCCGTGCGTTTCCATATTATTTTCATCAATAACATAAAGACCGTACTCGTCGCACAGTTCAAGCCAGCGGGGGCAGTTGGGATAATGAGAGGTGCGCACAGCGTTGATGTTGTTTCTCTTCATCGTGAGAATATCGCTGAGCATAACCTCTTCTGTCATAACTCTGCCCTTATCGCAGTCAAATTCGTGGCGGTTTGTACCCTTGAAAACAACTCTTTTGCCGTTTATGCGGATAATGCCGTCTCTGATTTCAACTTTTCTGAAACCGAATTTAGTGCTTAAGTATTCAATCGGAATACCGTTGTTTTTAAGAGTTAAAACAAGCGTGTAAAGATAGGGGTTTTCAGCGCTCCAGAGTTCTGCGCCCGTAACGATTGCCTTCATTGTTGTAACGCTGTCTTCCTGAACATATCTGCTGTCTATCGCAACTGTTATGCCGTCCTTGTCAAGTATGCTGAGGTCAAGTGAAAGACCCTCGTATGCGCCGTTTGTTTTAACGGTCAAATCAAAATATCCGTCGCTGTGCGTTTCGCTCGGCAGTGCGCTGATAATAAAATCTCTTATGTATTCACGCTCTGTTGTGTAGATATAAACATCTCTGAAAATACCTGCCATGCGCCACATATCCTGGCATTCAAGCCAGCTTCCCGTGCACCAGCGGTAAACCTCAACGCCGATAACATTTGAGCCTTCTCTGAGGTATCTTGAAATATCAAATTCACTGCGGTTAAAGCTTGATTCGCTGTAACCTACTTTTTCGCCGTTTACATAGAGGTAAAAAGCGGATTCAACGCCCTCAAAGCAGAGCACAACTCTCTTTTCAAGGAGCGATTTATTTATATGTACTTTTTTAAGATAACAGCCAACGGGATTGTTTTTTGTGGGGGCGTTAGGGGGGCAGATGTCCTCGCTTCCCTCCCACGGGTAGCGGACATTGCAGTACTGATTTCTGTCATATCCCTGCATTGTCCAAGAGCCGGGCACCTGAATGCTGTCCCAGTTGTGAGCGTCATAATGCGGCTGGGCAAAATCGCTCGGTCTGTATGCGTAATTCTTGTAAAGTTTAAACTTCCATTTGCCGTTTAAAAGCTTGCAGCATGATGAATCGTATCTGACGCATTTTTTAGCCTCGGCAAAATTCTCATAGGGCATAAGCGTTGCGTGCTGAGGAAGCTTGTTTACGCCTGTTATTTCGGGGTCTGACTGCCATTCAAGATAGCCGTCAATAAAATTTCTCTCCATAAAATGTCTCTCCGGATTATATTATCTATTTAAAAATCTGCCGAAATAAATCCGGCAGAGTGATTTGTGTTTTAAGCGTGATTTAGCAAGCGCAAAACTTATCGTCTGTGATAAATTCCCTCGTGGAAACCGTCCTGCCTTATACATACGCCTACGGATTGAAGCATAATGCATATATCCATTTTTATACTCCAGTTATCGCAGTAAAACTTGTCATATTTCATTTTTTTCATAAGCGAAATACTGTCTCTTCCCTTAATCTGGGCAAGCCCCGTAAGACCCGGTCTGAAACGGTAAACGCCGTATTCTATTCTCATTCTGTGCGCTCTTATTTCGCTTGAAATAAGCGGTCTCGGGCCTACAAAACTCATATCTCCCTTTAATATGTTCCAAAGCTGGGGGAGTTCGTCAAGGCTTGTTTTTCTTAAAATCTTTCCGAATTTGGTTATATACTGCTCAGGGTTCTCGAGTTCGCCCGTAGCGCAGTTCGGCGTGTTGTTTTTCATTGTCTGGAATTTATAAATTTTAAACGGTTTTCCGCTTCTGCCCCTTCTTTCGTGGCTAAAAAAAATACTTGTGTCCGGTGTAAAGAAATTAATGATACAAATTACAAGAAAAAGCGGAGAAAGTATTATCAGCGCAAAAAAAGATGCAACTATATCAAAAAGCCTTTTAAACTTTGTAGGCGCAAACCATTTTTTTAAAAAAGATTTCATAATATCATTCCTGTGCCTCTGTGGCTATAATGCCCTTTATGAGCAAAGCCCTGCACGGCGCCGCTTCGGCGCCCCCAATCTTTATAGGAGCGGCAAACAAAAAATATTCGCCGTCTGCAACACCCGAAAGGTCAAGCCCTTCAAGTATCGCAACTCCGTTATTAAGAAGCTCTCTGTGAACTGCGCCCTCGTTGTTTTCATCGGCAACGGAAAGGGCGTCAATCCCCACAAGCTCAAGATTAAAGCGGCAAAGCTCGCTTACGGCATTATCCATAAGATACCCGCTTTCACCGCATTTTATTATCAACCGTCTGCAATCCCACGGCATATTGCGCTCAACCCACTGCGCAGTAATAGGGCCGTCGGCGCTCGCAACAGTACAGCGCCCCACGAATTTTGCGGGGCTCATTTTGTCAATACTCTCGCCGTCCTCAAGAAAATGAAGCGGGGCGTCAATGTGCGCTCCCGTGTGAAGACACATTTTGAGCATTGATAGTGTGTATTCGTCACCCCTGTCGGGTGATTTGATTTTAACGAGCGAGGGGGACGGGTCGTCCCCGTAAATCTTCGCCTTAGTAATATCGGGCGATATATCGTAAATAATCATATTACCTCTTTTTAGCAAAATTCTGCGTAAAAAAAACATAATAACCTATATATGCACACAATTTTTCACAATTATACCATATACATATACGATATGCAATTTTTGTTTCAACATTTTAATCTGTCTCTTATACACATCTGACGCTGCCGACGATAAGGCTC